>Ga0180436_10000239_pt1 | contig 58411 bp, 73 predicted proteins | sample SS_ome_2_FD_132434 | JGI IMG/M metagenome (GOLD analysis project Ga0180436, IMG submission 132434) | Hypersaline lake sediment archaeal communities from the Salton Sea, California, USA - SS_3_S_2 metaG | ecosystem: Environmental > Aquatic > Non-marine Saline and Alkaline > Hypersaline >...
CTCGCTGCCCAGGTTCGGCAATCGCTGGCCTCGTTGGAGCGGTTCGCCGGGGCAGTGGAACGATTTATCACGAGGGAAGAGCATGGCTCAGGCACCGGATAACGGTTGCGAAAAGAACGGCAAGCCTCCGCGGAAAGGGCGCGAAACCGAAATGATGAAGGTGATGCGCGAACACGAGGAAAACGCGGACGCCGTCCAAGCGTTGCAGGCGCAGGACGACGAGACGCAGGCCGATCTTTCCGAGCGCTTCCAGGGAACCATCCGCCTCCTTCGCCTTGGCGAACTGCGCGTCAAGAAACGGAACGGCGGATTGACCGTGGCTGAGGCCGCGGAGAAGGAAGAACTCGAGGAGGCGTGATGGCCTATACGACCGCCCAAAGTGTGAGAACCCGCGGCGGCCTGTGCGATTCCATCTGGTCCGACACCGCGTTGGATGAGAAGATCGCCTTGGCCTCCGCGTTCGTGAATCAGGTGACGGGCCAGTGGTTCGAGGCGCGTGAACAGGTCATCAGCCTGGACGGCCGCGGAACCATGACGCTGCTCGTGCCGATCCCTATCGTGGAGGTCACGAAAATCGAGATTATCGACTGGCCGGTTTTGCCTGGGGGCGCCGCGGAGGTTTCGCTGGATGCCGTGGCGATTTATAACCGGCACCTCACGGAGCAGTTGACGAATCCCGATGATCGGAAGAACCCGCGCATCACGTGGACCAGTACCGAAAGCGGGCGCCGGACGGTGTTCGTGAATAAATGGCCGGAAGGTGTGAGAAACATCCGGCTGACCGGGCGGTTCGGGTTCACGGAGTACGACGGCCTGATTCCGAATTATGGCCGCACGCCGCTCCTCATCAAGGACGTGGTGGAGCGCCTTGTGCTGCGCGACCTGCCGGCGACGCCGAATTCGGACGGCGGTGGAATGGATGGGTATCGGTACGAGGCCGCCATGCGCGCGGCCGGCCGTGTTACCCGTGAGAAGGTGCGGGATCAGGAAATTCAATACGCGCAGCCGTCCGCATCCGTGGGCAACGTTGGCGGCATCATAACCGGCGACCCTTACATCGACATGATCCTGCTCGATCACCGGCGGCCGCCCAGGTTCCGAAGCACGGATAGCCTGGGCGACGAATCATAGGAGGCGGAATGTTTCGCAGGCGGGGCAGACTCATCTTTCCGGTGTGGGTTGAAATCGCCCAACTGGATACAAAGGCGACGCGCGATGCCGGCGCCTACGATGATGTCCTGCGCGAAACGATCCTCGATGAAACTACCGACGGCGTCGGTTCCGAAAGCCGGCGGGAGAAGGCGGCGGTTCTGCTGCCGTGTCAGGTGGAGGAGCGCGATTACTTTGAACGGCTGGAAATGTACTTCGCGGGCAACGCGCCCGGCACGATCCTCCATCTAACCTTTCACCTTGCCGACCTGGAACGCCTGGGCAAACTGGACAACGAGGCAACGCACGGCGTGCGCCCAGGGTTGAAAGTGAACGACCGAATCGTTGCCTTCAAGGATCGTTATGGGCAGGACATGTATGCGATTCCGAATCCGCCCGGCCTTTTCGTGCGCGAAGTGAGGCCGACCGGATTCCTTGAAACACAGAACCTCGCCGTCGTGATCATCGGCGAGAGGAAACAGGCGGCCGTATGAGCGTGATAAAAGTCGGGCCGTGGAACCGGGCGTCGCGCATCCTGCACGCCTACGCTTTCCGGTTCCATTCGGTCGTCGACGTGGCCGTGCACAAGGAGGCGCTCCGGTACGAGCGGGAGATGAAACTCGGCATCCGTGATCAGGCGCCGGGCGGCCAGAAGTTCCGCCCGCTTTCACCTATCACGGTCCACCTGAAAGGATCTTCGAAGGCGCTGATCGACAAGGGCGATTTGATGCGCTCCATCGGGACGACCAAGTTCGGGCCGACGGCCTATTTCGTGGGCGTTCACCGCATGAAACGGCATCGCAGCGGTCGCTCGCTTGTGAACATCGCCAAGATTCACGAGTTCGGTCAGGTGGTGATTCAGAAGGTCACGAAAAAACAGGAACGCTACTTCATGGCGCTGTTCATCAAGGGCCTGTGGAAACGGGGCGGCCCTGGGAGCCTTCCGCGGGAGGGCGATACCATCATGGTGCGCACGCCACGGCGCGAATTCGTCGCCCCGGTTTACAAGAAGTTGTCGCCCGGCACGAAAGAGCGGGTCCTGCGGGATATACTTGTCGGCATGGGAATCGCCTCGAGGCTGTGACATGGCGCTGACGATTACGAACGTGAACCCCACCGCCGGCTTGACAGCCGGGAGGGAGTTTATTCTAATCACGGGGACGGACTTCAACACGGCCGTCGACGCCGAGGGCGCGTCGCGGATGGAAGTGAAATTCGGAAGCGCGCTCGCCCGGCGGGTGCGTGTTCGTTCGTCGACAGAGTTGGATTGCCTGAACCCCATCGGAAACCCTGGGACGGTTTCTGTGACGTTGACGAACCTCGACACTACCGAAACCGTGACGCTGGCGACAGCGTTCACGTACAGCAGGCCGGCCATCGGCGGCAACGCCGCGAACGCTGGCCTCGTGCACGTCGTGGAAACTCTCATCGCGGAAATGCGGCGGCAGATCTTGGAGGAAGTGGTTCTCACAACGCAAACCGACTTCGACGAACAGGTGAGCGACGAACTGAACATCGTCAAACTGGCGAAACTTCCCTCCCTTGTGCTCGTGGGGCCTGACGTGAGCGGTTCCGGCGGCCCGCACATCCGAACCGTGGAGCCGCTGGAATACGTGGGCACCGGAAAGTATGAACAGCCGCGGCCGTTAGACCCGGTGACGCTGCGGTTCATGCTGCACGGCGTGGACGATCATCAAGCCCGGCTTCTCAATCTGCTCGAGGTTGTGGTGTGGTTTTTCCGGCGCAACCCCGTCCTGTACGTGCTTTCCGATCCCAGCGATCCGAACAGCGAGGTCTTCGAAGTTGACATGCGGCCGCCGCAGCCGCAGGACTGGCGCACGAACACCACGCCGAACGTGCACAACCTGAAGCACTTTTCCGGCGAGTTCAGTTTGGTCGGCGTGCCCATCGGGCGCGACGATATCGTTCTCACGACGCAGGGCGGCAACGAGGGCGATGCAATCGACCTCGATTTCGTGTTGCAGGAAACGGACCCATTGTAGGAGTTCAAGTGATGGCCGTAACGCTGAAGAACAAACGGCGCCGGATGGCGACGTTCAACCTGGAGGCCCCGTTCTTCAAGAAGCGGATGGACGTGACGCGCCTGGGCCAGCCCGAGGCCATCACGTTCCTGCCGCTGGAAAAGAAGAGCGATCTGCCGGACGCGATTCTGGCGTGCGCGGAGATCAGCAGCGCCCTCAAGCGCGGCGACCTCCGGAACCTGACGCCGCCCGCCGCGCCGGCCAAGGAAGCGAAACAGGAGGCCGCCCAGCCCGCCGCGGCCGTGAAGCCGAAGTCCAAGCCGGCGGGCAAGGGCGTGGCCGAATAGGGCTCCCCGTTCCATCGGCCCAAGTTGACAGGAGGAAAACATGGCGGAACTGATTTCGTCGAAGGTTGTGATCGTGGAAGAGCCGCCGAGCATTCGCAGCCTGCCCGCGATCCCGACCGGGCTGGCGGCCTTCCTGGGGTTGGCCGAATGGGGACCGATCGGCTCCCCGGTGTTCGCGACCTCGTTCGAGGAATACGTGCGAACGTTCGGCTCCTACTCCACCACGGCAGACATGACGCTGGCCGCGGAGGACTTTTTCAAACACGGCGGCCGTTCCGCGTTCTTCACGCGGACCGTGCACTACACGGACGTCACGAACCCGGCCACCGATACGGCCGTGGCCGCGTCGTTCGACATCGACGACCGCGGTGGCGCCGCCGCGCCGGCAACCGTGCAGTCCGTGACGGAGCCGTTCTACCTGCAACCGGGTGACACCATCGACATCCAGTTCGACAACAACCCGACGCAGAACGCCGTCATCGCGGCCACCGCTGGGGCGCAGAACAACTCCGGCACGCCGGAAAACTACAATCTCGTCGGCGGGGAAACGCTGACGGTGAAGGTGAACGGCGGTCCGGTGCAGACCGTGACGTTCCAAGCCGGCGACTTCGCGGTGCCGGGCGCGGCCACCGCGGAGGAAGTGGCGGCCGCCATCAACAAGGCACTGGTCGGCGCGCAGGCGTACACGATCACGGGCGGCACCGAGGTCGAGATCGCGAGCGACACGCTGGGCACCGGTTCCAGCATCCAGGTCACGGGCGGCACGGCCAACGCGATCCTCATCTTCCCGACGGCCGTGGTTTCGGGCACGGGCAACGTGGTGGACACGACCCAGGTGACGGCCGCCGAAATCGCGGCCATCATCACGGCGCTGCCGCCGGCCGGCGGCGGGACCGCCGTGGCCTCCGCGGGCAAGGTGACGCTCACCTCCGGCGCCGTGGGCGCCGCCGCGGAAATCGAGATCATGGTTTCCACGAGCACCTTCTCGCCGGTGTTCACGGTGGGGGTCTACACGGGCAGTGCGGCCGGCACCTCCCCGACCCTGCGCGTGGCAGGAAAGTACAAGGGCACGCGCGGAAACAACCTCAAGGCCGTCATCGTGGCGCCCACCTCGGGCAATTCCGACGAGTTCAATCTCGAGGTGCAGGAAAGCGGCATCACCGTCGAAACGTTCCCGAACCTTTCGATGACGGACACGGCGCCGAACTACTGCGAGGAGATCGTGAACGACCCCAACACGGGGAGCAACCTCGTGGCGGTGACGGATCTCGACTCGCCGGCCAGTTCCCCGAACGACCTTCCGGCCCTGGGCACGTACACGCTCACGGGCGGGGGCGACGGCCTTTCCGGCATCGCGGACGTGGACTTCATCGGTTCGCAGGCGGGCGAGACGGGGATGTACGCTTTCGACGTGATTCAGGACATCGCCATCGGGCCGCTCGTTCCGAACCGCTGCACGAACGCGGTCCAGAACGCGCAACTCAACTATGCGGAGACGATCCGCAGCGGTTCGATGTTCGTGATCCTGGGCACGCCGGCGGGGCTGAACAAACAGGCGGTCGTGACGTACGTGAGTACCACGGCAAGCCTCGAGGGCGCCTCGGAGTTCGGCGCGTTCTACTGGCCGCGGGTCAACATCGTGAACCCCTCGACCAACGTGTTCGGCAACGCGCAGGAAATCCTCGTCGACCCGGTGGGCATCATCGCGGGCGTGTTCGCGCGCACCGACGCCGCCTTCCCCGGTGGCGTGTACCGTGCGCCGGCCGGCCTGGAATTCGGCAAGATGCAGGGCGTGACTTCCTTCGAGACCGAGGAGGTGCTCAAGGAGGCCGTGCGCGATTACATCGCGGCGCACCGCATCAACCCGCTGACCAGTTTCCCCGGCTCGCCCAGGTTCATCGACGGGCACGACACGCTCAAGGGCGACGGCAACTGGCCGACGGTTCCCGAACGCCGCGGCGTGATCTTCATCGAGCAGACCGTCAAGCGCGGGATGGAAGTGTACCGGCACAGCCCGAACGACGACCTCACGCGCAACAGTTGCAAGCGCACCATCACGGCCTTCCTGCTGACGCAGTTGCGCCTCCGTGCGTTCCGCAGCATGGACCCGGACAAGGCGTTCAAGGTGGACGTGAGCGATCAGTTGAACCCGCCTTCCGACCAGTTGGCGGGGAAACTGAACGCGAAGATCAGCCTCGCCACGAACAGGCCGGTCAAGTGGATCGTGCTCACGTTCTCGCAGGACGTGCGCGCGCTGGAAGAGGAAATCGCACGCGCCGAGAGCGGCTCGTAAACCGGGCCGCGTTCGTTCACGTGTAGGCTTTCGACAGGAGGTTCAAGATGCCGGTGATTGGAAGACCGAGGCGGTTCGACCTGAAGTACAATTTCCAGGTCGAGATCGACGGGCTGGGCAGCGCCGACTTCAAGTCGTGCAGCGAACCCACGATCACGGTCGGCGAAGCGCAACTGTGGCAGGGCGGGAGCATGATTCCCGTCAAGGAACCCACGCGCCTCACGTTCGCCGACATCACCCTGGAGCGCGGTTCCTCGCGCGACATCGATCTGTGGACGTGGCTGAAAACCGTCGGCGACGCGGCCAGTTCCCGCGGGGCGCCGTCCCCGCTCTCGAAGCGGCACGGTTCCATCGTGCAGCGGGACCGCGCCGGCGTTCCCGTGGAACGACTGGAGATGTTCTTCGCGTGGCCGAAGGAATACAGCCCCGGCGACTGGGACAACGACAGCGACGATTTCCGCATGGAGCGCGTCGTGCTGGCGATGGACTACTACGAGCGCGTCCCGCTCGCCGTGTACTAACGGGGCCGAAAGTTCATCGGACGAGTGGCCGCGGTTTCCGCGGCCGCCGTCCGTGTTATGTTCAAGCCGTTATTGTCGTGAGGTGAACGATGGGCGAAGCGCTCCTACCCTCTGGCCTCGCGGGAACCGTCCGCGAGATCACCGTCGAGGAGGAAGACCTCCTCGCAAACCCCAAACTTGCCCGCACGGGCAGAAACCTTCAGCGGGTTTTCGAGCAGTGCTGGGTTTCCACAACGGACCCCGGCGTGTACGAATTCCCCGACGGCCGCCTTGTGTCGGACCAACTGCTGCAAGGCGATAGCCTCGTTCTGCTCGTGCTGCTGCGCATCGAATCGTACGGGCCGGAGTACGCTTTCGATGTGAACTGCCCGCACTGCGGTCAGAGCATCCCGTGGGAAGTGGACCTCAAGGAATTCCTGCGCGAGGCGATGAAACCGCTGCCCGAGGAATCGAAGATCATCCTCCGCGAAAAGGGCGGCGTGTTCGACGCGGTGTTCCCGCGGTGCGGCCGCGCGTACAAGTTCCGGCTCCTCCGTGGCGTCGACGAGCGCAAGTTCCCGCGCATCCGCAGGCACAACCGGGAACAGTTGTCCTCGACGCTGATCGACCTTTCGCTTTCGGAGGTGGAGGGGGTTCGGTTCAAGCGCGCCTTCCTGGGCCTGGAACCGTACCCGAAAGACACGCCGGAGGAGGAACGGCTGATCATGAGTAGCGGGGACGCCAACTATTTCCGGCGCCATTCGGACGAGGTGAACTGCGGCCTCGAAACTACCTTCGAGGTGGAGTGCCCCGATCATGGTGAGGTGAAAGTAGAACTCCCTTTTCGCGAAGACTTCCTGCTCCCGAAACTCGAAACGCGGTAAGGGATGCCTTCACGGATTACTGCGATTTCGACCCCGTGGTGTTCTGCACGCTGGCGGAACTGGACGGCGCCTGGATCGCAGGAACCGCGCAGCCTGAGGAGGAACTCGCGGAACTGTGCTACATTCCCGTCTTCGGAGGCGGGTTCGGGTTGGCGGCAAGCGAGGTCATGGGCTGGCCGGTTTCGCGGAAGCGGTTTTTCCTCGACTGGCTGAACGAACGAAGGGAGGAGGAATCGAGAACCCTGAAGGGCACCGGTGGCGGCGGCCACCGAGGCCGGTACGGGGCGGGGCAGCCGGGACCGCCGGCTGCGAGTAGAATGGCGCCGCCGACAATTTCCCGGCCGGCAGCGCCGCGACGGTAAAGAGTGAGAAACTGACCGGCAGACGATCCGAGGGCCGGCGCGTTTCTCACACTTTCGGGAGCCTGCGATGTTCCGCAGCGACCTCGACAACCTGGGCAGCCTGGGCGTTCCCGCGGCCGTGCGGCGGCCTGCTGGGCGCCCTGGGCGCGGTCCTGGGGCCGGTGTGGCTGGGAACATGGGAGGCGCCGGCAGCGTGCACGACACGCGAAATGTCGGCGCCTGGGGCGGGGTTCCTGGGCGGGGAGGTGGCTGATGGCTCTCAACGCTCTCGGCTTGGGACTTATCTTCACGGCGCGCGATCTCGCCACGCCTACGATGCGGCGCATCACCGGGCACTTCGACGCGGTTTCCAAGGGTTCGGAGGCGATGGCCGCACGTACGACCTCGGCGTTCAAGACCATCGGGATCGGCGCCGCGGTGATGATCGGCGGCATCCTGGGCCTTGCCGCGATAAACAAGGTGGCCGCGGCAGCCGGCCGGTTCGACATGGCGCTGGCCAAGGTGGGCGCAACGATGCGCGCTACCACTGCGCAGATGCGTCTACTCGAACGCGCCGCCATCGAGGCCGGTATCAAGACGCAGTTTTCACCGGATGAGGCCGTCGCCGGTTTGCAGAACCTCGCGCAGGCCGGCTTCAACGCGACCGATGCCGCAAAGTCGCTCGTCCCCGCTCTCGATCTTGCGGCAGGTGGCCAGATCAGCGTCGCGGACGCCACCGCTGTCATCGTTTCGTCGATGAAAGCCTACGGCGTGGCCGTGGAAGATGCCGGCATGGCTGCGGACCAACTGCTGCGCATCACACAGATGACGCAGTTGTCCGGTCGTGAACTGCGGCAAGGGTTGGCGAACATGGCGCGCGGTGCGTTGGCGACGAAGGGTTCACTGGCGGAAATGCTTCCCATCCTCGGTCTTGTGCGCGACACCGGGTTGGATGTTTCCGTTGCCGGTACCGCGGTATCAAGCGCGATGGATTTCATGGCGCGGCGTTCCGAGGAATTCGCGGACATCGGAGGGAAGGCCGTGCGCGTAACGGACGCGCAGACCGGCGCGTTCCGGCCGTTTCTTGAAATCGTACTCGACACACAGTCGGCCCTCGAGGGTTACACCGATCAGGCGGAACGTTCCGCGAAGATCACGAAACTCTTCGGGCGGTTCGGGAAAACCGCTTACCTTGCCGTGGAGGCGGCGCTGACGAAAGGCGTGAAGAATCAGGAGGGAGTCATCCTCAGGGGCGCCGAAGCCATCGCATACCTGCGGGAACAGATGGCGAACGCCGGCGGCACGGCTGCGGAATTCCGAGAGAAAATGCTCGACACCTTGGAGGGGCAGAAGATCCTCCTCAAGGGAACGCTGCAAACCCTGGCCATCACACTCGGCAAGCCGTTGGCCAAGGTTCTGAAGCCCGTGGTGAATTTCATCACAGAATCAATCAACCGCTTCATCCGGTGGTTCGATGCGCTGAGCCCGCGCGTCAAGGAATTCATCGCCGGGCTGTTGACTGGCGGGTTCGCGGTCATGACTCTGGTCGGTGCGCTTATCGCGGCCAAGGGCGTCATCGCTCTGTTGGGCGCCATCGGCATCACTGCGCTTGCGCCGTTCCTGCTGCTGCTGGCGAAGATCGCTCTCATTGGAGCCATCATCGTCGGCGTTGCGCTGCTGATAAAAAAGGCGTGGGAAACGAACTTCGCGGGCATCCGCGAGAAGGTTCTTCCCGTGCTGGAAAAACTCTTCCTCGCGTTCAAGGTGTTGGTCGCCTTTTTCTCGAAGGGCGGGTTCTCAAAACCGCTTCGCGACGAACTGAACAAAGCGGAAAACGCCGGCGTGAAGGCGTTCGTGGTGGGCGTCATCAAACTTTGGTATCGCCTCAAGGAGGCGGGCCGCGCGTTCCTTGAAACGTTCGAGGGTTTTTGGGACGAACTGTCCGACATGTTCAAGCCGGTGATTGACGAACTGGCTTCCGCCTTCAGCGAACTATGGGAATCGATCAAGGACATCGGCGCGCAGTTGGGGCTCGTGGACGGAACCGTGAACGCCAGCGAGCAATCGTGGGGTGATTTCGGTTCCAAGATTGCGCAGGTGGCCAAGATCATTATCAAGGCTATCGCCTGGGTCGTGAAAATCACGGTCCAGGGTTTCACGATTTTGGTCAAGTCCTGGGCATGGCTCGCCGACGCCGTGGCGGGCGCGATAGAATTCTGGAAAGAGGTCGACTGGGGCGGGATTTGGGATTCCGTTGTGGGCTTCTTTCAGGATGTGGGCAACGCCATCGCAGCCGTGTGGACGGCAATCGTTGGCGCTGTGAAAGCGGCCATCAATGCGGTGGTGAACTTCTTCCGCGAACGCATGGCCGAGATGCTCGAGTTGGTCATTTCCATCGGTGAGAAAATCCCGAAGCGGCTGCGGCCTGCCTTCATCAGCGATTTCCTCCGCGAGGCCAAGGGCGCAGCGCGCGACCTTTCGCGGCCCGTGCAGGTGTTCGCGGAGGAGGAACGGGCGCCGGTGATCACGGCGCCCACGTACACGCCGCGCACGCGCGCCGCTGCACCTTCGCCCGCGGCCGCCGTGGCGAGCGCACGGACCGAGGCGGCTGCGCCGCCGGCGCTCGTTGGCGCGGGTGCTGAAACCTTCGCGACGCAGGTGCAGGTTTTCCTCGATGGCGAACAGGTCGGCGAGGCGGTGGACAAGCGAAAGCGTGACGCCGCTGCCCGCGGTGGTAACGTGGTGCCGGTGTTCGCGGGAGGTACGCGATGACGATGGCCGCGTTCGCAGCCGATCCGCCGAAGGGCGCGATTTCAAACTTGGAAACCGGGGAGGTCCTGCGGTTCCAATTCAACCCCGTCGAACTCGTGGAGGAAATCGGGGTCAACTGGGCGCGCCTTGCACCGCTGGGCCTGAGCCATCAGGTGCTTCACTACATCAACACGAACAATCAGCGGATGCCGATAGAACTATACATGAGCGATGTCGCTGCGGCCTTGCGTTCGCCTGGGCCGCAGACGCAGGGGCCGCCCGCTGCTGCTGCCCTTTCCGCGGCTGGCGGTTTGCTTTCAACGCTCGCGGGACCGCCGGCCGCGTTGGGGACGGGCCTGGGGACAGCCGTGGCCGGTATCACAAGCGTCGGCGACACGAAGAACTTCTTGCAGTCGTTGGCGTACCCGGTGACCACGCCGGCAGGTGGCGCAAAGGAACCGGCGACGGTTCTGTTCGTGTGGCCGAGCGTGGTGCGCATGAAATGCAAGGTCACGAACCTGCGCTTCACACATCGGCGCTTCTCCCTTGAAAACCTGTCGACGACCGTGTTGGTCGCTGCGCTGGACTTGGAGGAGTGTGCAACGCTGAACGTGACGGCCGACCGGGTTCGCCTGTTCGGTTCAAGGAGGGATTGATGGCGCCGCGTGTTGACAGCGATTATCAGTATTGCCGCGCGTTCCGCGACGACCTGGGGAACCTCTACCTCGAGATCCCCACGCCGCCCGTGCGCGCGTTTGGCGCTGTTGATGACGTGGTTCACATCGTGGGGCCTGGGGAAACGCTGCACGTGCTCGCGTACCGATACTTCTTCGGCATGGAAAACCCTCAACGGTATTGGAGGGCGATTGCGAAGTACAATGGAATCGTGGACGCGACCCAGCCGTTGCCGGAAAACAGCGTCCTCGTCATCCCGGCCGTGCGCGTGCTGCGCGGGAAAATCCTTGCGCCGCCTTCCGATTACCTGTCTCTGATTGCACGTGTGGAGGCAGGAACATGAGCGCGATGCCGGCTTGGGTCGTAACAAAGGAGGGGCAAACCTGGGGCAACACACAACCGCGCGCACGGCTGCAAACCGGGCGCCGTTTCATTCTTTCGGAGCGCGTGTTGCAGTTCGTGTATGAGGAGGAGGAACAGAAGCGCGACAAGGTTACGCTGACCATCAATAACAACGACCTTGCGTACTTTGATGATCCCGTGCTCATGAAGGATGAACTGTTCCAATTTTCCTTCGGGTTTGCCGGCAACCTTTCGCTCAGCCGTTCGGCGCGGGTGAAAGGAATCACCGGCTTCGAGACTTTGAAAATCGAAGCATACGCGGATGACCGTTCGCTTGTTTCCGAGGAGAAAATAGAAACCTTCGTCAATCAGCGGCGCAGCGACATCGCCCAAACCGTTGCATCAAGGAACGGCTTCGGGCGCACGAACATCAAGCCGACAACCGAACTCGTTGTCGTGCAGCAGGCCGGAATCACCGACTGGAAGTTCCTCCTCGAACTGGCCGAGCCGATTGGCTATTCGGTTTTCATCACGTACGAGCAGGGGATGGAGGTTTTGAACTTCCGCCCGCGGCCTCACACGGCTGCGCCGACCCGTCGGTTTTCGTGGTACGGCGGGGGCGCGCCGCCCGTTCCTGGGCAGTTGGTCGGGCGCCTTCTCAAGTTCAACATCGACGACAACACGATTTATAACAAGCCGGCGGTCATCGAATCGCGCGGGTACGATCCCGACAATCACTTGCCGGTAACGGGCACCGCGCAGCGCGGCGCGACGGCTGTTCAACCCCTGGGCGCCGTGACGGAAATCGCCGGGCCGGATGCTGCGCCCGGCAAGGCCACCTCGCGGCAGGTGAACGTTTCCGGCAAGGAAACACAGGAGGCGGTCAAGGCCGATGCGGACGCCCGGTACACGTTCGCGCAGGACTCCCAGGTGAAAGCGTCCATCGAAATCGAAGGCGACCCGACGCTTTTCTCACAAACCATCATCGAACTGACCGGCCTGCCGCGTATGCTGGCCGGAAACTACCTCGTGAAGTCCACGAAGCACGTGATCGGGACGGGCGGCTACATTCTGTCCGCGAAGGTGATGCGGGATGCCGTCAGTTCCTTGCCGAAAACGCCGGGGCAGTCGCCGAGCACCGGTGGGATTCCGAACACGAAAGGCGCGCAGGATGCGGGGCAGTTGACCCCGCTTTACACGTACGATGCGCAGGGCCGGGAAACGATCATTTACAAGCGGGCACAATGACGCAGAACAAACGCGACAGCGGCCGGGTTCATTACGACGCCATCTATGAAGGGTATGTCACGAGCAATCGCGACACCGAAGCCCTGGGGCGCGTCAAGGTGAACGTGCCGGGCGTGCTGGAACCTGAAAGCGATTGGATTCGTCCGATGGCCACGTTCGGCGGTTCCGCGCAGCGCGGCATCTGGGCCGTTCCGAAAGTCAACGCGAACGTGCTCGTCGTGTTCAAAAACGGGGAGCCTGAGTTCCCGCGGTACGTGGCCGGGCCGTGGGGCCGGCCGGGCGGCGTTTCCGATGTGCCGTTGCAGGCGGAAGGCGGCGATCCGGATGTGGTCGTGGTGCGGTTCGGCAAGGCGGCCATCGTGTTTGATGAACGCGACGGGCAGGAAAAGATCACGCTTCTGGACGTGGAAAATCAGGCGTACTTCCGCTTCGACATCGTGGCGAAAAAGGTCGAACTGCGCACGGCGCCGGACGGCAACTTTGAACGCACGATCCTGAAGGACGAGGTGCAGAACGTCGCCGGCAAGGAAACGGGAACCGTGACCGGCGACTCGACGAAATCGGTGGGCGGCAAGTGGGAAATCACCGTCGCCGGCGACGCGAAGATAACGGCCGCAGGCAAGGCCGAAATCACCGCGGCATCGGAGGTCACGCTGGAAGCGGCAACCGTGAAAGGCGGAACCGCTGCGGCCCTGGGCGTTGCGCTGCAAACGGTGAAGGCGTGGCTTGACGCCCATGTCCACAGCGGCGGCGTCATTCAAGGGTTGACCGGGCCGCCTACGGTGCCCACGGTGGACGCCATGTTCTCGACGAAATTCAAGGCCGAATAAAATCGGCCGCTCGAATATAATGACCGGCGTCGAAAGTGTGAGAAACGCCGGGCAGTTCTGGAGGTTCTGGAATGAGCGACCAGCCGATTCAGTTCCCGTACACGAAAGTTATCCGCGCCGACGGCGTGGATTACGTGGACGATGACGATCACAACAAACAGGAATATCAACTCGAGGCGCTGACGGAACGGATCGGCGGCACGTGGACGACGCCCACGCGCCCCACGCCTTCCGCGGAGGTGCCCCATCCCGTCGGCTGGAATTCCTCGCTTCCGGGATACGAGTACTGGAACGGTTCCGCGTGGGTTCAGATCGCCATCACCGGCGGCCCCGACCTGGGGTTGAAGGAACCGGGGCTCATGAAGTACATCGACCCCGATTACCTCGTGGAATTCGGCCTCGGGTTCAACGTCGGCACGCCTGGGATTCTCATGACCTCACGGCTGCTGACCGGTTCGGAACAGGTCATCCTCCTCGTGGAAACGTTGGCGCCGGAACCGAACCTCGTCGCTACGCTGGGCGCCCCGTTGGTCACTCCCGGCGGTGCGGAGACGCCCTTCTACTTCACGCCGGCTGGACCCATCTATTTCCCTGCCGCCTGGACCGGTTTCATCGTGGCCGTCATCGGCGTGTGGGATACCGTACAAAGCGCGTGGATCGACAAGATGTGCGTCCATATTCAGCAGGCGCCGCTCTAACAGGCGACCAAAGGAGGAACGATGGCAGAGAAAAAGAAACCGGCCGCGCGCTCAAGCGCGCCGAAGGTGGTCAAGCCGTTGCAGGGGGCACCGCCACCGCAGCGGGACCCGGCCAAGGCGAAGGAATTCGCCACGCTGAAACTCCAGGAGCGCCTCGTGGATCTCGAGGTGAAGATCGAGAAGGCCACGGCGCTGTCGTTCACGGCGCTCGCGACGCGCCTGGAACAGCAGAAGGCTTCGGTGCAGAAGCAGATCGACGGCCTGAAGGGGTAGGCGAACGATGGCCATCTACGGCGAGGACATCTACGGCGAACAGGGCGGCGCGGGGCCGCTGTACGGAGGCGAGCCGATTCTCGATTTCGTTTCCGTCGGCCAGCGCGACGACCGAACGTTCAACGTGGACCTGCGCTACCTCGCGAAGTGGCTGGACCGTGAAACGCCGGCGCGGAAATACGGGGAGGCGAAGTACGGTTCCTTCACGTACGGGCCGCCGAAGGATTTCAACCTCGAGGAGGTTTACTATTCCACCGATGACGGCGCGCACTGGAACACCGCAACGATTCAGCCGTACGACCGGCAGCACACGAGCGGCGCCGTTGGCGGGTTCGGAATTCACAACGTTTACAAAGCCTTCCAAGAGTTCGGCGTGGTGTGGGCACCGATGGAGGACCTGCCCGACGGCGACTATTCCTGCAAACTGATGATGAAGGTTTCGGGTTCCATCGTGGTGACGCTGATCACGCCGACTTTTACGATCTCGCTCACGTGGCCGTCGCCAACGCCACCGCCTACGAGCGCGCTGGAACGGCGCGCCATCGCGCGCGGGATCGACGATTTCCTTGGCCGCGGGCCGGTGCAACCGCTGCGGCGCGGTTCTGCGGATTTCATGCAAGCGAGCGGCAAGGAACTCATCAAGTGGTGTGTGTGGCAAATCCTGAGCACGCGCGCGGCGACGGATAAGTGGGGCGGTGAGTTGGCGTGGGATCCCGGTTTCGGTTCCCTGTTCTGGACCTTGAAACACGCGCCGGGCGATGAGATCACCGAGGAACTGGCGCACGGCTACGCGGAAATCGCGCTCGAACAGGAGCCGCGCGTTCGCGTTGCGAAAGTAGAGACCGAATTCTTCGAGCGCAACGGTGGCCGCGGCCTGCGGGTGCGCGTGCGCTACGCGATCATCACCGAGAACGTGCCGGGGAATGAGGTTTTCCTTCCGCAATTCCTCGAGACGGCGGAAGTGGAGATTACGTGATGGCGGACGGCCTCTTTGAACGTGCAATCGATTTCACGGACCGCGATTTTGAATCGTGGCGCGCCCGCCTGCGCACGCTTGCACAGGCGAAATATCCCGGCTGGACGGATTTCAATCGGGCGAACATCGGCAACCTGCTCCTCGAACTGTTCGCGATGACGCTTGACGTCATTTCGTACACACAAGACCAGCAGGTGAACGAAACGCGGGTCAGTTACGCGCAGCAGCGAAAGTCGATGATCGAACTGGGGCGCAACGTTGGCTTCGAGTTGCCGGGCGCCACCGAGGCATCCGTCGAGATGGAATTCACCATCGCGGACGGGCAGGCGCGCGGGCGCGACATTGTGATCCCTGCGGGAACCGAAATCCGCACGGCCGATGTCGAGTCGCCGATTTCGTTCTACACGGTGGCCGAGGCGCGGATCGTGGCCGGCACGATTCAGGTGACGGGCGTTGACGCCCGCAACGCGGCGCCAGAGGACGACGCGTTCACGGCAGACGGTACGGTGGACCAATCGTTCCCGCTGTCGAAGACGCCGTTCCTTGACGATTCCGACGTGGTGGTGATCGCAGGCACGCCGTGGACGCGCGTGGCGAACCTGCTCGATTCCGGCCCGACCGACCTGCACTATTACGTCCGCGTGGACGAGAATGACGCCGCCACGCTGTTCTTCGGTGATGGTGTGAACGGCCTCCCGCCGACCGGTTCCGTTGCCGCGGACTACGAAACCGGCGGCGGTTCGCGGGCGAACGTGGAACCGAATACCGTCACGGTCCTCGTGGGCAGGTTCACGACGGAGATCGGGGAAACGGTGCAACTGCTCGCGCGAAACCCCAGCGATGGGGGCGGGGGCACCGACAGGATGGGCGTGGAGGAAGCGCGTATCGCCATCCCCGCGCACGTTACGACGGCGGCGCAGTTGTCCGTCACGCGGTTGCAGTTTGAAAACAACGCGCGGCTCGTGCGCGGTGTGGCGCGTTCGCTGCTGCTGACTTCCGACGAACGGCCGTCCATCGACGAATACACGGGCGAGGTCTACATCGTGCCCGTGGGCGGTGGCCTGCCGAGCACCACGCTGAAGAACGACGTGCTCACGATGCTGACGGTTACGCGGCCGCCGCCCGTGGGGTTCGGGGTTTCCGTTTTGGATCCGCTGCTGAAGATCATCAGTGTCACGGCCACGGTTTACCTTGACGAAGGGTACACGGAGGCCCAGGTGCGGCAGAACATCGAGGACGCCCTGGATGAATTCTTCGCCCTGCAAAACGCGGACGGCAGCGTGAACGAGCAAATCGACTTCGGGTTCCACGTGAAGAACGCCGCGGGCGGCGCGGCGTCGGAGGTTCCGTTTTCGGACATCTTCAACGCCGTGCGCGATGCCGAGGGCGTGCGCAAGGTGGAGGCGTCAACGTTCCTGCCCGCGGCCGACGTGCCGTTGGATTTCGAGGAGTTCCCGGTGCTGGGGAGCATTTCGCTTTATAACGGCGACACGAGTTCGCCCTTCTAAAAGTGTGAGAAAATGGGCCGGCTGATCCTGAAAGACATGATGCCCTACGCGAACCTCCGCGATGACGCGACGGGGGATTACGAGGGCTTCTTGGAAGACGTGTTGCAGGTTGCGCTCGACGAACTGCTGGGCGAAGTGGATCGGTTCAAGTTCGTCAACGATTCTGATCGCGTGGACGTGGAGCAAATTCTCGACGCCATGCTGGAGGACCTGGGCAACCCGTTCGACATGGTGAGCGCAACGGCGAATCGCAAGCGGAAATTGATCCGCGAACTCGTGAACATTTACAAGGAAATGGGAACCGCGCAGGCGATCATCGACATCATTCACCTGCTAACGAGTTACACGGTGGTATCGATAACCTGCCCCTCCCCGATCCTGCGCGGCTGGGAGTTGGGCGTGCACGTGCTGGGCGACGGAATTCATCCGATAGGGCTGTTCGATCCGTCGGACTTCATCATGCTTTGGCCGTCAACGCATTTCCAGCGGTTGACGTTTGCTATTGAATTGGACGCGGACCCAACGCCTGCGGACAACGCATACCTGACGAAACTTGTGAAGATCGTGAAGCCGTGCTATATGCACTTCACCGGATTCGAGCAGGTTGTGCCTCCGCCGGCGCCGGATCACTGGGAACTCGGAGAATCGCAGATCGGCGTTGACGACGACCTGCATCAGTAGGAGGCGAATATGAACCGGCGCGACTGGTATTACAAACAGCGGGTCACGGAAGCGGAATGGGGTGACGCCGACGATCAGATCGAAGCCGCGATGTGGGCCATCGTGAAGGAGGTGCTGGGCTACGGCTTCCTCCAGGGCGCGAACGTGACGGAACACGCGCCGCAGAACTTCACCGTCGATGTGCAGTGGTTCCTCGGCTACGACCAACTCGGCCGGCGCCTGGAACTGCCCTTCGCGCTTTCGCCGGAAAACGTGAACTGTGCGGTCGACGAAGTGGGCGCGCCCACCGCGGTCGTCGGCGTGGGAAATGCGAAATGGCTCGCGGTGTTCATCGAGTTCGACAGGAAACTTTCGGACCCGCGCCTGGACGGCAACGGTTCGACGGTTTACTGGAAGGTGGACGAATGGTTCAAGGTGAACGTCGTCCAGAGCGCGGAATCGCCCACGCCTCCGAAACCGCCCACGCGCCCCGATCAGGTTTTGATCTGCGACGTGCAGTTGGTCTACGGGCAAACCGTCATCACGAATTCCGACATCGATTTCGTGCGCCGGGAGGATTTCGTGCTGACCGGATTCCTGCACGGCAACAGCCATCGCGAACTCGGCGCCGACCCGGTGCCCAACGCCACGCCGTCCGATGGCGGCCTGATGAGCAGCGTGGACAAAACGAAACTCGACACCGTGACCTGGACGGGGCCGGGCGTGAGTTCGCTGCTGGGATTGATCGGGCGCCCCGTCAACCCGGTGAACGTGGTCGCGCCCAGTGGGACGTCGCTGAACGTTTCGGCCGCGATGGGCGGCTACACGCCGGGCGGCGGTCCCGCCACGAAAGGCGTCATCACGAACCCGCCCGACAACCGCGTCATCATGCGCGACAGCGATGGGGATGATTTCCTCGACGGCGCGGGAAATAAGGTGTACGGCCGGCTGACGGAATCGCTGGCCGTGTGGACGCTCTCCTTCTTTTCGTACGCGGAGGGCGTGGGCGAAACCGCCTTCGACATGACGCCGTATTCGGGCGCCGCGATTGTGTGGTTCCCGCAGGAAGTCTTCGGCCTGGACAGTTTCCCGTATCTCGACCCGCAGTATTCCATCCCGTCGGATCAGGTGGCGGGCGAGGTGCCGGACGCCACGACCACGGTGCGCGGGAAGGTGCTGCTGTGCCCCTCCGGCGTTTCCACCGCGGGCACGGTGTGTCAGGGAAACGATCCGCGGCTGACAGGTTCGGGCGCGATTCAGTTGATCCGCAAACTGGCCTCCCGGCCGTCTCTCTTTTTCATGCCGAAGCACGCGAGCCCGTATAACACCTATCGCCTCCATCAGTACCACGGGCTCGCGAAGGGCGACTACCAGACGGGCGCAAGCCCGTGGGAACCGGCCGACTACTATTTCGAGTATGACCGCTCCCATCCGAACTATCCGCTCGACGTGTTCCTGAACGGCAGCCCGGCGCAGAAGGGTGTCGGGCTTTCGGACAACACGGGTGTCGTGTGCTTGCCGGATACGTGGTTTTACGTGTACCTCATCGGGCGCGACAAATCATCGCCGGTGCACCACGGGCTTGTCGTTTCGACAAATCCGCCGTGGTTCAACGGCCCGCTACTCGACGATTCCTCGTTCCAGTTTTGGAACGGTGGCACTCCCGTGGGCGGCCCGAACTATCAAGGCGGCTGGCGATACTGGAAGTTCGTGGGCTGCATCCTGCAACTGTCGGGGACGCCCTGGGAACTGGCGCAGATCCGGAAGAAGGGCAATCACTGCGAGTACGAACTCGGCCAGTTGCTCTACTCTGACGGAAATTTCAGCGGTGTCCCGTGGCTGGATGTTTCCCTTGCGACGCGTGTTCCGCCGACATCGATGCGGGCGTTTCTGCGTGCGCGGGCCACGCACGCGAACGGCTTCGGTTCCTGTGAGATTCGGCCGCCGGCTGGCGGCACGATGAACCTGAAGGAGCCGCCGGGTTCGCTGCTCTCCCGAAGCGAAAAACTGTACGCCGAGGCGTGGGATTTCACGGGGTCCGGCGTGGGGCACACTTCGGACACCGGTTGGGTCGCGTTGAACACGGCGCGGCAGGTGGCCTTCCAGCACAACTCGAGCGGCGGCACGGATCACAACGCCTTCCTCGAAGTGCTGGGATATGAGGAGTACGATGACGCGGCGGCGACGGATCTCACGTGGTAGGAGCCGGCGCGTTTCTCACACTTTCCCCGACGTTCACGTTTTTGAGTTCAAGGAGGAAACATGAAAACCCGGATCATGCTCGCGGCGCTGCTGGCGCTGTGCGCCCTGTGCTTCTCCGGTTGCCTGGGCGCCGGCCTGGACGAAGAGTTCGTTCGGGCCGTGGACAAAAACTGGAAGACCTTCGGCCCCGATCTGCGGCAGTACATCGAGAAGGACGCCGAACTGCCGCAGGCGTCCAAGGATCGCCGGCTGCGCGCGGTGGACGAGTTCACGAAACTCGTCGGCGATGCGGTGGCCGATATCGATGAGGAATAGCGGCGGGGCAACCGCTGCCCAAGGCTGAAGGAGGTGTACTTTGGATCTCGAAGCAAAGGCGAAGGAACTGGCGGCCAACCTGGGCGACCGCCTGATCGCGCGCGCCTCGAAATACCTCGAGGAGAACGCGGACCCGGAATTCCTGCGGGAACTGGCGACGGACCTCGCGCAGGTGCACGTTTCGGCGCTGGCCGCGGTGACGGAACGTGAACGGGAAATCGCGCGCAAGGACATCGAGTACATCGAGGCCACGGTGGAATCGTTCATCATGCGGAACAAGATCAAGGTCCGCAGCGAAAGCATGGCGGCCTTCCGCGACGTGCTGGAAACCGTGGGCGAGGTGCTGGGCACCGTGGCCACGGTGGCGCTCAACGTCGTGCTGAAGGGCATGACCGGCGGCGTGGCCTGAGTTTCGGAAGCGGTATTCGGCGCCGGCGGCGCCGACAAGGGAACGGCCGCCGGAGGCATAGCAGAAGAGGAGTTCATCATGGCGACGGCAGAACAAACGGCGCAGGCGGTGGAGCAGGTGGTGGCGTGCTTCAGCGATGGGTTTCACTTCGCGGACATCGTCAAGGCCGTGCGCGTGGCCGCGGAGATCGCGGAAAGCATCACCGCCCTGCCCGGCGACCAGCGGAAGGCGTTCGTGGTGGACGTGATCCGGCAGGCGTACCGGAAAGCGAACCCCGACATCCCGTGGGTTCCCGAACCGGTGGAAACCTGGGTCGAGAATTACGTCCTCGACAACCTCGTGCCCAGCCTGATCGAACTGATCATCGACGCCACGAAGGGCCGCATCAACGTCAACGGCTGAACGTTCAAACCACGAGCAGGCGGCGGCATCGCAACACCTTGTGATGTCGTCGCCTTTCGTTTCGATATCCTGTGCACGGGTAGGCGGCAGGGAACGGGCCGAGGACGGTGCGGCATGGCGGCCGGCGTATAACGCATCGGGAACACGTGGAAATCAACCGCCATGCTACGTCTTGAAATCGACGGGGAAGAAATCGTCGTCGCGTTCGACGGCGCCAACTTCCGGAAGTACCTTTCCGTCATGCGGGCGCTCCAGTTCCCGCGGTTTCGCGGCAAGGAGCGCGGCTGGCGGTTCCCCGTTCGTCTCTTCCCGCGGTTCGCGACCGTATTCCCGCACCTGCCCGAAATGCCGGAAATGTCCGGCGCCCTATACGCGCGGCTGACGGCGGAACATGAGGCGCGCGAGCGGTGCCTTGAACTGCAAGGGCAACCGGATATCGAATTCGAGCCGCCCGGTTTCGTGGGGCGGCTGTACGCTTTCCAGCGTGTAGGCGCGGCGTTCCTCGCAAGGGGGCGCCGTGTTGCGCTCTGCGACGACGTTGGTCTGGGGAAGACCGTGCAGGCGATAGCAGCGGTGGAGGAACTGTTCGCGGCCGGCGAGATCGACAGCGTTTTGATCGTGGCGCCCGGCTACCTGAAGCGGCAGTGGGCGCGTGAGTTCGAGCGGTTTACCGGTGGCGGCGTGATTCCCACCGTAGTCGAGGGCACGCCGGCGCAGCGCGCGGAACAGTGGGAACAGGTGGAAAACGTGGCCGTCGTGAACTATGAACTCCTCCCACGCGACGAGATTGCGCTCGCCCGGCCCTGGGACCTCGTGATCCTTGATGAGGCGCAGGAAATAAAGAACAGCCGAACCATCGCGTCCAAACTGTGCAGGAAAATCGACGCGCCCTTGCGGTGGTGTTTGACGGCAACGGCCATCGAGAACAGCCTCCCCGAGTTGTTTTCAATCATGGAGTTTCTCACTCCCGGCGCGTTCGGACAGTGGGAAGAATTCGATAGGCGTTTCATCCTGCGCGACTTTTGGGGCGGGATCAAGGAATACCGCGGGCTCGATGAGGTGCGCGAAATCATACGGCCGCACGTGCTGCGCCGGCGCGTGGAGGATTGCATTTCAAACTTCCCGGCCAAGGATTCCGAAATCCTTGAGGTGCAGTTCGACGGGTTGCAGCGGCTCGCGTACGAGGATGTCCGGACCGGCCTGCTGGAATGTTCCGACGAATACCGGGCGATGTCAGTGAATTCCGCCCTCGCACTTCAGCAAACGATGTACCTGCGGGAAGCCTGCGATCACACAAGCCTCATCGCGCGCGACCTCGAGGGCGGTTCCGCGAAACTTGAACCGCTGCGCGAACTGCTGGAGGCAATCCGCGGCGCCGGCGAGAAGGCGATCATTTTCACAGAATGGGAACGCATGGCGCGTATCCTGAAGGACGAACTCGGCGGCAACTGTTTGACGGGGCGGATGGGTTTCGGCCGGCGCGATGCAATTCTGAAACAGTGGCGCGAAGGCGACGACCATCTCATCACCACGGATTGCAGTAAGCAAGGCCTCAACCTGCAAGAGGCGAACTGGGTCATCAATTTCGAGCCGCACTGGAACCCGGCCGTCATGCGGCAGCGCGTGGGGCGCGCCTGGAGGCTGACGCAGGAGCGGCCGGTACACGCGCGGGCGTTCGTGGTGCGCGGCACCATCGAGGAGCGGATGATCGACGTACTGAACGGAAAGGTCAAACTGTTCGAGGAAATTCTCGACGGCCTTTCGGGGCCACCGAAAAAGGAAAGCATCGAATGATAGAAGGGTTGGGCGACGAGATTGCGAGGCTGCTGATCCGGTACCGTGCGCACGCGGAACTCTTCCGGACGCCGGAACGGAACCGCCTCGCCTTTTCCCTTTCCGATGTCATCCGCGGGATGCTTTTCAACCGAGCAGTCGAGCGCGGCCTGACACCATTCCCGAACATCTCCGTCTTGAACTGGCGCATCGATCTCGCCTGTATGCGCGGTCGCCGGCTGACACACCTGTTCCTCCTGCGCTGGAACCGGCAACAGGATTATCGGCAGTTGCTCCTTTTCCCGCGTTCCGTTGGGCGCGTGCTGATCGCGATGAACCCTGGGGCCATTCCCGACCAGCCGTACGACATCACGGTTCTCAAGATGACGGATACCACGGCCATCCGTGCGGCCGACCGGGCCGGCCTTACGGTTTCACAGATAAATCTTGTGTGGGAGAAGGCGCACCTCGACACGTTCGGCGTACCTTGCCCGGTTCCGCGGAAGCACAGGATGAACGCGGCCGCCCGGCTGCTGCAACTGTGGCAGACGCGCGGCGCCGAGTACGACCTGCGGGGATATGTTTCGTGGTTCATGACGCGGCAACAGGCGCGCGACATGCAACGCCTCCCGCGCATGGGCGAAGCCGTGCACCTCGAGGTCGTTGGCGAATACCTGGGCCAGATGGACAAGCGCGACCGAGAATCGGCGGAAAGGGTGACAGATGAATGGATCGCACGGGGCGGCTGGGGCGCTGCCGAATAACTTGACGCTCGATGTGCAGGCGTACGAACCCGCACGGCGCCACGAGGCGCGGTACCCTACGCTGACGGCGGAATGGGAAACACAGGTCCACGATCTGCGCGCGTCCATCACGCGGGCCTGTCCGAACTGCACCGCCCGCACGCTGTGCCCGCGGTGTGTGCGGACGTTCGGATGGTACCTGCGCCTCGCGGCTGCGAACGTGCCCGTCAAGTATTGGCCGCTCGAAATCGAAAGCACGCTCATCACCGACCCCGATGCCGTGGCGTTCGCGCGCCGTGCGATTGAGAACATTGAAGCAGTCATCGGCAACGGGTTGGGCGTGGCCACGTTCGGCGCCAACGGCTGCGGAAAGACAACCCTCTGCGCCTACATCTTGAAGGCTGCCCTGCGCCGTGGTTTTGCCGGCTATTTCCTCATCATGGAATCGCTGCTCGCGCTTGTGAAGGCCGGGTTCGATGAGGTGCACCTGCGGGAAACACTGCGCCGGATTCGCAACGTGGATATCCTCGTGCTGGATGACTTGGGCAAGGAATACACGGCGCGGACCGGTTTCGTGGAGGCCCAGGTTGACGAACTGTTCCGGCATCGCGACAGCATGGGGTTGTCGACGCTGTTCAGCACGAACCTCACGGGGCCGGCGTGCGAGGAGAAGTACGGGCCGGCCTTGCGTTCGCTGTGGTCGGGTTCTGTTGAGATGCTTTTGATACGCGGCCGTGACATTCGGCCGTCGGTGAACGCTTGGCGGGTTTTGAAATGACGCAGAATACGCTCGACCTATCCGACCTCACGCTTGAATTTCGGGTCGTTGCATACGGCCTCGCGAACGGGATGCTCCCGGACGGGTTGGGCGCCGAGCATTTCATGGGCGAGCGGGCGCGGTGGCTGGCGTCGAAGATTCTCACACTTGGGAGCGCCTGTTCGCGAAGCCTGATCCTGCACGAACTGAAACGGGAAAACGCCGAGGAACAGGTGCCCGCCTATGAGGCGCTCCTTGACCGGTTGCAAGGAGAAACCGTGTCGCGTTCGGAGGCTGATGGCGCCGCGGTTCGGTTGCGGGAACTGGCCACCGGGCGCAGGTTGGCCGGCCTGCTGGCGGACCCCAACGGTGTCGCGGCCGCGTTGCAGAACAAACAGATCGTCGACGCCGTTCGGATGCTGGAGCAATTCCTGCACGAAAGCGCGAGCACGGACGGGCGCGTTGCGGACCAGGGTTCCTTCATTCACGACTGGCCGCAGATGAAGGCCGAAATTCTGAAACGGAAAACGTCCGACGGGTTCCCAGGATTTCCAACGTTCATCAAACCCTTCGACGATGTGTTCGGCGGAATATACCCGTCGGAACTGGGGCTCATAGCAGGGGGCACCGGCGAGGGAAAATCGATGACCCTTTCGCAGATGGCGGCGAGAGTTGGCTTCGCGGGAGGAATTGCGCTTACTTTTCAATCGAAATGCCCAAGTTGGCCATCGAGTTCCGGCTTGCCTCGTGGGCCTGCGGTGTTGATAGTTCGCTGTTTCGCCTGGGCGAAACCACGGCCGACGACGATGCAATTCTGGAGCAGTGGTTCAACGCGCGCCTCTCGATGCAAAATCACCTTTGGATTTTCGACGTGCCCTGGAACGTGAACGCGGCTCAGATGGATTCGATGCTGGGCGCAACGGAAACACGCCTCGGCGTTCGGTTCGACCTCGTGTTCGTGGACTACCTTGGCCTCATGACGCCGATTGGCCGTTATTCCTCGCGCATGGATTGGGACGCGCAGGCCGAGGTCGCTTGGAACCTGCACAACCTCGCGCGGCAACGACACGTCGGCCTCTGGTCGGCTGTGCAGAAACGGCCGCCGAAATCACAACGCGAAAGGGAAACGGGCGGCCTGGAATCGATTGGCCTTTCGTACATGATCGCGCAGCCTGCCGACATCGTTGTGGTGAACACTGAACGGATGCTCCAGGGTTACATCGACGCCAACATCGCGAAAACGCGCGACGCGGAAGGCCGGCAACACGTGCGCCTGATTCCCGATTTCAGACATGGGCGCGTGCACCGGGAGGAAGTGTAGTGGACCACGAGGCGCTCCTTTCGCATTACGGCTTCCAACGGCTGCGGCGGTTGGGCGATGAGATTCGGGCGACGTGCGTTTTCTGCGGCACGCCTCAGAAGTTTTGGCTGAACATTCGGAAGAACCTGGGCGTCTGTTTCCGCGGCTGTTTCGCTGGAACTATCGAAGCCCTCGTTGCGCGGCTGGAAAACGTGGACCTTGAGGCGGCCGCGCGCATGGTAGGCGAGCGCACGGACTGGCACGCCTCGATGATGGCGCGGTTGGCGGCGCCGGAGGATTCAAGGCGGCGCCGCGTTCCGTTCGAGTTGCCGGCGCTGGCGCAGTTGAACGCGCAGGCGGTGGACTACTTTCGCGGTCGGGGCATCACCGGCGCCATGCTGGAACGGTACGGCGCCGGCAGCAGTTCGGACGCCGTGGCGATGGGGATGGCGTTTTGGGACTGCCCGAAGGATGAGGCCGAGGGGATTCTCACACTTTGGCCGGCCCGAGGTTCAAGCCTGCTATCGCGCGCCGTGTTTCCGGTGTGCAAGGGCGGCGTGGCCGTGTGCGCGGAGGCCCGCGCGACGATGCCTGGGGTGAAACCGAAAACCCTATATCCGCAGGGCGTGGATCAAAAGATGACGCTGTTCGGTTTGGAACAGGCGGTCGGCGCCGACTACGTTTTCATCGTGGAGGGCCTGCCCGATCTTTTCACGGTGTCCGGCTGGGGTTTCCCGGTTGTGGCCACGCTTTCGGCCGGCGTTTCTCCCGAACAGGCGGCCGAGGTGCTGCGCCATTTCCGGCGGGTCTATTTCGCGTATGACAACGACAAGGGCGGCCGGGCCGGGCTGCGGTATTCGCTGCGCACGCTGGACGACGGCGTGGCCGTGTACGTGCTGGAACTGCCCGCGGGGTTGGACCCCAACGACCTCGCGCAACGGCTGGGCGCCGAGGCCCGGCGAACGTTCGCGGCGGCGTTCTGCGAGGCCGTGCGGCTGCCGGTGGGATACCGGCTGGACAAGGAGGGCAAACTGGCGCCGCGGTGGCGCCCTGGGAACGGGGCGCCCGGCAAGGGAGGGCGCCGGGGCGCTGGGGGCCGTGACGGGCGCCCTGGGCGGAAACGGGGCTCCGAACATGGGAGGGGAACCTGGGGGCGCTGACGCGCGAACGTCGCAAGCGACAAGGCTGATTCCGGCGGTTGGGCTGGCGCTGCTGCGGTTGGCGCGCCGGCCGGGCCGTGTTCCCGTGGGGCGCTGGGCAACCGGCGCCCCTGTTTATTTTGAACGTTCGGGCGAAGGTGTGCGCTGAACGCCTGCCGAGCGCCGCCCTAACCTGTTATAAACTAACGCCTTGCGCGCCCGATTCAGGGCTCGTATTTATTTTGAAAATTTCCGAAGTTTCCCCTTTACTTTCTCACACTATCGGGTACAATACAATCAGAAGCGGCAAGGAAACAAAGGAAAGGAGGACACGATGCCTACGACCGAAACGAACCACGCGGAACGGAGCCGGGAATGGCGCGCGGGCCGGAGTATGGAAACCCTCCCCTCCCGCGGGTTCGGGATCGAACTGGAACTCAACCCTACCATCTCCCAGCGGGAAATCGCGGAGATCATCAAGCGCGCCCTGCGGGAAAACGGGCACGCCGACCGCCCGGTTCGCGTGGAAGGCTACGGGCACGCGGGCCGCGGAAACAGCGCATGGATCGTGAAGACCGATTCCTCCTGCGGCCGCACCTGCAACGAGTACGGCGTGGAACTGGCCTCCCCGGTTCTTTCCGGCTGGGAAGGGATCGATGAGGTTCGGGTGATCTGCGAGGCGCTGGACGCCGAGGCGACCCGCCGGGGCGTGAAACTCGTAAACAAGCGGTGCGGCGTGCACGTGCACGTTTCCGCGGATGACCTCGGGGCCAAGGGCCTGAAGAACCTCGTGCAGGGCGTGAAAAAGTGGGAGCCGGTGTTCTACGCGACCCAGCCTCACAGCCGCTTCCGCAGCGGGTGGGCGAAGGAGGTTTCGGTTGACATGGCGCGCATCAAGAAGGTGCGCACGATTCAGGACCTCGAGGACATTTGGGAATCCTACCCGAACACGGCCGGCCGCGGCACGCGGTACCACGGCCTCAACCTCGAGCCCTACTGGAGGCAGGGTTCGGTTGAGTTCCGGTACTTTGCGGGAACGGCCAACTTCGAGAAGGCCACGTTCAACATCCTCCTCGCGGTTCTCACGGTGCAGGCCGCGAAGCAGGCCGGGCAGATTCGTTGCAGCGCCCGCGAGCAGACGTTCGAGCAGATTTGGGACGCCGCCTGCACGGAAGGGCTGGGCAAGTTCACGCGCCGGTTTTTCCGCGATTTCCTCCAGATCAAGAGCAACTGCCTCCCCGCTTTCAAGGCGATGAAGGCGTTCGCCCGCAAGCGGATCCGGAAGTTCTACGGCGTGCACTTTGAGGGCCGGCGCCGGGCTGCTGCGGCCGCGTAACACACGCGGCCGGCGGCCCGCCGGCAGAAGGAGCAGAACGATGTTGAAGTTCGTGACGGAAAACGGGGGCCTGTACTTTGGCGCGGACGCCCGCAAGGTGGTGGCGCAGATGCGGCGCGCCGAGTTCCGGCCCGTGCCCAGGGATTCCAACGAGGAATATATGACCGCGGTTTCGCGACGCATCGGCGAACTGGCCGGCGTGGACGTGCCGGCCCTGGAATACGCGGACGAGGAAACGTTCCTGAAGGCGCTCGAGGAGCGCGGCCTGCTGCGGCCGGTGACCGAGGACATCACCTGCCCGCTGGCGCACACGCTGTGCACCGCGCGGCGGCCGGAGTGCGCGGATTCGTGCTGGCTCAAGAAGGCGCCCAACGGGGCCGATTTCAACTAACGGCAAAGGCGGCAAGGAAGGAGGACACAATGTGCGGGATCTTCGGTTTCATCGGAAGGGTTCCTGCGGAACGGTGGGAACCGATCTTCCAACTGCTGACGGCGCTCGCTGAGGAAACGGAAATCCGCGGCGCCCACGCCACCGGGTACGCGGCCATCGACGCCGAAAGTTTCATCACCTCGAAGGCGCCCATGCCTGCGCGCGCTTTCGTTCGGACGGACGCCTGGGGCGCCCTGGCCAACCCGCAGGAGGTGGTCATCGGACACTGCCGGTACGCGACGGCCGGGCTGCCCAAGGTGAACGCGAACAATCATCCCCACGTTGGGGAACGGTTCGCCCTCGTGCACAACGGGGTCCTCAACGGCCATCAGACCATCGTGCGCAGCGAAAAGGTCCGGCTTTCCACCGAATGCGATTCGGAAGTTCTGCTGCGGGTGATCGAGAAAAAAAGGGCCGCGGTGGACGGCATCCGGCGCCTGTATTCCTCCGTTTTCGCGGGGATGCAGCGTTCGGCCGCCTGTGCCCTGCTGGACAAGCGGGACGGCGCTCTGTACCTGTTCCGCACGAACGAGCGCCCGCTGCACGTTGTGCGCCTGCCCGACTACGATGACGCGGTGGTGTTCGCCAGCACGCCGGAAATCATCGCCAAGGCGATGACGCGCGTGTTCGGCAGCGTTCCCGTTTCCAGCGACTTCCACGCGCTGCCCGGCCGCGTGTACGTGGCCAGCCTGAACGGCACGGCGCGCCCGAATCTTGAAACCCACGACATGCCTCGCCCGGTTTACAGTCCGGCGGCGTACGCGCCGGGGCGCCTGTTCGACGACATGTTCGATGAACTGCGCTCCGACGCCTACACGGCGCCGGCGCGACCGGCCTGGGCGGATAGCGGATGGGCCGCCTACCACTGCACCGGGTGCGGGAATGTGGTACAGCAGCGCGCCCACCTCGCGGCCACGTGCTACCGGTGCGGTTCGCAGATGGAACGCCTCGAGGACGTGAAACGGTGTCACGACTGCCCGCGGGAGATCCCGCGCACGGGGCCGAGCCGGTGTCCAGCCTGCGCGGAAAAACGGAACGCGCGCCGTAAGGAGCAGCGGCGCCGGCAACGGGACGAACGGCGGCAAGGCGGCAAGCGCGGCAAGCGCAGCCGCGTGTTTTCATATTGAGGACGGTGTGCGATGGAAGCGGTTTTCGTGTACGGGACGCTCATGGGCCGGGAACCCGCAGCGGTTCCGGCCTGCATCCGTGGGGAACTGTACGACCTGGGGCCGTTCCCTGCGGCCTGGAACGTTGGCGCCCAGGGCGCCGGCGTGATTCACGGCGAGATCATCGAGGTTGACGCCGAAACGCTGGCGCATTTCGACCGCTACGAGGGTGTCAGCGTCGGGCACTACCGGCGCGTCAGGGTTCGGGTCGTGGACGAGAACGGCAACCCGAACGGGCGCGAGGCCTGGGTCTACGAGTACGGCAAGCATCCCACGGCACGCGGTGGGAAGAAGTTGGAGGCCGGCCGATGGAAGCCTCCGTACTAACACGGCGCGCCGTGGCTGTCGTGGAACGTTACCGGCCGCTCATCGAACGGTTCGCCTTCGGGTTGCACCTGCGCGACCACGACGTTGAGGATTGCATGAGCCTCGCGCGGGAAACCGCGTGGAAGGCGGCGCCCAGGTTTCGCACCGACGGGGGGCAGCAGTTCGAGGGGTTCCTGATGGAGTGTGTGAAAAGGCGCCTCCTCGACGCGCGGAAATACGAACGCCGGCAGTGCCGGTCGCCGTGGTTCAACCGGGTCAGGTTCGAGGACCGAGAATCAAACGTCATGACTTGCGCAACGATGGACGCCGGCGAGGCCGAGGTTTCGGCCGCCGACATCGTGGATTCGCTTTCCACGGACAGCGCGACCATCGTGCGCCTGCTGTTGGATGGGCACGGGGCCGGCGAACTGGCGGCCGCCGGTGTTCCCGACGAGAAGTTGGAACAGGCGCGCACGGAAGTCGCGTGCCGCATGATTGAGGACAGAAGGATGGAATTGCGCCACTACCTCGAAGAACGCGCGCGGGAATTGCAGTTGACCCCGGCGCCGCAACCGGACGAAGCCGACTACGACCTCACGAACCGCATCCTCGCGCTGTTCACGGCGCGCTCAACGAAGTTGCGCGTGGTACCGGTTCCCGAGGCCGAGGCCGAAATCGAAAGGCCGGCACCGGTGGAAAGCGGACCCGTGCGGCCGGCCGGCGAGGCAAGCGCAGGAGCCATCATGGGCGCGAACCCGTGCGCGCGCCCAGGGTGCGACAAACCCGCGGCGCCTGGGGAGGAATACTGCTCCATCGGTTGCGCCGTGGACGAACTGTCGGCCGCTGGGAAAATTCACAAGGCTGACCGGCAGATGCCGCGATCCGACCTCAAGGAAGGCGGGTATTCGGGAACGGCAGGCGACGAAAGCGTGGCGGCCCTCGCCAATCCCTTCGGCAAGCGAACCGCCGCGCACTGGTGCTTCGAGATCTTCCGCGAAGCCGGGCTGAACGGTGCGGGGTTCACGAAAGAGGAAATGACGGACAAACTGGCCGCGGCGTGCAAGCGGAAGCGTATAACCCTCAAGGTGCCGCATGAACGGGTCCGGAGATGCATCACAGAAACGCGGCGCCTGGGGTTTGAACTGCTGAAAGATGACGCGGGCCGGTTCCGGTTGACCGGCCGCAGAGTGTGAGAACGAAAGGACGAACCATGAAGGGCGACGAACTGATCGGCGAAATCATGCGGCGTATTTCCGAGGCCACGGCGCCGCGCGTGGGCAAACTGTACGTCACGGACCTGATGGCGTTCGCGCGTACGGAGGGCAAGCGCATCATCCTCGAGGTGGCCAAGGAACACGGCCTCGACGTGGATGCCCTCAAGGCGCTGCCGCCGCACGACTTGCTCATCGTGCGGGAAATGGAGGACGATCCCACGGGCATCAAGGTGTCCCTTTCCAGCACGCTTCGGGCGATGGCGACGGAATAGGCTATGTCGTTCGCACACTTGCACGTCCATACCACGTACAGCCTGCTCGACGGCTACGGCCATCCCTCCGCGTTCGCTGAAACCTGCATCAAACAGGGGATGACGGCGTTGGCGTGTACGGACCACGGCACCATCACCGGGCACGTGGCGCACGCCAAAGCCTGCGACGCGATTCCCATCTGGCCGGTCTACGGCTGCGAGTTCTACCTCGTGGAACAGATGGGGCAGCGCGGTATTTCCGCATCGGAGGAAGAGGATATTTCGCTGCGCGCTGCGAACGTTCGCGAGGCTGAAAAGATGCGCAAGGAACTTCAGCGCGGCAGCGTGGAACGGTGGCACGTTGTGGCGTTGGCGTTGAACGACGAAGGCTACGCGAACCTCCGGCGCCTTGTGACGCGCAGTTACCGGGAAGGGTTTTACAGGAAACCGCGCATCGACTTCGACGCGCTCGTGGAACATCGGCGCGGCCTTGTGATTCTCACAGCCTGCATCAAGGGCCTTGTGCCCTCCCTGCTGCTCAAGGATTACGATGCCGCGCGGGAGGCGGCCGGTGAATGGCGCGACGCCTTTGGCGACAAACTGTTCTTCGAGATCATGCCGCACGACCTGAACGAACAGCGCACCATCAACGACGGGCTGATGCGCCTGGGGCACGAACTGGGAATCCGCCTCGTGGCCACGGCTGACGCGCACTACCCGTCGCGCGATGACGAATGGGCGCACGATGTGCTCCTTGCGGTGGGCACTGGAAAAAAGGTCGACGATGCGAAGCGGTTGCGGTTCCGCGGCGGCCCCTATGCGCTGTGGAACGTGGAAGCGATGCGCGCGCGGTTTCGGCAATATCACGGCCACCTCGACCAGAACGAGGTCGCTGCGGCGTTGGAACGCGCCGGCGACCTTGCGTTCGCGTGCAAGGCGAACCCGCTGAGCAAGAAGGCGAGCCTGCCCGATTTTCCCGTGCCGCAGCGGTACGCGAACGCCGACGAATACGTGCGCGATCTGTGCCGGGATGGGTTTGTTCGGCGTGGTCTGGATACGCTGCCCGATGATTGGGTCCGGTATTACGGGCAGCGCGTTGAGTACGAACTCAGCGTCATAGCGGAAAAGGGCTTCGCGACCTATTTTCTCATCACGTGGGACGCCGTGAACTGGGCGCGTCAACAGGGCATCGCAATCGGGCCGGCCCGCGGTTCTTCGGCGGGTTCCCTCGTTTCCTACCTGCTGGGCATCACCGGAATCGACCCCATCCGCTTCCGGCTTTCCTTTGAACGTTTCATCGCACCACACCGCAAGGACTGGCCGGATGTTGACATCGATGTGGAGGACACGGAGCGCGAACGTTTGAAAGCGTACCTCGAGCAAACGTACGGCGAGGCCTGCATCGCGAACGTTTCAACCGTCAACGCCATGCGGGCGCGGCAGGCGTTCCGCGATGCCTCGCGGGCGTTCGGGGTTGCGCCGGGTGAGGTTGAACGGGTGCTCGCTGCGCTGGGCGCGGACCTTGCGGATGAAACCGGCGCGGATGATGACGCCGATGAGGTCGACGAGTTCGCCACGCTGGAGCAAGTTTCTCACACTTCCGAAGCCCTGCGGGAATTCCGCGCGATGCATCCCCAGGTTTTCAAGGCGGCCAAGGCGTTGCGAGGACAACTGCGGGCCGGTGGCGTTCACGCGGCCGGCATCGTAATCGCGAACGAACCGCTTCAGGAATTCACGGCGGTCGAGATGCGGCAGGCGGCGCCCGTCGTTTCTCTCACGAAGCACGAGTGCGAAACCCTGGGCCTTGTGAAGTTCGATTTCCTTGGGTTGAAAACCATGACCGTCATCGCGGAGGCGCTGCGGGAAATAAACAAGGGGCGCCCCGACGATCCCCTGACGATGGAAAAGGTTGTCGCTACGCTGGACATCCCCGAGGCGTTCGACGAATTCTGCGCCGGGAATACCTCCGCGGTCTTCCAGTTCAATAAGCGGGGCGGCCGAGCGCTGTGTCAGAAAATACAGCCGCGGAATATCGAGGAACTCGCGGCCATCAATGCGCTGGACCGGCCTGGGCCTTTGGACTCCGGGGCGACGGAACTATACATCGAACGGAAAGTCGGCCGGGCGCAGGTGCCGAGAGTGCATCCCACGTATGACGCCATCACGGCGGAAACGTTCGGCCTTGTGATCTATCAGGAGCAGGTGATGGAAATCTGCCGGCAGATGGCCGGCATGAACTGGGAAAACGTGCACCGCATCCGGAAGATCATTTCCCTCAAACTCTCGCCCGAAGAATTCCAACCCCACGAGCAAACGTTCGTCGACGGCGCCGTGGCCAACGGGTGCCCAGCGGAAACGGCCGCGGAGATCTGGCGCGGGTTCCTGCGATACGCGGGTTATGCGTTCAACCGTTCGCACGCCGTGGCGTACGCGGTTATCGGATACGTTTGCATGGCGCTGAAGGTTTACTATCCCGCCGAGTACCTATGCGCGGCCGTGCAGTTCGGCGCGGACTCTGGAATCCGCGAGGCCATCTCCGAGGCGCGCCGCCTGGGCGTGGAGGTGAAGGCGCCGGACGTGAACGCCTCGGGGATGCGCTGGGCGCTGCACCGCGGCTCCCTGTACGCGAGCCTCGCTGCCGTGAAAGGCATCGGGGAAAAGGCGGCGCAGGATATCATCGCGGCACGTGAGGAGGAAGGGCCGTTTCAGAACGTGCTCGAGTTCCTGCGGCGCACGCCGAAGCGCACGGTGCACAAGGGCGTTGTCGAGAAGTTGGCCACGGTTGGCGCCATGCGCTGTCTGCATCCCAACACGAAAGCGCTCGTCGCATACTTGCCCGACGCGTTGCGCGTTCGCAGCGGGAAAAAGACGGAACTGTTCGGCGATGAGACCTTGCCGGCGGCGCTGGCCAAGGATGACGAATTCACGGCGCGCGAGTTCGTGGAACGGCAGATGTCCCTCTTGCCTTTCACGCCGGAAACGCGCCTCGAGGATTGCTTCCCTGAAGTATTCGGCGCGCTTGATAAACTGTATCCGAAACGGCAGGGTATCGCGGAACTGCGCGCCGCTGGGGCGGCCGGCAGGTTCGATGACTTTTTCGTCGTTGCGGGAACCGTTACGCGCGTCGAAAGCGGGCGCGCCGACCCAGGTTCGCGCAAGCGTTCCATCGCGGTCATGACCGAGGACAAAACCGGTGAAATCATCCTTCGCCTGAACCCGTACAAGTTCAAACACCTCGCGGATGATTTCATTCACGACGGAAAGGACGAACCGATCCTCGCGCTGGCGACGGCCATTTCGGAAAAGACCGCGGACATTCACGAGGTGGCGTTCATGCGGCACTTCTCCTCCGTGGTGGGCGGCAGGGCCGCCACAACGGAACAGGAGGAAAACCTGCTCGAACATCCGGGGCGGGAGGTGATGGCGCTGCGGCCGCCTGATGTGAAAAACATCAAGGCGCAGAAACGACGGAAGCGGCCGGTGGTGGTGGGCCTTGCGAATCGTATATGGTCAGCACGCACGCGCAAGGGGGCGGGACCGGAAATGGGCTTCATGGAACTGCGCGACGAGACAGGCCTCTACCTCGTGCTCCTGTGGGCCGGTACCTGGGAACACCTCGGGGAATGGCTCACTGAAGGGGCGATTTACGAGGCGCGCCTTGGCCGAACAAAGGACGGCGTCCTGTGCTGCGACACAGCGCGCGGGCAGGGGTTCAAGCGGCTCGACGTACCAGAGGAACAGCCGCCGCTCACGGCGCGCCCTGGGCAAACGTGGGGCGCGACAGCGCCGGCAGCGCAGCGGGAGCCATCCCCGCGGCCTGCACCGGTGGAACCGCCGGCCGGAGTTGAGGACGAATGGCCGGATGATGATGTTCCGTTTTGAACGTTCAAAGCGGGGCGCCGTATAACATCCCGAGGAGAGCATGAAATCGAAAGACCCGCAGGTTCGCATTGAGGCCCTGTGTTTGGAAGGGGCCGATTGGGTTCCGCGGTTTTTCCTGAACGAGGACGACTTTGAAGACTACCGGCGGCAGGCGATGCCGTTGGCGATTGAAAACGTGCTGCGGTTCATGGAGGCACCAATGAAGGTCACGGTGAAATACCTCGAAAGCACGAAGGACGCGGCCGGTACGATCCGGACCTACTCGTGCGAGATGGAAAAGGAATTTTCCGAGGACGGCCTGGAACCCGAGCAGGTGGTGGAAAAGGCGAACGCGATACACGCCTTCCTCCACGACGAAATTCACCGGTCGGTCCAGGAGCAGCAGGTGGCCGACGGCGTGCTGAGCGCCGTGACGCATCCGTAGCAGCGCGGCACGAACTGCCCGTCCCTTTTTTCAACGTGGAGGGTGTCATGGCTCTCGAAGGCCAAGACAAGGAAATCGCCGGCGTGCACTCGCGCGCCGACCGGATGCTGCTGGCCATTCTGGAAGACGCCGGCATCCCGCGGGAACATTTCGAGGCCGTTGCGGTGGGCGGTGGCGACATCACCCTCGACGAACTGGCCGGCCTCATGGAGGGCGCCTGGGCGGTGCACGCGCGGGTCGCGGCACGCGAGGAGGAATGGGCGGCCGAGGTGGACGACAGGAAGCGCGTGCTGGAAGCGGAAACCGCGCGGGCGTACGTGGAGGCGACCGGGGCGCTGCCCAAGGGAACGGAAACGGCGAAGCGCAACTGGATCGTGTCGAACTGCCTCAACGTGACGGCGCTGGAGGCGCGTGTGGCCGAGGCCGACTACCTGAACCGGATGCACAAGGCCGCGAGGAAATCCCTGGAGCAGCGGTGCGACATGCTGCAAAGCATCAACAAACTCAAGGTCGCGGAGATGAGCCGCCTGGGAATCAACATCGGCAAGGCGCCCGAACCGCAGCAGTAGCAGCGGGGCGCCGGCGAATCGATAATCCGTTTCTCACAGAACAAGGAGGACACGATGGGAATTCGGCTCAGAGTCGGAGAAGCGCAGGGGTTCACGCCGCTCGATCCCGCGCGGTGGTACGTCGCCCGGCTGGTCCGTGTGGCCGAGGACGAGGTGCCGTTCCAGGGGCGGCCGCAGGCGAAGTATCGTTTCGATTTCGTCGTGCTGGATCCCCCCGAATTCGCGGGGCGCGAAATCGACGGGCTCGTGAATCAGCCCACGGGTGGGGAACTGAACGAGCGTCACACGCTGTACGACTGGATCACGGTCCTGCGGGGCGGCGTGCCGCTGAACATCGGGGACGAGATCGACTTTCCCGAACAGTTCCTCGGCAAGATCGTGCTCGTGCAGATCGAGTCCAAGACGAAACAGTACGACGCCGGGAAGCAGCCGTTCACGTTCCAGAACGTGAAGAAGTTGGGCATCTGCGCGGACGCCCACGCCTACGAGCACCTCTACCCTTTGGTCGACGTGCAGGCGGCCGCGGCCGCCTCCGCTGTGTCGCCGAACCCGGCGCCGGCGCCGCAACCCTCACCGTCGCCGACCCCCGCGACCCAGGGTGCGCAGCCTGCGCAACCGGCAACGCCGGCCCAGGGTGCGACGCCGCAACCTCAGCCCGTTGCTTCTGGCGCGGGTGCCCCGTCCCCGACGACCCCCGCGGCCTCCCCGCAGCCGGCGCAGCCGGCGACCACGCGGCCGGCGCCCGTGGAGCCGCCGCAGCCGGCGCAGCCGCAACCGGCTCCGCAGCCGGCGCCGCAGCAGCCGGCTCCGCAGCCGGGGGGAGCGACGGTGCAGGTGAACGGAACGAAGAAGAAGGTGCCGTTCTGAAACGGCGCCGCAGGCGGTGCCCGTTCTGACGGTTGGGAAAGTGTGCGCAGATGTATATCCGGCGTATCGAAATTCTGAACTTCCAATGTCACGGCAAACTCGCGCTCGATTTCGGGCCGGGGTTGAACGCCATCGTCGGCGAATCCGACAAGGGAAAGACGGCGGTGCTCCGCGCGGTGCGTTGGGTTCTGTTCAATCAGCCGGACGGGCAGGCGTACAGGAAAATCGGAACCCGTGAAACGCGGGTCACGCTGACCCTGGACAACGGCTTGCAGGTTTCGCGCACGCGCTCAAAGACCGTCAACCGGTACGAACTCGAACGGCCGGGCGAGGCGCCCGTGGTTTTCGACAATTTCGGGAAGAACGTTCCGACCGAAATCGTGCAGGCCACGGGTGTCCGCCCGGCGGAATTCCGGCGGGAGGGCTTTTCCGTTGAACTGTCCTTCGGGGGGCAGTTCGCGCCTCCGTTCCTGTTGACAGAGAGCGGCCTCGTTCGCGCGCAGGTGTTGGGGTACCTGTCGAAAACCACGATCCTCGACGCTGCCGCGAAGGACTTGAACGCCGGCATCCGGGAACTGGGGCGCGAGATTTCCTCCGACGAAGTGGAACGCGATAAACTGGCGCAGGAGGTGCACCGGTACGACGACCTCGAGGCGCAGGGCCAACGCATCGCGGAGATCGAAACGGGCCTCGCCGGCCTGGAACAGATACAGAAGCAGGCCGCGGACGGCGCTCTCATCATGCGGCGGCAGGCCGAAATCAATCAAGGGCTGTCGCAGCAGCGGGTCAAACTGCAACGGCTGGAAACCCTGCCGAAACTTGGCGCCCTCGAGATGCTATCGGACAGCGTAGAACGTGGCGAACGGTTGGCCGCAGGCATCGCTCGCGTGGGCGCAGAACTCGAAACCGCGCGGCAGCAGTTGGCGCGAGTGGAGAACGCGACAGGAATCGACGTCGCAAACCTCATCACGCTGGCCGAACGGTACGAACACGGCGCGGACTTGAACCGGCGCGCCCAGGTTTGGAAGCGCGGGTACCTTGCGGAGTGTGAGAAATTGGAGGCGGTGGACATCGAACTGCGGCAGATGACAGAAACCATCGTCGCAAAGTTGCGGGAAATGGGCGCCTGCCCGACGTGCTTCAGCCCGTTGGATGAGGCGGCCCTGGGCAACGTGCAGGCGCAACTTCAGGAAGGTGTGTGATGGCGCGGTTTCTGTTTCTCACAGATTTGCATCTCATGGCGCGCACGCCGGCGCGTAGAACCGGGAACTTCGAAGACGACATGATGGGGAAGATGTACTGGGTCCTCATTGAGGCGCACCGGCGGAACGTGGACGCCATCGTGTGCGGTGGCGACCTGTTCGACCTGCCGCGGCCTTCCTACAGGTTGGCCGTTCGTGTGATGAAACTAATCCGCGAGGCCGGTTTGCCGTGGCTGCACGTGCTGGGCAATCACGACATCATGGGGCACAACCCCGACACGTACGCGCACGGCGCGCTCGCTTTCCTCGAGCAGTTGCCGAATTTCCACATCCTGCGCGACTACGAGTTGGGCGGCCACGTGCTGCGCGCCGTTCACTACCGGCACGGCGTGGAGGAACTAACAGACTGGTCGCCGTTGGGCGAGAAACCCGAGGTCATTTTCGCGCACGTGATGATCACGCCGGGTCGGACGCCATTCCCGCACGTGCTGCCCAAGGACATCAGCACGCGGGCGCGGCTTGTGCTGTGCGGGCACTATCATGACCCCTGGGGTTTCGCTGCAACGCACAAGACAATCGAACCGGCGGAACAGCAGGCGCTCGCGACAGGAATTCAAAACCTGCTCCGGTGCACAAGCGAGGAGCGCCTCCTGCTGTTGCAACCTGACAACCTGACCCTTTTCCTGAACCCTGGCGCCCTTGCGCGGGTTTCCTACCTCGCGCACAACCTGGGCCGGACGCCTCGTGTGTTCGTGGTGGAACTCGGCGAGGCCGTGGAAGTGACGGCCGTTCCCGTTTCGGTTGCGCGGCCCGCTGCGGACGCGTTCGATGAGGGTGCGGCGTTGGCTCAACGTTCATGGGACATCAGCGTGCAGGAATTCCTCGCAGCGATGGAGAACGTGAAAATCGAAGGTGTGCAGGCGGCGGATGTCGTCATCAATGCGGCCAAGGCGCGGGCGGGCGTGGAACGGATCGACGACCTGCCCACGGACCAGCGGGCCGTCCTTGAGCACGCCTTGGAAGCCGTGGCTGCGGCAGAGGCTATCGATTCCGAGGAGGAATAATGGCGGCACGTGAAGAAGTGGAACGCCTGCGCGGGCAGATCGAACAGGCGAAAATCACGCGGGCGCGGTTGCGCGAGCGCATCGAGCAGAAGGAGCAGGAAATGGAAACGCTCCTCGCGGAGGCCGCTGCCCTGGGCGTGGAGGATACGACGAAACTTGCCGAATGGGTCGAGGCCCGGCGGCAGGAATTCGACGCGGAGAAGGCGCGCATCGAGGCGCTGCTGGCGGAGGCGTTGCGGTGAACGAAATCAAGCGCAGCCTCGCGCACCTGCGGAGCCAGTACGACCACCGGCGCGGTCAACGTGATGCCGTGGTGCGCCGCCTTGAATTTATCGAGAAACGGCTCAAGGAAAACCGCAACCTGAAGAACCTGAAACGCGAAGCCGTGGTTCTCGTCGAGGCGGCCGGCCAAGGCGCGCGAGAAACGATCACGGAGCAGATTTCAAACGTGGTCACGTTCGCGCTTCAAAGCGTGTTCGGCGACGACTACCGGTTCCACGTAAAGAACACGCTCAAGCGAAATGCGGTATGGTCGGACTTTGCCGTGGGCTCCGAACAGTACGAGGCATCATCGCCCATCGATTCACGCGGCGGCGGCGTGGTGGATGTGGTTTCCCTGGCGCTGCGGTCCGTGCTGCTGGAACTGTTCACGCCGCGGATCGACGGGCCGCTGATTCTCGACGAACCGACGAAACATCTGTCGACGGAATACGCGGGGCGCATGGCCGAACTCCTGGGCGCTATCGCGACGCGGATGCAGCGGCAGGTGATACTCGTGACGCACGATTCGGAACTGGCCAAGGAAGCGGAAACACGCTTCACGGTTTGAGGATTTCACGTTGGCGACGGGCAGCAGACGAAAACGTGGGCGGCCGCGAGGAGACGGCTTGAAGCGGTTGCTCCGTGACGTGGCCACGCGCCTCGGTGGTGAGCGCGTGCGCGGCGCTGCGGAGGTTCGTCTGCCTTCTGGCGTCATCGTGCGGTGCCTGTACCGTTCCTCGCCGGAACAAACCGGGGCCGCGCTCGTGAATCTGCTGATGCGCGAACGCGCGAGCACGGATGGGAAGTTGGCGGCGTTCATTCTGAACGACCGCTTCGCCTTGTGCGCCTTGGAGGATTACAAGGCTATCCGCGCGCAGGTGCAGCGTTCCCGCGTGGACTACGTCGTGGGGCAGGCTGTGCAGGTGCGACATCTTACCTGGGCCGCGCGGTATCTCGACGAATGGCTCGAGGCGCCCGCGGGGCGTGCGCGTGTGGCTGCCGCGATTCGCCTGCGGTACAAACAGCGGGTCGCGATTGTGTGGGAAATTTAGGAGGCGCTGATGCCGTCCCCGGTTTACCGTTACAAGGAAGTCATCGACTGGGAATACCCGGAAGCCTTGCGCGAAGTCATGGCGGAATTCGAGGCCAAGGTGGAGGAAATTCGTCGCGAGGTGGCCAAGGTGGACCGAAACGTCAGCGCCGGCATCCGTGCGCGGAAGGCTGTGCAGGAAGTGAGGCACGAACTGGGGCAGCGGCTACGCGACGCCATTCTGAAGGAGAAGCAGAGAGTATATGACGAAAGACATCCGACCCCCGCACCGCGGCGAAGGCGCCGAGGATCGGCTTCACGTCGTGGGCGTTGACCCAGGGTTTGCGAACCTTGGGCTCGCCTGCGCATACCTTGACACGTTCGGCCGGCCGCAACTGCTGGACGCCCGCGTGGTGCGAACGAAAAAAGCGGGGCGCAAGGAAAAACGCCTCGACGAAGATTTGCGCCGGCGCCTGGGCGAGATCTCCGACGCCGTGGTGGGTTACATACGGGAACACGACCCGGCCCTCGTCGTTTTTGAATCGATGGCGTGGGTCCGGAACGCCTCCGCTTCGGCGAAGATGGGTCTCGCCTGGGGCGCCGCGTTTGCCGTGGCGCGCGCCTTTGAACTGGCGACGGATGTTTACGCGCCCAAGGAAATCAAGATCGGGTGCGGCTTGAAAGCGACGGCGTCAAAGGTCGAGGTGGAGGCGGCGGTGAAGGAGGCGTTCAAGAATTCGCCCTTCCAGAACTGGCCAACGACCAAGATCATCGAGCACGCGGCCGACGCCGCGGCCGCCATCATAACGGCTGCAAGGGACGAACGGTGGCGCGTGATATTCAAGGCTCGAAGCGGGAGGCTGTGATGGCTGAACCGGAAACGAAACAGGACGAGAAGAACTTCGGGCTCCGCATCAAGTGCACGCGATGCAGGGTGGAACAAACGCTCGACTTCGGCCGCTGGCCGGTTCGCATCGTGGGCGCCATCGAAGCCATCTGTCCGGTGTGCGGAAACCGCGTGACCTACATCGGAACCTTCGGGCAGCCGTTGCAGGAGGCCCGGTTCCTTTCCGATGTGGCCGCGGCGCAGGCTGCCGGCTCCTTTCCCGCGGAGGCCGGAAAGTGTGAGAAACGAGAAGGCGAGGAAGGTGATGAAATCGAATCCGAACCTGACGCATGAGGTGGTCCTGAACCTGGGCGGCAACGCGGTCATCTCCGTCCGCGTTCCCGAGGCAACGGCCGGGCAGGTGGCGCAGGCGTTCGGCATGAACTGGCCGGCGCCCTACCTGACGAAATGGCCGCTCCTGATCCGAGCCATCGGGCAGTCCGGCGCGGTGGAGGCGCAGGCCCTCGCGGATGCGCTGAAGCCCGTGGTGGAAATCCCGGAAGGGGAGTTCGTGCTGTGGCTCGTGGGGCGCAAGGGCGCCCTCGATGCGCCGCCTCCCGAGGCCAAGGATGGGGAGCCGTTCGAGGTTTTCGACCTGGACGCGGCCTTGGAACGGGTGCGGGAGCGTTGCAGCGTTTGCAAGGATTTCGGCTGGATCGTCCAAACGGCCGGCCCTGGGGAGGTTCTCGCCCGATAGCAGGCCGTGTCGCGCCGTGTCGCTGCCGCTGACGCGTTCCGGCGCGGCGCCCTGGAGGCTGAATAGGGGACCGGGTAAAATGCGGCAGACAGGCATTGACAGGGGGCAGCAGATGTATCCCCAGGGGCAGGCGGTGCCCGTGGTGGAGTTGACCATCTACGGGGCGACTCCCTGCGGCGTTGCACGGCCGGTGATGGAGGTTGAACTTCTGGCGGCGCCGGCGAACAGCCCGGCCGCCCTTGCCGCTGGAATTCTCATCGCGTGGCGCTACGCGGTGGCCGCCGGCTGCGCTGATCTGTGCCGCTGCTGTGAACCCTACCGGTGGAGGTTTACGGTATTCCTTGACGGCCGCAAACTTGGAACGTTCAACGGTGCAGGCGGTGATGATTCGTGGCGGTGGAATTGACGACAGCATCGCGGTATCCGGTTGGCGCCCTTGAATCTTTGAACGTTCCAACTTGACCGGCCCGCTGAGGCGGCGTATAATTCAGACAGAAGGCGGGAAAGAAACCCGCCAAACAGAACGGGAAAGCGCATCGTGTCCTCAACGTGCGCAATCCTTGCCGCCGGGCCGTTGCGGGTGAAACCGTAACGGTCCTTTTTTTTGGGGCGCGTGCGGTTGAACGATGGCGAGCGGTTCCGATATCTGATTGCCCTGCGGGAGCAAACCCTGGAGGCGCTGCGCGAACGGTTGGCCGAGGTGGAATCCGCAATCGAACGAAAGCATCCGCGGAACCCTGGGGACTGGTATTTCGAGCGGCTGGCGTTGCGGCTGGCCATTGATGTCCGTGAACAGGAGGCAAGCGGTGGGGCTCAACCCGATCAGGCTGTCTAAAGATTGGCCGGTGTTGCTCAACGAGGCCGAGCGCCGTGGTTTGAAATCGCACGAACTGGGGCGCCTGCAAAGGTTCGTCGAGGAAATGGTAGCGGCGCCGGAATGGAAACTCGCGCAGATCTTGACGGAACTGGTCGAGGCGTTGGGCGCGCGTGAACGTGCACGCGGGGAGGAGCGTAAAATCTATCCGGTGAGCGAAATGCTGCCGGCGAAATGTGAGAAACCGAAAAAGGAGGGAAACGGTGAGCCACCTCTCGACGATCCTGGCGCGGGCTGATCGGTTCGCGCGTTTCGGCGTCGGTGATTCCCGTTTCCGGCAGGCCGTCATCAACGCGCGCGAATACCTCGACACCTGGGACGATTGGACGGCGTCCGAGGGCACGGCCGCGAACCGGCTGCTCGAAAAGCACGCGGATGTCCTGCGGGAGGAAACGGAGCGCAGGTACCCGAACGGGTACCCGTTGAAACGCAGGTGAGTACACTGTGGCCGGAATCGCAGACCGTGAAGGTTTCGCACAAGTGGATGACGACGCTGTGGCGCGGGTGCACGCCGGAATTTATCCGGGACGTGTGCCTGGGCCGCTGCTGCCGTGGTAGCGGTGGCCGCGTCCTTGTCTCCATCGCGCCGGATGAGGTTCCTGCAATCGAGGCCCGCGGCGTTTCGGTTCGTGGTGGTCGAATTCAAGCGCGCAAGCGATGCCCGTTCCAGAACCTCGCCAACCTGTGCACGCTGCACGGCACGGATGACAAACCATTCGGATGCATCGCGAGCCCGTTCACGGTGAACAAATCAGGAACCCTAATCGTGAGGCATCGATACATTCACTTCCCATGCTTCAAGACCGGAACCCTGCCGGCGTACGTTGCCTTCCGTGCGAGCCTGGACCTGCTGTTCGGTTCCGACGGCGCCGCTGAACTAATCCGGAAACTGGAACACACGGGCGACGATGTTCGCGTGCCGATCTCGCCCGATGTATTCGCGCGGCTGCGCTACCTCGACGGCGTAAAGGTTGGAAAATGACGGCACAGTTGGACCTTTTCGGAAACGAAATCGACAACTTCAAAAACGCGAAGGAGCGTTATGGGGTTTGGCCGGTCACGGTTTGGGACTGTGACTTTTCCGACCCGGTGACGCGCGACCTGAAGAAGTTGATTGGCGATTCCGCACAGAACCGCGCGGGCTGTGCCCAGCGTGGAACCGGGAAACTGAATTACACGGCCGGCCGGAATCCGCCGGGGCAGAGCAAGCGTTCAACGCGGGCCGGATGTTTCCAGTCCGAAAGCGTGCACGATTCGGAATCCTGCTACAAAGTGGATTCCTCCGTGTTCAACCCTGCCGTCGCCTCGTGGATTCTGAATTGCTTCGCGCCCGCGGAAGGCGTGTGTTTCGATCCGTTCGGCGGCGGCGGAACGCGGGCCATCATGGCGGCGAAGCATGGGCTGCGATACGTTGGGATGGAACTGCGGCAGGATGAGGTTGAGGCCGTGATGGAACGCTGCGACGCTGCCGGCGTTCGTGAAAGCGTTACCATTCACACGGGCGACGCGCGCAACTGTTCGCAGGTGGAAGACGGCACCGGCGATTTTCTCATCACCTGCCCGCCTTACTGGAACCTCGAAAAGTACGACGGGGGCGATGCCGACCTTTCCGAGATTGATGACTACGATTCCTTCAACGCGGAACTGTCCAAGGTGGTGCGGGAAACGTGGCGCGTGCTCAAGCCGGGCGCCCTGGCCGTTTGGGTTGTGGGCCTGCACCGCGACGGGAAGGGCAACCTGTGCGCCATGAACCACGATGTCGCCAAGATGCATCAGGAGGCCGGCTTCTGGTTCAAGGAGGAAATCGTACTCGCGCACCGGAACAATGGCGCGATTCAGCGTGTGGGAAACTTTGAAAAGGGAAACAAGTTTCTAATCCGGACGCACGAGTACGCGCTCGTTTTCGTGCGGTTGGCCAGCGCGCCGAAACCCAAGCGCGAGCCGCGTGCGCAACGCAAGCCGGCGGCGGCCGTCGCTGAAAAGCCGGCCGCGCCTCCCGATCCTGAACCGGAGGAGGCCGTGGAGTGTGAGAAACCCGCGGCCGATGTCGTGCGGGAAATCGAGCCGCCCGTTTCTGTGGAGGCTGCGGCTCCAAAACCTGAACGCAAGAAGCGGGAGATCACTCCCCCCGATTATGAGCCGCTGTTCCTGCGGGCTGATGGTGGCCGCCCTGCGAACGTGCCGGCGCCCAAGCCGGAACCACGACGGCAGGAACCCGAACCGTCGGCGCCCGTCGAGACGACGCCGTGCCGGTGTGTGCCCGAACCCGAGCCGCAGGCGCCCTTCTGCTTGCCGGATGCCGCTGCGATTCGCGTGCGCCTGCGCGTGGTGGCGCCGCCCGACGAAAGCACAGCGCGCAGGAAGCGAGCCCGCGATGTGTTCGGATAGGGCAGGCCAACTCGACCTCTTCAGCGGCGGCGTGGTCGACGAAATCGCTGACGCGAAAGCATCCTTCGGCGTGTGCGATGCTACCGTGTGGCCGTGCAATCTTTCCGACCCCAGGGTGCAGCGGGTGAAAACCCTCATCGCCGACTGGGGCGAGGCCCGTGCCGGTGATGGTAAGGTTTTCTTCGCCGGTGCCTGGAGGGAGGTGGGCACATCGGCCTTCTACACGGGGCGCGGGTTCGGCGTGTTCAACCCGCAAATCGCCTCGTGGATTCTGAACGGGTACGCGCCGCGGGACGGCGTGTGCTTCGATCCCTTTGCCGGCGGTGGTACGCGAGCCATCATGGCGGCGAAGCACGGGTTGGAATACGTGGGCGTCGAACTGCGGGCCGAGGAGGTTGCGGCCGTGCGCGCAAGGTGTGCGGCCCTGGGCGTTGGCGAACGTGTGAGAATCATCGAAGGTGATGCCCGGTCCTGCCCGCAGGTGCCCGATGCTTCCGCGGATTTCCTAATCACGTGCCCGCCGTATTGGAACCTCGAACAGTACGACGGAGGCGATGCCGACCTTTCGATGGCCGAAACGTATGAGGGCTTCAACGCGGAACTGCAAAAGGCCGTCCACGAAACCGCCCGCGTGCTCAAGCCTGGGGCGGTTTCATGCTGGGTCGTTGGGTTGCACCGGGACGAGGCCGGCTCGCTGTGCGCTATGAACCATGACGTCGCACGGATGCATCGGGCCGCCGGGTTCCGGTTCCACGAGGAGGTCATTCTGCATCAGCAGAACACCGGCGCGATTCAGCGTGTGGGGAACTTTGAAAAGGGGCGTCGGTTCCTGATTCGGGTGCACGAATACGCGATGATTTTCATGCGATAATGAACGTTCAAAATCAAGAATAGGCCTCCTGTCGTCGTATATTCCTTCAGAACGGGGGCACCGGCTCCCAACCGAGCGGCAAGTTTTGCAGGAGGAAACGATGCACAAGTATCACGCCTTCAAGGACATCCCCGAACTGGCGGCGGAACTGAAAGCGGCGCGCGAACGGTTCCGCGATTCCCTCGAACCCCAGGGCGACATCGAGATGGTCATCGAGCAGGAGGGCGACGTGCGGCGCGCGATGCTGCGCGTGGGCGCCGGCGACGCCGCCGGGCTGTTCGGCCTCAAGGGGTACGTGCACTCCCAACTCTCCGAGCGCCTGTTCAAGAAGGGCGGCGCCTACTACCAGCGGCTCCTCCAGGAGGCGCCGGAACTGCTGGCGACGAACGTGAACCACTGGCTCACCGCGGAACCGAAACGGCGCCGGCTGCTGCGGTTCGACGGCCTGGACGTGCGGGCGTTCCTTTCGGATCGGTTCCGCATCATCGACAACCTCGACATCCTCACGACGGCCGTGCAGGTGATCACCGGCAGGGACGGCGAGAACGGCGAGGAGAAACCCTTCGCCCGCGGCGCGCGGTGTTTCAACTGGGCGCTCTCCGACCGCCGGATGAACGTGTGCCTCGTGAATCCGTCGATGGTGGTGGACCTGAAGAACCCCGACCGCGGCGTGATGAAGGGCGTGTGGGACGAAAGCGCGCTCCGTGCGGGTGCGCACGCTTGGCTCACGCCGGCGCCCGAACACGGCGGCGACGACGGCGGGCATTACGTTTGCCCCTCCGCGCGGCTGAAGAACAGCGAAACCGGGCACGGCGGGTGCAACGTGAACCCCGGCCTCCTCGAAAGCGGGTGTGTCAATATGGCGTGGCTCGAGGTGAACCTCGCGCAGGTGCACGTCGGCCGCGTGCTGCAAGAGGACGACCTCATGAGCGACGACACGCGCCGCAAGGAAAACGCGCTGATCTTCGCCAAGGTGGCCGACGCGGTGCGCGCGGTATTCGACCCCGAACTGCTGCTCAAGAACGTGCGGAAATTCGCGGGGCTGGCCGACGAACTCGTGGACCGCAAGGAGGCCATCAACCGCATCGCGAAACTGCCGGGCATCACCGAGGAAATCCGGGACGACATCTTGACGGCCTATGCGCCGATGGGTTCCTCGGACACGCTGCTGGACGTGCAGCGCGCGGTGACGAACGCGGCGCACGCGGTGCGGCAGCGGGACGAGGAACAGGCCCTCGAACTGGAGGAACTGGGCGGCCGCATCCTCGAGCGGGGCATGGCCGCGCTCACGGCGTAACCTGGGCAACCCGAAACACGGAGCGCCGCGGGAGCCGTGAGGTTCCCGCGGCGGTTTTCTATGCTGCGCACGGGTTGGGACTGGGCGGATGAATTCCAAGAGCGAGTCGCCCGCCGGCTGCAAGCCTACGACAATTCGATGGCGGCGTTCACCGTGACGAACGCGACGCCGGCGCGGTTTACTATCGACCCGGCGTTGGTCGCCAGCACTGTCCCGCCTCCCGAACCCGTCCCGGTGGCGGAACCTGAACGCGAAACCGACGACGGGGATAGTGAATTCCGCGGCGCGCTGTACGCGGCCATCGGTCACGCTACCGGCAAGGTTCCGAAGCGGTACGTGCCGGAGCCTGCGCCGCCTCCACCGCCGCCTCCCTGGGGTTTCGTTCGCGGGGATTCAATCAACGGCGTGCAGGCTGGCGCCCTTGTGCTGGACGGCCGCGTGTTTCGTGCGAACACTGAAGGTATCTCCGTCGTCGGCGGCATCACGTGGCGCGGCCTTCGCGTTCCTGGCGAATTCCTCATCCGGCGAGAAGGCGCGCGCGCGGTTTTCTGGAGCATGACGCTGAACTTCACGGGGCTGCTGGGGAACGGGACGAGACTGCCTATTGCGGAGCGGCCGGTGTTCACGTTCGGCGGAACAGCCTCGGATTTCATCGACTGGGACGAACGCTATCCCGACGAACATCCCAGCGACGAGGTGAAACGGGCGCGCGTGCTGACCGTGTTGCGCGGTTGTTTGACGCAATTCGAGCACGACATGGAGGATGCCCGTGGTGAACTGCGGAACCGGCTGAGGGATTTCGGTATCACGCTCAGCAGCATGGCGCAGCAGGTGGCCGAGGCGTTCGGCAGGTTGCGCTCCGCGATTGCGGATTTCGGGACCTCCATGCGCGCCGCGTGGGTTGCCGCGCGTGATTTCAATCAGCAGGTTGAGGCGCTGAGCGAATTGCGCGGGGAACCGTTCGCGGGGATAACTTTCCAGCGTTCGGGCAGCGATAGGGGGTTGCAGGCCGAGCCCATAACAGAACTCCTCGCCGAGGAAAGAACTATCCCGCGAGCCTTTGAACTTGCCGAAGAACTTCAGGCCGTCGAGTACGCGGTGCGCGACACGTTTTCGGGGCGCCAACTGACGCCGGCCCTGGCCGAAGAGGTGGCCACGGTGACGGCCGAACTGTTGGAGGAAACCTTCCGTCGCATGGCTGGCGGCAGGAACATCACGCTCCCGCGGCTGAACGTCGCGCAGTCCCCGGCCCGCCGGCTGCACTTTTACTTCTCGACGCCGAGCGGTAACGGGCTGCCGTTCATCGGTCCGCTCGTTCGGTTTCTCACTCTTTGAACGTTCAAGCCTGGGCCGGTGCCTGGGCATCGAAAAACAAGTCGACATCCTACGTTCACGATGTGCAGGAGGTAGTCATGCCGGAACAGGAAACGTCGGACGCAACGGCAGCGGCCGAACAGGAACACAAGGAGGCGCAGGCGCGCACGGATTACGAGGGTTATCTGAACGACGTCCTCTCCCTGAAAACGATGACCGATACCGAGGCGTGGCGTTCGTTCTACTCCGTGCTCCGGCGCATGGAAACACAGCACGGCCGCGACGTGCTGAACGCCGAAAAAGCGCGCGAAATCGTGCGGCATCAGGAGGGCGTGAAACTCATCCGCGAAATCATCAAGCGGGTGCAACAGCCGGTCGACAACCTGTCGAACTTCTGCAATTCCGCTCCGCTGTTCGCCTCCCTGTTCGACGTGCGCGCGGCCTGGAACGAGGCCCTCGGCACGGTGGAACTGTCCAGGGTGCCCGGCGTGGAAAGCCGGCCGCGGAAAAAGAAGGGCGTCAAGAAGGCCGGCGCCGGCGGCAAGAAGAAGGCGCGGAAGAAAAAGGCGCCGCCCGCTGCGCAATAGGACGCCGCTACCTGCGCGCGTAAAATGGAGTCCATCGATTCCCGGTTGGAGGAAAGCCGATGGACCATCTCGTTCGGTACGAACTGCGAATCGGCCGGCTGCGCTTCGGGTTCGCGCGCGCCGGCGTTTCGCCTTCCTACGGTTGGCGCCGGATCGTGTGGCGCCTGTGGTTCAAGATCGACCCGAAACGGTACAAGCGGCTCCCAGGATGAGCAAAGGAGGAACGATGCGGGTTCTGATGTTTCTCACACTTTCCCTCGCGTTGGCGTTTCTGTGCGGCTGCCCGACCCATAACCTGCTGAGGGAGACGCCGTTGAAGTGGGATGTGAACCTCGCGGAACGCGAGGCGGCGCACTGGACGGAACTGCAAACGCACCTCCTGCCCGAGGGCCTCGTGGTGTATATGAAGCGGCCGCCCTACGACACCGCGGCGTTATACCGGCAGGGAACGGTCCAAGCGGACGGCGCCTACTTCTCCGGGTACGTGCTGGCCACGCTGTGCTTCAAGTGGAAAGTGACGGGTGACCCGGCGCTGCTGGAACAGGCGAAGAAGGTGTGGGATGCCCATCACTTCCTCGTAACGGGCAGCGGCTACCCTGGCCTCGTGGCGCGTTCGTTCGGGAAAAACGACCCGAATGACGAGGCGTACGTGTTCCGAAAGGACGGCAGCGGCGACGGTCTCATCGGCTGGATGTTCGGGACGACCGCGTTCGTTCGCCTTGTGGATGACCCGGTGCGCAGGCAACAGGCCGCGGCCGACGTGAAGGCCATCTGCGAACACTTGCGAAAGCACGACCTGAAGATCTATGAGCACGACGGGAAACCCACGCCGTACGGCAACTTCAAGACGCCGGTCGTGGGCGTTCCGATTGCGCACTATGCGCTCCCGATGTGCGGCCTTGCGGCGTTGGCGGTCTACCTGAACCCGAACGATGAGGCGTGCGCGGAGTTTCAGCGGTGGATAAACGAACAGCACTATCCGCGACAGACCCAGTATTTTTATCCGTGGTTCCCGCAGGCCGCTGACAATTCCTGCGCGTTCGCGTTGAACCTCGTGACGGCATGGTGGAACGACGAGAACGAGCACCGGCGCGGGTTCTACCGGCAGGGTGCGGATGCGTTTTGGGCGCGCTGCTACGACTGGCAGATGGCGCTTTTCGCGTTGTGTTATAAATTCACCGGCGGCGACGATCATTCCTCGCACATCAGGGACGGCATTGATAGACTGCGGAACGTTTCGCCCTACTACCGGCAACTCGTTGACGAGAAACGAAAGGAACACGCGGCCATCGTGCCCATCGAGGACCGGCCGTTTTCGTCTGCGATCTGGACCCGCGACGTGTGGGACGAACTGCTGTCGCAGGAGGGCGAACGTGTTGACGTGTACCGTTCGCGACAGGATTTCCTTCTGGCGTATTGGTTCGGCCGCTACCTGGGCGAATACGGGGAGGCAGGCGATGGCGCTGAGTGACGACTACGTTCTGCCGATTGGTTTTCACAAGGGCGAACGGCTGGCCGATGTTCCGTTGCGCGATCTCGACGGCCTCGTGGGTTGGCTGGAGGAACGTGGCCTCGTGGAACGGTTCCGCGAATTGTACGACGGCCTCGTGGAATACCTGCGCGACAACGGCTACGACGCGGAGGGCGACGAATGAAGCAGCGCGTGACGTGTAGGGTTCTCACACTTTATCAGCCTTGGGCAACTGCGGTCGCCCTGCGGCTGAAAACCATCGAGACGCGGAACTGGGGGACCCGGTACCGCGGCGCCCTGGGGATTCACGCCGGCAAGCGTTGGGACAAGGCCGCCGAGGCGTTCATGCCGCGGGAGGTCGTGGAACGTGCGGCCGGCGAACGCGGCGCCCTGCTGGCCGTGGCCACGCTCGCGGACGTGTTCGAGTACGCGACGGCGGAAACGTGGAAGGCGGAAATGGGCGCGCACCTCTGTCCGCTGCACTACTGGGAGCCGGGGAAGCACGGTTGGAGGTTGGAGGAAATTCGGGGCATCGTGCCCGTGCCGATCAGCGGGGCGATGGGGTTGTGGAATTTCGAGGGAGAAGTCGAGTTCATGGAGGAATGATGGACCACCTGTTCAACCCCTTTGACGGTGTGGAACGGCCAACGGACAAGGAACTGGAAACGGTGCCGGCCAACGTGCGCGCCTACCTGCAACGGTTGGAGGCGTTCATCAAACACCTCCGCACCTCGCCCCTCACCGCGGAGATGCTCGCGAAGGCGTACTGGGAAACGACGCGGCGCCTGGAAAATGCGGAGATGCGCGGCAAGGGAGTGGCGCGGCCCTGGGCCGAACTGCCCAAGGTGAGCCGGGAACGGATGGAAACGTGCTTCGCTCTCATCATCGACCGGCTGCACGGTGTGGCGACGAAAGCGGTGACGCCGTTCGCGGATGCCCTGCGGCCGCCGCAGTACCACGAACTGAAGGACATGCTCGTTGCGGCGTTGGCCGATGAGAAAACGCGCGCGGCGCTGCCGGCGTTCCTCGAGGAGCAGGTGCCCAAGGCAATCGAACCGAACAGCATCGCCGGCGTGCTCGTGGATTTCTTCGCGTTCGTGATCGACCGCCACCTTGCGAAGCAGTACAGAAAAGTCCACCATACGATTTTCGGGGCGGAAGCGGAACCGCCCGACGAACCGTCCCAGGAAGGGAAAGAGTAATGGAGGATCGCATGGATGAAAGGCCTCGAAATTCGGAAGGATTTGGCTGACGTTCCACGGGCAATCCTACTCGATTCGGAAACGATGGCGCAGGTGTGCGCCCGTGCTGCGACCGAAGCAGGCGCCACGGTTCGCGGCGTGCTTCATATCCCCTTGGGCGCCGATTCACCTCCCGGCCTCACCGTGGCGATCCTGCTGGACGAGAGCCACGTCACGGCGCACTCCTACGCGGACGACGGACTGCTGGCCTTGAACGCCTTCACGTGTGGCAAGCGTGCGAACCCGCGCAAGGTCATCGAGGCAATTCAAAGGGCGGTCGGCGGCCGGGAAATCTTCAGCGACGAGACGCCGCGGTTCAATGTGGAGGCATACGTTGGGGAGCCTGTTCGATAACCTGGGCCTGAGCACGGCCGAGTTTTCACCGTGCCGGCGCTACCGGTACGCGCTCTTCCGAACCTGGGAAAAGCGCGGGCTGTCCGTGATGTTCGTCGGGCTGAACCCGTCAACCGCAGACGAGACCGAGAACGACCCAACGGTGCGGCGTTGCATGGGCTTCGCTGCGCGTTGGGGTTACAAGGGGCTTATCATGGCGAACGCCTTCGCCTACCGGGCAACCGATCCCAGGGAAATGAAGGCGGCCGATGATCCCGTTGGGCCGGATAATGACGAATGGCTCCGCAGGCTGGCGTTTCAAGCCGGCGCGATTGTGATCGCGTGGGGCGTTCACGGCGTGCACCGTGGGCGCGATGCCGAAGTCCTGAAGGTGCTCGAACCCTGGCCTCTCCTGTGCCTGGGCAAAACGAAAGGCGGCCAACCTCGACATCCCCTCATGCTGCGAGCCGATGAACAGCCGCGGCGTTTTCTGCTGCGTCTTTGAACGTTCAAAAGCGGGCGCCGTAAAATAACAGGTGGGCGCAACCGTGGGGAGGTTGGGGAACTGCCCTCATAGGATGCCCGCTGTGTGAACCATGACAACGAGGAAAAACGAGTTGCCGCAGGGAACGCGGACGGCGTTCAACGGAAAAGGTCTCGCAGGCGACGCGAGTTCGTGCGCATCCCGAAACCGGATGAGGAACTGTTGGCGCAGGTGCGCCGGCGCGCAGAGGGAAAGCATGAACAGGAGGCCGAGGACCTGATTGCCCTTTACACGGACAACCTCAGCCTCGCCCGCTTTTTCCAGAACATTTATCCGCGTCCGGATCAGCGCGACGATTGCCTGTTGACCGCGCGGCTGTGCAAGAAGGCGATGTACTCGTACCTTCGCGGGCGGCACAGAACTCCGGCCGGCGCAGAACGTGGCGAGGTAGAAGGTGAGAAGCGAAAGTACCGCAAGCGAAGGGGCCGCCGTGCAGAACCCGAACGCGACGGATGACCTGTACGAGTGCCTCTGCGACGGTGTCGGCTGTGGCTGGCGTGGGCCTCGGCGACACCTGCGCTTCGTCTGTGGCGCGTTCGTGTGCCCGGCGTGTGGGTTGAAAGTCGACATCCCCCTGCCGCCGGAAGCCGAGGAGGCGCCGGCGGATGAACCTGCCGAATAGACCCATCGTAGGATTCACCGGAACGCGGGCCGGCATGACGGCCGCCCAAGCCGAAACCGTGCGGCGCCTGCTACGCGAATTGAGGCCCGCGGAATTCCATCACGGTGATTGCGTTGGGGCCGACGAACAGGCGCACGCGCTGGCCATGCGCGCCGGCGTTCGTGTGATCATTCATCCCCCGGAATACGGGCGTCATCGCGCGTGGTGCCTTGGCGCCGCTGCGGTTCTCGACGTGAAGCCTTACATGGAGCGCAACGCCGATATCGTTGCGGCCTGTTCCATTCTCATCGCGACCCCGCAACAGGCCGGCGAGATCGTGCGCTCTGGAACCTGGGCCACGGTGCGGCGTGGGCGGAAGGCCGACCGGCTGCTGCACGTCGTGGCGCCGGATGGAACCGTTGGCGACGGGCGCCCGGTGCCTGGGGCAGTTCCAAAGAGTGAGAAACGCGCGGGCTTCACCGCGGCCGAGGTCATCGAAGCATGGGCCGCCCTCGCCCGTGCGCTGCCGACGCCGGAAGAAGCGGCGCGAAACTTGAAGGCGAATTTCCGCAGGCTGTATCGCCTGGGGCTGCGGACGGCTGTACCTGCTGAAACGTGGCGCGTGACGACGGCGAAGGCGTGCTTTGCGGTTTTCGTGCGCGGTGGCGTGGTGGTAGATTCGGCTCCGTACGGCAAGCCGTGGGCGGTGGGGCAGACCATTGACGGGCTGACCGCTCACGTGCGTTCCCGTGGCGGAACTGTTGAAAGGCTGGGCTGATGATGCTGGCTGTCGAGATCGTGGTCCCGGTACCGCACGATGTGCCGTGGTATTGGATCATGACGCTGATCGTGGCCGGCGGCGCCGTCACCGTGTGGGGTTTTCACGGCATGGCGAGGGCGTGGCTGGCCGAACCTGACAAGGAGCGTCGGCGCCTCATCGTCCTGTGCGATTTGCTGGCGCTGTTCGTGTGTGCGGTGGCCGGTGGCGTGGCCGGTTCCCGCGTGTGGGATGGTGCCCTGGGCGCCTGCTGTGGGCTGGCCGGCGGCTTCGGGTATCAGTTCTTCATGCGGGTCATCCGTGCGGTGGCGCGCAAGCGAGGCGCGTTGAACGGGAACGGCGACGATACACGAACTTGACCGCCGCGGCGTCCCGCGTGTAGAATAGGCGGAAACGGGGGCGCCTTGAAAGGTTACACGTGGAAACTCCGAAAACAGGGCAGGGGCCGGTCAATTCCAAAGGCAACCGGAGGGGCATGACACCGGAAGCGAAGAAGGGGCTGGCCATCGGGCGCAAGGTTGCGCTCCAAAACCAGAAGGCGACCCGCCGTGGGCACGCCGGGAAAGACGGCCGCACGGCCGGCCTGCGCGGGCGCGCAGCGAAACTCGTTGAGGCGCGGATTCAGAAGTTTATCGAAGCCTATGACGAGGAGCCGCAATTCCTGACGGCGTCGGTGGTGGGAACCATGCTCGCCGACCTTTCCGACGCCAACCGTTTCCTCCGCAAGGCGTGGGATTACGTGCACGACCGAATGAAGGACGGCTGCGATCCGAAGGAACTGCTGCGCGTGGTGGAGGAACTGCGGCGCTGGAGCAAACTGACGACGGAAACGGCGCTTCGCGTGGCCGAGATTTCGCGGCGTGGCGGGCCGGGTGAACCCGATGAATACCTGCGGGGTCGTTATGGTGTCCAATCGCCGGCCGTTTCGCAGGGTGAGGGAAAGCCTGGGGGGCCGCTGGGCCTTGTCCCCGTGACCGTGGTAGGCGCCGCGTCAGGCGGTCCCGCGGGCGGCAACCCCTGGGACCCTGCACTCGAAACCGAACCGCGCGGAGACGCGAACGTCGGCGACGACACGGGCGATGACACCGGGGATGCCCTGGGCGAATCACAGGAACCCGAGGTCGGCGCCGACGAACCTGCCTGACACGCCTACCATTTTGAACGTTCAACCCCTGCGAGGCGTATGTTCTGACGGAAGCATTTTGGGAGGTTCCAGATGGCTTCGGCGTTCGATGAACTGCGGGAACTTGCGGGGCTGTTCCGTTCCTTTGCCTCCGAGGCAAAGGCGGGAAACCGCCGGCTGACGGCCGAGGCCTGGGAGCAGGCGGCCGAACGTGTGGAGGAGGCGCTGGACCGCAGCGATCCCGAACAGGAAACGGAACCGCCTCCCCGCAGCATGGCCGACGAATTGGCCGAACGTTTCGGGTACCGTTCACATCAGGGAATCGGGGTGGATAGCGCGGCCGAACTGCTGCGCGCCGGCCGTGCCCTGGCCGTACTGGACGCCCTCACCGGGCTGCCCGGCGTGCCTGTCACGTTCACGGCTGAACTGCCCGGCAATCCAGTCGAGATTCGGGGGAGCCTTTCGATGGCCACGCTGGAGGATTTCGCGCTGGCCGTGCGCGGTCTGTACCGGCAACCGAAGGAGGTGCCGGCGCCCGCGCGGGAGCCGCGGCACGTACGCGGCCGGGCCGTGCCGCCGGTGGAAAGAATCCTCGAACCCGTGCCCGACCCCGTGGGCAACACGCCGGGGACGATGGTTTCGTGCCGGGGCTGTGGCGCGCAGAACCCGGCCGGGCTCATGGTGCGCGGAGACAACGGGTACTTCTGCGACAAGTGTGCCGCCGATGCGCTGGCCGTGTGTTCGGCGTGCGGCGGAACGGATCGGGTGCGGCGTATCAAATCATCGGGCCGTGCCCTGTGCCGGCGTTGCATCGAGAACGGGGAACCGCAACCGCCGCGCACGTGTCCCGAGTGCGGGCTGGCGCGCGGGGAACTCCTGCGCTTCGCGGGTTCGGATGACGTGATGTGCGACGTGTGCCGTGAACGTTACGACCGGCGCGTTGCGAATGAAATCGCCGAGGCTGCGGCCGGCGACCCTGGCGAGGCCGGGGAAGAAGAACTGCGAAAGGATGAACCGGATGACCGAGAACACGACGGCGAGTGACGCGCCCGAACAGGCGCAGGCCGAGGAACCCGTGGAGGCGGTGGCCGTTGACGTGACGGCGCTCGTGGAAGCGAACAAACGCCTCATCACCGAGGTGGATCGGTTGGGCGGCCTGCTGCGGGAGGCGGCGGCCTATAACAAGGCCGCGCACGAGGCTCGCGCGGAAGCCCGTACGAAAGCGGCGGCCGCGATCCGCGACGCGAACAAACGCGCGGAGGCGCGGTTCAAGAAGCGCGCGGAGAAGTCGCGGCAGCATCAGGAGGAACGGATGGCGGCTGCGCGTTCGGAAACCGCGGCCGCGATACAGATGGCCGAGGAAAGCGCGGCGGAATTGGAATCACTGCGCGCCCTCGTGGAACGGGAAAGGCCGTTGCTCTGCATCGTCGAGATGCACTCCAAACTTTCCGAACCGGTGAAGGGATGCGTTTGCATGGGCTGCCGTCTTGTGGCCTCGCGCCGGGAATTCCAAGAGCAAATCAAGGCTCTGAAAAAGGAACGGCGCGACGAGGCGAAAGCGCGCGGCCCGCAGTCGAAGAAAAAGAAAAGGGAAAAGCGATGATGGATGTGCGCGAAGCGGTGGAGGTTCTGGAAAACCTGGGCAGCGCAAGCGACCCGGTTTTCTTCGCAGGCGTGGAAACTACTCCGACGGACCTTTCCTACACGGAGCACGCCGACAAGGACTGCCGTGAATTGCGCATCCGTTACGCGGTGGACGCCGGGCGTTGGGTTGAGGGGACGCTTTCGGGTATGGTGCAGGAACGGCTTCGCTATCAGTTGGGTTTGAAGCCTCTCCCGCAACACAGGCCGAAAGCGCGCACGCCGAAACGGGAACCCGTGGCGCGTGCGGAAGGAGGTACCGTGAACCATCCCGAACTCTCGCTCCTGGGCCGGCACCAGCCCACCGATGACGAACTGTTCATCCTCGAAACGCATGACGTGACGGACCACCGTTGCGCGTGTGGCGGCCGCCGTTTCAAGGTTGCCGTGTGCCGCGCGGAAGACGGGGCGCCGTCGTTCGCGGCGTCATATCTCATCTGCGCCGCGGACGGTTGCGGCAACCGCTACCTGATGCGGGCCGAGCCGAAGGTGAAACGTGAGAAACGGAGGCGATGAAATGGGCGATAAACTGGGGCGGGATTTCGTGGCGTTCGTGGTCAAGGAGCGCGTGGCGCGTGCGGCTGCCGAACACCTGCGGCCGCGGAGCGGCGTGTTCAACGACGAACAGCGCCATCGGTTCGTCGAGGTCATGATGGAAACCCTGGCGGCTGCCGCGGTTTCCATCGTGCAGCACGTGCAGGTCGAGCCGACGGCGGAAGGCGGCCTGCGCATCAACGGCGAAATCCCGGCGCCCGTGTTGCGTCACCTGGGCCTCTGCATCTGCAACCCCGAACGGCCGAACCTGGGCGAGCATCTTCCGAACTGCCCGGCGCGCGAACCTGGGAGCATTTTCCCACCGGCGCCGGTTCCCGGCCTTGGGCACTGGGGCGATCCCTGTCGTTACTGCGGCAAGGCGCACGACGAGGTTGAATCGGGGCCGTGTCCCGGACGCCTGGGCCGTTCCTGCACGTGCGACGAGATCGGCGACGAACCGTGCCCGGTGCACGGTCCGGAAATGGCCGAACAGGACGAACGAATCGGCCGGCAAAATTTCGAGTATCTTGCGAACGGTGGCGCCTGCCCTATGTGCAGGTCTACCGGCATGGAGTACATGAAGGCCGAGGGGAAGTTGCGGTGCCCTGATTGTGGCGCCGAATACTGTCCGCGATGCGCCGGCGTGATGAATCTGGACCTCGATGAACACGAGGCCGGCCTGCGCTGCAAGTGTCCGGCTCCGCGGCCGGGAAACGAGGACGGACACTTCAC
>Ga0180436_10000240_pt1 | contig 58409 bp, 43 predicted proteins | sample SS_ome_2_FD_132434 | JGI IMG/M metagenome (GOLD analysis project Ga0180436, IMG submission 132434) | Hypersaline lake sediment archaeal communities from the Salton Sea, California, USA - SS_3_S_2 metaG | ecosystem: Environmental > Aquatic > Non-marine Saline and Alkaline > Hypersaline >...
CTCCCGGCCGTAACGTCCAGCCCGGCGCCCGCCTTGCCCGCGTTCCCGTCCATCACGCAGTCGTAGAGATCGGCATGCGAGCCCTCGGCAACCGCGATCGCGCCGTAGAGGTTCTCGATCATCGCGACCCGGCGCATCTCCACCTCGGCCGCGTCATGCAGGAATACCGCCGTCCCATTGACCTCGTCATCGGCGTTGCGCAGCGTGACGTCGGTGATCTCACACCCAGTTACGCTGCCGAGGTTGATGCAACGCCCTTGCTGCCCGGCGTCGATGATCGTCTCCCCCATCCCGGCGCCGCGCAGGGTGACGTCGGCAGGCATCGTGATGTCGAACTCGTCGTAGACCCCGGCCGCCACGACGACTTGATCGCCGGCCACGGCCGCGTCCATCGCCTCTTGAATCGTCGCGTACGCGTCGGGGACCAGCAACTCGGCCGCCCCTGCCGCCGGAGCCAGACACGACAGGCAGAGCAGCACACCGGCCATACCCGCACAGGTTTTCATCTCCGTCCTCCTTGCTGTCGACCTCATGACGTCGAAACGACCCAATTATAGCACACTGCGCTCGCGATCCCGAACGGAGGAGAATCCCGCAACGGGGTGGCAAGTGGCTCTTTTTTTGCTGGTTATGGCCGAGATCCACCAGCCGGTGCAATCAAAGCCTTCCGCATCGCCACCGCGAAGCGGTATCATGGTGAGCAAATGCGCGTTTCGCGCAGTATTCGCTTCGGCGCACCTGACACCTGTGTGACCACCACCGGCCGCGATGGGGCGGCCCCGACGCCCGTGCCCGTGCCACCGCCGTCAGAAACGAGTGTGCGCGCCCGCCGTGCAGGGCGGGCGCCGGATGCATGGTGCTGCAACCACACCGCTCCGAACCGGAGCGGCGTGCGGCGCCGGCATCGGTTTCACGCAGAGGGAGGATGGAATGCGACGCACTCTGGCATCGTTGACGCTACTGCTCTCATTGGGCGCTCTGGTTTCGATTCCGCTGACGCAGGCGCAGACCCTGCTCACCGACATGCAACTCGGCCCGGTCGAGACGCGCTCCCTGACCGACCCCCTTGGCCAGCCGAAGGCCGAGCCGGCGGTCGACGTCCTCGTCGCCGACGGCGACGGCGTGACGGTCGCCTTCGAGCTTCCCGCGCTCGACATCCAAGCGATCGAGCTCGGCGGGGAAACCTACCACGCGCTCGAGTTCGCCCAGGCGGGCTTCTCCGGTGAAGAGGGTGAGCCGATGCTGCCCGTCTTCTCGCGCCTGGTGCAGATCCCCGACGAAGCGGGCGTGCGCATCGAAGTGACGGCCATCGAAACGACCGAGCTCGCAGGGATCCGCCCCTTTCCGGTGCAGGGTCTGGAGACCGACCCGACCTTCCGCATCGATCCGGTCGCCTACACGGGCGAGGGCTACCCGGCGGTCGAGCGCGCCCTGGTCGGTGAGCCGGCGCTGGCCCGCGGCCTGCGGGTCGTGCCGCTGACCTTCCAGCCGGTGCGCTACGACCCGGCGCGCGGCACGATCGAAGTGGCGACGCGGATCGAAGCCACCGTCACCTTCGCCGGCAGCGACTGGCGCAACGTGCCCCAGCACGACCATCGCATCCTGCCCACCTCCTTCGACCGGCTCTACCGCAACCTGGTGCTCAACTACGAGGGCCCGCGCGACGACCAGGAGGTCGGGCTCGGCACCTACGTGATCATCTGTCGGAACAACAGCGGGCTCCTGTCGCGCCTCGAGCCGTTGATCGAGTGGCGCACGCGCAAGGGCTTCGACGTCTATGTCGCGACGACGGCCGAGACGGGCAGCTCGAAGGAGAACATCCAGGACTGGCTGCGCAACGCCTATAGCACCTGGGCCAATCCGCCCGAGTACATCTCGATCATCGGCGATGCCGACGGCAGCTATGGCATCGACGCCTGGTACGAGTCCTACTCCGGCTACGGCGGCCGGGGCGACCACCCCTATGTGATGCTCGACGGCAATGACGTCCTCGCCGACGCGCACATCGGGCGCATCTCGATCCAGAGCTACGACGACCTCGAGCACTACGTCGCCAAGATCGTCGGCTACGAGAGCGAACCGTACATGGACGACACCGCCTGGTTCACCAAGGCGACGCTCGCCGGCGATCCGTCGCAGTCGAAGATCACCTGTGTCCAGATCATGCAGTGGATCAAGCGCCGCCTGCTGCAGCTCGGCTACACCGAGGTCGACACGGTCTTCTCGGGCGATTTCGACTACCAGATGCGCAACAGCTTGACCGACGGCGCGAGCGCCTTCTGCTATCGCGGCTGGCTCGGCATGAGCGGCTGGGACAGCGGCGACATCAACGCGCTCAACAACGGGTGGCGGATGCCCTACGCCGTCAATTCGACCTGCGGCACGGGCACGTTTTACAGCGGGACCTCGATTACCGAATCCTGGATCCGTTCCTACGCGCAGGACGACCCGTTCATCCCCCGCGGCGCGATCGCCAGTCTCGGCACGGCGACGACAGGAACGCACACGCGCTACAACAACTGCATGACGCAGGGTATCTGGCGTGCGCTGCTCTGGGAGGGGATGCCGACCTTCGGCGAGAGCGTGACGCGCGGGAAGTACAATCTCTACGTCAGCTACTTCGCCTTCAACGCCTCGGCGGTCTGGTTCAACTCCTACTGGAACAACTTGATGGGTGATGTCGCCGGCGAAATGTGGACCGGCGTGCCGCAGATGATGAACGTCAGCCACGACGCGACCCTCGCGCTCGGCGCCAACTCCGTGCCGGTCGAGGTGACCGCCGGTGGGTCGCCCTGCGCCGGTGCGACGGTTTGCCTCTGGAAGGGCGACGAGGTCCATGTTGTCGGCTACACCGGCGACGACGGCCACATCGACATCCCGGTCGCGCCGACGACGACCGGGGAGCTGAAGCTGACGGTCACCAAGCACGACCATCATCCCTACCTGGCGTCGATCGACGTCGTTTCCGCCACGCAGTTCGCCGGCTATGCGGCGCACACGATCGACGACGATGCGAGCGGATCGAGCGCCGGCAATGGCGACGGCGAACCCAATCCGCTCGAGACGCTCGAGCTGCCGGTGCAGCTCGAGAACTTCGGTTCCCAGACGGCGACGTCCGTCTCGGCGACGCTGACGTGCGCCGACCCCTACGTCACACTGGGTGATGCGGAGGAGAGCTTTGGCGACATCGCCGGCGGAGCGACCGCCTGGAGCGCGGATGACTTCGATGTCACCCTGAGCGCCACCGCGCCTCACGGTCATACGATTCAATTCGGCCTCGACGCCGAATCGGGAGCCGAGAGCTGGCACTCGCAATTCACGCTCGACGTCGTCGCCCCCGCCTTCGCGCAGGTCGAGATGACGACCTACGGCTTCGGCGCCCGCATCGAACCGGGCGAGAGCGGCGAGCTAAGCCTCGAGCTGCTCAACTCCGGCGGCGCCGACAGCGATGCGCTCACCGGCACGCTCACCTCGCAGAGCGGATGGGTCAGCGTGACCGATGAGACCGGGACCTTCCCGGCCGTCGCCATGGGCGGCACGACCGAGAACAGCGGCGACCTCTTCGGCATCGCGGTCTCCGGATCGGCGCTGCCGGGCCACGCCGCGCCGATGACGCTCGTCCTTGAATCCAGCTCCGGCGTGATCGACAGCGTCTTCTTCGACGTCAACCTGATCCAGGCCGGCGAGCAGGACCCGGGCGGCCCGGACAGCTACGGCTACTACATGTTCGACAACACGGATGCCAGCTATGACGACGCGCCGGTCTACGACTGGGTCGAACTCGCCCCGGGCTACGGTGGACCGGGCATCGACTGCGGCCTCGACGACTTCGGCGACTGGCAGGACGATTCCAAGGTCTTCGATCTGCCCTTCACGTTCCAGTTCTACGGCCAGCAGTTCGATAAGGTGACGATTTGCTCGAACGGTTGGATCGCGATGGGCTCGACGCACATCACGAGTGGGCAGAACTGGCCGATGCCGGGGTACAACCACGGCGCCGACTACATGATCTGCCCAATGTGGGACGACTTCATCCAGAGCGGCTCGGACCGAGTCTACTATTACAACGACACCGCCAATCACCGCTTCATCGTGCAGTGGAGCCGCGTGCGCAACCACGCCAACGGGGCGTACGAGAACGTTGAAGTGATCCTCTACGACCCGGCCCACTACCCGACCCCGACCGGCGACGGCGAGATCGTCTTCCAGTACGACATCTTCAATGACGTCGACGGCACCTTGCAGTACAGCACGGTCGGGATCCAGGACGGCGAGCAGTCCGATGGGCTGCAGTATCTTTATGCCCACATGTACGACGTGACGTCCGCAACGATTGAAAGCGGACGGGCGATCAAGTTCACGATCCCGAGCAACATGCCCTACGGCACGGTTTCCGGTACAGTCTACAACGAAAGTGCCGGCTACGTCGGTCTGCCGAACGCGCAGATCGAGGTGCTCGAGACCTCCGACGTCTTCACGGCCGGGGCGAACGGGCAGTATACCGGCACCGTCGTCCCAGGGACGTACACCCTGATTGCCTCGCACGCGACCTTCGCGCCCGACACGGCCTACGGCGTCACCGTCGCGCAGGATCAGACAACGGCGCAGAACTTCTACCTGGCCGACATCGGCGGTCCGCTCTTCGTCAACACGACCGATTACGGCATGACGACCGACACGACCGGCCCGTACGAGATCATGACCACGGTGCAGGAGTACTCCGGCCTGGCGGAACTCGAGCTGCGCTACAACGCCGGCGGCGCCGGATGGGTGGCGGTCCCGTTCGTCAATCAGGGCGGCAATCTCTACCGGGCCGAGATCCCCGGCCAGCCGGAGGGGACCCAGATCCACTACTATCTTTACGGCAAGGATATCGTCGACAACGAAGCCACCGACCCGGTGGATGCGCCGAGCACCTGCTACTACTTCTGGGTGCTCGCACCCGCACTCGCCGACGACATGGAAGCGGGCCCCGGCGGCTGGAGCCACTACGTCGCGACGGGTGGCTTCAACGACCAGTGGCACCGCTCGACGGCGCGCAATCACACGCCGAGCGGCTCGTACGCGTGGAAGTTTGGGGATACCGGCAGCGGGGAATACGCGGCCCAGGCCGACGGCGCGCTCGAGAGCGAGGCGTTCGACGTCGACGGCGATGCGACCCTCACCTTCTGGCACTGGATCGAGAGCGAGGTCAGCGGTTCCTTCCCGGGCTCCGCCTACGACGGCGGCTTGGTCGAGATCTCGGTCGATGGCGGCGCCTGGAGCCAGGTGACGCCCGAGGGGGGCTACTCCTACACGATCATCCTCGGCAGCGAGCCCTACGGGCCTTTCCCCGACGGAACGCCGGTCTTCGCCGGCACCGAGGGCTGGACGCAGGAGACGATCGCGCTGGAAGAGATCAGCGGTTCGGTGCGTGTACGCTTCCGCTTCGGCAGCGACAACAACACCGGCGGTGAGGGCTGGTACATCGACGACCTCGAGGTGATCGGCTCCGGGCCCGGCGCCTCGGCCGTGGATGAGATCGCGCTGCGGCCGACCCGGCTGGCGCTCTTCGCCAACCGCCCGAACCCGTTCGGCGGCGGATCGGCCACAACGACGATTCGCTTCGATCTACCGGACGCGCGCCGCGTGCGGCTCGACGTGATCGACGTCAACGGCCGACTGGTGCGCACGCTCGAGCGCGGGACGCTGGGCGCCGGCCAGCACCGCGTCTCCTGGAACGGTCTTGACGCTGGGGGCCGCCGGGTGGAGAGTGGCGTTTACTTCTACGTCCTCCAGGCCGGTGACGAGCGCCTCGCGCGCCGCATGTTGATGATGCGGTAGCTGCTGCGGCGGCGGGGCCCGACCAGGGAGAGCGCCAGCGATGCAGGGATGCGCGCGCGGGGGCCGGCGGCTCGCCGCGTTCCGGCAGCGGATACCCGGTGTGCTGCTCGCGGCACTGCTCGCCGCGAGCGGCACGGCCGGTTGCCAGCGCTATGGACGGATGGCGGCCGAGGAGGCCGATACCGTCTCGGTGCGCATCCCGCGTCCGGCGCGGCCGGCCGACCTCGAAGCGGATCTCTTCCTCTATCGCATCACGCGCCTGAAGACCGGTGAGCGCCTCGGCGTCGGCCGCACGTTCGAGATGGAGCCGGACCGCCAGGTGCGCGCCGTGCTCCACCTCGCCGGCCTCGAGCCGACCGATGACGTCCTGCTGCACCTGCTGTGGCTCAATCCGGACGGCAAGGAAGCATACACGAAGCGCATCTACATCACCCCCGAGGACTGGACGGTGCCGGCGCGGCGCGACAGCCTGGCGGACGATCTTCTCTGGCTCGATCCCCGCGCGGGGACGCTGGAGCTCGAGAGCCGCTACGGCGTCGACCCGATTCGGGTCGAAGAAGAGCTCTACCGGCCGCCCGAGAAGCGCCTCTTCAAGGCGGGCACCTGGCAGGTGCGCGCCTACCTCTTCCGCAAGCTGCTGCTCGAAACCTCCTTCGATCTGCTGCCGGAAGGCTGATCGCCGGCTCTGGCGCGGGCGACTCGTGGTATCATCGAGAGGCGCCCTCACCCGTCTCGAGGAGGGTCTCCAGCGGGGGCTGTCAGCCCCTTGGATCCATAGCGGGAGTCTCGACTCCCGGCAGCGGCCGGCGCCCCTGCGCCGGCCGTTTGTGTTGGCGGCCTCCGTTGGGGCCGCCGCACCTTCCCTTGCAGACGCGCCGGCGCGGGCGCAGAGTGCCCCCATGGGCCAGGAGCGAGAGTTGAAGCTCGATCTGACGGCGGCGGAGGCGCAACGCCTGGTGGCGCAGCTGCCCCCGCCGTTTGCGCGCCGGGAGCAGCGCAACCACTACCTCGACAGCCCGGCGGGCGAATTGCGCCGGCGGCAGTGCGGCGCGCGCTTGCGCGCCGAGGAGTGCGGCGGCGCCTCACGCTACACGCTCACGATCAAGGGGCCGTCGCACGTACAAGATGGCGTGGCGGAGCGCTTCGAGGCGCAGCGCGAAATCGGCGCCGACGAAGCGCGCCAGATCCTTAGCCGGGGCGCCTCGCTCGGTGAGCTGCAGATCACTCTACCGCCTGCACTGACAGGGCTTTCGGGCGACACGCCGCTCCGGCTGCTGGGCTACAGCGACAACGAGCGCTGCTGCTATCGGCTGAGCCTGGACGGGCCGGCGCCCCATGAACTGCAGCTCGAGTTGGATCGAACGCGTTACCCGGACGGCTCGGGTACGTTCGAACTCGAGGTCGAGGAGACAGGCGACGCCAGACTGCCGCTCGCCCTCCTGCGCGCCTGGCTTCAGGCCCACGGCATTGGCTGGCACCCGAGCCAGAGCAGCAAATTCGCGCGCTTCCTCGCGCGGGGCGGGGTTCCGGAGGGTCGGATTTCCTCCTGGCAAGGGGGGAAGCCGGTTCGCTAGGATGGAGTGCCCTCGAGAGCGCCCCCGAGTCGGAGGAATCGAATCGCATGGGTCCCCGGCGGCCAGAGCGGCCCGCGCCGGTGCGCGCGGCCATTGATGCGCAGCACCATGAAATGCTGGTCCGCTTCAGCGATCCGACGAGCGGGATCGTGCGCGATGAGGATCTGGCCGCGGCATATGCTCGCCTGCTGCAAGCCTTGGCCGAGCTACCGCGGGAGCAGCTCCTCGGCCTGCGCATCCTCGCCGACCCGCGCCAGCGCGGCCGGCGCGGATCAGCCGCAGTGCGCGAAGCGGTGCCTGCACCTCCCCGGCCCGATGAGCTCATTCTCTTGCGACGCATCGCCGACGCCTCCGGTTACGGCTTCGCCGTCGCCGAAGTGCGCGGCCAGCTAACCTACGCCAATGGGGTGCTCTGTCGCCTGTTCGGGATCGACGACCCGGCCGCGGCCGTGGGCCGACCGCTGACCGATTTCTATCCCCAGGCGCTGCACCGGGACCTCGCGGGACGCATCCTGCCCGCCGTGCGGCGCAAGGGCCAGTGGTCGGGCGAGCTGCCGGTCGCCAGTCTGCGCGGCGGGACAACCCCGACGATCCAGAACCTCTTCATCCTCCCCGGCGAGCAGGCGGCCGGCGGGTACCTGTGCCTGCTCGCGATCGACATCACCGATCGCAAGCGAATCGAAGACGCGCTGCGCGCCTCAGAAGAGCGCTTCCGCAGCATCTTCGAGGCCTCGACGATCGGCCAGTATCGCACGACGCCCGAGGGGGAGATCCTGATCGCCAACCCGGCGCTGGTGCAGATGCTCGGCTACGACTCCTTTGCCGAGCTCGCCGCGCGCGACCTCGAGGCCGATGGCTACGAGCCGGACTATGACCGCGCCCAGTTCCGCGACGAGCTCGAGCGCGAGAATGTGATCATCGGCCATGAGACCTCGTGGCGGCGACGCGATGGGCGCAGTCTCTACGTGCGCGAGAGCGCGCACGTCGTGCGCGACGAAGAGGGCCGCGTGCTCTACTACGAGGGCACGGTCGAGGATGTCACCGAGCAACGCCGGGCCGAGCGCGCGCTGCGCGAGAGCGAGGCGCGCCTGCGCGCGGCGGTCGAGAGTCTACCCTTCGATTTCTTCATGCTCGATCGCGACGGGCGCTACGTGATGCAGAACAGCGTCTGCCGGGAGCGCTGGGGTGACATCGTCGGACGGCTGATCGAAGATGTCGCGCCCGACGCGGCGACGCTGGCGCTCTGGCGGCGCAACAACGAGCGCGCCTTCGCGGGAGAGACCGTCGCGGGCGAGATTCTCCTTCCATTCCAGGGACAGCCGCGCCACTTCCACAACATCATCGCCCCAATCACATCGGATGGTGAGGTCCGTGGGATTCTCGGCGTCAACATCGACATCGAGGACCGCGTCGCGGCCGAGTCGGCCCTGCGCGAGTCGGAAGCGAACTTCCGCGCGCTCGGCGAGAACGCGAGCGACGGCATCCTGATCGGCCGCGACTCCGGCCCGCACCTCTTCATCAACCGGCGCTGGGCCGAAATCACCGGCTACCCGCTCGATCAGCTGTACGACAAAGAGCTCGCCGATCTGATCCACCCCGACGATCTCGCCACCGTCCGCCAGCGCTACCGGGACCGCCTCGCCGGCAAGCCGGTCCCGCGCCGCTATGAAGTGCGCGTCCGGCGCCGCGGCGGAGAGCTGGTTCCGGTGGAAGTGACCGCCGCCGCAACGACGTGGCACGGCGAGCCGGCCGGTCTCGTGATCGCGCGCGACATCTCGGAGCGGCGGCGCGCGGAGGCGGCGCTGCGCGAATCCAAGGAACGCTACCGCGAATTGATCGATGGCGTCGATGCGATCCTCTATTCCTTCGATGCCGAGGGACGCCTGACCTACATCAGCCGGGCGATCGAATCGATCCTCGGCTATGCGCGCGAAGAGCGCATCGGCTCGACGATCTTTGACATCATCCACCCGGAGGATCGGGAACTGGTGGCGAGCCGCATGCAGAACCTGGCCGCCGGCCAGGAGGTTTCCTCGGCCGAGTATCGTGTCCTCACGCGGGACGGTAACATCCGCTGGCTGCGGACCTCCTCGCGGACGGTGCGCGAAGACGGGCGCATCACCGGGTGGCGCGGCTTCATGACCGACATCACCACGCTGCGCGAAACCGAGAACGCGTTGCGCGAATCGCAAGAGATGTACGCAACCCTGGTCGAGCAAGCCCACATCGGCGTCGCCATCGCCCAGGACGAGCAGATCCAGTACGCCAATCGCTACATCTGCCGCCTGGTCGGCTATGAGCCGCAGGAGCTGATCGGCGAGCCGTTTCAGCGGGTGATGGCGCCCGACCAGCGCCCCAAGACGCAACGCTACTACGCCGCGCGCCTGCGCGGCGAGCCGGCGCCGGCCGTCTATCCGCTGCGACTGCAACACCGCGATGGCCACACGTTCGAGGCGGAGAACTCCGTCGGCGTCATCCCCTACAAGGGACGTCCGGCGGTGATGGTGATCATCCGCAACCCGCTGGAGCAATCGCCGCCGGCCGAGGAAGACCGATGAGCGCGAACAGCGAGGCACGCGTCAAACCGAGCGTCCTGCTCGTCGATGACGATCGCGAGTTCGCCCGCGCCGTGGCGCTCCTCTTGCGCCACGATTTCGAGATCGAGACCGTCGAGGACGGCGATGCCGCGCTCAAGGCGCACGCCCGGCGCGCCTACGACGCCGTCCTGCTCGACATCGAACTTCCGGCCGGTGAAGACGGGCTCGAGATTCTGCGTCGCATCCGGGCGGACGACTCCCAGGTGCCGATCTTCATGGTGACGCGCACGGAAGATCCGGATGTGGCCCTGCGCGCCGGGAAGCTGGGCGCGACCGATTACTTCACCAAGGGCAGTCCGATCGAGACGCTCTCGCGACGCCTGATTGCGGCACTGCAGGGCGTCGTTGCCGCGCGTGAGCGCGAAGCGCTCGAGCGCGACCCGGCAGTCATGCGCTGGCAGTTCGTCGGCGAGAGCGAGGCGATCCGCAAGCTGATGGCGGAGGCCGATCTCGTCGCGCCGGTCGACACGACCGTGCTGATTACCGGCGAGCACGGAACGGGCAAGGAGGTCCTCGCCCGCCACTTGCATCGGCGAAGCCAGCGCGCGGACCAGCCCTTTGTCGCCGTCAACTGCGCCGCTATCCCCGACGGCACCTTCGAAAGCGAGCTTTTCGGTCACGAGAAGGGCGCCTTCACAAGCGCCATCGCCCGGCGCCGGGGCCAGTTCGAGCTCGCCGCCGGCGGTGTCTTGCTGCTCGACGAGATCACCGAGATCCCGCTCGATTTGCAGGGGAAGCTGCTGCGCGTGATCCAGATGGGCGAGTTTTCGCGCCTCGGCTCCGAGCGCCTGCAGCGGGTGCGCGCCCGCCTGATCTGCTCCACCAACCGCGACCCCGGAACCGCAATCGAGGAAAAGCGGCTGCGCGCAGATCTCTACTACCGGATCAACGTCGTGCAGCTGCACATCCCGCCGCTGCGCGAACGGCCGGAGGATGTTCCCCTCCTGGCGCGGCACTTCCTGCGCGCCAAGAGCCGCATGCTCGGCAAGCCGGTCGACGGGTTCGCCCCGGAGGTGGAGGCGCTCTTGCTGGCCCACGATTGGCCCGGCAACGCGCGCGAGCTCGAAAACCTGATCGAGCGGGCCGTCGTCTTCTGCCGCAGCCGTACGATCGGGCCGGAGCTGTTGAGCCCGATCTCGGAGGGCGCCGCCTTCATGACGCTGCCCTGGGAGGAGGCGCGGGAACTGGCCATGCGCCGCTTCGAACGCAACTACCTGACCGCGCTGCTGCAGATCTACAGCGGCTCGGTCGCCCGCGCCGCGCGCACGATGGGCGTTTCCCGCCAAGCGTTCTACAAGGCGCTCGAGCGCGCGGACCTCAACCCAGAGGAGTTCCGGCGTTCGCGGCGCACGCCGCCCGCTTGACGGTCCGAGAAGGGGCGTCGTCCCGGACAGCCTGACATGCGCGCGCCGCTTCCCGGGCGGCTTGACATCTCCGCGCCGCTTGCCTAGCGTGAGCGGGCAGATTTCCCCGTCCCGGCCAACGTAGCATTGGAGAACTGGCGATGAGCACTGCGACGACTCCGGCCTTGCAGCTCAACGGCATCCGCAAGACGTTCGGCCGCCACGTCGCCGTCGACGATGTCTCGCTCACCGTTCCGGCCGGCAGCATCTATGGCTTCATCGGTCCCAACGGCGCCGGCAAGACGACGACACTGCGCATGATCGTTGACATCATCCGCCCCGACCAAGGCACGATCGCCGTCCTCGGGATGCGCGACCCGCGCGCGATCCGAGCGCGCATCGGCTACCTGCCCGAGGAGCGCGGCGTCTACAAGAAGATGCGCGCCGTCGAATTCGCCGCCTACATCGGGACACTCAAAGGCATGTCGGCCGCCGCCGCCCGCGCGCGCGGCGCGCAGTTGCTGGAGGAGTTCGACCTCGGTCCCTGGGCGAACGCGACGGTCGACGCGCTGTCGAAGGGCATGCAGCAGAAGCTGCAGTTCATCGCGACGATCATTCACGACCCGGATCTGCTGATCCTCGACGAGCCCTTCTCCGGCCTTGACCCGGTCAACATCGAGGTGCTCAAGGAGGCGGTCCTGACCGCGCGCCGCGCGGGACGCACGGTGATCTTCTCGACCCACATGATGGAACACGCCGAGCGGCTGTGCGACTCGATCTTCATGATCCACCAGGGCCGCAAGGTGCTCGATGGTTCGGTGCGCTCGATCCGCTCCCAGGGCGCGCACCGCGCCATTCGGCTCACCTGCTATGGCGAGACGGCGTTCGTCAAGGAGCTTCCCTATGTCGAGCGCGTGCGCGAATACGGCAACGACCTCGAGGTCTTCGTCACGCCCGAGACCGATTCGCAGCAGCTTCTGCGCGATCTGATCGAGCGGGTCGAGATCAGCCGTTTCGACGTCAGCGATCCATCGCTCTACGACGTTTTCCTGGCCGCGGTCGCGCCCGACCGCAAGACCCGCTTCACCGCGGACGGTAGCTTGGTGGAAGCGGCGGCGGGCGCGCCGAAGGAGTCCTAAGATGAACATGCGCCTGCTGCGCGTCGCGCAACGCGAGTATCTTGCCTACGTGCGCACCAAGACCTTCCTGATCTCCGTCTTGATGCTGCCGCTGATTTTCGCGCTCGCCTTCGGCCTGCCGGCGGTGATGGAGTCGATGCCCAAGCCGCCCAAGCCATTCACCGTGATCGATGCGACCGGTCAGTTCGCCGACGCCCTCAACGAGCGGCTCGCGGCGCTGGCCCAGGGACCGGAGCGGACGATCAAGGTCGACATGCGCGACCACTATTACGTGCCACCGGAGACGCTTGAACTGCCGGCCGGCTTCGCTGCACGCTTGGAGGCCTTGCGCGAGCAGACCCTGGCGGGCGACCTCTTCGGCTACTTCGTGATTCAGCCCGACTCGAACGGCGTGCGCACCGACTACTACGCGATGGACGCTTCGGTTGACCGGTTGCCACAGATCCTGCGGCGCTTCGTCAGCGAGCTAGCGACGTTTGTGCGGCTACGGCCGGTCGTCGGCGACGACGCGGCGATCGCCGAAGCGCTGCGCGACGTTCCCCTGCAAACGCATGCGATCACCAAGGAGGGGGTCGAGGCGACCGGCGCGGCGCACATCGCCCGTTCCTACGCCCCGCTCGCCTTCGTCTACCTGCTCTGGATCGCGATCCTCTCGATGTCGAGCCACCTGATGACGAGCACGGTCGAAGAGAAGTCGAGCCGCATCGTCGAGATCATTCTCTCTTCCGCCTCCCCGAGCGAGTTCCTCGGCGGAAAGCTCGTCGGGCTCGCCGGCGCCGGATTAACGATGATCGCGAGCTGGGTCGTTGCCGGTCTGCTCGTCGGCGCCGTCGTGCCGAGCGATACCTTGCAGCAGGTGTTTCAGGGGCTCGGCAGCGCCTTCTCGAGCACGACCGTGATCGGTTTCCTCGGCTTCTTCCTGCTCGGCTTCTTCTTCTATGCGTCCCTCTACATCGGCATCGGCTCGGTTTGCAACACGCTGCGCGAAGCTCAGAACCTGCTGCAGCCGGTGATGATCGTGATGATGGTGCCGCTCTTCTTGATGTTCTACGTCACCAACAACCCGGATCACATCGTCGCCGTCGTCGGTTCGTTTATCCCGCCCTTCACGCCCTTTCTGATGATGAATCGCATCCCGGCCAATCCGCCGGCGCCGATGTGGCAGATTCTGCTGGCGGCGGCGATCATGCTCATCGCAACCTGGATCGTGATCCAGGGCGCAGCCAAGGTCTTCCGCCTCGGCATCTTGATGTACGGCAAGCCGCCAACGCTGCCCGAGATCCTGCGCTGGGCCCGTCAGAAGATCTGATCGCGGCCGAGAAAGCGCTTGAGCCGGCACGAAGGAGCCATCGATGAAGAACGAGGAATCCCACCGCGAGCGCTTGCTCGAGCGGTTCATCCGCTACGCCAAGATCCATACGACGTCGCAGGAGGAGTCGACGACGATCCCCAGCACGGCGCGGCAGCTCGACCTCGCCCGCGTGCTGCGCGACGAGCTGGAGGCGCTGGGACTCGAGGCGCGGCTCGACGAGCATGGGTATGTCTATGGCCGGCTCGCCGCCAACCACGAGGACGCCGAGGGCGTGCCGGCGATCGGTTTCATTGCCCATATGGACACGAGCCCCGACGCTCCCGGCGAGAACGTCGCCCCGCAGGTGCATCGCGCCTATGACGGCGGCACGATCACGCTGCCGGGCGATCCGCGCCAGGTCTTGAGCCCCGAGAATACGCCCCAGCTCGCCCACCACGTGGGTGACGACATCATCACCAGCGACGGGACGACGCTCCTCGGCGCGGATGACAAGGCGGGCGTGGCCGAGATCATGGAGGCGCTGGAGCGCATCGTCGCGGACCCTGAGCACATCCACGGGCCGATCATGGTCGCCTTCACCCCGGACGAGGAGGTCGGACGGGGAGCCGATGCGTTCGATGTCGACGGTTTCGGCGCGCGCATCGCCTACACGATGGACGGCGAAGAACTGGGCAAGATCGAGCAGGAAACGTTCAACGCCCATGCGGCCACATTTCTCCTGACCGGCGACAACATCCACCCCGGCAAGGCAAAGGGCCAAATGGTCAATACGCTCTACGCTGCGGCGGAGATCCTGCGCCGCCTGCCGGAGGACGCGCGCCCCGAAACGACCGCCGGCCGCGAGGGCTACCTGCATCCGCGGGCGATTGACGGCGTCGTCGACCGCTGCGCGATCCACCTCCTCGTGCGCGACTTCGATCTCGAAGCGTCGCAAGAGAAGATCCGCCTGCTCGAACAGATTCGCGACGAGGTTCAGGCGCTCTTTCCGCGAACTGGAATCGAACTCGAGGTCAAGGAGCGCTACCGCAACATGGGCCCGATGATCGCTCAGAATCCGCGCATCGTCGAAATCGCGCTCGAGGCATGCCGCGCGGCCGGCGTCGAGCCAAAGCTCGACGTCATTCGCGGCGGGACCGATGGCGCGCGCCTCTCCTATATGGGAATCCTGACGCCGAATGTCTTCACCGGCGGGGGGAACTACCACAGTGTGCGCGAGTGGGCGTCGCTGCAGGCGATGGAGCAGGCAGTGCGGGTGGTGCTCGAGATCACACGCCTCTGGGCCCGCGAACCGAGTCAAGCGTGAGCGGCCGGCCGCGGGACCAGCGCCGCTGAGTCTGGGCGCCGGGATCGAGACGCTACGATTCGCAGGGCGGAATCCGGGCGGCGCCGCCTAGGCCGCGTCCTCGGCGAGACTCGCCGCGCCGAGCAGATCGTCGAGCATCGCGTCCGCCCGCGGGCTGCGCAGCCCGAAGGACGTGCACATCTCGCCGAACCGCCCGCGCACCTCCGCGATCAGGTGCACGATCGCCTCGGGCGGTGCGCCAAGCTCCGTCATCAGCGCGGCGACGCACTGGCGCGCGCGCTCCGGCTCCGTGCGCCCGACGCTCGGCACCTGCGCCGCCAGCACGACCGGCAGGACCGGGCTCGTGCCGAGCTCGGCGGCATGGATCTCCTGGCGCGGCAGGTTGTGCAGGCCGACCGTGGCGCTCAGTTGCGCCGGCAACGCCCAGTGATCCAGCACCCAGGCACCCGCCTGACCATGATCCCAACCGAAAGCCGCGCGTTCGAGCTCGGTCAAGCTCTCCGCACGCCCTGCCCACGCCGCCAGTTCGGGTGTGTAGCTCTGCTCCCAGACCGAGAGCAAGACGGGAATCGCCGCATCGGCGAGCAGCCCGGCGGTAAAGGCCGTCTCTTCCTCGCCGGGACAGAGCCGCCGGGCGATGCTGTGCCCGAACAGCGCCCGCAAGACGCTGTCGGTCCAGAAGAGCTCGTCGTCGAAGACGGGCCCGCGGGGGCGCGGGAGCGCATCGAGCATCGCGAAGGAGAGCGCAATCGGTCGCACGTGGCGCAACCCCAGCAGCGCGAGCGCGTGGCGCACCGAGAGCACCGGATTGCGCAGAGAGAAGATCGAGGAGTTGACTGTCTGGATCACCTTGACCGCCGTCTGCGGAGCGGCCGAAATCGCCTCCGCAATCCGATCCATGTCCGGCTCGGGGCGGTTGATCTCGGCGATCAGGCGCGCCGAGACAGCGGGCAGCGAGGGTAGCTGCACTTCGCGGATCGTCGCCGCGAAACGCGGGCGATCCGCTTCCAAGCGCTTGCGTGCGGTCTGAACGAAGCGGCGCATGTCTGTTCCTCTCGGCTGAGTGGGTACGCGGTAGAATGGATCGGCGCCGGGATAGTGGAAATTGAGTGCGAGTTGGTTCCGCGGGCGGGATTCTCCCCCGAGGCGGGGCCCGCTGGCCCGGGGTCGGCCCGCCGCCTGCCGGCGGCCCGGGCCACGCGCCCGCTCCCACGAGCGCGGCCCGGGCCGCGAGAGGCTAAGAGGCTAGAACGCGAGCGCGACGAAGACGCCGGTCATGACGCCGACGACGACCGTCAACAGGATCGCGATCGCCATGTGCTTGCGCATGATCTGCGCCTCGAGCCGCTTGCCTTCGCCGATCGTCGCCACGGCATTGGTGATCTTCGCCGGGGTGATCGCCGAGGCGACGCCGCCCGAAGCGGCGTGAGCGCCGTAGACGGTCATGAACTGCTTGTCGTTGAGCCCGACGGCCGTCGCCGCCTCTTGCTGGATCTTGTAGAAGAGCACGTTCGACCCGGTCTCCGACCCCCCGACGACGGCGCCAAACATCCCGAGCGCCGGCGAGATGTAGCTGTAGGCGCCGCCGAAGAAGGCCGCCAGGGTCGCGCCTACGACGATGTTCATGTTCCACCCGGAGAAGAAGGCGCTCTCAACGAGCTGCGCCGTGCCGCCGGCGCCGACCACCGTTCGCATCGCCGACCAGGCCATCACGTAGGCGATCGAGAAGTAGACCGCGTAGGCGACGAACGGCGAGAGGAAGCGCTTGCGCCAGACGCTGATCGCCGTCCGCCACTGCTCGCCGGTCGGTTTCATGAAGAGGCAGGAGAGTAAGACCGCGACCAGGATCCAGGTGTAGATCTGGCCCAGCAGATTGAGATCGACCGCTCGATCGAAGACGTGGAACACCTCGAACCGGCCCGGGATGCCGCTCAGCCAGGCATTGACCTTCGGGAACGAGACGATCGCCGCCAAGACGGTGAGGATGATCCAGGGCGAGAGCGAGCGCCACAGCGCCGGGGCGTCGATCGGGTTCTGGCGCTTCACTTCCGCCAGCTCGCCGGCGATCGCGCGTCCCTGGAAGATGCGCTGCCAGGCGATCAGCGTCACCATCGAGAGCAGGCCGGCCAGAATGCCGATGATGCGGATCGGGATGATCTCGCGCCCGGACGCGTAATTGATCACGGCAAAGCCGAGTGCATAGAGAGCGATCGAGAAGCCGGAGACGATCGCCGGCGCTGCGCCGCGGCGCATCGAGCGCGCGCCGCCGACGAGCCACAGAATGCCGAAGGCGAGGCCGACCGAGATGATGGGCAGGAAGATGCAGATCTTGAAGGTGAAGTCGATCGCACTCAGGTGGAAGATCTCTGCCGGCAGCGTGATCGGGATCGAGAGCAGCGCGAAGGAAGTCGTCGCGTTGTAGCCGAGGACGGCGATCGCCACCGCGGCCGCCGGCGCAAATCCCATCGCGACCAGCAGCGGGGGGAACATCGCCGGCGTGACGATGCCGAGCGAGGTAAGGAAGGAGCCAAAGCCGATACCGATATTGAGCGCCTGGATCTCCTTGCCGACGACGAGCCGCTTGACCGCGCCGGAGATCACGCTCAGCGCGCCGACTTCCTTCATCAAGAAGATCATGAACATCGTGAAGATGACGGCGATCGAGATCCCGAACGACTTGACGAAGCCGTACCAGGAAGCGCCGAGCGCGACGGAGAAGGAGGTCTTGAAGTAGATCACCGCCAAGATCACGCTTACGATCCAGCCGACGACCGCCATCGTGGCGCCGCTCTGTTGCAGAAAGACGATCCCGGCCAGCACGACGAGCAGTGGCAGCAGGGCGAACACGAATTTGAGCAGATCGACGCCACCGGCGTCCGACGCGACGGCCTCAACTGCGGGCGCCTGCGGGTCACCGGTCGCCCCGGGGGCTTGCGCCGCCACGGGCAGGGCGCAGCTGAGCAGCAGCAGAAGCGGCACCGCAATCTGCAGCCAGCCGCCGATGGCCTTGGCGTATCCGTCCCTGGAACCGATCTGCATGACGCCCCCCCTCCTGCTGATGGCTGTCGACCTGGCAAACCTAGCGCACGGATCTGGCGAACAAACGCAGAGACTTTCGCCACTTGGAGCGGAAGTGTCAACCGCTAGGCGCAGCAGCTGTGCCGCACACGCATCTCCCCGCACCGGGATGCTGGCGGCTATGGCGGCCCGTCTCTGGATTGTGAATAGTGGAACAACCACCTCGCGCTTGCCCCGGGGCGGTCACGAACGTGGATGGCTTTTCGATTGAATCGGGCCGCGTCGTGCCTCTATAACGCCTTGAGCGATGTGTTCTTCGCATCGCTTCGCGCTGCCCAGGCCTTGAAGCTGCAGTCCTGGATGCCACCCACTCGAGGAGAATCGCGCCATGAAGTATCGCTCGACCTGCGTCGCGAGCGCGTTGTTGCTCGCCGTGCTGCTGAGCCTGGCCGGCGCCCTGGCAGCGAAGGCTCAGGAGGACTATGAGGTCCCCCCGCCACCGGTGGCCTTCACGGGCGGCCTCGACACGCGCATCCGCCAGGTCTTCCTTCACAATCTGCTCGACTTCGACGACGACGGGGGCCCGGCGGCGGACAAGCTCCTCCTGGCGTCCGACGCCCATTTCTTCCGCATCCGCCACCGCATCTGGGGCCAGTTCAAGCTGCATTCGGGGCCGCGCCTCTTCGCCCGCTTCACGACCGAATGGCGCAAGTACCTCGACCCCTACCTGGCGCCCGAGAAGACGCAGATCATCGCCGACAACCTCTACCTTGACATCCCGCGCCTCCCGGGCGTGCCCCTCTCCGCGCGCATCGGACGCCAAGACATCGTCCGCGGCGAAGGCTTCATCCTGCTCGAGGGCGGTCCGGCCGACGGCTCACGCAGCATCTATCACAACGCGCTCCTGCTCGGCTTTGACGCGCAAGAGCTCGGGCTCGAGCGAACCAAGGTCGAGCTGCTCGCGATTCGCAACCCGGCCTGGGATCCGATCCCGATCGCCAATGGCGCGACCGACGAACAGAAGGCCTCCCCCCACGGCCAGTACAAGCCGATCGTCGAGAACGACGAAACGGCCTTGGGCGCCTACATCACAAGCCGCCTCTTCAAGCCGCAGCAGATCGAAGCCTACTATCTCTACAAGGAAGAGGAAGACGAGGCGCTCGCCGATCCGCACCTGAAGCTCCACACCCTCGGCGCGCGCCTCTCCGGAGAGTTGCCGGCCGACTTCGACTACGCGGCCGAGGGCGCCGTCCAGTTCGGCACCCACGAACTCGAGCCGCGGCTCGGCGCCCAGCTCGACGGCGGCGCTGCGTCGCTCGACCATCGTTCCTACGGCGGCTACGCCTGGATCGCGCGTGATCTGCTCTTCCTGTGGCGGCCGCGGATCAAAACCGGCGCGGTCTTTCTGTCGGGCGATGACCCCGCCGAGCGCGACCTGCCTTGCGCGTGCGACGACATCCGCTTCCAGAACGAAGCGTGGGTGCCGCCTTTCTCGCGTTGGCCGAAATGGAGCGAGCTCTACATCTATACGCTCATCCCGGAACAGGGCCGCGTGGCAAACTGGAGCAACATGCTCGCGCTGCACGCCTCGATCGACTTCACGCTCTCATCCAAGAGCCATTTCAGCTATGGCTTCTACTACCTACGCGCTCCCTATCCGCTCGTGGCGGAGGACGGAGCGGGGGCCCACACAACGTATCCGCTGTACGGAACGGGAAACGAGCGGGGCCAGCTCCACCGCTGGAAGTTCTCGACTCAGCTCACCGACGCGGTGACCTGGCACTTCTTGGTCGAGCGATTCGCCGCCGGCGACTTCTACTACGCCCAAGACGATGCCTACTTCCTGCGTTGGGAGCTGATGTGGAAACGATAGCCCGGCTTGCTCCGGGTGGCGGCGTCCGTGAGCGCCCCACCCTTCGCGGCCGCGCCGCAGTCGGCAACTGAGCCGGCAGGTTTGAGGAGGAGGACACCGTGAAGAAGTTCTGGGACGAGAAACACGAGACGATGCCGCTCGAGAACATGCAGCAGCTCCAGCTCGACCATCTACGGGCGACGCTGGAGCGCGTCTACGAGAAGGTCCCGTTCTACCGCCGGGCCTTCGAGGCGAAGGGCGTCAAGCCAGCCGATCTGCAGCGCCTGGAGGACCTCGCCAAGTTCCCGTTCACCGTCAAGAATGACTTGCGCGACAACTACCCGCTCGGGCTATGCACCGTGCCGGTCTCGGAGCTGGTACGGATTCACGCTTCGTCGGGCACGACGGGCAAGCCGATCACCGGTCCCTACACGGCCGACGACAAGGAGCAATGGGCCGACTGCATGGCGCGCGGCATGTGGGCCCAGGGGGTGCGCCCCGATGACATCGCCCAGAATGCCTACGGCATGGGGCTTTTCACCGGGGGCCTCGGGTTCTTGCTCGGCTTTGAGCGCATCGGTTGCGCTGTGATCCCCTCGGGATCGGGCCAGACCGAGCGCCAGATCCTACTCATGGAAGACCTCGGCACGACGGCCATCGGCTGCACACCGACCTATGCGCTGACGATCGCCGAGCGCGCCCGTCAGCTCGGCAAGGACCTGCGCCAGCTACCGCTGCGCGTCGGTCTCTTTGGGGCCGAGCCCTGGTCGGTTGAGATGCGCGGGCTGATCGAAGAGCGGATGGGCATTCACGCCCATGAACACTACGGCCTGACCGAGCTGATGGGACCGGGGGTTGCCTTCTCTTGCGAGGCGAACAACCTGCACATCAACGAGGATCATGTCTACGCCGAGGTGATCGATCCCGAGACCGAAGAACCGGTCGGGCTCGACCAGGAAGGCGAGATGATCCTGACGTCGCTCCAGCGCCAGGCGATGCCGATGATCCGCTATCGGACGCGCGACATCACCCGTCTGCGCCGCATCGACTGCCCGTGCGGTCGCAGCGCCGTCGTGATGGAGAAGGTCACGGGCCGCTCCGACGACATGATGATCGTCAGCGGCGTCAACGTCTTTCCGTCACAGATCGAATCGGTCCTGATGGAGTTCGCCGAAATCGAGCCACAGTACGAAATCCATCTCTTCAAGAAGGGCTACATCGACGCGATCCGCGTGCACACCGAGGCCAAGGCGGAGATCTACGCCCAGGGCGAGGTCCCGATCCAGAAGCTCGCGACCACGCTGGCAGGGCGCCTGCAGGCGGTGATCGGGATCAAGATCCCAGTCGAGATCGTGGCCAGCGGGACGATTCCGCGCAGCATCGGCAAGGCGCGTCGCATCATCGATGAGCGCAAGGCGAAGGCCTGATCGGGCCGGGAGAGACGCTATCCGCTCGAGCCGATCGCTCGGCGCCGGATGACGACGACGGTAACGTTGTCCGGCGCCCCCCGGCGATTCGCTTCGGCGACCAGGGTCGTCACCGCCTGCTGCGGATCTTGACGGGTCAGGACCGCAGCGATCTCTTCGTCGGTGACGACACGGATCAGCCCGTCCGAGCAGAGCAACAAGCGGTCGCCCATCTCCAACGCATGGGGCTCGCGCAACTCCGGCTCGAGCTTGGCATCGGCGCCGAGCGCGCGGGTCAAGATGTGCTGGCCGGAATGCGTCGCCGCCTCGCGGGCATCGATCTTGCCGTCCGCGAGCAGCTCCTCGGCCACGTTGTGGTCACGCGTCAGTAAGTAGAGCTCATCTGCATGGAGCAAGTAGAGGCGGCTGTCTCCGGCGTGGGCGACCCAGAAGCGACCGTCACGGACGACGACGGCGAGGCAGGTAGTGCCCATCTGATGGCGATCGGGATGGGCGGCCGCATCGGCCCGGATGCGCTGGTTCGCCACCGCCATCCCGCTGACCAGCAGGGGGCTCGGATCGGCACCGGCGGCGAGTGCACTTGCGTAGTAGTGCTCGCGCAACGCTTCGCAGGCGATCTGGCTGGCAACTTCGCCGGCGGCATGTCCACCCATGCCGTCCGCCACGATGAACAGATGGCCGTGGGTCGCCGCGTGCGGCGCCGGTGGGGGCGCCGCATGGAAGGCATCCTGGTTGTTGGGACGCACTTGCCCGCGGTCGGTATGCGCGGCAAAGCGCAATTCCGCGGTCTGGCCAGTCATCTCGTTGCCCATGCGCGTCTCGTCTGTCCTCTTCGCATCGTCCATCAATCTACGCTCCGCCTGTCGGCAGGCCAAGCGAGAAAAGCCACGACGGCGCCGCTGAGGCCGAAGGGCTGCTTGAAAGCGGTAGCTGATTCGCGCTAGCTTTTTCCCGCGCCGCGGAACGCGCCCTTCTGGCCGCATCCGCGACTTCGCGCCTCAAGCGAATCGCGGCCGGGGCCGATTCCTTAGGTAAGGGCGCCCTGTCTGCGTCGGCGCCGAAGACCACCTGCACCACACGCGCCGCCGAGACCGGCGAGAACGCGCCACACAGGTCGAGGAGTAGCACGATGAGGCCCGAAATCGGCATGCGGACAAGCCTGGCGATGAACCAGGTCTTGAGTCCGCAAATGGTGCTGCAGATGCGACTGCTCGCCCTGCCGATCCTCGACTTCAACCAGGAAATCGAACGCGCGGCGGAAGAGAATCCGGTCATCGAGGTCACCAATCCTTCCGAAACCGCCGCCACCGATACGAAGCGCGAACGCAAAGAGGATCAGCCGAGCGAGGAGTGGGACGAGCGCCTGATGCAGCGCATCGCTGAGCTCGGCGAAGAACCGCGTGAGGGCAGCGGCTCCTGGGCCGGCGGTAGCGCGGCGCGCGACGAAGACTGGACCGATCCGATTCTGCGCCTGTCGCCCGCCAAGACGCTGCGCGATGAGCTGCTCGAGCAGGTGCATCTCGGCCTTTCGGGGATCGATGAACGCATCGGCGAGTACATCGTCCAAGACCTATCCCCGCGCGGGTTCGTGGAGCGCACGCCCGAAGAGATGGCGCCCGACATCTCCGTCTACACGGGCGAGACGGTGACGGCCGAGCAAGTCGCCCGGGTGCTCGAACACCTGAAGCAGACCCTCGAGCCACCCGGCCTCGGAGCCGCCAACATCGACGAGTCGATCGCGCTGCAGTTGCGGCGCCGCGGTCAAGAGCAGTGGATCGATCTCCTCGTACGCGGCTTCGCCCTGCTGCGCGAAGGCAAGGAACGCGAGCTGACGCGTCTCTGCAAGCGCCACAAGGTCGATCCGGGCTTCGTCTTTGATCGTCTGAGCGAGCTTCACTTCGTGCCGACCTTCGGCGTCGCCGAGGAGTCGTTCGACACGAGCGGCATCCGCCCCGAGGTCACAATCGTCGCGGCCCACCCCGAAGTCCACGGCCCCGGGAAGTACGAAATCCGCTACAACAACAATGCGGTCGCACAGGTGCGCCTGAACCCGAAGATCATCGAGCTGGCGCGCAACCGCGACTCCCTGCGGCCGCAGGAACGCGCCTTCCTGCGCAAGAAGGTCAGCGACGCGCGTTTCCTACGCCAGGTGATCGACGAGCGCCGCAACCTGCTCGTGCGCACGACCGAAGCGCTGGTCGCCCACCAGTGGCGCTTCTTGGACCGCGGGATGCGGTACCTACAGCCCCTGACCCAACGCGAGATCGCGGAAGAAGTCGGCCGGCACGAAACGACGATCTCACGCCTCGTCCACGGACGCTTCGCCGAGACGCCGCAGGGAACGGTCCCATTGTCGGCGTTTTTCTCCCAGGCCGTAGGAGACAAGTCGGGGGCCGCCGCGCGCGAAGCGCTACGCGAACTCATGGATCAAGAGAAAGAGGGGACCGCCTGCACGGATGACGAGCTCGCCGAGCAGATGCGTCTGCGGGGCTTCGCCATCCAGCGCCGGACGGTCAACAAGTACCGCCGCATGCTCGGTGGCTACTACGCACTCAAGCGCAGCGTACGCCGGGCGATGACGCGCTCCCAGATCGACGCCGGCGAAGCCTCATGACCGCGGCGCGCGACAGGGAGGTGGGCGGCCGGCGCCGCGCCTCCGCGTTCTCGGCCCTCGTCTTCCCGCTCTACCTGCTCACGACGCTCGCCGGCCTCTATCTCTTCCGCGGCATCCCCGTCTTCAACGTCGGCCTCGGTTTTGTAATCGGCGCCGCGGTCGTGCTGCGCGAGACGGGCCCTGGCTCGCCGGGAAGTGCAGCGCGCGCATCCGGTACGCCTGCCCCCCCCCGCCAGTTGCTGCAGCAGGTTCTGTGGTGGGCACTGGCGACGGCCGCCTTCACGATGCTCTTCTGCTGGCTCGAACTGGGGCTCTCGGCGCTCGCTCTGCGCAACCACCACACCGCTCGCCTTGCGCTGGGCTGGATCCCCCTCTTCCCACCCCCATCGTCCTCTCAAGCCGCACGGGCGCAGTTCTTTGCGATCGTCACGGCGCCACTGCTACAAGTTCTGACAACCTGTTTCGGCGGTCTGCTCGCGATCCTCCTGAGTCCGGCCCGCAACCAGCGCGAGATGCCGTCGGCCGTGGCGGACCGAAACCAGGGCCTCTAGATTGCGGAAATGGGCCATTTTGTGCCCGAAATCGGGTATGATTGTTGCGTAATCGCCGATTCCTGCCGATCATCTCGTACGGTCTTCCGCGGCGGGAGCGGTTTGTCCCGGGCTGAACGCCCAGCGGGAGACCTTCGGCACGGAGGCAGGGAAGGCATGGTCGCCGAGGAGCAGCTCCTGCGCCACCTCGAGACGGTCACCGGGCTTGAACGCCCGCTCTTGCGCAAGATCCTGAGCGAGATCCACGCCTGGTACGGCGCAGACCTCGCCGGCTGGTTGCGGCGGCGGCACGCGGAGCTGCAGCGCCAGGGAATGCGCAACCGCGAGATCTACCCCCGCCTCCAGCAGGAGCTGCGCGCCACGCTGGTGCGCCCTACGGAGCTGAGCGAGCGTCAGATCCGGCGTCTGCTCTACGGGTAGTCCGCCCGGGGCCCGGCGCAGGCTCGCCGCCAGACTGCCGCGTGCGGAGGTTCGATCGATGTGCGGTATCGTCGGTTTCTCCGGCTCGACCAAAGTGCCGGCCGATCACCTGATGGAAGGCCTCAAGCGCCTGGAATACCGGGGCTATGACTCAGCCGGCCTCGCCTGGCAGCTGCAATCGAAGATCCGCCTGCGCAAGCGCGCCGGCAAGGTCGATGAACTGTGGAACGACTTGCCGGCCAAGCTCGATCTGCGCTGCGGAATCGCCCACACGCGCTGGGCGACGCACGGGCCGGCGACCGACGTCAATGCCCACCCGCACATCGATGGCAACAGCACGGTCGCCGTCGTCCACAACGGGGTGATCGACAACTACCGCGAGCTACGCCGCGTGCTCGAAGGCCGCGGGCATCGCTTCCGCTCGGAGACGGATACCGAGGTCCTGGCGCATCTGATCGCCTCGCACCTCAACGGCAACCTCGAAGAAGCGGTCGCCGCGGCGCTCACCGAGGTCGAGGGCGCCTATGGGATCGCCGTCATCTCCTCGCGCGATCCGGGCAAGATCGTGGCCGCCCGCCGCGGCTCGCCGCTCGTCGTCGGGCTCGGTGAAACGGGCTCGTTTGTCGCCTCCGACCCGGTGGCGATGGTTGGCCGCGCCGATCGGGTCGTGCACCTCGAGGAGGGAGACATCGCCGTCCTGACAGGCCGCGACCACAAGATCGTCCGCGATTCGGGCCGGCTAGCGGACCCGAGCGACTGGGACCTGCTCGACATTCCGCCGACGATCGCGGACAAAGAGAACCATCCCCACTTCATGCTCAAGGAGATCATGGAGCAGCCCGAGGCGCTCGAAAACTGCTTCCGCGGCCGCATTCAGCGCGACTTCGGCACGGCGCGCTTGGGCGGGCTCAACATGGAGCCGCGCGACTTCCTCGACATCGAGCGCATTCATTTGCTCGGCTGCGGCACTTCATACATGGCGAGCAGCGTCGGCGCGCGCATGATCTCCGATCTCGCCCGCATCGAGACGACCGCCGAGTACGCGCCCGAGTACCGCTACAGCAACCCGATCGTGAACAAGAGCATGCTCTTCTTCGCGGTCTCGCAGTCGGGAGAGACCGCGGATACGATCCTCGCCCTACGCGAAGTCATGCGCAAGGGGGGGAAGGTGCTCGGCATCGTCAACCGCGTCGCGAGCACGATCGCGCGCGAAGCCGGAGCCGGCATCTACATTCACGCCGGCTTCGAGTATGCCGTTGCATCGACCAAGACGATGCTCAATACGATGATGGCGCTCTTCTTGTTCGCGCTGCTCGTCGGGCGCATGCGCGACCTGGCCTTGACGCGCGGCCGCGAGCTGATCGAAGAAGTCGAGTCTCTTCCGGACAAGATCCGGCTCGTGCTCGCCATGCGCCCCCAGTTCCGCCGCGCTGCCGAGCACTTCGCTGAGTCCGAGAACTTCTACTTCCTCGGCCGCGGGTATTCCTATCCGGTGGCGATGGAAGGGGCCCTCAAGCTCAAGGAGATCGCCTATGTTCACGCCGAGGGCTATTCGGCCGCCGAGATGAAGCACGGTCCGATCGCCTTGATCGACGAGCGGTTCGCTTCGGTCTGTCTTATCCCCCGCGATTCGGTCTTCAAGCGCATGTTCACCAATCTGCAAGAGGTCCGTGCCCGGCGGGGCCCGGTGTTAACGGTTACGTCCGGCGAAGCGGGCGTCCTGCAGGATTTCTCCGACACGGTGATCGTGCTGCCGCAAACGGACGAGATTCTGATGCCGTTCCTGACGACAGTCGCCGTTCAGCTCTTTGCCTATGAAACGGCCCTGCTGCGCGGTTGTCCGATTGACCAGCCGAAGAACCTGGCCAAGAGCGTGACGGTCGAGTAAGCTCGCGGCCCTCACGTTCAGCAATGACCGGCGCGCCGCGCGCAGCGCATTCCCGGCTGCGCGGGCTCGACGATCTAGGGAATTATCCCAGTCCGCGCCCGCGGGCGTGGGTTGCCCATGCCCGCCCGATCCGCTATTTTCGGACCACTAGGGTCAAGCTGCCGTCACGCGGCGCATGCCCGTGCCCGCCTGGGGGTCGCCCCGTTTGCGTGTCGCAACCCGGAGTCAGCGGTTCGGATGATCGCGTTGCAAGGGGTACAAAAGGCGTTTGGGGGACAAGTCGTCGTCGACGCCGTTGATCTCGAAGTCGCGGCGGGAGAAACGCTGATTCTCATCGGCCCGAGCGGCTGCGGGAAGTCCACCTTGTTGCGCTTAATACTCGGGCTCCTCGCTCCCGATCGGGGACGCATCTGCTTCGATGGTGAAGATCTCACGCCGCGCACGCACCGCGCCGTGCGCCGGCGCTGTGGCTACGTGATTCAGGATGGCGGGCTGTTCCCACACATGACGGCCGGCGAGAACGTGACCCTGATGGCGCGGCAAATGAAGTGGACCCGATCGCGCACCGCGGCACGGCTCGCCGAGCTGGTCGCCTTGACCGCGTTTCCGGATGACGGACTGGCGCGCTATCCGGTCGAGCTCTCGGGCGGACAACGCCAGCGCGTGGCGTTGATGCGCGCCTTGATGCTCGACCCCGACGTGCTCCTCCTCGACGAACCGCTCGGGGCGCTCGATCCGATGGTGCGCTACGAACTGCAAGCGGATCTGCGGGCGATCTTCCGCCGCTTGAACAAGACGACCGTCCTCGTCACCCACGACCTCGCCGAGGCGCTCTACTTCGGCGATCGCATCACGCTGATGCGCGAGGGTAAGATCATTCAAGACGGCCCCCCCCGCGAGTTGCGCGAGGCGCCGCGCGAGGCTTTCGTCTCCCGCTTCTTCACCGCCCAGCGGGGTCATCGCGATGCCTGGGAGGCAACATGACGGGCGCGGGCCCTGCACGACCGCTGGTGCGCGGCGGGCGCCTGCTGTCGCTCGTCGCCCTGAGCGGCCTGCTCCTTGCGTCCGCGGCGGGCACGGGCGACGTTCCCGCGCCGCCCGCCGCGCCCAACGAGGCCCAGCGGCAACCGCCGCGCACCCTCACGGTCGCCTCCAAGAAATTCACCGAGGCCGTCATCTTGGGGGAAATCGCCCGCGCCGTCATCGCCGCCTCCGGAATCGGCGCCGAGCACCAGGCGGAGTTGGGGGGAACGCGCGTCCTCTTCAACGCGCTGCAGCGCGGGGCGATCGATCTCTATCCCGAATACACCGGGACGATCCGCCAGGAAATTCTGCGCGCGGAAAAGCTCGCCAGTGATGCCGAGCTGGAAACGGCACTTGCCGCGCGCGGGATTGCGATGTCACCGCCGCTCGGCTTCAATAACACCTATGCGATCGGCATGCGCCCCGAGCTCGCCCGGCGCTTGGACATCCGCACGATCTCCGATCTACGCGCCCATCCGCATCTGCGCATCGGCCTGACCAACGAGTTCCTGCATCGCGGCGACGGTTGGCCAAGTCTGAAACAGCGCTACGATCTTCCGCAGACCGATGTCCGCGGTCTCGATCATGATCTTGCCTACCGCGCGCTCGCCGCCGGCGAAATCGACGTCATGGACTTCTACGCCACCGATGCCGAGATCGCCGACTATGGCTTCGCGGTCCTGATCGACGATGAGGGCCACTTCCCCGAGTACCAAGCGCTCTATCTCTACCGCGCTGAACTCGAGCAACGCGCCCCCGCCGCGATTGCCGCCCTCGCGCGCCTGGCCGGGCGGTTCGATGCCGAGCGGATTCGCGCCCTGAACGCGCGGGTCAAGATCGGGGGAGAATCGGAGCGTGCCGTCGCCGCGGATTTCCTCGCGTCGAGCCTGGCACTGGACGTGCCCGTCGAGGAGACGAGCTGGATCACGCGCCTGCGCGTGCGCACGGGAGAGCACATCCTGCTCGTGACGCTGGCGTTGGCGGCCGGGATTCTGGTCGCCGTCCCTCTCGGTGTGCTCGCCTTCCGCCGGCCGCGGACGCGCCATGTGATCCTCGGTCTGGTGGGCGTCATTCAGACAATTCCCTCGTTGGCGCTGCTCGTCTTCATGATCCCGCTGCTCGGCATCTATGCGCCGCCGGCGATTGCCGCGCTCTTCCTCTACAGCTTGCTGCCGATCGTGCGCAACACGCACGCCGGACTGGAGGCGATCCCGCCGCCGATCGAGGAATCGGCCGCGGCCCTCGGGCTCTCCTCCCGCGAACGCCTGTTGCGGATCGAGCTGCCGCTGGCGGCGCCGGCAATTCTCGCCGGGATCAAGACCTCGGCCGTGATTACGATCGGCTTCGCGACGCTCGGCGCGCTGATCGGCGCGGGCGGCTACGGACAGCCGATCCTGACCGGCATCCGGCTCGACGATTACGGTTTGATCCTCGAGGGGGCCGTGCCCGCGGCCGGGCTCGCCCTCCTTACCCAAGGGCTCTTCGACGGGCTCGAACGACTGATCGTCCCGCGCGGGCTGCGCCTGCGGCGAACGAGTTGAGCGGCGAACGTCAGCTCGACTGGTGCGCGGGAGTAGGCGCTGCGTTGCGCAACCCAAGGAGCGAAGCCGATGGCCCCGAGCGAAACCTGGACGGCGGCGACGCCCGAGACCGCGCCGCAGGCGACGGGCCGTGAGCTCTTCCGGCGTGAGGTGCTCGCCGGGTTGCGCCAGTCGCCCAAGCGAATCCCGAGCAAGTTCTTCTACGATCGGCGCGGCTCGGAGCTCTTTGACCGCATTTGCACCTTGCCCGAGTACTATCCGACGCGCACCGAGCTGGCGATCCTGGCTCGACACGGACCGGCGCTCGGCGCGCGCCTTGGCCCGCGGGCCGAGATCATCGAACTCGGCGCCGGCAGCACGCTGAAGATCCGCCGCCTGCTGGCCCACCTGGAGCACCCCGCCGCCTACGTTCCGGTCGACATCTCGGCCGAGTATCTCGCCGCTCAGGCGCGCGAATTGCAGGCCGACTACCCCGCGCTGCCGGTGCGTCCCGTGGCGGCGGACTTCATGGCGTCGTTCACGATTCCCGATCCCGCGGATCACCTCCTGCACAGCGTCGCCTTCTTTCCCGGCTCGACGCTCGGCAATCTCTCACGCGCGGAGCGCCATGCTTTTCTCGCGCGGGTCGCGCGCCATGTCGCCGGCCGCGCTCCACGGCCGGGGGCACTGCTCATCGGCCTCGACCTGCACAAGGAGCGTGCAGTTCTCGAACGCGCCTACAACGACCGCGCCGGGGTCACCGCCGCCTTCAACTTGAATCTACTCCTACGGCTGCGGCGCGAGCTGGGCGCTGATCTCGACCCCACGGCATTCGCACACCACGCCTTCTACAACGAGCTCGAGCGGCGCATCGAGATGCACCTCGTCAGCCGCCGGCGGCAGACGCTCTACATCGGCAGTCAGGCCTTTCCGCTGCGCCGCGGCGAGACGATTCATACCGAGAACTCCTACAAGTTCGATGTGACCGAATTCGACGCTCAGGCACGAACACACGGGTTCGTGCCGCGGGCGACCTGGACCGATCAGCGCCGTTGGTTCGCGCTGCACTACTTGGAGCTGAACCCATGAAGCCCGATTCGCAATCGACCGCTGCCTGTCCGCGCGCTCGAGAGGCGAGTGACCGGCTGACCTGGAAGCCGGCGATCTGCGGCATCTGCCCCGCCGGGTGCTGGGTCGAGGCCGGGCTCGCCGACGGACGCCTAATCGACATTCGCGCCGACGCATCGCAACAGCTCGGCATGCTCTGCCGCCGCGGCAAGTGCGCGCCCGAGATCGTCTACAGCGAACACCGCCTGCGCCACCCCCTGCGGCGCACGGGTCCCAAGGGCAGCTACGAGTTCGAGCGCATCTCTTGGGACGAGGCGTATGCCGCAATCGTCGCCAACCTCGAACGCATCAAAGCCGAGTCGGGCGCCGAGGCGACCGCCATCTACACCGGCCGTGGCGCCTTCGAGCTCTCCCTGTGTGATCTCTATCAACCGCAGGACGTCGCCGTCTCCTCCGCCTCGAGCATTCTCTTTCCTTTTGGCTCGCCGAACACGATGGGCGGGGGAGCGCTCTGCTATGTCGCCTTCGCGATGATCGCTCCGCATGTGACGATGGGGCGCATGCTGATCAACATGTTCACCGATATGGAAAACGCGGAGCTGCTGCTCGTCTGGGGCACGAATCCGGCCACTGACTCGCCACCACTCGATATGTACCGCCTCGAGGCGGCCGCCCGCCGCGGGGCCGAAGTCTACGTGATCGATCCCCGCCGCACGGAGACGGTCAAGCGCACGAATGCCGAATGGATTCCGATTCGCCCGGGCACCGACGGCGCGCTCGCCCTGGCGCTGATCCAGGTCATGCTCGCGGAGGATCTCTACGACGAGGAGTTCGCCGAAAACTGGTGCCATGGCTTCGATGAGCTGCGCACCTACGCCGAGCATTTCACGCCGGAGAAGGCGGCGGCGATCACGCAGGTCCCGGCCGAGACGATCCGGCGTCTGGCGCACCGCGTCTGCCGCGCCAGCGGCGCCTGCCCCGTGATGTACTCCGGGCTCGAGTACTCCAACACCGGCGTGCAATCGATCCGCGCGATTCACACGCTCTTCGCGCTCGCCGGACACCTCGACGTTCCGGGCGGTATCGGCTTCGCGATGCACGGCACGCAGTTCCCGATCAACAAGTCGTGCAATCAACCCAACCGTGACTTGCGCCACGCGGTCGCCGTCGACCGCTTCCCAACCTATACCCGCTACCGCCACGAAGCCCATGGCTCCGGCCTCGTCCCGGCCGTCCTCGAACAAGACCCCTACGCGATTCGCGCGCTTATCATTCACGGCTCGTCCCTGCTGACGGCTTGGCCGCAGACGCCGATCTGGCGCCGCGCGCTCGAGAAGCTCGATTTCCTCGTCTGCATCGACCGGCAATTGACGGCCGATGCCGCCTACGCCGACATCGTGCTGCCGGCGACAACGATGTTCGAGATCGATTCCTACATCACCTACGGGCCAATCTTCCGCTTGCGCGAGAAGGTGATCGAACCGGTCGGCGAGGCGCGCAGCGACTACCTGATCATGGCCGAGCTGGCGCGCCGACTTGGATACGGCCACCTCTATCCGCAGACCGAGGAAGAGGTGATCCGCTTCGTGCTCGAGGGATCCGGCTTCACGCTCGAGGACGTGCGTGCGGCCGGCGGCTGGGTCAAGATCCCGACGCCAGTGATGGAGTACAAGAAGTGGGAGAAGGGCTCCCTGCGTCCGGATGGAAAGCCCGGCTTCGACACGCCGACGGGCAAATTCGAGATCTGGTCGACGGTGCTCGAAGAGGACGGGTATGAGCCGCTGCCGAAGTACATCGAACCGACCGAAGGGCCGCTCAGCCGTCCCGATCTGGCGCAGCGCTTCCCGCTGATCTTCAACTCAGGCGCCCGTCCCCACACCGACTTCCACTCCCAGCACCACGGGATTCGCTGCCTCAACAAGGATGCCCCGGAGCCGACCGTCGACTTGAACGCACGCGACGCACACGACCGCGGCATCGCCAACGGTGACTTGGTGGAAGTGCGCACCGAGCGCGGGGCGGTTCCGTTCCGCGCGCGCGTGAGCGAGGATATTGCGCCGGGGATGATCGAGTGCAGTCAGGGTGGCGGCACACCGGTCGGCCCGCGGGCGTGGCAGATTGGCAACGCGAACGAACTGACCGACAACGACAACTACGACGCGATCTCCGGCTTCCCGGTCTACAAGTGCCTGCTCTGCGAAGTCGCCAAGCTCGAGGCGGGCACGGCGCAGACCCGCCGTCTGGGGCACGTCTACGAGAGCGACGAGGCTGTTTGGGCGGAGACCGCCGTTCGCCAGCGGGAGCGGCGCCGCCGGATCTACCTCGACAACAACGCGACGACCGAGATCGCGCCCGAGGTGCGCGAGGCGATGCAGCCCTATCTCGAGGAACGCCACGGCAACCCATCCGGGATCTACGCCGCCGGTCGCCATGCGCGTGAAGCGATCGAGCAGGCACGCCGCCGCGTCGCCGGTCTGATCGGCGCCCGGCCGCGACGGATCATCTTCACCGGCGGCGGTTCGGAGGCCGACAATCTGGCGCTCAAGGGCGTTGCCTTCGCCCTCGCCGGTCGCGGCGACCACGTGATCACCTCGGCCATCGAGCATCCGGCCGTGCTCGGCGCCTGCCGGTTTCTCGAGCGCAGCGGCTACCGCGTCACCTATCTCGCCCCCGATGCCGAGGGGCTGCTCGATCCGGCCGAGCTCGAGCGCGCGCTGACGCCGCAGACGATCCTGGTTTCGCTGATGCTCGCCAACAACGAGATCGGGTCGATCGAGCCGCTGCGCGAGCTCGCCGCCGTGGCGCGCGCCCGTGGCGTGCTCGTCCATACCGACGCCGTGCAGGCGGCCGGGCGCATCCCGCTCGATGTCGGCGCGCTCGACGTCGATCTGCTCTCGCTCTCGGCCCACAAGTTCCACGGTCCGAAGGGCGTTGGCGCCCTGTATCTGCGCCAGGGCGTGCCGCTCGAGCCCCTCGTCCATGGCGGCAAGCAGGAGGGCGGGCTGCGCGCCGGGACCGAGAATGTCGCCGCGATCGTCGGCATGGGCCGGGCGGCTGATCTGGCGCGCTATGGCGTCTCCGGCGCCGGCCAGATGGCGCGCCTGCGCGACCGCCTCGAAGCGGGCATCCGGGCTCTCATTCCTGAAGCGCGGCTCAACGGCCATCGCACCGAGCGTCTGCCGAACACGCTCAATCTGACGCTGCCCGACATTCGCGGCGAATCGCTCGTGGTCGCCCTCGACCAGTATGGCGTTTCACTTTCCTCGGGTTCGGCCTGCAAATCCGGCTCGCCGGAACCGACCCACGTCCTGCTCGCGATCGGCCGCAGCGCGGCCGAAGCGCACTGCTCGGTGCGCTTCTCGCTCGCGCGCGGCACGACGGCCGAGGATATCGACGCGACGCTGGATGCGCTCGAGCACGTGTTGCAGGCCATGGAGACAACGGTGCGTTTCCTGCCGTGCAAATAGCCGTCTTGTGCCCGTCGCTGTGACCGACATCGTCCTGGTCCTGCGTGGCCCGTCGACCCGGGGGGTAGCGGGGGGTTAACGCTTTCGGGCGCGGGAGCGTCCTCGCGCCGCCCGCGCCCGTTCGCCAGCCGCATCGTAGCGGCTCATGCCAGACTGTCTCCCGGCTAGTCGAACTCCGGAACGTAGGGCGCCCAGTCTTGCTCTCCGTAGGCGTGGCCGGTCGCCTGTTTGTCCGTCAACCGCGTCGGCGTCCCGCTGACGGCCAGGCCGCCGGCGGCGCTCAGGGTCGTCAAGTAGAGGTCACTCCCTACGTAGTTGTACCCGTTGGCGACCGTCAGCGAATAGGGAGAGGTCACGATCGACTCGACCGCCGTGCCGTCGAGATCGAACCCGGCGGTCAGATCGATCGCCGTGCCGCCCGCCGCCGGAACGGCCAAGACGTCGCTCCCCTGGATGAAGAGGATGTAGTTGCCATCCGCGCTCCAGCAGAGGTCGTCGTAGTGCGCCTCCTCGACGTTCTGATCGTGGAGCGTCGTCTTTCCTGAACCATCGCTGTTCATCACCGCGATCACGTTGTGCGGGTAATTGGTTCCCAGCTCCCGCACGCCGGCATCAAAGGCGATGCGCGTCCCGTCGGGGGACCAGACCGGCATGCCGGCGCCGACACACTTGCCGCTGGCGCCATTGAGCGGGTCGAGCTGCTCGTCCTGGACGGTAAGCTGGTTCAGACCGCTGCCATCTTCGCCGACGACGTAGACGTGATGGTGAAAGTCCACCTGATCCTGCCCGCGGAAGACGACCTGTGCCTCGACCGGCGAGCCGTCGGGCTGATCGGCGCTAACGGTGTTGGGGTTGGTCAGTTGCGTGACGTTGTCGCCGGTCATCGTGTCGCAGATGTAGAGCGCCGTACGGAAATCACCGCCGCCGACAGGGCTGCTCAGGATCACGTGTCGCCCCTGATAGCCCAGTGTCGTTTCGCCGAGAAACTGGACATTGGGCTGAATCTCGACCGAATCGCGGCCGGAGACGGGATCGACGATCACGTACTGATTGACGCGCCCGTTGGCGACGATCAGGCTCCGCTGTCCCAACGTCGTGTCGGTCACTACGTTGGAGAGGTCCGACCAGTTGGGGATCTCGTCTCCCGTCTTGACGGCAAAGAAGTAGATCGTCAGCTCATCGAGGCCATTGACCGTGAAGCTCTCGGCCGTTCCCGCCGCCGCGGGTGAGGGCGGGGAAGCGACCATGGTCGCCGCGCCCCAGTTCGCCGCGGTGATCGCATCCCGCGCGTAGCGAATGTCATAGCGGTCTGCCGTCCCGGTCGCGCCATCGTCGCCCGGTGCGGTCCAGGCGAGGGTGACGGACGATTCATCGACATCCGTCACGGCGAGATCGGTGATTGCGCTCGGCGGTGTCACATCTCCCGGCGTCACGCCGCCATCGTCATCGTCGTCATTGCAGGCGCCCAGCGGGAGCACCGCCAACGCCACCAGCAGAACCCACCAGCGTGTACGCATCGTATCCTCCTTTCGCTCGTTCTGATCGAGGTTTCGCTGAGACAGGGCGAGCGCCGCCGGCTCAGACTACGTTCGTTCCATCGTGCTAGCGAATTGAGCGATTGTCGGCCTCGTCCTTGCGCAGGTAGCCGCTCTCCTGACGCTGGGCGTTGACCGCATTCTTCTGCATGTAAAGACGAAAGACGTCTTCGGCGGAGAGGCCCATGACCTGGCAGGCGCTGACCCAGAAGTGCAGAATGTCGACCAGCTCGACCTTGAGGTTCTGTTCGTCGAAGAGATCCACCCTCGTCCGCCACCACTTCCAGTTCGTCGAATCAACAAGCTCCGACACCTCTTGCGTCATCGCCAGCGCGTAGTTGCGGACCCACTCGTTCTGCAACTCGCGGCTCTGTGTGATCGCGTCGAAGTCGGGGAGTTGGTTCTTCTCGAACGTGAACCGATTGAGCTCGCGCTGCTTGGCGAAGATTTCCTCGAGCTTGTCCATTCCGCCTCCCGAACGAGGATTCTGCCAACCCGCATCCAGCCCGCGGCCGGGAGCCGCGCACTGCACTCGAAGGGTGCCCGCGAGCATAGCTGGTACGGCCTCCGAGTGCAGCATGATTCTGGGAAGCGGCTCTTGGGGTACCCGTGTGCCGGCTGCTATACTGCGTCGCCCGGCGCCCCGCGCGCTGCATCCGACACGACCGAGACAGCCAGAGATCGCGGCTGAGGGGGAGGATGTGCAGACCTGCTTCGAGTGCTATCCGTGCTTCTTGCGTCAAGCGATCGAAGCCTCCCGCGCGACGGGCGCCGATGAGGCAACCCGGCAGCGCGCCCTGATCGAGGTTCTCGATATCCTCAAGGCCGCGTCGCGAGCTGAATCGCCGCCGGCAATTGCGGGCCGCGTGCACCGCGCGGTTCGTGCCGCCACCGGCTGCGACGACCCCTACCGCGCCGGCAAAGAGCGCAGCGCGCGTCAGGCGCTCGGGCTCTATGGCTGGATGCGCGGTCTGGTCGCGGCCGCCGACGATCCGCTCAGCATGGCGGTTCATCTGAGCGTGGCGGGCAACATCATCGATTTCGCGCTCCCGCGCGAATTCGATCTGAAGACGGAAACCGAGCGCGTCTTGACGCAGTCGTTCCACGTCAACGACCTTGACGCGCTGCGCGCCGAACTCGCTACCGGCGGTCCGGTGCTATTCCTGGCCGACAACGCGGGCGAGACCGTCTACGATCGTATTCTGATCGAGGTTCTGAAGAATCCCGTGCGCTATGCCGTTAAGAGCGGGCCCGTGCTCAACGACGCCGTGCACGCCGATGCCGAGGCGGCCGGCATTGAGGAGATCGCCGAGATCGTCGAGACCGGATCGGATTCCCCGGGGACCTTTCTCGACGAGTGTTCGCCTGCGTTCCTGGACCTCTACCGTGATGCGCCCCTCGTGATTGCGAAAGGTCAGGCGAACTTCGAAACGTTGAGCCACCTCGGCGACCCGCGCCTCTTCTTCTTGCTGCAGACGAAGTGCCCCATCATCGCCCGCGCGATCCGTGTACCGTGCGGCACATTGATTCTGGCGCGCGGCGACCGGGGAGAGACCGCACCGCGCTAGACATCCGATCACCGCGCCTGCGCGCAGTCGCGAATCAGGCGCCATGCCGCAACCACGTGTTCGCGCCGCGTCTCGGTCTGGCCGATGCTCAGCCTGAGGCAGTAGCGCTCGCGCAGGCGCGTGTGGGTCATGAAGAGCTGCCCGGTCGCATTCACCCGCTGCAGCAACGCGGCATTGTGGCGGTCGAGCGCCTCCGCGCCCGCGGCCGCTACCTCCGGCGGGCAGTGCCGAAAGCAGATCGTCTGCAACGGCACCGGTGCGAGCAGCTCGAACTGCGGATCCGCGACGACCCACTGCATGAACTCCTGCGCCAAGCCGAGATGCTCGCGCAAGCGCGCCTGCAGGCCTTCCACGCCGTAGGAGCGCAACACGAACCAGAGCTTGAGCGCGCGGAAGCGTCGTCCCAGCGCCAGGCCCCAATCGCGCAGATTGGTCGCCCCGCTGTCGAAGGCCGTTCGTAGGTATTCGGGGTCGATCGCGAACGTGCGCACGAGCGTCTGCGGATCTCGACAGAAGAAGGCGGAGCAATCGAAGTTGGTGAAGAGCCACTTGTGGGGATTGAAGACGAAGGAGTCGGCACGCTCGAGCCCGTCGAACATCGCCCGCTTCTCCGGCAGGATGGCCGCACTGCCGGCGAGCGCGGCATCGACGTGCAGCCAGAGCCGGTGGCGGTCGGCCAGATCGGCGATCGGAACGAGCGGGTCGAGCGCCGTCGAAGAGGTCGTGCCGACGGTGGCAACGACCGCGCAGGGCGTGAGCCCCTGTTCGCGGTCCGCCGCGATCTTCTGCGCGAGGTCGGTTGGATCGAGCGCGAGCTCATTGTCGACCGCGATCGGCACGAGGTGCTCGCGGCCGAACCCTGCCGCCTTGAGTCCCTTCTCGACCGACGAGTGCGCCTCCCGCGAGCAATAGACGCGCAGCGCTGCCGCGGTGCGGGCGTAGAAGCCGTGCTCGTTGGTCGCGAAGTCCGTCGCGCGCTCGCGGGCGCAGAGCAGGGCGACGATCGTCGCCGTCGAGGCGGTATCTTGAATCACGCCCCGAAACGACTCCGGCAGGCCGATCATCCGCCGCAACCAGTCCATGACGACCTCTTCGAGCTCGGTCGCCGCCGGGCAGCTTTGCCAGACCATCGCGTTAACACCGAGCGCGGCGGACAGCAGCTCCCCGAGGATCGACGGGCCGCTCTGATTGGCCGGGAAGTAGGCGAAGAAGCGCGGGTGATTCCAATGGGTCACAGCAGGCAGGATCAACGTGCGGAAGTCTTTGAGGATCGTCTCCATCGCCTCGGGCTCGCGGGGCGGTTCGGCGGGCAGGCGGCGGCGCACGTCGCCCGGCTGCAGATCGGGCAGAACGGGATACGCCTCGACGCCTTGCAGATAGTCGGCGACCCAGTCGATCAGATCATGGCCATGGCGGCGAAACTCCTCGGCCTGCATCGCACTTCCTCCCCCGCGTCCGATTCTGGGGCCGGCGCCGCGGCGTGCATTGCACCCGGCCGCGCATTGCACCCCCCGCACGCGCCCTTCGCCAACCACTCTAGCAGACGAGGGGAGCTACGCGCATTGCCTGCATGCGTCCCAGGCTTCGCTTGCCCCGCCGCGCCGCGATGCGGCATGCTCGCCTCTTGTCCGGATCGAAGGCAGCGGCAGCAGAGGCGGAAATCGCGCGCGGAGGCATGATGTCGGCATCGGTATCAGCGATCTGTTTCGACTTGTTCTATACCCTCGTCGACATGCGTCAAACGCCGGAGGGCTCATCGACGTCCGACCTGCTAGGCATCGATCGCGAAGTCTGGAACCGCAAGATCGTAGAAGCGGCGCCGCACCACGCCCTCGGCGCCGAGCGAGATCCGATCGAATCCGTGCGACTGATCGCCCATGCGATCGACCCGACGATCCCGCTCGAGCGAATCCGCAGCGCGGCGGCAGCGCGCCCACAGCGTTTTCGCACCGCGCTGCTCGACCCCCCGCCGGGTGCCCTCGCGGCGCTGGAGCGGATCCGCCCCCTGGGACTCAAGCTGGGCCTGATCAGCAATGCCGGGCTCGACGAAGTGACCGCCTGGGAGGAATCACCGCTCGCGCGTTTCTTCGACGCCGCGCTCTTTTCCTGCCACGAACGGCTGATGAAGCCGGATCCGCGCATCTACCGCTTGGCGGCCGACCGCCTCGGCGTGGAGCCCGAGGCGACGCTCTACGTCGGCGATGGCGGCAGCCAGGAACACCAAGGCGCCAATGCGGTCGGCATGCAGACGGTTCTCTTCCTCGGCCTGCTCAGCGGTCCGTACCCGGAAATGGCCGCCGAGCGGCCGCGGATTGCGCGCTGGGTGATCGAGGACTACCCGGCGTTGGTCGCTCTGGTCGAACGCCTTGCACGCGACGGACTACCGGCGAGGTAAGGATGCGCGCTCGCGCTTCTGGTCTTCCCAGATCTGGCGCGCTAGAATGCCAAAGGCGAACAGAATCCAGATGAAGTAGATGTAGACATCGCCGCGCTGATGGTCCGTGCGCATCTGACTGACCAACGACTGTACGATCGCAACGCCCATCACCGCTGCCACCCCACGCGCGAAGGAAATCCGCCCGACCTCGAGCCCCCATCCGACCCAGACCCGCTTCATCACCCGCCAGACGAGATAGATGAAGCATGAGAGACCGATGATCCCGACCGAGAAGAAGTAGAACAGGAACGCGTTATGCGGCCAGAAAACCCTCTCTCCAAGCGCTTCGCCCGTCAGGCTGTAGTAGGGCCCGTGTCCCAGAAACGGCTTGTCGGCGATGCGCCCCCAAACATAGCGCCAGACCGTGATCCGCGTGTCTGGAATGCCGCGCTCGAAGTAGGTATCGAAGACGCGCGAGAGCAAGGTGACGTTGCCCTCGAAGCGTGTCAGCGTCTGCTCTCCGATCATCAGAACGGCGAAGAGCCCAAGCAGGACGAAGAAGACTCGCCGGGGACGGATCTCGCGGCTGAACACGATGATGAAGCCCATCAGTCCCACCAGCAGCGAGGCCAATGCACCGCGATTGCCGGTCAGTGAGATCGCATAGATCGAGACCGCCGCCAGCAACCAGTGCAGCACGCGCCAGATGGGCCGCCCGCGGGCATGGATGGCGAAGAAGGCTTGTGTCGTGCAGGTGATGGCCGCGAAGTCGCCCAGCAGGTCGTGCGAAAAGACGCCGCCGATGCGGTGCGTCGTCTCCGTCGCAAACACGTCGCGCGCGCCGAAGGCGGATGAATACCAGGCCGGCAGATAGGGCACGGTTGGAGCAAAGCGTTGCAGAAACGCGGGGATAAAGAGCAGCAGCGCGGAGATCGTCAACATGCGCGTTAGGAAGAAGAGCTTGCGCTCACTGCGGGCCGTGTTGACAAAGACGTAGTAGAACCCAATCGGAACCAGTAGGTGGCGAAGCGCAAAGAGAGACTTCGACATGGCGTACGGAGTTTCGACCTGGGTCAAGGAGAGGAGGTGAACCGCGACGTAGGCGATGATCGCGGCATCCAGATAGGTCCGTCGCGGCCGCGCTTCCGCGCCCAGGCTCGATCGGATCATCCAGGCGACGAGCATGAACGCGGTGAAGATGAAGTTCGTGTTTCCGAGTTGGATGTTGGTCGGAAAGGAATAGAGCAGCAGGAAGATCCCGGTGCCGATGTAGAGCGGGAAGCGGAAGAGCACGAAGAGATAGGCGATACCCATCAGGAGCTTCGTCTGACGCTGTCCCAAACCGCCGGCGAAGGAGCCGACGTAGAGGCCGACGACGACTGCGACCAGGATCCAGGTCAGCGGGTGGCGCAGCCAGTCCTGGATGCGTTGCCCGCGCAGCTCACCCTCGGTGAGCTCTCTCCCGATGATCTGGGTCGACACGTTCGCTCCCGATTGCCAAGCTCGAGGCACCCGCGGCGGCCAGCAAAGATCGACGGCGCCGCAACAACGCTCTTCCCTCTATGTTTCGACGCGGGCCGGGTTCCTCTAAAGCCGCCGGATGTTGCGAACGGGGTACCGGATCGGTCAAGCTGAGCAGATAGCCGGCTGCCGGGCAGCAGGTTAGCAATGGCGCCGCAACTCGCGGCAGGCCGGAGGGATCGGAGGCGGCGCCGGGTCGGGCGCCCGGCCGGCGCCAGACAGGGGCGCCGGCAGGAGATGGGAGATGCCCCGGATGGATGCTCCCGAAGCGACGGGCCCCACCCGTGATGCCGCCAGCGTCCGGCGCGATGTCCGTCGCGCCTACCGGATCTTGCGCCGCCGCAACGGACACCTGGATTGGTGGCCGGGGCGCACGCCGCTGGAAGTCGTCGTCGGCGCGATTCTGACGCAGAATACGTCCTGGACGAACGTCGAGCGGGCGATCGCGGCCCTGGCCCGGGGGCGGCTCATGTCGCTGCGCGCGCTGCGGCGCGCGACGCCCGCCGAGCTCGAACGGGCGATCCGACCCTCCGGGTACTTCCGGCAGAAAGCACGCAAGCTGAAGGCGTTTGTCGCCCTGTGCGATACGCGCTACGCCGGCAGTCTGGCGCGCATGGGGCGGACCCCAACGGCGTCGCTTCGCGACGCGCTCCTCGCAACGTGGGGGATCGGACCCGAAACGGCCGACAGCATTCTGCTCTACGCCTTCGACCGCCCCGTCTTCGTCGTCGACGCCTACACCGCACGCGTCGCCCGGCGTCATGCCTGGGTCGCTGCCGGTTGTGGTTACCACGCGCTGCAGCGCTTCTTCCAGGAGCAGCTGCGAGGCGCGCGCGTCCGCGCCCACCCGGGCGGCCCCCGGCTCGAGCGCGTCGCGCTCTACAACGACTACCACGCCCAGCTCGTCTGGGTCGGCAAGCACCACTGCCGACCGCGGCCGCGCTGCGCCGCTTGCCCCCTGCGACCGCTCCTGCCCGCTAGTGATCGCAGGGATTCGGACCGCTCGCCAGCTCACCTCGGCAGTAGCGGTCGACGATCTCCTCGGGCGCTGCATCCGGGGCCCCGATCACGACCTTGATCGACGCCTGCGCGAACAACGCCTGCGCCCGCTGGCCCATGCCGCCCGCGACGATCACATCGGCCCCCTGCTCCGCCAACCACGCTGGCAGCAGTCCGGGCTGGTGGGGAGGTGCCGGCAGCGCCTCCATGCCCCGGACCATCTGCGTCTCGGGGTCGACGTCGAAGAGGGCGAACTGCTCGCAATGGCCGAAGTGCTGGGCCAGTCGTCCGCCGGCGATCGGAATGGCGATCCGCATTCCATCCTCCCTAGGGGCGCACCTCGGCGCCCGGTTCGGGTTGCGCCTGCGCCGCGCCATCCAAGCGCGCGGCGACCCGCTGCCAAATCGATACGATCCGCTCCGTCACCTCGGCCGTGGGCTGCGATTGCAGGAGACTCTCCCCCGCCACCTGCGCGTGCGTCACGACCGCCGAATAGGGCACCTGGCCCAGGGTCGGCACACCGCGCTCCGCCCACTCGTGCGTCATCTCACCGGCCAGTCCCGGATGAAGGTCGAACTTGTTGATGCAGATACCGGCCGGGATCGCGAAGTGCTGCGCGAGGCCGAGCACGCGCTCGAGATCGTGACGTCCGGAGCGCGTCGGCTCGGCGACGGCCAGAACGAACGTGGCGCCGGTGATGGCGGCGATCACGGGACAGCCGATCCCTGGCGGCCCGTCGATGATGATCCGCTCGCGCCCGGTTGCCTCCGCCAGGCGACGCGCCTGTTCACGCACGAGAGAAACCAGCTTGCCGGAATTTTCGGCGGCCACATTGAGGCGCGCATGCACCATCGGCCCCGCCCGGGTGTCAGAAACGAACCAGAGACCCGACTCCCGCTCAGGGAAGTCGATCGCTTGCGCCGGGCAGAAGCGCACACAAACGCCGCAGCCTTCGCACCCGATCGGGTCGATGGCGTAGGCCCCGGCCACGTCGGGCGACGGTTGCGGCGCGGCCGGGGGAATGACCGCGTCGAAGCGGCAGTAGTCGTGGCAGAGACCGCACCCGGTGCAGTCTGCGGTCCGGATCTGAGCGACGCGGCCGGACCGGAAGACCTCGCGCCGCCGCACCCGAGGCTTCAGCAACAAGTGCAGGTCGGAGGCGTCGACATCGCAGTCCGCCAGTACCGCATCTTCCGCCAACTCGGCGAACGCGCCGGTCAGGGTGGTCTTGCCCGTCCCACCCTTCCCACTGATGACGACCAGCTCCTTCACGACACCTCCTGCGCGTCGCAGCCGTCGCCCCCGGCGCCGCCCTGGGCATGCTGCGTTCCCTGCGCCGCCAGCTCCTCCAAACGCGCGCGCAGCTCGTGGAAGCGGGCGGCGTATTGCGGCTGGGCCGTGACGAGGGGGATGCCGCGCGCGTAGGCCTCGGCGATGGAGCGGTCGTCGGCAATCTCGGCCAGCACGGCCACTCCTTCCCGTTCACAATAGCGCTGAATGCGATCGTCGCCGATCCCCATCCGGTTGACGATCACGCCATGGGGCAAGCCGAGGGCGCGCACCATGGCGACCGCCAACTCGAGATCATGCAGCCCGAAGGGCGTCGGCTCGGTAACGAGCGCCACGACGTCGCTGCCACGCACCGCCTCGATCGTCGGGCAGGTCGTGCCGGGGGGCGCATCGATGATCGCCGGCGTACCGGGCGCGAGCTCGCTCCAGACGGCCCGGATGACGGGCGGCGCCATCGCTTCACCAATGGTCAGTTCTCCCTCGACAAAGCGCAGGTGGCCGTTGCCGGCCACGGCCACCGCTCCGATCTCGCGCGGAACTTCCCGAATCGCGTGCCGGGGGCAGATGCGCATGCAGCCGCCGCAGCCATGACAGAGGCGGGGGAAGACGATCGGCGGCGCCCCCATCGCCACGATCGCGTTATAGGCACAGATCTCCCCGCACTGACCGCACGCCGTGCAACGCGTCTGATCGACCTCGGGGATCGGGATCGTGACGGCGTTGCGGCGCACATCGGTCAACGAAAGGAAGAGCCGTGCGTTGGGAGCCTCAACGTCACAGTCGAGCAGCTGCACCGGGCCGCGGCTGCTGAGGGCGAGATTGACCGCCACGGTCGTCTTACCCGTGCCGCCCTTGCCACTGGCGACAGCGATCCGCCAATCGCGGCGCGGCTTCACAGGCGTCGCTCCGGCTCCGGAGGCGGCGGGTGCTGCTCCGCGAGCCGTCGATGCGTCAGGCATCGCCCACGCACTCCTTTCGGTTCATCGCTACTGAGTCTACAGCCCGTGTCCTTCGACATCGGGCGCAGCCACCGGCTGCAGGTCGCCCGCCTGATAGCGCGCGAAGGTTTCGGCCACCGTCCCCTGCGCGCCGACGATCACGTCGATCCCGGCCGCCGACAGGGCGCGAAACGCATTGGGTCCGCAGTGGCCGGTCACGACCGCGCTCACGCCCGCCTCTTGGACGCGCCGCGCGGCCTGGATGCCGGCGCCGTGGGCCGCGTCCATGCCCCCGCTGTTTTCGAGCGGCGTATGCTCCCCCGTCTCCGTGTCGAACACGACGAACACGGTCGCGCGCCCGAAGCGCGGGTCGACCGGATCCTGCGGGTCGAGCCCGCGTGACGTAATCGCAACCTTCATGGCATCTCCTCTTCGAGTGGTGACCCGGCCTTCCCGCCTCGCGTGCGTCCCAGGCCGCCTAGTCGGACTTCGGATCGGCCTTGACGCCGATCTGCTCGAGACGCGAACGCAACTGCTTGAGCGTGTGCTCCAACCCGGCGATCTCCCGTTGCAGCAGGCCGCGTTCCTCGCTGCGCGTCGGTACTGCCTGCTCCGGTACGTCCGGATCCCAGGCCGCCGGCCAGGGGCCGCCCCAGCCATGGCGCATTCCGAATCCGAAACCGCGGCCGCCGCTGAACCCCCGCCCGCGGCCGAAGCCGCGGCGCAGCCCCATGCCGCGACCCGGCCCGGGAGCCATGTAGCCCGGCCTCCCCGATCCGCTGCAAAAGCCAAGTCCTCTCCCCGTGCGCGAGCCCGCGCCCATCGGTCCGGTTCGATCTCCTGCCGGCATGATTGCCTCCTTTCCCGCGGACGGGACGTCACTCCGTCCGTTGAGCATCCTCATCGCGTCTAGCGTCCATCGCCACCGCCGCCCCGCATCCCGCGGCCGCCGCCACCCATACCGCGACCGGAGCCACCACCCCGGCCACCGCCGCCGCCCAGACCGCGGCCGCCCCCCCCCATGCCACGGCCGCTGCCCATGGCGCGGCGGCCACCGCCCCGTCCACCGCGCGGCCGCCAGTGTCCGCGGCACCGCCCGCCCCGACCCATCATCATCCGCGGTTCGAGCTCGCCGCGGAGCCAAGCGGCCAGCGCATCGTCGACTTCGCCCGAAACCCAGTCGAACAGGCGGATCCCGCGCGCGCGCAGCTCGCCGGCGGTACAGCCGTCGATACCGCCGCAGATCAGATCGGTAACACCTTGATCCGCAAGCCAATCGAGCCGCTGCAAGATACCCTTGGCGTCCCACGCGGGGGGCAGCGCGAACTGCTCGCGGCGCGTGGTCCGCTGTCCATCGCTTTCCACCAAGAGGAAATGGGCCGCGCAGTCGAATCGCGGCGAGACACGCTCGTCGAATGTGGCCACGGCGATGCGCATCCGTTTCTCCCCGTGCTTGGCGATCCAGGCTTCCCAGCTCTTCCGCAAAGCAGCCGCTAGCCGGAGGCGCATGCTAGAATTGTTCCGCGGAGTGGATAAGACGTCTATCTTGCTTTTTTATATGGAGATACAATGCCAGAAGCACGCCTGAGGGGTATGGGCCATCCCGTCTTGTTGCGATTGTGCAATGCGGTACTGAGAGAATTGCACTCATTGCGCATTGCATATATGCAAGATCCAGGTTGTGGATCGGATGCTGCTGAAGGATCGCCGCAACTCATTGTTTAGGTGGAGATTGGACGATTCCGAGCGATGCGGGCGACGAAGAGCGGCAGCGAGAATGGCGGCGAGGGCGGTTCGTGCCCAGAACTGCCTTGGCGGCAGCCGGCTCGGGGGCAGGCAACACCTTCCCCTGGGGTCGGTTGCGCGACCGAATCAGCACAATTCGAGCCACAACCCAAGGGCTAGAGGCCCAGTTTCTTCATCCGCCGCCAGAGCGTCGACGGATGAATCCCGAGCTCCGCCGCCGCCGCCGTGCGCGACCCGCCGTGCCGCTCGAGCGCCGCCAACAGCGTCTCGGCCTCGGCGCGGGCGAGCGGTCGCATCCCCTCCAGCCGCGGATCGGTGCGCCGCGGCAGTCCTTCGCCCGGCGTCTCGGCGGACGGTTCGGCGGCGGCATCCTCTGCTGGTCGAGCGGCCCGGGCCTGCGACGGACCGGGCGCCCCTCCGGCCGCGACGATGTTCGCCGGCAAGTGCTCGCGTTCGATCGTGGTGCCGCGGCAGAGGATGAAGGCATGCTCGAGCGCGTTCTCAAGCTCACGGATGTTGCCCGGGAAGTTGTGCTGCATCAGCGCTTCGAGCGCCTCATCCGTGATGCCCGTGATCGGCTTTCCCATCCGCGCCCGCAGCCGCTCGAGGAAGTGCTCGCACAGGAGCGGGATGTCCTCGCGTCGATCGCGCAGCGGCGGCAACTCGATGCGCACGACGTTGAGCCGGTAGAAGAGGTCCTCGCGGAAGCGCCCGCGGGCGACCGCCTCGGCCAGCACCTGATTCGTCGCCGCAATCACTCGTACGTCGGCCTTGACCGGCGCCGTCGCGCCCAGCGGCTCGTATTCGCGCTCTTGCAACACGCGCAGCAGCTTCACCTGCAGTGCGGTCGAGATGTCGGCGATCTCGTCGAGGAAGAGCGTCCCGCCTTCGGCCCGCGCCAGGCGCCCCGGCTTGTCGCGCTTGGCGTCCGTGAACGCCCCGCGTCGATAGCCGAAGAGCTCAGATTCGAGCAGTGTGTCAGGCAGCGCGCCGCAGTTGACGGCAACGTAGTGACCCGCACGACGGCCGCTCAAGTTGTGGATTGCGCGCGCGAAGAGCTCTTTGCCCGACCCGCTCGGCCCCTCGATCAAGACCGTGCTGTCACTCGCCGCGATATCGGGCAGCACCTGGAAAATCCGCTGCACGCGGTGGTTCTTGCTGATGATGTCCTGCAGCGTGTACGTGCGTCGAATCTCTCGGCGCAGCGATTCGATCGGCGACAGATCGCGAAACGTCTCGACCCCGCCGACGACGCGCCCCTGGGCATCGCGCAGGACCGCCGTGCTGATGCTGACGCGCACGCTTCGACCCGTGCTGTCGAGGATCGTCACCCGTCGATCGACGATCGGCTCGCCCGTCTCGATCGTCTGGCGCAGCGTGCAGGCCGTTTGACAGATGTCGGCCCGGAAGACATCGAAGCATTTCTGTCCGATCGCTTGCTCCCGCGCAACGCCGGTGATCTCTTCTGCGGCACGATTGAAGGAGGTGATGTTCCAATCCAAGTCGACCGTGAAGACACCGTCGGCAATGCTGTCGAGAATCACCTCGGTATGGGGTCGATTCATCCCATCGCATCCCTGCCGAGCCGGCGTCGGCCCGGCTCAACGGATGTAGCCCAACGCCTCGAGCCGCTCGCGTGTGGCGTCGTCGATCGTCACATCGATCGCTTCGGCTGCTTCGCCGGCGATCGCGTCCTGGAATTCCTCCAGCCGCGCGTGCGCGCGCATCGCGCGCGAGGCTTCGACCGCGGCCAAGTTGCGGCGCTCCTCGGGATCGGAGGCGAGATCGAAGAGCATCACGCGGCGCTGGCTGCCCTGGTGACAGAAGATCACCTTCTCGGGACCCGTGCGCAGCGCGTAGCCGTAGTGCCCGCCATGATTGACCTCGCTGAAGACCGGGCGCGACGGATCGGGCGCTTCTTCGCCGGTCATGATCGGCACGAGGCTGCTCCCGTCGACCGGGGCCGGCGAGACCACGCCGCACAGCTCGAGAATCGTGGGCACGAGATCGACGTGCCGCACCGAATGCGGAAACCGCGCGGGCGCCAGACTGTCGAGCGGCGCGGGTCGATTGAGGATCAGCGGAACGTGCAGCAGCTCTTCAAACAGCGAGTGTCCGTGGCCCCATCCGCCGCGATCGTAGAACTCCTCGCCATGATCGGCCGTCACGACCACCAGCGTGCGCTCGGCGAGACCGCGTTCACGCAACTGCTCGAAGAGGTGTCCGAGCCAGCGGTCGCAATAGCGAATCTCTCCGTCGTAGAGGGCGAGCATGTTGGCCAAGCTGTCGGCCGACACGTTGGGTCCCGCATCGAAGGGCAGGAAGCCGGAGTACTGCGGGTAGTGTGTCACGCGCGGCATGCGCTCCAGCGCGGGCGTCATGTAGCGACGGTTGTAGGGCGCGGGCGGGTCGTAGGGCGTGTGCGGCTCCATGTAGTGCACGTAGGCGAAAAAGGGCGCCTCCGCCGCAGCCCGCGCCGCACGTCCGCCGGAGCCGGCGCCGCGTGCGGGGCGATCGATCCACTCCAGCAAGGCCTCGGTCAGGCCGTCCGCGCGCAATCCCTCCGGAGGCGCTCCCCCGCCCACGAATGCCCGTTCCACCTGCGTGACGCCCTCAAGCACCCGTCCCGCCAAACCGCTCCACTCGCGCAAGCGTGAGATCAAGTGCCCGAGCATGAGCTGCAGGATGCGCGGCGGGGCGCTCGCGTACACGAAGTCGGCGCCGCGGCCGAAACCGAAGACCGGAGTGATGAAGTTGTTGGCCGTGATCAGCGCCGTGCGATACCCGGCCCGCTGCAACATCTGTGGCAGGAGCTCCATGCTGGCCGGCACGCCGCTCGTCATGAAGTGCATCCCGTGCGCTGAGGGATAGCGGCCGGTCAAGATCGACGCGGTCGAGGGTTTCGTCCAGGGCGCCTGCGCGCCCGCGCTCTCGAAGACGAACCCCTCCGCTGCCAGCGCGTCGAGCACCGGGCTCGTCTCGCGCTCGTAGCCGTTGTGGCTGAGATGGTCATAGCGCAGGGCGTCGATCAGGAGAATGAGGACATTCAAGGTCGCGCTGGACGCCTCGGCATCGGCAGCGGCGCGGCCAATGTTCGCGCCGTCGCCTTGCGCCGGAGCTTCCGGCACCACGGGCAGGTAGGAAATGAGCGCCGCGGCGACCAGGAGGAGCACGGCCGCGACTGCGGCCAGTGCCCGACTCCCGGGCTTGCGCGGCCAGGGCGTGAAACCGAGCCGGCCGATGAGTCGGAAGAGCAGGTGGAGCAGGCGGCCGAGCACGAGCGCGATCAGCAGCAAGATGCCGGTCACGAGCAACGACGTCCTGCTCATCGCGCCCGGCAGGTAGTGGACATTGACATAGCCCGCGCCGAGCAAGAAGAGCAGCAGGCAGGCGATCAGGGCGCCCGCGAAGGCCAGGCCCGGCGGTCGGCGGCGAACGAGCAATCCGAACCCAAGCAGGACCAGCCCAAGCCCCAGGCCGAGCAGCGCGTAGAGCACGATCGCCTCAAAGAGGTGTGCCCGCTGGATCGCCGATCCGCTCTGCCCGAGCTGCAGCAACACCTCCAGTGCGCCGGCGAGCGCGCCGGCGAGCGCCCCCGCGGCTGGGGCCGCGAACCAACTCGGATGTGCCTTCACGGCGTCTGCGCGCGCCATGCCGCCCCCTTGCCTAGCCGGCCACACCGAGCCACACCGCCAGGCGGCGGTGCAGCCGCGGCATCAGCATGCCGCATCCGCCTCCGACAATCAAACCCGCAAGGGAATCGACCGCGTAGTGATAGCCGCCGTACACCGTGCCGAAGAAGATCCCCGCCGCCGCCACGACAAAGAGCCCACGCAGTCGCGGCAAGTAGGGCCACGCTGCGATCGCGATCGCCACTGCCACCGCCACGTGAGACGACGGGAAGGCGGTGCCGACCGAGGAGCTGCCCGTCAGCAGCGCATGGACGATCTGCGGGAAGAGAAAGCCCTTCGAGGCGGGCGCGATCGGGCCCAGGTGCTGGAACGGTCCCCGCACAGGAAAGAAGACGAAGGCGAGGTAGCAGATGAAGAAGGTCCCCATGACGCTCGTCGTGAACAGCCGCAACGCAGCCCGCTGGCGTGTCAGCAGAAACCCAACCACGGCGATCGGGATCAGCAGTAGGTAGAACGCATAGGCGAAATGGAGGAACTCGGAGAGCGGCCACCATGGCACGGAGCGGCAGAAGATCTGGCTGGGCTGGCAAGCGAAGAGCTGCTCTTCCCACCGAAGGACGATCGGATCGTAGTAGCGAGCCGTCGTCAGGCGATTGAGCACCTGCACGCCTTGGTAGAAGACGTAGAGCCCGGCAAGCGGATAGACGGCGCGCACGAAAGACCAGAGGGCGGGACGCTCGCGGGGCAGCAGGCCGAGCAGTAGAACGGCCGCCAACAGCGCAAAGTGGGCGTAGACAAAGCTCGCCTTGGTGCCCATGCCGAGCGGCGAGACGAGAATCAGGAGACCGGTCACGGCCAAGTAGGCCGCGGTAAGGAGATCGACAGGCCAGTAGCCGCGTCCTCCCGGTTCCGTGGAGCGCACCTGCATCGTCACCTGCCCACCCCGTCTTGATCGCGGGCCGCTAGAGCCAACCTGCATCGCGATACCAGGCGATTGTCTCCGGGATCCCGCGCTCGAGCGGGATGCGCGGTTCGTAGCCCTCTGCGCGCAGCTTGTCGATCGAGCAAATCCAGAAGGGCTCGATCAAATCGCGAACCTTGTCGGGATTGATCACCGGCGTGCGCTGGGTCAGCGCCGCCCAGATGCCTCCCACCTCGCCCGCGAATCCGCTCACGAGCCGCGGGATGCGCACCGCGCGCGCCGCAACTCCCAGCGCGCGCGCGGCGAGCCGGGCGGTCGCATCCCAACGATGGAATTCTCCATCCGCGACAAAGTAGGTCCCCTCCGCGCCCCGCTGCGCCAAATGCAATCCCGCCCCGGCCACGTCTTGCGCCGCCACCAGGCTCAGCCGGCTATGCGCCGGCGCCGGCAAGGGGAGGATGCCGCGGTGCACCAGCTTGAAGAGAAAGAGCAGCGCCGTGTCGCGCGGGCCGTAGATGGCGGGAGGGCGCAGAATCAATACGCGCTTGCCGGGTGCGCGGTTGGTTTCGAGCCAGCGCTCCGCTTCCAGCTTGCTCACCCCGTAGGCGGTGATCGGCGCGGGCGCCTCGACCTCCCGACGCGGGCGCTCGGCGCTCGGCGCCGGCCCGGCCGCCGCCAGGCTACTGATGTAGACGAAGAGCTCGAAGTCGGGCGATTCGTCGCGCGCGACGGCAAAGAGCCGGATCGTCCCCTCGGTATTGATGCGGTGGAACTGCTCCGGCCGCGGCACGCGCGTGACGCCGGCATAGTGAATGATCCAGCCGACGCCGCGCACCAGCTCGCGCAGGCTGTCGGTCTCGCGCAGATCGGCAGCGACCGGCTCGACCCCCTCGGCTGGAAGCCAGCGCAGATCGCTCACCGGCCGGACGGGAATGCGCACGCGATAGCCGGCGGCAACGAGCACGTCGAGCATGTGCGAGCCGGCGAACCCGGTCGCGCCGGTCAAGAGAACGAGCGGCTTCGCGGTCATCCTGCCCTCACGACTCGCTCCGGTCCCATTCCGCCGGGCACAGCTCCTAGCGCGCTCCGGGCATCACCGGCTTCTCGTAGACGCGATAGGTTTTGTAGACGCGCGCGCCCATCTTGTCGAGTGCCTGGCGCATCGGGCGGTTGTCTTCGAGAATCCAGGAGAACTCGCCCTCGTCGATCCCGATCTGGCGACCGCCCTGGAACGTGCGCAGGTAGAGCAACTGGTCGACGCCGGTCCCGCGCAGCTCCGGCACGAGCCCGAGGGCGAGGACGCGCAGCGTATGGACCTTGCGCGCATGCCACAGCATCTTCAGCAAGCCGAAGGGGAAGAGGCGCCCGTTCGCATGGCGCAGGGCGCGGTTCAGGTCGGGTAGCGCCAAGACGAATCCGACCGGTTCGCCCTCCCGCTCGGCCAGCAGAACGATCTCCGGCTTGACGACCGGCCGCAGCTCGCGGGCCATGTGTACGATCTCCGCCTCGGTCATCGGCACGAAGCCCCAGTTCCGCTCCCAGGCACGGTTGTAGACCTCGCGCACCTTGGCGACTTCGTCCCGGAAGTGCTTCATGTCCAACGGGCGCACCGTCACTCCGCGCCGGGCGGCCATCTTCTCCGCCACGCGCACGATGCGCTCCGGCGGATTGGGGTTGTCGAGGAAGTAGGCGAGCAGATCCTTGGCGGGCGTGAATCCATAGCCTTCGAGATGATCGCGGTAGCGCCGCGGGTTGTAGCTCATCATCACGGCCGGGGGCGCATCAAAGCCGTCGATCAGCAGCGCCCACTCCTCGTTGCTCGAGAAGCTCGCCGGTCCGCGCAGCGCGGTCAGCTGGCGCGCGGCGGCCCAGGACTCGACGCGCTCGAAGAGCGCCTGGACCGCCTCGGCGTCATCGAGAACCTCAAAGAAGCCGAAGAACGCGATGCGCTCCTGATGCACCTCGTTGTGCAGGCGATTCTCGATCGCAGCGATGCGGCCAACTGGCTCGCCGGCGCGCAATGCCAGGAAGTAGTCGGCGTCGCCATGGTCGAGAAAGGGATGCGCGCGCAACATCTTCTTCATGTCGCCAATCAAGGGCGGAACCCAATGCGGATCCTGGCGATAGATTTCCCAGGGAAGCGTGACGAAGCGGTGCAGCGCTGCCTTGTCGGCCGGGTCGACTTGAACGATCTCGATTGCGCTCATCCGTGAGCCGTCCTTACCGCGGGGTGGGCGCCGCGCTTGCTACCGTCGGCCCTGCTGGCGAGCGGTCTGCTCCGGCGGTCGCCCCGCCGCGCCGCGGGCTAGATCAGACCGACCGCCTTGCCCGACTGCTTGAAGATCTCCAGGGCCCGCGACAGCAGATCCTCGGTGTGCGACGCCATGATGCTCGTCCGAATCCGGGAGGAGTTCTCCGGCACGGCCGGTGGAATGACCGGATTGGTGAAGACGCCGTTTTTCAGAAGTTCCTTCCAGAATACGAACGTCTCTTCCACGCCGCCGACGATCACGGGAATCACCGGCGTCTCACACGGTCCCGTGTCGAAGCCGAGCTGGCGGATGCCGTCGAGCATGAACTGGGAGTTCTTCCAGAGGCGCTCGCGACGCTCCGGTTCGGCGCGCAAGATGTCGACACACGCCTGAACCGTCGCCACCGCGTAGGGCGGCATCGACGCGGAGAAGATCAACGATCGTGCATGATGCTTGATGTAGGAGATCACCTTCTCCTCACCCGCGGCAAAGCCGCCGATCGAGGCAAAGGACTTGCTGAACGTTCCCATGATCAGGTCGACGTCGCCGAGCACACCGAAATGCTCAGCCACGCCAGCGCCCGTCGGCCCCATGACGCCGACGGAATGGGCCTCATCGACCATCACGCGCGCGTCGTGCCGCTTCGCCAGCGGCATGATCTCCGGCAGATTGGAGAGATCCCCCTCCATGCTGAAGATCCCGTCGACGACCAGCAGCTTCCCGCCCGGCCGTTGCGAGGCTTTGATCAGCACGCGCTCCAGATCGCGCATGTCGTTGTGCCGATAGCGCAGCGTCTCGCCCGTCGCCAGCCGGCAGCCGTCGACGATGCTGGCATGATCGAGCTTGTCGATGATGACGCAGTCATTGCGTCCGATCAGCGTTGAGACGATGCCGAGATTGACCTGGAATCCGGTCGAGAAGACGAGCGCCGCTTCCTTCTGAACCAGGCGGGCCAGATCGCGCTCGAGCCGCTCGTGCAAGTCGAGCGTGCCGTTGAGGAAGCGACTCCCGGTACAGCCGGTTCCGTACTGCCGGGCGATCTGCTCCGCGCGCTCGATCACCCGTGGATCGTGCGTCAGGCCGAGGTAGTTGTTCGAACCGAGCATGATCTTGGGAGCGCCGTCGATCGTCACCACCGTACCTTCCGACCCTTCGATCGGGATGAAGTACGGATAGAGCCCGGCTGCCTTTGCCTCGTCGACCCGCGTGTACGCGTAGGCCTTGCGGAAGACATCCGCCTGAGCAGCGCGCGCTCCAGTGCTCGACACCATCAACCCCCCCGGAAAACGCGGAAAGCAAGCCCGATCGACGGTGGCCGACTGGGCGGAACGGCAACATTGACAGAATGTTAGGCGCGCGCTGTCCTACTGTCAACTGCGATGCGTCCCCCGCCAATGCGCATTTCCCTCGCCCAACGCCCTGTACTATGCTGCCGGGAAGCAGTTAGGAGAGATCCCATGAGCGACGACTCGATTCGCGTGCAACCGATCGGTGTGATCCGCAGCCCGCACCGAGATCCGGCGGCCACGCCGATTCAGCCGGTCTTCGCCACGGGCATCGCCGGCACGGTGGAAGTCGATCGCGCGTATGCCGCTGGACTGCAAGATCTCGAGGGCTTCTCCCACATCTACCTGCTCTACCACTTCGATCGCGCCCCCGCGACGAAGCTCGTCGTGCGGCCCTACCTGCAGGACGAGGATCATGGCGTCTTTGCCACGCGCGCACCGGGGCGCCCCAATGCGCTCGGATTGAGCATCGTCCGGTTGGAGCGCCGCGCCGGCTGCATACTGCACGTGCTCGACATCGATGTGCTCGACGGCACGCCGCTGCTCGACATCAAGCCCTACGTGCCGCGCTTCGATATCCGCCGTGCGGCGCACAGCGGCTGGCAGGCGCGTGTCGATGAGGAGACCGCGGCGCGGCGCGGGCGGCGCGACGTCGCGCCGTCCGGGTAGCGGTCGGCCGCAGACGCGGGGGCGCCGGCAGCTCTCCCCGCTCCTCTCGCTCGCGTGCGGTGCCTCGCGGCCTAGACCGACCAGTGCTCGAACTTCAATCCCGTCAGACGCCGGAAGGCATCGGCGTCCTCCGCGAGCGTTTCCTTCAAGAAGGCGAGCGTCGGCACATCGAGGAGGGGACGCGGCACACGGCGCGAAAAGGGGTAGGCAGCATACCACTTGACATCGGTGCGGAAACGCCCCGGAACGAATGCCGCGAGCCGGCCGGCCCCCGCATCGCGCAAACGTCGTCCGAGCGGAGTCAGCTGGCGCCTTGACTTCCCGGTCAGCAGCCGCCGGCCGAAACGAAACGAGTGGAATGTCGGGTCGACGCCGAGAAACGCGAACAGCGCGGCCAGCGTCTCGCGGCGCCGGTGCAGAAGGTCCTCGAAGACAACAAGGTGGAATTGCTCTCGGGGGTAGACCTCCAAGTACCGCGCGAGCTGGAGATGATAGCGACTGCGGTCAATGAAATCGCGCCCCTCCGTGGGATTGAAGAGCGTCTCTGCCAAGGATCCCGAGACCCAGTCCTTGGCGCGGAAGTGGACGTACTGCGAGAGGATGCGCTCAATCGGATCGCGCACGATGTAGACGAACTTCGTCTCCGGCCGCAGAACGTCCTGCATGCGCGCCACCGCGTCATGGTTCGGGTAGGTAGTGTAGTTGGGCGAGGACTCCCCAACCCGTGCGGCCCGTGTGTCGAAGCAAGAGCGATACCACTCGACGCCGCGCTGCCAGCGCTCGTCGTTGACGAAGAAGTCAAGCTCCTTGCCGGGCGCCATGGCGATCGCCGGATGCTGCCAGAGGTAGTAGTCAAGACTCGTCGTCCCGCACTTCTGCGCCCCAATGATGATGAAATCGGGCAGCCGGCCGGTTCTTTCTGCGGCCATGCACCTCTCCGCACGTCGTGGCCCAGGGTTCAATGGCAAGTGATCTGGTGACACTGCTCGGTAACGCCCGGAGTCGCAATCGGAATCGACAGGCCGCGGTCGGCGCCCCTTCTCCGGCGGGTCCGGGGACCAGGAGACTGCAAGCCCGAGGCGTCGAGGGCACTGCGGGCCAGTCAGCACCGCGGTGCATTGCGTCTCGCTCTGCCGCCCGGTAGAATCGTGGTCACATGACGCGCTCCTCAGACGTGGCCTCTGCCGCTCCCAGCGCGAAACTTCAATGAGGGGGTTATCCATGATACCGGGTCGCACGCCGCTGCTGCTGACGCTCACCATCATCGTTGCCGTCCTCGGGCCCTACGCCGCGGCCGAGCGCGAGACGCTCTGGGTGCCGACTTTCAATCGCGAGTTCATCAACTGGGCCACGCCCCACATCGAGGAGTTCGGCTTCCCCTCGGCGGACCAGTATAGCCAGGTGCTATGCCACATCGTCATCAGTTGCCCCAGTGCCCCGGGCGATTGCGACCCTTGGGACCGTTTCGGCAATCTCTCGGTGCGCCACTTCGACTCTGACTCGACCCACATCGACTACGAGATTGCGCGCTTCGTCACACCCTACGACATCACGATTCCCGATGGACCCTACCAGTGTTCCTGGACCGTCGACGTCACCGACTATCAATTCATGCTCCACGACGAGGTCACGCTCGTGCTCTTCATCGACTCCTGGATCGGCGGCGACCAGGGCTGGCTGCTGACGATCAACTTCGAGCTGGTGCCGGGTGTACCTGAGCGCGTTCCCTTTGCCATCGACCGCCTCTGGCACTTCGGCTCGATCGTCTATGGCGATCCCGACAACCCCGCCGAAGACCACCTCACGCCGCTCGACGTGACGATCCCGAGCGAGGCAATCGGGACCAAGTTCCGCGCCTTCTCAACCGGGCACGGGTTCTGGAATACCGACAACGCGGCGGAGTTCTCTTACAAGTGGCAGCAGATCGACGTCGGCGAGCACTCGGCCCAGCACTACCTGTGGCGCGACGACTGCGCCGAGAATCCGTGCAGCCCGCAGGGCGGCACCTGGACCTACAATCGCGCCGGCTGGTGCCCCGGAGACAAGGCGGATGCCTGGGATGTCGACATCTCGGACTGGATCGCCGGCGGCGAAACCTCCTCGCTGCTCTTCGTCCTGCAGCCCTACGAGAACTGGTGCCGTCCCAACAATCCCGACTGCGTCGACGCCACCGGTTGCGAGTGCGCCGGCCACGCCTACTACCGCCTGCAATGCCAGCTCGTGCACTACCGCGAACCGGACCTGAGCGCGGTCGACGACCGCCAGCCGCCGGCGCCGCGGCGCCTGCATGCGCTCGGCAGTCGCCCCACTCCCTTCGGCCAGCAAACGACCGTCTCGTATCGCCTGCTCGATGCCGGCTCAGTGACGCTGACCGTCTGGGATGTGCGCGGGGCGCAGGTGCAGACCGTGCAGCGTGAGCATGTGGCGCCCGGCATCTACGACTGGAGCTGGAACGGTCGCGATGCGGCCGCCCAGCCGGTGGCCGCGGGCGTCTATTTCTGTGAGATCCGCTACGGCAAAGAGCGCGTGACGGAAAGGCTGATGCTCGTCAACTAGCTGCGAACAAATGCGATAGGACATGAGCCCGGCGCGGATCCAAGTGCCACAAGAGCGCAACCCCGGGATAGATCCATGCCATGCACGGATTGCGGCTTGCCTGTCTGCTTATTTCTTAGTTAGACTATAGACTTGCTAGACAATCTCGGTTGCCCGCATCCGCTCGCAACCCCTTTCACCCGTTTTGCAACCTCCCGGTCGCCCGTCGACCGTTTCGGAAGGAGAAGACGATGACGGCTCCCCGATCGCTTCGCACGCGCCCATCTCGTCGCTTCGCCAGCCTCCGCAGCGCGCAGGCGCTCTTGCGTCCGCTGGCCGCAGCCGCTTTGCTGGCCGCCGGCCTGACCTGGCCCGCTGACGGCCAGCAGGCGGCACACGCCCGCGGGGAATTGCTCGTTCAGTTCCGTAGCCACGTCACAACCTCGTCCCGTACGGCCCTAGTCACCAGCCTCGGCGGCGAGATCGTCCGCACCCAGCCCGTTCTCGGCTACGTCAAGGTCGTGCTTGACGATCCCCTGGCAACGTCTGCCACGCTGGACGCGTTGCAGGCCGATGCACGCATCGCCTGGGCCGAACCGAATGCAACCTACAGCGCGCTCGACTGCCCGAACTGCCCGCAGGATCCCTATCTGGTCGACCTGCCTGACGCCTTGCCACAGAACCAATGGGGCGTCTTCAAGACCGGCCTACCCTCGCTCTGGGCCCATGGTTCGGGCGGAGCGGATGGAGTCGGCATTGCGATCGTCGACACCGGCATCGACGACTACGTCAACCCCCACCCCGACCTCGCCGGCAATGTCGCCGCTGGCTACGACTTCGTTGACCAGGACAACGACCCGACCGACTTCGGCGCAAGCGCCGACCTTTACGGTCATGGCACGCATGTCGCCGGCATCGCCGCGGCGACGTCGAACGCCTCCGGGCTCGCCGGCGTGGCCTACTGCTCTGCACTCCTCATCGTTCGCACTCTGGATTGCACGGCGGGCGATGATTGCCCCGGCACGTTTGAAGACATTGCCGACGGAATCCAGTGGGCCGCGGACAACGGCGGCGACATCATCAATCTCAGTCTGGGGGGAACGGATCCCTCGCAGGCCGTGCGCACAGCGGTGCAGTATGCGATCGCCCAGGGTGCGATCGTCGTCGCTGCCTCCGGCAACGATGGACAGTCGCTACTGC
>Ga0180436_10000242_pt1 | contig 58164 bp, 41 predicted proteins | sample SS_ome_2_FD_132434 | JGI IMG/M metagenome (GOLD analysis project Ga0180436, IMG submission 132434) | Hypersaline lake sediment archaeal communities from the Salton Sea, California, USA - SS_3_S_2 metaG | ecosystem: Environmental > Aquatic > Non-marine Saline and Alkaline > Hypersaline >...
ACTAGCAGTTTGGACCTGCTGAGAGAACTCGCCATATGAAACCACTGCACAGACCTAGACATTTCGTCGCCATAATGATCCTGTTCGCGACGGCCGGTTTCTACGGCTACATGGCGATGTACGACACCCGCCTGGACGATTCGCAGGTGCGTCTGGCGACGGTGGCGATGAAGGATCACAATCCGCTGCTGTACCCGCACGATCCGGTCTTCCGCGAAGGGGGGTTGTGGCTGGGGCACCCTCCGCTTTTCCTCGGCGCGATGAAGATGGTGCTCGTACCCAGCGCCTACAGCGATCCGACGCTTCCGTTTCGGATAATGGCTCCGGTTCTCACGCTGCTGTTCCTCCTGGGGATGTACGCGCTTATTTACCGGCAGTGCCTCAACTGGTCGGTGTCGGTGTTCATCGCGATTCTCAGCACAACGGTGACGCACGGGCCGGGAGAGGTCTCCTGGGGCATGGGTCCGCTGGCCGTGGTGACCCCAACGGGCTTCTGCCTGGCGCTGCTTCCGCTGATCCTCATAGCGTTTCTGCGTTGCTGGGATCATCACAAGCGTCCCGAGCATCTGGCTCGCCGCGGCCCGTGGCGCCTGCTGGCGGTCTTCGCCAGCATCGGGCTGCTGGGCAACATCGAGTTGGGAATGTCGATGAACATAGCCCTGGTCCTGGCCGCGACGTACCTTGCCGGGCGGCGTTTCGAGCTCCGTGCCTGGCCGATCGCGGGAGCCTGCCTCCTGGCCGCCGTTGCGGGCGCTGCTCCTCAGTTCGGATACGTTATGTCTCTGCGGTACGCGATGTTCACCGAAAGCGCCCCGGCCGCTCCGGTCATCTTCGAGGCTCTCGAACAGGGCGGGCTTCGCGCGCTGTTTCCGAATCTCGCCGGCGACATAGTCGACTGGACGCTGTCGTGCTCGCCGCTGATAGTGCTCTCGATCGCCGTGCTGTTCAGGCTCGATCGATTTGAGGCCAGGAATCTGCAGTTCTGGCTGGTCATGTTCATCGCGTCGCTGGGCGTCGCGATCATCGCACAGGGCCTGACGCAGTTGTCGGCGGAGCTGACCGGCAGGGGTCCGATCATTATCGACTTCGCGCGAGCCGTTCCGCTGGCGATGCCGGCTCTGTACGCGTTTTCCGCACAGACTCTGTCGAATCTTTTCAGGCTCTCGCGACGCGGGCACACGCTCAGGTGGGTCTGCGTGGGCCTGACTGCGATCTGGATGCTGCCGTCGGAAAACCTCAGGGTCGTCAGGCACTGGGGCTACGAGATCGGCACTTCATTCATGGTCGAACAGGACAAGCCGCTCCGCCTCAGGAAGAGAATGCGGAGAATCCAGCGCCGCGCCGAACTGCAGAACATCGCTCACTGGGCTCGGGAGAACACCGCCGTAAACGACATATTCATCGCCGACGATACGGAGTTCCGCATGATCTCCAGACGCTCGATGATCGCCGGCGACGACGTGCGGTGGGTCTTCTACCTGGCCCCCAATCGCCTGCCCGACTGGATCCGGCGCAACGGCGAGCTGCGGAAGATGCTCCGCTCATCCCGCGGCAAGGCCGACGCCGAAGCGATATACTTCTTCGCCCTGGACCCGAGGCACGCCACGAGATGGAAAAGCGCCGAAAACTGGTACGCCGTGATCAACTCCGACGCCGATCCCAAGTCAGACAGGTTCGAGATCATATCCGGCGACGGGTGGGGCAAACACTGGTGCCTGGTGCGGATCATTCGCCCGAAGATCCGGACGGCCGCCACGTCGCCGAGCCCCTGATAACACCGGTGGGAATCGGCCTAAAGCTTCCGCCGGGCTCCGGTCGATATCGATCCTGGAGCAGAGCCATGACCCCGCCGGCTTACAGATTGATCGCCGACACCGAGATTACGCCCGCGTCCCGCGCACAGTTGGACGGGTTCCTCGACTATCTGCAGGTCGAGTGCGGATTGGCGAACAATACGCGAAAAGCCTACCGCCGCGACCTGACTCGATTCCTGGGATACTTCACCGACCCGCTTGAGCAACTCACCACGCGGCGGATCGAGGGATTCATGCGGTACTGTCGGGATCAGGGGCTTGCGGTTTCGTCGACCGCCCGAGCACTGGCGGCGGTTCGGACATTCTGCAAGTTCCTCGTGATCCAGGGCGTGCTGAAGTTGGACGTGTCGGCCGGTCTGGAGGCGCCGAAGAAATGGAATCGCCTGCCGACAATCCTCGATTCGAAAGGCGTCAACGAACTGCTGGCCTCGCCGAACGAGGAAACTGACCAGTTCGCCGTCCGCGACAGGGCGATCCTGACTATCCTCTACGCCACCGGAATGCGGGCCGCCGAGATCATCGGCCTGAAAATCTGCGACGTGAACTTCAATCTCGGCGTCGTCCGTGTGCTCGGAAAGGGCGGTAAGGAGCGGATCATCCCTGCGGCGGTCAAGGCCCTCGAGGCCGTCCGGACGTATATTCAAACCGCCCGCGGCGATGTCGCCCGCGGCGAATCAGAGCCCAGGAGCCCGGTATTCCTGTCGCATACCGGAAAGCGCCTGGCCAGAGAGGACATATTCCGCATCGTCCGCAAGTATGTCAGGCGCGTCGGCCTGCGGGGGCATGTATCGCCGCACACCCTGAGGCACTGTTTCGCCACACAACTGCTCAGTCGCGGAGCCGATCTGCGAAGCGTTCAGGAAATGCTCGGACACGCCGACATATCGACCACCCAGATCTACACCCACGTGGACTCATCACGCCTGAAATCGCTGCACAAGAAATTCCACCCCAGGGGCTGACGTGCTGACTTGGGGCCGGCGTCAAGACAGGCCTATCTGGAGCTTGCGATGATATTCCGATCCCATTTGCGCTTGGCTATGAGAGGCGCCACGTGAGATGCGACGAATTCGGAGGCCAGGCATCCGAAATGGCCTCCGTCGTGCCCCGTCCCGGACATGGACGGATTCCAGCGGATTTCTGAGAATCCTCCATAGGCCCCTTTGGCCTGCTCGGAGTCCGGCACGGAGAACCCCACCTTTCCGGCCGCTTCGGTATGCTTGCCGTCCATTGTTCCAAACAAAGTCGTGCCGGCGCCCAGGAGCACTGAATCCCGCTCAGAACGGAAGCTCACGACGCCTTCCCGGGTCCGCTTGATCGCCTTTGAGAGGTCGTAATTCGGAGACAGGGAGGATGCCAGAAGCACTATGCCGTCAACTTGGGCGCCGCTGGGCAGCGCTTCGGCGGCCCAGACGGCGATGGCGGTCCCGCCGCTATGGCCGACCAGGAAGACCGATCCGTCCGGATGCTCTGACCGATACGCGGCGATCCGATCGGCAAGCTCAGACGCCATGCGTCGATTGCGGCTTTCGTCCCTCTGATTTGTCCAGAAGCACAACGGCATCGTCCAGTCGAAAAGCTCCACCGACATGCCCGCGGCCCCCGAGCCGATGGCCCTGCACGCATCTTCATTGCGCCCGGACTGCCCGTCGATACCCGGCAGAACGACAACAAGACCCTTGTCCCCGTCGCCTTTGCTGATCACCGAAACGCGGGCTCCGCATCCGATGATCGGCAGGGCGGCGAACATCACCGCCAGGAGAACCGGAAATGCATTCGTTGCGATTGTCCTAATCACTGTTCGGCCTCCCGATGCAAGGTGTTGCGCGCACGGCGGACCGGGCTCCTTGACTTGTTTTTCGAGGTCCGTCCCGCCTGTTGAATCCACGAGCCGCAACGGCTCATGGTTGTGCGGATCAAGTCCGCCGACAAGCGTTTTCCCTAAACGTCGTTTACATGGGGCAGAAGATCGGTGAGTCGATGGGTTTTGTACAGGGCTACGGCTTGCCCGCCCAGCCCCGAGACGAACAGGTCCCCGCCCGACTTCATCAGGCGCCGTCGCATGAGAATCAGTCTTGCAAAAGCCGCGGTGCTCGTCCGGGTTGTGTTTGTCAAGTCGATGACGACTGTTCCCGACAACTTGTTGCAGCATCGGATCTGCGAGTCGATTCGAACAACGTCCGCGTAGCAAAGACTGCTTGTCTCGTGGCGAATTGTCATCAGATTTCCGGCTACCATAATATGCCGCCTCCGCATCTGAACGCTCAACGAATCAACCCGTCAAGGGCCGCCTGGCGGGAGTCTCCGCCGGATTCCGCCGCATAAGGAACGGCTGTCCCCCGTGCCGGTCGGCTTGGTCCAACTCCGTTCCTCTGATCCTCCGGACATGCCGTCGATTTCGTCGGTAGTCTATTTTCGCGGCCTGACTCATCCATGTGTTCCTTAATCACCTATGTGAACCTTCCCGGCTGCTTCCATGTATGCAAACCGTCAAAGCGGCCGTTTGTGCGCCGGCATTGCAGATGCAACAAAGAAATTATTGTCGACGGCTGCTCCGGCCCTGCTTGCGGCTCATATTGGCGGGGAATCGGGCGATGCGTTGACGACGGTGGTCGCATCGACTAGACTGCGGGACGATCAGATTGACCGGAGTCAATGCTTTGTCAATGGACAAGAACAACTCGATCTCATTCGACGGCGATCCGCTGGGCATGTTGGAGGCGATGCATGCTTTTCAGGCCGGGGATGCCGGAGCCTTCGAATCGATCTGTCCTCAAATGCGGCGTGCGGTATACGCTCGCGCGTGCAAAATGGGACTCGACCCGGACCAGAGCGATGACATCGCTCAAAGAGTGCTCGTAAGAGTGTATCTCTACGCCGCCAAGGCCGAGTTCGCCACCAAGGGACGGCTCTGGTCCTGGATCTACACAATCACCACGCGCGAGATATACAAGGACTGGCGCCGCAAGCGCCCGGAGTTCATTTCCGAAGAGGGCCTTCGTGCGCTCTTCGCGTCCCGGACCGCCGATCCAAGCGGCGATCCGGCAGCAGCTTCGGTGGCCGGCGAAGTCATCGAAGACGTCGGGGAGTGCATCGGACGACTGGAGGAAACTCAGCGACTTTGCCTGCTGGGACCTCTTGCCGGCGATCTGACGTTTCGGCAGGCGGCCGCCGTCCACGGCCTGAGTCTCGGGCAATTCAAACACAGGTACGAAAAGGCTATGGGCAGCGTTCGGGACTGCATGAAATCAAAAGGACATGAAATTCAATAAACTAGCGCACACCGGAGAGTGCAGACGATTTGAACAGACAGATGACAGATCCTCTTGAGAACATAGTCCGTGCATGGGCGGACGCGGGCAGCGCTGTATTGTCACCGTCCTCTAACCCAGGGGATCTGTGCATCGACTTTGCACTCGCCGAACAGATTGCCCGGGGGAGGAAGCCTCAGCAGGCCGAATTGGCCGAGCATATCGAAAGCTGCGAGTACTGCACAAAACTCATTTCCGACTTCACCGAGGCTCTGGACGAGGGAGTCCCTGTGCTGCCTGCACGGACATCCCGCGGGCTGATCGTATCCCGCCTGGCGGCCCTTGCCGCGGCGGCTGTGATCTTGCTGACAGCAGGCGTTGCGATCTTCTTTGCGATGCGACCGAGCGAGCAAGAGCCTCTGCTGGCCAGTGCGGCGGTCGGACTGCAGTCGGAGATCGAACTTGGCCTGACCCCAAAGGGCAGACCTTCGTTCAGGAGCGGCGACATGATCATGCTCCGTATAGAACTGCGTGGTGATTGCTTTGTGGCGCTGTTGAATCTGGATCCGGGCGGGCGGCTGATTCCCATGCTTCCTGATCGGATGTCACCGGAACTGGCGGTGCGGTTCAAGCGGGGCAGGCACCTGTTCGGCCCGTACCTGGCCGATGATGTTGTGGGAGAGGAGACCATATTCATCATCACAATGAAGAGCAAGCCGAAGGATATTCTCAAGCGGATTGCCGATCTCAAGGAGGACCACGCACGCGTGGGTGATAAGAAGATCGTAATCGATCGACTCAAGTCATGGCCGGCGGGGGTAAGGGCGGTCTCGTTCGATCACCTGCCGGTCGAGGAGTAGGTCGGGTGATATTCCCCAGTGCGGTCGCAGGATGATTCACTGGCGGTCGTCGGCGCCCTTAAGAACCGAAAGCGGCAGCTTACGGTCATACAGGCCGGATGAACTCGGATGCTGCAGGCCCTTCGTGTCGGCAATGACCCTCTTTCGAACAAACTCGACGATTTCTCCGGCTGTCACGATGCCGTTGCCGTCAGAATCCGCGGTCCCCTTCAATCCCTGCAGCAGGAATTTGGTGAATACGCCGCTCTTGTGCTTGTCGGATTCGTGAGATTTCTCCATAGCTTCGCTGGCGGTGAAAATCAGCAGTCCCGGCTTGGCCAGAGACAACTGTTGAATGTAGCGATGGACGGGGCTTTCCTCGTCCGCGCCTTTGGCTCCAACCTGAGGCGAGATGGCTCCGGCGTGACAGGCATCGGCGAAGATCACAACATGTTCGGCCCGGATGAACCTTCTCAACGCGGTGTCTATGTCCCACATCGGGAAGGAAGTTGAAGCCAGCCTGTCCATTCGCGTGTCGTGACACAACAGGAAGAAATTCCTCCTATTGGCGTCCGGCTCGCCGTGCCCCGAGAAGAAGACAACCACCAGATCGTCCTTGTCGGCGCCGGCGAGGAATTCAAACATCGCGTGACGGACATTCTCAGCGGTGGCCTTTTCGTTGGTCAGGCACAGGATGCGGTCGGCGCTGAAGCCGCCGCCTTGAGGGGACTGGAGGAATTCGCTGAAGGCTTCGGCGTCCCTGTCGGCGTACTTAAGGTCGTTGAGTTTCTTGCCGCTGTGGGCGTACTTTCGCACTCCGATCACGACCGCCCAGCGGTCCCGAATGCCCCGGGGTTGATTCTCCTGATCGTGATTGCAGAGGTAGGCTGTTTCGAGTCTTGCAAGCGGTCTGGCCGCCTTGTCCCGCAGGCTCAATACGATCTTCGCGACCCCCTTGGGAAGGGGGGCCTGGAACGAGAACTCCTTTACCGAGGCCGCATCGGTGTCTTTCAGAGTGATCCCGCCGACATTGGCGCCGTTGACGCTCCAGGCCAACTTCACCGGCTGATCCACGCCGATAATCTGCCCCGATATGTGGGTCATCTTGCCGTTGACGACAATTCTGCTGGGCGTACGGAGTTGTATCCGCATGTGGCTCAGCGATATCAATCCCTTGGCCGCCAGATCGGTGCTCAGCGCTCGCATCAGAATGTCGTTGTCGACCATGATGCGGCTGGTGACCCTCTCCATCGCCTGGACGAAGGCCCGGCTGACGAGCGGACCGAACTGTCGCGGACGCTCCGACACCAGACGTTCGATGGATTCCCCGGACGAATGGTATGTTGCAATGTGCCTCCGCGAGGGGCTCAACACTTCGATATCCAAGTCACACTGCGCTCTGCGATGTGCGTCCGGACCGCCAAGCATGCTGTACACCAGCGCCGTACCCACGTTCAGCACTGTGCCTGCAACGGTGGATCGGGCGTACTGCCTCATCGTGACTTTCGGGCGGAGTATCAGATAAGCCCCGGATCTGCCGTCGCGATCGGACGGAATTTCGTCAGAAACGCCTTGAAAGAGTTTTGTCCGGGTGAAGTAGTCCCGGAAGACCCTGGTGAACCTCTCCTCGCGGAACCACGGCAATTTGAACGCGGGGGTGTAGAGATGGTAGTCTTTCTGCTGGATCTGCTTGAGGAAGTCGAATCGCTGCAGGGTGACCGGTTCAATCACGACCGGGGCGGCGACTTTCTTGGCTGACTCCCACGGCGGGCGGCTGATCCTGATCCCCTCCCGCCGACATCCGCTCACGGCGACGACAGCCGTACAGGCGCCGATAACCGCCAATATCCCCAGTCGCCCTGTTGACCCGCCAACCATATTCGAATACCCCTTCGCCGAGTATTGTCCAAGAAAAGTAGATGTTTGTCCAGTGATTAGAATCACTAATTCGAATGTCTGTGCGCACAAAAACGGAAAAAAATCACCGACCCCGCCGGTTCGCGTCGTACCGGCTGTTCTACCGTCTTGCGGCGGTCTGGATATACACGCCGTACGGTTCGTCCTTGATGCGGTGCAGCGGTTTGAATGTGAGCGATTCGCCTGGCGATTTCAGAATGAAGTTCAGCGGTCGGCCCTTGACCGGCTTGACGGACGCCAGCAGTTCGGTCGGCGCAGCTTCGCAGGTCAGTTTGCCGTCTGTCAGGGCCGCAAGGACGATTGGGCCGAACATCAGCGCCGCGAGGTTCTTGTCGTCCGGCATGGTGTGCAGGTGCAGGCCCATCGGCAGGGACAGGTCCAGCCTGTCGCCGTTTTTCCACTTGCGCCGCAGGCTGTAGAAACTGCCGGCCTTAACGGGGCGCCTTTCCGGCTCTCCATTGACCTTGACCTCGGCCCCCGCCCCAATCCAGTAGGGAATTCGCAGATTCACCGTCATTTCCGCCGGTTTGTCCGTATGCACGACGAGCCGTGCGGACGGGGTCTCGGGGAGCCTGGTGGTCTGCACGATCCGCAGGCCTCTGGTCTTCCAGTTCAGTTCCGACGCTGCGTAGAGATTCACCCACAGGGTGTCGTCGTTGTGAAAGTAGATGTCCTTGGCCAGTTCGGCGAAGGCCTCGACGCCGGTGCCGTAGCAGCAGGTGAACGTGCTGCAGGTTCGACCGAAGCGTTTCTTCGCCGGCGATCCCAGCGGCTGGTGATAGATGAACATGCCGGTGTCGGGATTCTGCTGGTTCAGGACAGTATTGAAGTACAGCCGCTCGGCGAAGTCGGCGTATTTCGGATCGGTTGTCCAGGAAAACAGCTTGGCGGTCACCTTGAGCATGTTGTGCCCGGCGCAGCTTTCGCATTCGCCTCCGGTCAGCGTTTCAGCCAGTTTGTTCGGCAGTCCCCAGTGTTCGGATTTCCTGCTTGTTCCCCTGGTCGGATTGGCCGCCGGGCCGCTGCAGTTGCCTGTCGCGTAGGATCGAGTTCCGGCGACCCTTTCCCAGAAGAACTCGACCGCTCGTCGATAGTCGGTCTTTCCGGTCAGTTCATAATGCCTCGCCGCGCCCAACACGATCGGTATGTGCGTATTGCAGTGCAGATTAGTCAGGTTGTCGCGGCCTTTCATCAGCGGGCCGAGGAACCAGTCGCGATCGAAGATGTGAGCGAACTCAAGGTATTTCGTCTTGCCGGTCGCCGCATGGAGATCGTGCAGGACATCGCTCATGCCGCCGTATTCATTGACCGGATTGCACTTGTCGCATCGCAGCATCTTTTCGATTGTCGACGCCGGCAGGGCGTCGGTGCGTTTCTTGAAGTAGTCCGCCATCTTCTCCAGCATGGCCAATGCCTGTTTGTTTTCGCACAGGATATGCACGTCGAGAAGGCCGGCCATGATCTTGTGAATCGTGTAGTACGGAGCCCACACGCCGCTGTCGCACCTGTCTTCCAGGATATCGAAGGCCTTGGCGGGAAACGCGCTGAGATAACCGGCTCCAAGTTCGGCCTGGCATTTGGCCAGTTCTGCGATCATCCGCTCGGTGAGTTTCTTGAACTTGATGTCGCCCGTCGACGCGTATGTCTGCGCGCACGCCGAGAGGTAATGTCCGACAAAATGCCCTCGAAGCCCGCAGGACGGAGCCTCCCAGCCGCCCAGCGGCGCAGCTTTTGAGGGCAGGCCCGCGGTGACGCGGAAGTTGTGCAGCAGCCGATCGGTGTCGAGCGCCATCAGATAGCGGCTGTTGGTCTCCTGCGCCCGCCTGGCGTATCCGTCGGTCAGGCGGACCTGACTCAAACGGAAAACGCGAGCTTTCGGCGCGACTTGGGCTTTGGCGATGTCGATCTGCGCCGCAGCGATCAGAACAACCGCAACGGCGGCGAGCCGGCGTTGCGTTATGAAAAATGAGTTATTCATCTGAGTCTCACCAATTACGGTCAATGGCCTATGCCGCTTGCAGGCGGGGGGAGCGTCGGCCGAACACGACTCCGTCCGTCGCGGCGATTCTATCTGATGTCGCATCGAATTCAAAGCACTCGGCACACATAAGACCCTACGGCATCCGATCGCCGCAGGGTCGCCGCCGATTCAGTTCAGTCTTCGACAATCTCGGTCATGAGATACTGGTGTTTGTACTGTTCGTTGCGGCCGCGGCGGGCGGCGATCTTTTCGTGTTCGCGGCGTTTCAGCGTCCCCGGCGGCAGGGGGGCGATGCGGATCGGACCGAGACGTCCGGACTTGCGTTTGGCGTCGTATTCGATGTTCAGCTTCGACAAGGCCGCATCCACCCGGTCTCCGAGATGTTTGAGATCGCTGTCGTCGGCCTCGATCTCCAGTTGATAGTACGGGACGCTGTCGAAATGCCCCTGCAGCACGAAAATGTCTACGTGCAGATCCAGTTGGAGCGAAGCGGTCCGCATCGCCTCGACGACCTGGTGTTCGGTGATCTTCTCGCCGGTGATGTTGGCTGTGTGCAGGCCGCGGGAAAGGAACTCGAATACGGGGCTCTGGCCCAGGCGCCCGGTGACCCTGATCCGATCGTCCAGATCGTAGCGCCACAGGCCCGCCCAGTTGGTCACCACCAGGAAGTATTCGGCCCCTGTCTCCAGTTCGTGCGCCCCCAGCGTGTCGGGCTGGTCCGAGCCCTTCTGATCGGCGGGAATGAACTCGAAGAAATTGCCGAGTATCTCGGCGACCCCGCCTGAATCTCCCGATTTCAGCGGGACCGAGAAGCGTCCCTCGCTGGCCATCAGCCCGACATCCCGAACCGGCACGTCGCCGAACAGCTCGGCAAGGCGCTTGAGGTACAGTTTCAGGGTCCCGCCGGTCCAGTTGGCCAGCAGCGACGGGTTCCAGAAGTGCCGCGGCAGCAGTTGTCCGTCACGATCGAGTCCGTCTTGGATCTTCCCGGCCAGCGATCTGTTGCGTTTGAATCTTACGGCGTTTGCGACATCGTCGGGCAGGTCGCCGGGGGGCGTGAGCGTACCGTCGGCAATGTCGCGTATGAGCCGCTCAGCGTGGCGCTGCCCGGTTTCCATCATTGTGATTGTGCTTGAGGGATTGGCGGTTATTATCATCGCCACATCCCTGGCGACTCCGCAACGGCATATCGTGTAGTACTTTGTCTCGGGGTCCTCGACGGACGCCACGGCCTGAGGGGTTACATACATCCTGCGTACGATCCTCTTCTGGTTCTGCATCAGCAGACCGCTGATGGCGCCGCATGGAACGCCGGTCGGGCTGGAGTACTCGCACATCGGCGACGAGATCCGCATGATTGACCGCAACCAACCGGCCGGGTGGTCGCGGAGCGCCGAGATCCCCCAGACGTTAGAGCCGCGGCGCATGACCTCGGCGAATCGCCCGGTGACCGGGATGCGTTTGGGTTTGCCGGTGGTCCCGCTGGTCAGGGAGAACATCAGCACTTCATCCCCCGGAGGAATCAGTGCGCTGCAGTCCCCTTCGAACACCCGGTCCATGTAGGGTCTCAGGCCTTCGTAGTTCTTGATCGGGACGGCCTTTCGGAAGTCTTCGACCGACTTGACCGAGCCGAGGCCGTGATCACGCCCGAAAACCGTCTCGGCGTGAGATTCGAGCAGTTCGTCGAGTAGTTTGCTCTGCACTTCGGCGGTTCGGTTGTGCGCATCGAGGAACGCCCTGCGCTGCCTGTCGGCGTGCAGTCCGCCCAGATAAGCCACCGGCCGCAATATTGTTCGTTTGATGCTCATCGATGTTCGAATCAACCGTCAAGACCAGTATACCCGATAAGACGATCCGCGCCCACAATCGGCGTTTGGGGTCAGAGCGCCGGTAGGCACTAAGCACGAAGCAACGTCTTTATATGGAATGGTTCGCTTCGTGCTTAGTGTCTAACGGCGCTCTGACCCCAGAACCTCAGGCGACTTCAGTTTCGGCGGGGTCCCTTATTTCAGATTCGGCAACATTCTCTTCGGCCAGATGCTTCCTGAAAAAGGCGATCGATCTGGCTGCGTACTGTCTCGGCTCGACTATCGCCGCCTGATTGTGTTTGGCGCCCTTGACGATCCAGAGGTATTTGGGCTCGGGCGCATCGGCGTGAAGCTCCCTGGTCTGATCTTCGCGTATGTAGCTGTCTCGCTGCCCGTAGACGAACATTATCGGGCAGTCCCGCATTTCGATCAGTGCTTTTCGCACCGAGGGGTAGCGGCAGGCGAGCTTCGGCTGTGCGAACCGTATCAGCAGCCAGTACAGAAACTGCCAGAATCTCTCAGTGTGGTTTTCGTACACCAGCTTCACGCTGGCGAAGATGCGGGCCCAGCGCTTCATGAACGAGATGATCGTGAGTTCGGTGCTGAACACTCCGTCGCAGAGGATGGCCTTTACGTTGGGCGTGCTGCAGGCCGCCAGCAGCGCCGAACCGGCTCCGCGGGAAATGCCGAAAATCCCGACATTCGGCGATTTGCCCTCGGCGGTAAGCGTGGCCTCCACATACGCCAGGGCTCCTAGCGTGTCCTGCTGCTCCTTGTCCGAGGGCCACTGCAGGGGCTTGTATCGGCTGCGGTTGGAGCTGTCGCCGTGTCCGCGGTAGTCGAACGTGAACACGTCGAATCCGGCCTCGATCAGCGGACGGGCGTATCTGGCGCAACTGTACATGTCCGATCCGTATTCATGACAGAAAAGGATCGTGCCTTTGTATTCGGTTCGGTTCTTGGGATGCAGGTGCATTCCGCGCAGCGACGTTCCGTCGAAGCTGCGGAAGCGGATCATGTCGCCGTGCAGCGGGGTGAAGTCGACCGGGCCCATCGACAGCGGCGGGGGGGTGTCCACGAATATGTTCAGGCAAATACGCACGTACTTGGCCAGGATAAGCGCCATGAATCCAAGCAGCGACAGACAGGTGATGACGATGATCAGCGCGGCCCAGTGGCGCACTATCCAGGGAGGTTCAACTACAGCTATGATCTCGAAGAGCATTGCGGATATTATAATAACGGCGTGGCGATTGGCAATTGGCAACTGGCAACTGGCGAAAACCTAACGACAAGAACCTAACGACATGAGCTTGACGGTGCGTTAGTATTCAGTACGTGCGGACCAGCCGTTGACGTTGACGTGGTCGTCGCCAATTGCCGATTGCCACGCCGTTAAGACTTGCCGGCGGTTATGATAAGCGTATTGTTCTGCCCGCCGAAGCCCATTGAGTTGGACATGCACGTATGCACCGGGGCTTTTCTCGGTTCGTTGGGGATGTAGTCCAGGTCGCAGTCCGGGTCGGGCGCGTTGAGATGCGCCGTCGGCGGCAGGATCTGATCCTGCATCGCTTTAATGCAGGTTATCAACTCGGTGGCGCCCGCGGCGGCGATCAGGTGCCCGAGCATGCTCTTGGCGCTGGAGATCGGGACTGCGGCGTTGTCGCCGAATACTTGTTTCATAGCCAGCGTCTCAACCTGGTCGTTTTGCTTGGTGCCCGTGCCGTGGGCCGAGATGTAGTCGATTTGCTCGGGTTTCATCTCCGCGTCGATCAGCGCCGCCCGCATGGAGGCGGCCGCTCCGTCTCCCAGGGGGTCCTGATCGGTTATGCGGAATGCGTCGGCCGACGATCCGTAGCCCAGAACTTCGGCCAGTATATGCTCTTTGGCTCCTCGCTCGACCACTTTGTCGTAATCTTCAAGGACCAATATGCTTGCGCCCTCGCCGAGCACGAATCCGTCTCGCGTGGCGTCGAACGGCCTCGATGCGGTCTCGAAATCGTCGTTCCGCACCGACAGGGCGGTCAGGCGGTTGAAGCCCATCACGCCGAGGGGATGGATCATGCTGTGCGCGCCGCCTGAGATTATGGCGTCGGCCTCTCCGCGGCGGATCATGCAGACGGCCTCTCCCAGCGCCTGGGTGCTCGCGGCGCATGCGGTCAGGACGTTGAACGCCGGACCCCTGGCTCCGAATTCGGCGGCCAGGTGGGCGACGACCATGTGCGATTCCTGCTCGATCTCGCGATACATGTCCATTCGCTCAAAGCCCAGCCGGCCCCATTCCGGAGCGTTGAGCGTGTCGTCTTCATTCCACGCGTCCACGATCAGCGAGATGAAGTTGTCGAAATCGAGGCTCCCCTCTCCGCTTCCGAGATATATCCCCAGTCGCTCGAGGTCGAGTTTGTCGTGTTGTCCCAGCCCCGACTGTTTCCAGGCCTGGACCGCCGCGGCTATCGCGAAAGTGCAGTGGCGACCGGCGTGGCGGTGTTTCTCGGCGTCGTCAACGTGATCGGACAGATCGAAATCGCGGACCTGGGCCGAGAATGTCGTCGGGTATGTCGCCGCGTCGAAGATCTCAGTTTTGCTGACGCCGGACTTGCCGGTGAGCAGCGCCTCCCAGGTGGCGTCGACGCTGTGGCCAAGCGGGTTTACGGTCCCCATTCCAGTTATTACTACGCGTTTGGCGCTCATTATTCTTCACACCGTTTCAGGACGCACGCGGCGCTCTGCCCGCCGACGGAAAACGCGCCGACAACAGCATAATCAATCTCACATTTGCGAGCCTCGCCCGACAGCGACAGTCTGCAGCCTTCGTCCGGCGAGGTGAAGTTCGCCGTGGGCGGCGCGGTCTGACGCTCGACGGCGAGTGCCCCGGCGACCATTGTCACGCCGGACTGACCGGCGAACATCGTTCCGGTCGTTCCGGTGATCGCCATTGCGGGGATGTCGGGCGTTCTGTCTGCGAACACTTTTTCCCAGGCCGCCGCCTCGCAGCGGTCTTCGCCGGCGACCCCGGTGCCCTGGGCCACTATCAGATCGATATCGTCGACGCTTACGCCGGCGTCGGCGATCGCCTTCCTCACTGCTATGTCAAGCGAACCGCAGTTCGGCTCGGTCACGTTGATTCCATTGGGATCGCACGCGGCCCCGAATCCGGCGATTTCAGCGTAGACCCGGGCGCCTCTGTCTTTGGCCCGCCGGGAGTCTTCGACGATCAGGAGGCCTCCGCCTTCGCCCATTACCGTTCCGCTGTGGGTCGCGTCGAAGGGGCGGCACGCCGATTCGGGATTATCGTTGCTGTCGGTGCACAGTCGTCCGAGAAGCGATTGTCTGAGCACTCCCAGCGGTGTGAGTTTCGCTTCGGCCCCGCCGGCGACGGCTGCGTCCGCGGCGTCGCGGGCGATCCATCTTGCCGCTTCGGCCACGCTGAGAATCCCGCTGGTCGCTCCGCAGGTGATGCAGTTTGACGGTCCCTCGGCCCCATGGATGATCGTGACGTGGCACGACAGCATGTTCGGCAGGTACTTCAGCAGCCACAGCGGAGTGAGATTGTTCATTCCGCTTTCGCCCCAGATTCTCATGTCGAACTTGCCGTCGGTTACCGAGGTTTTGGCCGCCTGTCCCAGTTCGTCCAGTTCGCAGCAGATCAGACCGGCTCCGATGTTGCACCCCAGGCGTCCGGCCTCGATCGACATTTCGCCGTCGGCCTTTGTTTGGATCGAAGCGTCCTTGAACGCCAGGTCCGCGGCGACGACGGCGACTTCTATGTCGCGGGCCATGACCTTGGTGGCTTTTCGGTAGCTCTTTGGGACGATTTTCCTGGCCGACAGGTTTTCGATCTGCCCGGCCGCACGGCACGGGAAACCCGCCGGGTCGAACGCCGCGTTTGTCGTCAGGCGTTTGGAGCCTGCTTCGAGCGTAGCCCAGAACTCTTCGATTCCGGTTCCCGCCGCCGAGGCCACGCCGAGTCCGGTGATTACCGCCGATCGGTCAGGCATCGTCGCTCTCCAGGAAAGGCGCCACGAGGCGTTCGAATTGCCCGGTGAACACGAAGTTCTCTTCGGGGAACTGCTGTCCGGCGAGATTCTGATCGATGTGCGAGAACATCAGGTTCACGGTTCCGATCTGTTCGCCGTTGCGCATAACGGCGCCTTTGGTGACCGCCGCGTCAGGCGTGATGGTTTCGATTTCGGCGTGATATTCGATCTGGTCGCCCGGCGTTACGATGTCGTCGAACTGCGCCCTGGACACTTTCGCCAGGATGACCTTCTCCTTGAAGCCGCGGGCCTGCCCGACGAGGATCCCGGCTGTCTGGGCCATTCCTTCGATCATCAGGGAGCAGGGCATGATCGGAAAAGCATCCCAGTGATCGTGCAAATGGTCTTCGGCCAGTGAAACGTTCTTCACCGCCACCGCCCGTTTCGAGGGTTCAAATTCCTTGAATCTGTCGATCCATATCCAACGCATTGCAAACTCCATACCGGGCGCCTTGACAAAATGCTTCAGCGATCCGACGTGATCTTCTTCGATCTGAACTGCGTCAGCAAGACCGCGGAATATCAACGGATATGCCTTGCCTTGCTTCCTTGTCAGACAGAAGAATCTGCGGCGTCGGATCACAAAATCATTTTGTCAAGGAGCCCTATCGTCAAATGCCGATTGCCGCCGCCGCCCCGAGCATCGCCTGGGGAGCCGGTGAGGGCAATCGGCAATCGTTGGCGATCAGGCCGATCGTGTCGCTTATCCGGCGACTTTTGTCATCACGTAGTTAACGATTGTTTGAACGGTGAACAGTTCGCCCATGTTGTTGATGTCGGGATTCTGTTCAAAGTCGGAGAAATCCGCGTGCGGCATGCGGGTCTTCAGTTCAGTCAGTCCCGCTTCGGTCAGCGAACCGTCCTTGACGAAGTCGGGGTTGTTGACGATGTTGTCGGGGAACAGTTCGCCGCGCGGGATCTTGATGTCAAACGACTTCTCAAGCCGGAAAACGATGTCGAGAAAATCGATGGACTCAGCGCCAAGATCGCCGGTGAGCGTGGCGCCGGCTGTGACCTCGTCATCATCGAGCGCCAGAGCCTCGACCAGCGTTTCCTTCACTATTTCGAAGACTTCCGTTTCCGTCATCGGCTTATTTCTCCATGCTTGCAGTCGTATCAGGTTAAATCGGGCTGCAGGGCGGTGCTGTCGGCCCATGCGACCGATTGGAAGTATATAATGACTAGACGAGCGAATGTCAACGGGTAAAGATGGAAAGTTTCCGCCGGCGTCGGTCAAAACGCCCGCGGGAGTTTCCGTTTTATGCGTCTGCGGCGGCCAGTGCGGTCGGGCCGCCGACCAGTTCGAACTGCTTCTTCAGATCGCTCACGATCGACTCGTCAGCGTCGGCGAGATAACCGCCGCGATCGGCGAGATTAAAGCACTTAAGCTCCAGGCGAGCCGAAACCGCCTGGTTTTCATCGATCCAGCCGGTCCCTTTGAACTTCGCGCTGTCGGGGCCTATGGACACAGCGTCTAGTTCGCAGCGGAGCTTCCGGCCCGGCTGGACGAAATTCGCGTATCGAACATTCCTGGCCGAGCCGAGAACGACAACGCTTTTTGAGAAGTTCTGCTCGATCCGCACCAGCCAGGCGGCCGATTGGACCAGAGCTTCGAGCATCAGCACCCCGGGCATGACCGGGAAAGCGGGAAAATGGTCCGCCAGATACTCCTCGGCAAGCGTCAGGGCTTTGCAGGTCACGATCCGCTGACCCGGTTGGATTGATTCGATCCTGTCGACGAGTAGGAATTTCATTTTTTCTTGTCTTTCAGAAGCTGTCAGCTTTCAGCTATCAGCCGTCAGCTAAACCCAAGGCCTGAGACCAAAAACCTGCATGTTCGCGGCGTCACGGATTTATCGTTGTTCGCCGTTGACGTAGCTGAAAGCTGAAGGCTGACAGCTAATAGCTACCAGCTACGCCAGCGACGCCAGGATGTCCAGCCCTTCGGCGAGTTTATCGTCGGTTGTGGCGTAAGAGATCCTGAAGTGCGTGTCCCGCGAGGAAAACACGCTCCCCGGGATGATCAATACGTTGTTTTCGATTGCCTTCTTGACGAATTCCGTCGCGTTTCCGCCCGGGGCGGGGACGAATGCGTAAAATGCTCCGCCTGGAGTCACCAGCCCGAACTTCTCGCCAAGCTTTTCGACGACCATGTCTCTTTTTCGCTTGTAGGCGGCGACCTGCTCGGACATGTCGGTCGCCAGGGCCTCGGCTCCGGCGGCCTGGACCATGCTCGGGGCGCAGACAAACGAGTACTGCTGCAGGACCGTCATCTTCTCGATGATCGCCTTGGGTCCGGTGCACCAGCCCATCCGCCACCCGGTCATCGCGTAGCTCTTGGAAAAGCCGCGGAACAGCAGCGTGTTCTCGTAGATCGACGCCATGGAAACAAACGGCTGATCGTAGCAGAAGAGGTTGTATATCTCGTCTGAGATCACCAGGATGTCCCGTTCGGCGGCGACTTCGGCGATCGCCTTCAACTCCGCTTCAGTGTGAACGCACCCGGTCGGGTTCGACGGGGAGTTCAGCACGATCATCCGGGTATTGTCGGTTATCGCGTCGGCGAACTTGGCCGCGTCGGGCTTGAAATCCGGGTAAGTGTCGACCATGACGCACTTTCCGCCGGCCAGACGGACCAGGTGCGAGTACATCACGAAGTACGGATCGGCGAAAATCACTTCCTGGCCGGGGTTGACCATCGTGAGCATCGCCAGCACCAGCGCTCCGCTGACTCCCGAGGTCACCAGATACGCCCGATCGTCGTCCCAGCCGAACTCATGTCGGCATTCGGCGGCGATGACATCCCGCAGTTCGGCGGTCCCCTGGGTCTGGGTGTACTTGTTATGACCTTGCCGGATCGCTTCGATCGCGCGGGTCTTGATCGCCTCGGGCACGTCGAAGTCGGGCTGACCGATCGAGAGGTTTATCGGGTCGGTCATCCTGGCCGCCAGATCAAACACCTTGCGTATGCCAGATGCGTCGATCAGGTCCATTCTGTCGGCTATTGAGTCTCTTGCGCGAGTCATGATCGTCGGGGTCCGATTAAGCTCCGCAGGCAGAAGCTTTAGTCCGCATTATTGCGGCGGCTCCTGCCTGGGGTGTATCCGGCGTTTGTTCGAATGTTCGATCGCGTGGAAGCGCGGAGTTACTCTGCGGATGTTTCTGCGGCCTGTTCTTCGCCTTCAGCGGCTTCCGTCGGCGCTTCCTTCTTGCTCTTGGTTCCGGCCCGACTGTGGCGGACCTTGACCTTGGGCAGCCCCAGGGGGTTGTCTTTTTCAGGATCGAACTTGCCTTCGGTTGTTAGACGGGCGATCCGTTCGGCGCGACTCAGCACGCTCCTGGCTCCGGTCAGTCCGCCCTTGAGCTTCAGTGTTCTGTCAAGCGACATTGTTCAAACTCCGTCTTTTCTCTTTTGCGTCTATGGTGTATGCGGAATCGGCTATGCCGGCTTACTTTTCAGCATTGCCCGTAGTCCGCGGCGGTTGGCTTGTTCTCAGCGGCGTTTCTTGTACGGATACATCAAAGGCGCCAGATTGCCGTTGGCTCCGGTTTGCCGGAACTTGTATCTGGACCCGTATTTTCTAGCGTATTTCGCACCCAGTTCGTTCTGCACGAACATCGCGTGGGCCTTGACCTCTTCACTTCGCGGAGTGTTAAACGGTTTGCCCGACCAGACGATCAGGTGTCCTTTTCCGGGCACAATTTTTCTATTTACGACCTTCGGTATAAGCTGAACCTGCGCCGGTTCTCCGTTGGCGTTGCAGAACTCCGCGATCCGCCTGGCCTCGGCTGCCGATTCGACGCTCCGATCGGGCAGCCGCTGGATGACCATGTAGTACTTCCCGTCTATGCGCTTTATCGCGCCCTGCTTCTTAGGTACGATCGGGTCGTCTGACGATCCGGTCGCACGCCCCAGCGCAAAGGCTCCTATTATCAGGAACAGAATGCCGATTGACGCGACAAGACAACTAACGTAGTTCAGCGAAATCGTCAGTCTGCCGCCGTCGGTGCTCCACATCGGCCGATCGCCGTCGCCATCTCCGTCGGCGTCGGTATCGGTCTTCCGATCCCGCCACGCGGGCCTGGGCGCCGCCGCGGGCGCTTCGAATGTCTGTTGCGGCTGTGGCGCTGCGACTTCAATTACGTTGGTTTCCGGTTCGTCCGGCTCCGGCTCCGGTTCGGGCTCTATCTGCTCGATCGGTTCGATCTCGGCTGTTTCGGCGGGCGTCTCCGTCGGCTCGGCGGCTTCGATCACCGGAGCCGACTGTTCAACAGCCGCCGTCTGAGCCTCGGTCGGAGCCTCGGCCTGAGCTTCGGTCGGAGCCTCGATCTCAGCGGGGGGCTCGACCGGCGGAGCGGGCGGAACTTCCGCCGGAGCAGGGGGTTGGGGTTCTTCCTGGCCTTGCTTGGCCCATCCGGGCACAAGTACTTCGGCGTCGGGATTCTTGTCCCGAGTCTTCGAGATCACCTCAAACAACGCCATAGAGTTTTTTTTCTTGGCCACCTGTGAACTCCTTACCGCCGCACCATCGGCGCAGCAGAATGAACCACCCAGCAAACCGTAAAATCATATATGCTCAAGCCTCCCGTGTCAAATGTTTAATGAAGGCTGTTGTCAGCTATCAGCTATCAGTCGTCAGCTACGGCAAACCCAAAACGCCAAGAAGCCCAAGTCCGCACGTTTGCGTCCTGACAGTGGTTCGCTGTTCGCCGTCGCCGTAGCTGACGGCTGAGAGCTAATAGCTGATGATTGCATTTTCGCTCGACCTTTGGCGTTGTACTGTATATATTCCAGCGACTATTTGACCTTCAAACGAAAGGCAGGCGACAGCACATGAAGACCACACGAAACAGACGCAATCCAGTCCGCAGTCGGTATCTCGTAATTCTGGCGGGAATTATAGCTTTTTCATCGTTTACGTTGGCCGCTGCGAAGAAATCCCGAGGCAGTCGCGATTCGTGGCAACAGCCTGACCGAGTCGTCAAGGACCTTGGTCTGAAGGAAGGCGCCGCAGTCGCTGACGTCGGATGCGGATCTGGGTACTTTACGTTTCGCCTGAGCAAGGCCGTCGGCGAAAAGGGCAAAGTATTCGCCACCGAGATCAGCGATCGCGGCCTGAAGGCCATCGCCGCCAAGTGCAAGAAGGAGAACATCAAGAATATCGAGACGATCAAGTCCGATCCGCAGAAGACCAAGCTCGCCGCCTGTTCAGTCGACGCGGCGATCATCGTTAACGTACTGCATCACGTTAAGAAGGCCGATCGTGTCCCGCTGGTCAAGGACATCGCAGCGGCCCTCAAGCCCGGCGGATCGTTTTTCATCCTCGATTGGCGCGTCAAGGCCGACATCAAGCACGACAAGAACAACCGCGTCCTCCGCGCCGATTTGATAAGCTACGCGGAAAAGGCCGGCCTGAAGCTCGACGCCGAGTTCTTCTATCTCCAGCACCAGGTGATGCTCCGCTTCAACAAGCCGGCGAAGAAATAGCATCTTTTTTAGCCGTCAGGTATCAGCTATCAGCCGTCAGCTACGACGACGAAACAACCGCTCGATCGGAATCTGCACTGTCGCGGGCATTGTTGTCGCCGTAGCCGTAGCTGATATCTGATAGCTGATATCTGACGGCTAACAGCTATCAGTTGACGGGCGCCGTTTACTGCTTGTCGATAACCGCGAAGAAGCCGTCCCTGGGGTCCTTCTTGCCTGAGCCTGCGTCGCACGGTTTGGGTTGGATCGCGTTCTTGATGAACATCCCTGAGACCATCCCGCTTCCGCCGAATACCGCTCGGGTCTTTCCGTCGATCGTTCGTGCGTCCGCGGCGTGGGGGGCGCCCTTGCCTCCGGCGGTGCGGGTCACCAGCAGACGAGTCTTCAGGTCCGGCGACATCACCAATATGAAACCGCCGCCGGTGTAGTCGTTTCCGTCGGGGTTCATCGTAAGCGGCAGACCGTATGCGGCGCGCCCGACAACATAGACCCTTCCGGTCTCGTCAGCCGTGATCTCGCCGGTCTTGGTCACCACGGCGTTTGCCCGTCCGCTTGACAGTCGTCCGCAGAACTGCTGGCCGGCCAGGAATGCGCCTGTAGCCGGTTCGTATCGCCCGAAGAAGCACTTGTGCTCGGCCCGCGAGTTGTAGAACTGGTGATACTTGTCGCCGCCGGCGAGTTTGACCTTCTCCATTATGTCTGTCGGCGAGTAGCGGAAGAGGTGATTCCCGCCGGCGACCTGGAACGTGACGTACAGCTTGCCGTCCCGCCCGATCGTGCAGCGGTCGCCGCGGGAGTCGGCCATGTTGTTCGTCGGCTTGTTCAGGAATCGGTCCGACTCGCGGTCGGTGGACCATTCGTAGTTGGTCCACTTCCGCTGACCGTCGTAAGACAGCCCGCGTACGTAGCATATCTGCACGGGGTATCGCTTCTTGCCGTCGAACGCCTTGGCGTTGCGGAAACCGGTGAAGATCACCGTTTTCGATTTGCAGTCGATCGCCACGTCGCATGTGTAATGAGAACCTTTGGCCTGCCCGATCTTCTTTCCGGCGGGATTGAGAATGTGGATCTGCTTGTCGGCTATCGCCGCGACATGCCCGTCGGTTGCGGCGTCTATGCGAATACAGTTCCCGATCTCCTGAGTCCGGATGATCTTGTCGGCTCTGGGAGACAGCTTGATCGCTCCGCCCGCCCCAGCCGCAACATATATGTTATCCGCCGCATCGATCGCCATGTCCTTGACCGCCGCGGCGACTGTCCGAGCCGATATCACTTTCGTCCCGTCAGCGCTCAAGCGGACGACTGCGCCGCCGGCCTTGGCGATCCTGAAGCTCTTGTTTCCGCCTTGGCCGACATTGACGGCGATAACGATCGTTCCGTCGGACTGTATTCTCGCCGAGACGACCGCGTCATCGAACCCTTTGGAGGCCACGAACGACGAGGCGGTGAACTTGTACTGGCCCGCGACGGTTCCGACCAGCACGACGAGAACCAGGGCGCCGGTAAGACAACGATTAGTGTTGGTGGTCATAGCTATTGTGAGTCCTTTCGGTATAAGGTTCGTGTTCGAAAGCCCAAACGCACATCAGGGCGTTTCCTTGCGAAATGGTCGTATAAAGGGATGAAAGCATTGCAGCGCACTGGCGCCGCGGTCTTTATGGTTGTTCTGTCCGCATGCGGAATGAATGCGGGGGCGGCGGGAACAGCCGTAGTATCTTGTCACATGGCTCCGGGTACGTGAAACACGCTTGTCGAATCATGACGAGTGCGGCGGTGTCCCGGTGATTGCGTTTCACTTCCACGACCCCACGACCCGCCGGCGTCGGGAAATGGTTTAGCTGTAACTGTCTTCGATGATGCGATACAATCGCCGGGAAGGCTCCAGAGCCCGCGACGCGACGACCGCGGGCTGAAATCCGTGCAGGATATCGCCAATGAAAACGACAGTTGCAATCACATGCGTATTAGCACTGTCTCTTGCGGCGCATTCGTACGTACAGGCCGGGCCGAACCCGGCGCCAAGAAACGGGAAACTGTATTACGGATGGGCCGTTGCGGACATCACGCCCGGCGGGCCGGTGGCCGTCGCCGGTCAATACGAAACTCGCATCAGCGGCCAGGTGCATGACAAACTCACGGCCACCGCGCTGGCGATCGAGACTTGGGACGAAGACGGCTTGATCGACCAGGCCGTTATGGTCTCCTGCGATCTGTCGATCGTTCGCCGCCAGACAGTGGAGAAGGTCCGCCGGCTGGTCGGCAAGAGAGTTCTCGATCTGGATGTGAAGAAGATCCTGATTTCGGCGACGCACACCCACACGGCGCCGGCCTTGACCGACGCCGACGAGACCGATCCGCATCCCTACGATTTTGCGGGGAGTTGGGCTTACCGAATCTCTTCGGATCGGACAGACGTTATTCGTCCGGCGAAGTATCTGGAGTTTCTCGCCGGGCGAATCAGCGACGCGGTCGTCAAGGCGTGGAAGGCGCGGAAGCCCGGCGGGATGAGTTCGGCGCTGAGTCAGGCGGTTATCGCGCATAATCGCCGCGCGATTTACGCCGATGGAAAGGCGCGGATGTACGGCCGGACGGATGATCCTGAATTCTCGCATATCGAGGGCGTTTCGGATCATTCGGTCGATCTGCTGTTGTTCTGGCGGGAGCGCCGGCTCGAGGGCATGGCGATCAACGTCTACTGCCCGGCGCAGGAGGTCGAAGGCCGCAAGTACCTGTCGGCCGATTTCTGGCATGACGCCAGACAGCGGCTGCGCAAGAAATACGGCGCCGGGCTCCACGTCCTGCCGCTGGTCGGAGCCGGGGGCGATCAATCGCCTCACCTGCTCTGGAACAGGAAGGCCGAAGCGGATATGCGGCTACGCGGGAAATTGAGTAATCGTCAGGACATTGCGCGCCGCATCGTTCGGGCGGTCGACAATGTGATGGATGTCGCCCGAGACGGCGTCAAGACCGAGTTGATATTTCAGCATCGCGTCGAAAGCGTGCGTCTGCCGGTCTGGAAGGTCTCCGACGCGAGGTTCGCCCAGGCCCGGGCGATCCACAAAGCCGGAAAAGACAAGACCGACAAGCTTTCGAGCAGGGATTACATCAACTGGCGGGTCAGTCGAACCATGCTGGGAAGATACGCCCTGCAGAAGAAAGATCCCTTCTACAAGGCCGAACTGCACATGCTGCGTCTGGGCGGCGCGGCCATTGCGACCAATCCGTTCGAACTGTACGTCGACTACGGGCTGAGGATAAAGGCCCGCAGCCCGGCGACCCAGACGTTCGTGGTGCAGTTGACCTCCGGCTGCGCCGCTTATCTCCCGACCGCCCGGGCCGTTCGCGCCGGAGGCTACAGCGCGAGGATCGACGACGGCGTTGTCGGGCCGGAGGGCGGGAAGGTGCTCGTGGACGAAACGACGAGGATCTTGAAACAGATGTGGCCCAAATAGGATTCAAAACGGCGCCGCCGTTCCATATTTGCATCTCCTGGCAATAGTACGCATGTTCGGAGCACGCAACTGTCTTCATGCGGCGATGTTTCCGTTGCCCCGCCGAGGCGCCTGGCGGATAATAACGCTCGTGGCGATGCGTCAAAACGAATACACGAACCGAAAGGGTCCACGATGAAATACAGGTCAAGATTCGTCCGCAGCATTTGTTCGGCACTGATACTCGCGTTGCTCGGCGGCGCCGCGATGATCGGATCTCCACAAGGCGCCCAGGCCGCCGATGCCGGAGCGAATACGAAGAAACTCCGCGTGCTGGTTATCACTGGCGGCCACGGATACGACAAGAAGACGTTCCCCCAGGTGTTCGCCGGCAACGATGACATCGACGTGAAGTTCGCCGACGGCGGCAAGCCGTTCGAGGATATCAGCAAATGGGACTCAGACGTCATGGTCCTGTATAACTTCAAACAGAAGATATCCGAGAATGCCAGAGCCAACTTCCTCAAGCTGCTGGATCGCGGGGTCGGACTGGTCGCGATGCACCACGCGGTGGCGGCCTATCCGGGCTGGGTCGAGTATGAAAAGATCATCGGGGCGACCTATTCGCTGAAGAAGGGGCTCGTGCGGAACGGGATGAAGTTCATGCGCCCGATCTGGAAGCACGGCGTCGACTTCAACGTGCGTATTGCCGACGAGACCCACCCGATCACCAAGGGCATGAAGGGCTTCAAGATCCACGACGAGTCGTACCTTGGTTGGGCTCACCATCCGGGAAGCCACGTGCTGCTTACGACCGATCAGCCGCTGAACAATCACCGCCTGGCCTGGACGCGATTCTACAAGAAGGCCCGCGTCATGTTCATCCAACTCGGCCACGGCGCGCACGCATTTCGGAGCAAGGACTTTCAGACGCTGACCGCCCAGGGCATCCGATGGGCCGGCGGCAGGCTGCCGGCCGGGCCGGGCGCCGATTCGAGGAAGATCGTGTTCGTCTGGTCGAAGGGGCATCATCCCAATGGCGAATCGGCCAAACTGCTGGCCGGTTGCCTGAAAACCGCGGTCAACGCTCCGGAGATCGAGACGGAAGTCCGCGAGAACTGGCCCGCCGACCCGTCTACGCTCAACGACGCGGCCGCCGTGGTTATCTACTCCGAAGGAACGAGCACCAGTAAGAACAACCCCCATCCGGTTCTTACGCCCGAGCGAATGAAGCTGTTGGCGCGCCTCAAGGCAAGGGGGCTTGGCGTTGTGATGGTCCATTTCAGCCTGATCGGCAGGCGCGCGGTGGAAGGTCCGAAGATATCCGAACTGGTCGGGGCCTACTACGATTACGAAGGCTACGGCTCGAAGCACAGGGTCTCCCGCAAGCCGCTGGAGTGCTCACCGGTTTCGCCCAAGCACCCGATATCCCGCGGCTGGAAGAAGTTCACCCTGCCGGAAAACGAGATGTACCACAACTTGAAGTTCGCCGAGGGCGCGGCGGTAGTTCCGATCCTGACCGCTCCGCTGATGAAGGGCGGCAAGGGCGCCGCCAACACCACCGCCTGGGCGATCGAGCCCAAGAGCGGGGGGCGGAGTTTCGGCTTCGGCGGCGGACACGCCATGAGTATCTGGAAGAGCGAAGACTGCCGCCGCATGATGCTCAACGGGATCCTCTGGGCCGCCAAGATCCAGGTCCCGTTCGACGGCGTTCAGAGCAAGTTGCCTGACGCCAAGTGATTCGATATACTGATGACTTGAGCATTTTCCAACCATTTGCGCATAGGAGAATCCGTATGCTGCGATCCATGTTCCTGGGGTTGATCCTGGCCTCGAGTGTCGCTGGAGCGTCCGAGCCGTTTGAGGTCGTCGCACACCGACAGGATCATCGCACGCTCCAGCTTGACCGCAGCTTCATAGCCGAGCCGCTGCGGATCGGCCCGGTGACGTTCAAACGCGGTCTCGGCGTGCACGCCAACAGTCTTACCGTCATTAAGCTTACCGGCGCGTGCAAGACGTTCAAGTGCTTCGTCGGCGCCGACCTTAACACGCCTACTCGAAAGGCTCGCGGGTCGGTTGTTTTTATCGTGAAGGTCGACGGTAAGCAGCGATTCAAATCGGGCGTGCTGCGGACTGGCGACAAGCCGGTCGCGGTTTCGGTGGACCTTACCGGCGCAAAGCAGTTGGAACTGATAACCGATACCTCCAATGGTAGCTACATCGGCGATCACGCCGACTGGGCCGACGCCCGGATAGCCGTGTCGACCGGTAAGGACGTTTACATATCCGACCAGATGCGCCGCGGGAATCCGCCGGCGAAGCTGCCGATTCCGCCCGCGCCGCCGCGAACCGGACCCGCCGAGCCCGAAACGCGAACGCTGACGCGCCAAGAGGCCCAGGCCCAACTCCGCGCCGAATGGCTCTTCCAGGCCGAAGGGAAACCGTTGGCCGCTCGGGCGCTGCAGGAGATTATCTGGGCTCGCCAGATCGCCGATCGTCTGGCCAAAGCCGACAAGCCGCCGAAACTGATCGACAGCCTCAAGCAGCTCGACGCACTGGAGGTCAAGCTCAAGGCCCTCGGCGACAAGCCCGACGCAAAGGCAAGAGAAGAACTCTACCTCGCCGTCCGTCGCGCCAAGCGAGAGATCATGTTCGCCGACCCGCTGGTCGACTTTTCGCGAATGCTGTTCGTCGACGTTCCCGAGCGTTATCCGCACGAGTCGATGCATCGCGTCTATCCGCAGGCCCAGTTGAACTGCGTGCGCCTGCTGGTGCTGGACGGGCTGAGCCCCGCCGGCAAGCTCCGCAAACTCACCGACAAGCTGCCGACCGGCTGGTACTGGCGCCCGGACATCTCGTTCGACGGCAAGCGGGCGCTGTTCTGTTTCCGCCCGAAGACCGATCGGACCTTCCACCTGTACGAAACGCCGATTGACTGTCCCCAAGCCAGGCCCCGACAACTGACCGACGGCAACTACGACGATCTCGACCCGATCTACATGCCCTCGGGCCATATCGTGTTCGTGTCGAATCGAGGCGCCAGCCACGCCCGCTGCACGGTGGGGCACCCGAGCACGGTCGTAGCCCGCTGCGACGCCGACGGGCGCAACATCTACCTGATCTCCGGCGGCAACGAGCCGGAATACACGCCGGCGCTGATGCCCAACGGGCAGATCCTCTACACGCGATGGGAGTACACCGACAAGGAGCTGATGCGCATACAGAGCCTCTGGACGGTGAACCCCGACGGGACCGGAACCAACGCGTTCTGGGGCAACCAGAGCTACTGGCCCGACATGCTGGTCGAGGCGAGGATCATTCCCGGATCGGGCCGGGCGCTGTTCTCCGGACAGGGGCATCACAACGTCTATTGGGGCAGCCTGGGGATCGTCGACCCGAAGAAGGGACGCAACTATCCCGACGGGCTGACCAAAGTCACTCAGGACGTCAAATGGTGCGAGGTCGGCGACGGACCGACCGAACGCCCCGAAACTACGAAGTACCACACATCCGGCGCCTATCGAGGCTACAAGTCGCCTTATCCGCTCAGCAAGGAGCTGTTCCTGACCTCCGCTCGCCAGTCGGGGCGGTCCAGCAAGTTCAAGCTGTTCCTGATGGACATCTACGGTAACCGGGAGCTGATCTACGAAAGCGCGTTCCACGCTCTCTACGGCCTGCCGATCCGCCCGAGGAAAGCGCCGCCGGTCATCCCCGATCGCGTCGAGTGGGCCGGCGCCCAGCGCGATCGCCGCAAGATCAAACCGGGCGTGTTCTTCTGTGCGGACGTCTATCAGGGCGCCCCTAAGATCCTGCAGGGCAAGGCCAGCTTCCTGCGCGTGATCAAGCTCGACTGGAACACCGCCACGCTCGGCAAGAAGCTGCAGGATGTCGATCATCCCCGCGCCCAGCCGCACCTGCACGTCGGGCCGGTGGTCTCGCTTGCCGTCAACGACGGGGTCAAGCACGTGCTGGGAACGGTTCCGATCAAGAAGGACGGATCGGTCTACTTCGAGGCCCCGCCGTGTTCGTCGCTGCACTTCCAACTGCTCGACGACAAGCACCGCACGCTGCAGACGATGCGTTCGTTCACCAACGTCATGCCCGGCGAGGTCCGCGGCTGCGTCGGTTGCCACGAGGACCAGGACCTGGCCCCGACCGCCCGTCCGGGAGGGCCGATGAAGGGTTCGCCGGCCAAGCTAACCCCGTATCCCTGGGGCTCGGGCTACAGTTTCGGATTCGAACGCGACATCCAGCCGATCCTCGACAAGAACTGCGGCAAGTGCCACCAGGGCAAGGGCAAGGGCCGCGAAAAGCTCGACCTGACGCTCAGGGCCAGCAAGGACATGGGCGTCTTCCCCGAGCCGTACGTTACGCTCGTGCTCGGAGCCCAGCGGCGAGGGGGCAGTTTCGTACGCAATTGCAGCGGCGGGGCGGCCGGCACGATCCTGGCCCAACCGCTCCCCTGGCGTCCGTCGACATACCGGACGATCCCGCCGATGACGACGCTTTCGTACAAATCGAAACTCGTCGCCAACGCGACAAGCGGCAAGCACAACAAGGTCAGGGTCGATTCGCTCAGCGCGCTCAAGCTGACGGTCTGGGTCGACCTGCTGTGTCCGTACCGCGGCGAGCAGGAACTGCGCGCGATGGCCGACCCCGATCCGAAGGACCCGCTGTTCGCGCGATCGAACTATCCGCCTTCGGACGTTACCGTCACCGACGTCTACGCACAGTCGCCTTATCGCCCCAGAATGGCCACCGCCCCGATAGTCAACCGCGCCTACCGCCAGGACGAGTTCCCGTCCACCGAGTCACGCCTGCCGCGGGACGCCAGCGGGAAGGTAATATCGCCGGTGACCTTCGGCCCCGACGGCCAGCGAATAATCCGCATGTCCGACGGCGTCAGGAAACCCGATTAGAGATCCGTATTAACAGCGTATTGCCGCAAAAGGCTTGCAAAATCAGGCGGCGACTGTAGAATCGGGCATCTCGACTCACGCACCCGTGGCGCAATTGGATAGCGCATCGGTCTTCGGAACCGAGGGTTACAGGTTCGAATCCTGTCGGGTGTGGTTATAGATCAGGACAGGCCGGCCAACTGCGGTCGGCCTGTTTGTTTTCAGGGGATTCGCCGGGGCGGGTCCTACTGCCGCCTGAAGCATGTGAAGATTCCGGCGATACTCGCCTTCGACGGACCCGTCGCCGCCGACAACCGATTGTGCATCGCGATACTGGACGGTATGATTGTGCGTATCGAGCCAGACGCTGCAGGATCGACCAATCGGTCTGACGCATCCGATTCGGCACATCCCCTGGTCGGAGTGACCTGCATCGCCACAGCAGCAAGCGGCGGCAATGGAGAAGGATATTCCGCATGAGCAAACTGAATGTCACACTACTCGCAGTCCTTGCACTGTCCGCAACTTCGTGGGGCGCCGACGGGTCCGACATCGTCAAGGCCTCAGGCGTGAAAGGCGGTCTCATTGTCCACGTCGGCTGCGGCGACGGCGAACTGACGGCCCGGCTCAGAATCAACAAGAGATTCATCGTGCAGGGGCTGGACGCCGAGCCCGGGAAGATCGCCGAAGCGAGGAGGCTCCTTGCTCGAAATGGCCGGACCGGTCCGGTGTCGGTGAGCACTTTCGACGGCAAGCACCTGCCGTATGCCGACAGCATGGTGAACTTGCTGGTTTGCGAGTCGGCCGTTCCGCGCCGCGAGATGCTGCGCGTCCTGGCGCCTCGCGGCGCCGCTCTGTTGCGAAGCCCGCTGGAGGGCTCAGAGCCTGCGGCCGGTCTCGAAGGTTGGCGAATCTATCGCAAGCCCTGCCCCGAGACGATCGACGACTGGACACACTACCTCCATTCCCCCGGCAACAACGCCGTGGCCAAGGACACCGTAGTCGGGCCGCCGCAGCACATCCAGTGGATCGCTTCGCCGCGCTTTGCACGCAGTCACGATCACCTCGCCAGCGTCAGCGCCATGGTCTCGTCCAAAGGGCGCGTATTCTCGATCGTGGATGAGGGCTCGGTAGCCTTCGCCGCGGCCGCTCCGCGCTGGAAACTAGTGGCCCGGGACGCATTCAACGGCATTCGTCTATGGGATGCTCCGATTACGAAGTGGGAGAATCACCTGCGGGATTTTCGAAGCGGACCGGCCGACATTGCACGCAGGCTGGCGGCCGTCGGCGACGCGGTGTATGTGACTCTCGGCTACGGCGAACCTGTCGTGTCGCTCGACGCGGCCACAGGAAAGACCTTGAAGAAATACGAGGGCACAGCCGGCACGCGCGAGATCCTCTGCTGCGACGACACGCTCTTCCTCGTCTTGGGCAAGCCGCACAAGGCCTGGGGGGCCGCCAAGGCCAAGGAAATCGTCAAGCAGAAGGACTATCATCCGCCCTTTGAGAAACTGACCCCGCCGGGCCATGCCATACGCGTCGCATCCATTTCAGCCAGGACCGGTCAGGTCAACTGGGTGAACAAGGAGTCCTACACGCGGGACATGATGCCGGCTACGCTCACGGTGTCGGGCGGCCGGGTCTTCTTCCATACCCTTACCGAGCTGATTTGCCTGAATGCGAAAGACGGCAAGCAACTCTGGAAGGCTTCGCGGCCCATCGAGCGCCAACGTCTGGCCTGGTCATCCCCCACGGTTGTCGCCTGCGAGGGGATTGTCTACGCGGCCGATCGGGCGAACGTGAAGACAGAAGGCGATCTCCAGTGGCTGCCCAGCGGCGGCTTCCACGAGTACATAAGGGGCAGGAATGTCGGCGGGAAACTGATCGCCTACGATGCCGGCAGCGGCAAGCAGCTCTGGTCCTGCCCCGCCTGGGAGGGGTTCAACTCGGCTGTGGACATCTTCATCGCCGACGGTTTGCTGTGGACCGGGCGCTACGCCTGGGGCAGCGATCCCGGCATCACCGAGGGGCGAGACCCGAAGACAGGCCAGGTGAAGCGCACTCGCCCCTCGGATAAGGAAGTCCTTGGCAGAATCGGTCACGCTCGCTGCCATCGCGCCAAAGCGACCTCGAACTACCTTATTGTGGGACGGCGGGGCATCGACATGGTTGACGTCAAATCCGGCAAGCTGACCGCTAATTTCTGGGTGCGGGGCAACTGCGCTTACGGAATCATGCCGGCTAACGGACTGATATACGCTCCCCCGCATTCCTGCGCCTGTAGTGTTGACGGTTTGCTCAAGTCGGGCTTCATGGCCCTGGCGCCGCAACGCCAAATCCCGGAGGCCGACGATAGCACTCGGCTCATCAAGGGACCGGCTTTCGGTTCGGCTTCCGAGCCGGTCTCGGCCGCTAAGACCTCGGAGCCCTGGCCGACGTACCGCCGCGACAATGCCCGACTGGGCGGCACGAAGACGAACGTGTCGCCGGAGCCGAAGAAGGTGTGGAGTGTGAAGATCGCCGGTGAGCTTACGCCGGCTGTCGTAGCCGGCGGAGTGCTGCTGGTGGCCTCAAAGGAACGGCACACCGTGCACGCACGCGACGCCGAATCCGGCAAAGAGCTGTGGACCTTCACCGCCGGAGCCCGTATCGACAGCCCGCCGTCGATCTTCCCCACCGAGTCCGGCAAGGGCTTGTCTCGCTGTATTTTCGGATGCAGGGACGGTTACGTGTACTGTCTTCGTCTTACCGACGGCCAGTTGGCGTGGAAGTTCCGCGCCGCGCCTCGCCAGCGCCGCATCGTGGTCGACGGCCAGCTCGAATCGACCTGGCCGGTTCCCGGCAATGTCCTGGTCGCCGGCGGCAAGGCCTACTTCGCGGCCGGTCGGACCAGCTTCCTCGACAACGGGATGATTCTCTACGAACTTGACGCCGCCACCGGAAAGGTCCTGAAGACCCAGCCCCTGCAGGCGGACAAGAAGAACAGAGACTCCGGCGGGACCGGCGGGCACCTCCCCGATGTCCTGGCCTCGGACGGCAAGCACCTTTACATGCGGGGCGCCAGTTTCGACAGCGACCTGGTTCGTCAGAAGAGAACCCGCACGCCTCATCTGTGGAGTTCGGTCGGATTTCTCGACGAAAACTGGTGGCACCGCACGTACTGGCAGTTCGGCGCAACTATGGGAAGCGGGTGGGGCGGATGGTCCAGGCAGGCCCAGTCAGCCCCGGTCGGACGCCTGCTTGTCGCCGACGGGAGGCAAATCTACGGCTACGGACGCGACAACCATGACAATTCCGGCGGTCATGTCGGGATCGACGGTCGTCATAGCTGGGGACCGATCAGAAGCCCGTTGACCGCCTATCGGCTCTTCGGAAGTGACCTGACGGCCAAGAGGGGCGCCAAACGCTGGACGAGGCGCATTTCCGTTCTGGGCCAGGCTATGCTGCTGACCCCGAAAGCTCTATTCGTTGCCGGTCCGCAGGATCCGGCCCGGAACGTCCCGCACGACCCCTGGGAGACCGACCCGATCGTTCGAGCCATCGAGTCCACAAGCGGAGGGAAGCTGATGGCGGTGTCTCCCCAAGACGGCAAGACTATAGCCGAATGCGAACTGTCGAGCCCTCCGGTTTTCGACGGCATGATCGCGGCCGACGGACGGATCTACCTGTCGACAAAAGCAGGCGAGGTAATCTGTCTCAAGTAGACCGACCGGTTGACGTCCCCATGCCTTGAGGATTCCTTGATGAGAACGCACTTCGCTCTTCTGTCCGGTGTCGCACTCGACTGTGTGTGCTGCGAATTTGTCCAGAGAGCCGAGACTGAATACGAACCACTTCGGCGGGAGGTGGTCCAGCGTCCGGATGCTTTCAGGAAGTTGACCGCCAAGCCGGAAAGAACCGGGCCGGACAGAACCGGGCCGAACAAAGCCAGGCCGAACAAAGCCAGGCCGATCAAATCATGTCCCTCGTACACGGTCCGCCTGTACTTCGCCCAGCGGTTGCTGAAGTGCTCCATAGAACTGTCCGATGGAAACGATATGTCGTTTCCCGACCGGTCCTTGTGCGCCCGGCGGGGCGGCGGGCAAAGGAGCAGGATATGGTTGGTTCACACGCGAAGCGTCCCGCCGGATGGCTGTCGGCGGCGTTGGGGGCGGTTGCTGCGGCGATCGTCGTGCTGACGGCCGCCTCGGCGGCGGGAGCCGATAGGATCGTCTTGGAAAACTCCTTCAGCAACGAGCGACTGGGCTTTTCGCTGCGCTATCCGGGTAGTTGGGAGTGCAGGCCGGGTAAGGACGGGTCTAGCATCTGGCTCAGCGGCAAGGAGGATTCGGCGGCGTATTTAGTCCATCTGAGCGTCCACTCCATGGCTACCAAGGCGGCCGGGGGGGAGCATGACCGAGCCGAAGCCCTGCTGGCGAAGTTCAGCGCCAACTTGAAGAAACAGCACCCCAAGGCCCGGTTCTCCGACCTGAGGAAAAGCGACTATGCCGCCGGCGGGGTCAAGGCGAAGGTTCATCTGCTCGAGGCTGAGTACGCCCGGCCTCACGATGAGGGCCGGGTCCCGATGAAGACGATGTTCTTCAGCGTTTCCCCACTCCACGGCCGCCGGATTTACGCGCTGGTGTACACCGCGCCCATTGAGTATCGCGGCGCAAAGGTGTTCGATGCGAACGTGCCGGCCGTGTCGGCGGTGGTGAATTCCTTCAAGCCGACCGCGCCTAACGGCGCGTCGGCCAAGCCGCCTTCGAAGCCCAAGCCGCCTGCAAAAAAGCCCGTTCGCGTGCTTGTAGTCGGCGGCGACGGCAAGCCGCTGGCCGGCAGCGGGGCGGTGCTGCTGCGAGGGCCCGGATCGTTCGTCGAGGTCGGACGGGACGGTGAGGTCACGTTTGACAGCATTCCAACCGGGACGTACGAAGTTATGATCCTGTGGACCGGATACGCGACCTCGAACACTAAACTGGAGATCCGCCCGGGCGCCGCATCGCTGATCCGCATGCCCGCGGCGGCGAAGGAGGACAGTCGATGAATCCCTTGCGTAGAGTGACGATTCTTGCCGGCGTGTTGGCGATTCTGACGATGGTGTCTGCTGTTTCAGCGGCGGACAGATTCGATGCGGCGCTCAAAGCGGCGCTTGATCGGGTGGACCACAACAAGCAGCTTTCCGACGCCGAGCGAGCCAAGGCCCGGCTGGACCTGGTGAGCAACTTCCTGGGTACGGCGGATCTTGCGGCCAAGAGCCTCGACGACCTGCAGACCTACACGCAGATTGCCCGGGAGACCGGGCTGTGCTTCAACTGCGACCTCAAGCGGGTCGAGAAGTTCGCCGAGCGGATCGAGGCCCTCACGTCGATGCCTTCCTTCCAGGCCGCCCGCAAGGCCGGCGAGTTCGCGGGCAAGGCTCACGGCTACGCCGACAAGATCAACACGATCCGCACGCAGGCCGCCCAGGCCGCCAAGATGCTCCGCGAGTCCAAAGATCTGCCTCCAGGAGCCCGCAGGGGCCTGGCGGCGCTTTCTGCGCTCGGTTCGGCTCTGCAGCACGCCGGCGACGTGCCCGGTCTGGGCGCCTGCCTCGACGCATACGGCCAGGTGACCGAGAAATTCGTCGGCATGGTGCAGAAGACCAACAAGCGCATCATCTACAACCTCCAGGGCGGGGCGCTGATGGGCAAGGACTTGCCCGAACTGGCCGGCTTGCCGAAGAACAACAGCACCAGCGGCTACCAGCGGACCGAACTGTGGCGAAAGGGCGTGCCGGTGATCAAAGGCGTCCAGGACCAGGGAGCCGATGAGTGGTTCATTCGCGGCGATTCGGGGCTGTGGGTGCGGATCAGCGCCGATGAGCACGAGCGGATCAAGGCGATCACCGCCCAGTGGATGATGGTCAACAACAAGAAGCTGCCCAAGCCCAACCAGATCCTCAAACTCCTCAACGATCCCAAGGCCTGCAAGTCTCTGGCGGCCAGCGCACGCGACGAGGCCGAGTGGACGCTGCTCAAGGAGCGAGTCCGCAAGGTTATGATCGATCCGGACAAGCCGCTCAAGGAGGCGTTGAGCGAGTTCAACGCCGCCCAGGACAAGCTCAAGGCCTGGTCCGGCGATTTGAACGTGCCGATGGATCGAGGAAGTATGGACATCGTTACGCGTCTGTACATCCAGAGCCCCAAATGGGCCGAGCGATGGTTCAGGGCAAAGGTCTACGGTCTGCACCCCGATATAAAGGCGGCGATCGAGAGCAAGGGCGTCGACCCGTCGACGGTGTCGATAGACCAGTTGAGGAGCGCGTCGAAGGGGTACATGAAGTACGTCGCCGACGTTGCGGCCGGCAAACGCAAACCGATCAAATTCGCCGGTGCGACACCGCCCAAGCGCGACAAGCCCGTTTCCCGCCCTCCGGCAAAGCCGGTTACGCACGTAACGCCGCCGCCCAAGGCCCCAGGCGGCGAGAAGGTGAGCAGGCGACAGATCACCGCATGGCGAGATGCGCAGATTCGCGTTCTCCAGACGCGCATGAAGAACGACCCGCTGCGAGCCGAGAACAAGCGCCTGGCGCTCCAGGGCGCCGGCAAGACCAGGCATATGGTCTGCGGTCGGTGCGGCAACAAGGGCGCACACTGGTGGATCTCCGGCTCGTGGAGTTGCTCGGGGTGCGAATACGTTACGACTGTTCAGGACCGCAAACGCCCCGACGGGCTGACGTTTCGCCAGTACGCATCGGCACGAATGAAGGTCTACCAGGACCAGATCGACGCCGTCCGCAGCCAGGCCGCCGAGATGCTCAAGCAGTCAGGCCGGTAGGCTTGGGCCAGGCGTCCGGCGTCAGCGTTCGGATTATTTCATTCGCCACACGTGAACGATGGATTCTGAATTCTCGGCGTCTCCGTTGTGTTCGAACATGTAGATCAAGCCGTTCTTGTTGTCGATGCACGCTCCTCCAAGCATCATCCATATCTCGTTTTTCGGGATGTTGAACAGGTGCTTGCCGATTTCCATTCTCGCATAAGGCTGCGGCTCGTGAGGTTTCATCTGTCCCTTTGCGACTTTGGCCAGGTCGTCAGGATCGTAAAACAGGAACATCGGCGTGAATTTACTGGCCCACCAGCCTCTTCCTCCTTCGGGCTCCGGAGGGTAGGGCGGTCGGTCGGGCCAGACCGTGCCGTCGCCGTATCCGTACCAGCATTTGCCTTCCCCTTTTATGCCGGTGAATATCATGGCCTGTTTTCCCTTGTGATCAGCCCAGACCGCACCGTTCCAGGCGTCGGCGTGACTGTAGCCCTTCAGCCCCTTGGCGGCCTTGGGGTCGTCGAGAATGTTGGAATACTGCAACAGGGTCTTGTTCTTCAGCGCCGCTCCCTTCCTGGGGAACTTCCCGTCCTGAGCCGGATCGCAGACGATGATGGTCGGGCCTTGAGAGCTTTGTCCGCCGTCCCGATATCTCCCCATGGCCAGGCGCATACCCGACGTGTTTTCATTCGCCCACTGCTGGGGAATGGCGAACAGCAGATCGGCGGTCAGGTAGTTGCTCTTGCCGTCGATCTTCCAGGGTCCCCATGATTGCGAATCCGAGAGATTGAGCTTATGCGCCCCTAGAGAGGGGCCGACGGCGACCTCGTCGAGGTGCTGGGCCCAGGTGTAAAACAGATAGTCGTCATCCTGCCGCCCGTGTTTTTCGAGAAATTCGATCCCGACCCGGGGCATTTCGTATTTCTTGAACGATTCGTCCCTTATATCGGTGAACTTCTGCAGCGTTCTGGCCCTGTTCAACTCCTTGACGTTCTTGCTCTTGGATATCACAGGCTTTGGAATGCTGAATTCCGACACGTACTGATGCTGTTCGTGTCCGGTTCCGAGGATCGAGCCGGGGAAGCCGTCACCGGCCCCGTTGGGATCGCCCTTGGGGCAGTAGGTCATGGCGCTTCCCGCATAGTTCCAGGTCTGAGCATCTTCAGATCCCCCGCGGGGAAGTCTGAACGCTCCGAGGTATTCCAAATCACCGGGTTTCAGAGTTTTCTTCTTATTCCCGGCAGGGATGGAAAGAGCGATGGCCGTCAAGAGCAGCACTGTTCCAAAGGCGAGCGATTTCATGGTTTCTTCTCCAGGCGCCAGAGTATGTTATTGGCCATTTGTCCGATTCTATCGTTTCAATGTTCTTCATTTAATAATAGCCGTCAAGAAGAATCGCGTTGAATATTCACCGCCGACCCGCTGGCGCCAAAGGAGAGCCCGCCGCCCCCGAAGACGACCAGGGGCGTCGGACTTAGCGCCGGTGTCCGTCGACCGGATCGCCTTGCCGCCGGATGCGGGTCAGCCCGCGCCGGAGCGGGCAGTCGAGCGGGAGTTGACCGGCGTACTGTCGAGCGAAGACTCCTCGTCGGACCTCCAGGACGACCTGTTGGTTGACGTGCTGGCTGAGGCCGGCGGTTTGGAGATATGAACCGGTGTTCTAGTCTGAGGTCTGTGCTTTTGACCTGTCAGTCGCCAGCATCAGGATTGTTATAGCGATCCCCATGATCGCCAGCGGAAGAAATCTCAGTTCGGGGCTCATCATGCCTATGGTCCACCCCAGCAGGGGAGCGGCAAGGGCGGTGAACAGTGTTTTCGTCTGCGATTCTATGCTGAGGATGGTGGCTGTTTGCGAATCGTGGGCGTGCTGGGCGACTCGTGAGACTATGATCGGGCGCCAGAAGTTCTGCAGCACCGCCAGGGCGACGAACGCGACGATCGCCGCAGTTTCGAATCCCGCGATCACTCCTCCTCCCAGCAGGACAAACGCCGCCAGGCCGGCCAGCCAGAGCCACTTTCCTCCGCGATCGACCGAACCGGCCCGCTTGACGATCGTACTTGCGTGCCGCGAGGCGAAGCTGCTGAGGAAGTACAGCAGTATGTAGACTCCGCCAATAACGATCGCCTCCCTGCGCCGATCGGTCAGGAACGCCAGCAGCGGCAGTTGCAGAGCGAACACGCGCAGCAGCGGCCCGAGCCAGTCCTTCGACGACTTGTGCAGGCCGTTGAAGCACATCGCCTCGGCCAGCGCTCGCCTGAGTTTCCGATTGCAGAACGACTCGCGCAGGGCGGCGATCACGGTCCTGAGCATTCGTCCCGGTTCAATGCCGCCGGCCCGAGGTCCGTCCAGGAATTTCGGGTAGGTCAGGAAGTTGACGATATTGATCGCGCAGGGAACGGCGCTGAGCATGAAAATGATGTCGTATCGCTGCGTGGCGAATACGAGCGATGCTCCAATGGCGATGCTCAAAGCCGAGCCGAGTTGGCTCCAACTGCGCGTTTGACCGTAGATTTTGATCTTCTCGTCGCCGCGGCCCTGCTCGGCCAGCCACGTGAAGATCATCGCCTTGTGCGTGCCTGTGCGGAACGCTTCTGCGATGCTGAACAGGAACATCGCCGCGACCAGGAGTGCGATATTGTCGGCCAGTGCGAATGTAATGAACGCCGCGACATATCCGACATGGCTGGCGATCATGGCCCGTCTGCGCCCGAGGACGTCGGCGATCGCTCCGCTGGGGACTTCCAGGATGATTACGCACAGTTCGCGGAACCCGATCAGCATCCCGACGCCGAAGTACCAGAACGACAGTTTCTCGAGAAGCGCCAGGTACAGGAACGGCTCGTAATACTTCTGGTTCTTGACGAATCCGTAGAGGCAGAATCTCCGAATCATGCCGTGAGGCGTCCTTTTTCCATCGTCATTTGAAATCGGCCTTATCGCCGTGTTTATTCATCCTACCGTCGGGGCTCGCCATTTTCATGGATATCACTATAATGAAGATATGGATCGCGACGAGTATTTTATGGATATCGCCCTGACGACCGCCGCGGCCGGACGCGGTTCAGTCGAACCTAATCCAATGGTGGGTGCGATTATAGTGCGAGACGGCGCGGAGTTGTCCCGCGGGCGTCACGAGTGGTTTGGCGGCCCTCACGCCGAGGTCAACGCGATATCGGCCGCCCGGCGCGCGGGAGTCGATATCGCCGGGGCGACGATGTACGTTACGCTCGAACCTTGCTGTCATCAGGGCAAGACGCCTCCGTGCACTCAGGCCATTATCGACGCGGGTCTGTCTCGCCTGGTCGTCGCGATGGTCGACCCGGACCAGCAGGTCGTCGGCGGTGGGATCAAGGCCCTTCAAGACGCCGGCGTGCGGGTTGACGTGGGCGTTTGCCAGTCCGAGGCGCAGCAACTGCTGAAGGCCTACTGCAAGCTCCGCCGGACCGGTCGGCCCTGGGTCATCTGCAAGTGGGCCCAGACTTCCGACGGATTCCTCTCGCTGCCTCCGGGCTGCGGGCGGTGGATATCCGGCCCCGAATCCCGACGCCGCGTGCACGAAATCCGTTCGGAGTGCGACGGTATCCTGGTCGGGATATCGACAGTCCTGGCCGACGATCCGCTCCTTACCGACCGAAGCCGGTCCGGGCGTAGGCGCGGGCCGCTTACGCGTATCGTGCTCGACACCAGTTTGAAGCTTCCCCTGGACTCGAAACTCGTGGCCACGGCGTCCGATACGCCGGTCCTTGTCGCCACCGCCGCCGATCCGCACACCGCGGACGACATGTCCGACCGCGGTGTGGAGCTGCTGCAACTGCCGGGTTGTGAGCGGGGCGTCGATGTCGAGGCGCTCCTGGACGAACTGGGGCGCAGGCAGTACACCTATCTCCTCGTCGAAGGCGGTCCCGGCGTGCTGGCGAGCTTCATCGACTCGGGGCTGGCCGACGAACTGTTCGTCTTCGTCTCTCCGCAGAAAGGAAACGCCTTTCCGTGCTCCAGGAATCTTCCGTTTTTCGATATAGCCGAAGTGTCCGCCCGGGTCCCGCTGAAAGACCCGGACAAGACGCCGATAGGCTCCGACACGCTGCTTCATTACTACATGTAATCGCCGCGGAGATTTTTTCCACTTGAAGATGCCGTACGAATATTCTAGGATTAATATGAAAGACTGGCTGAGTGATTCAGCAATGGAGCGTCAAACTGCGCAATGATTTCAACATACGGTAGTTCTAAAACGGTAGTGTGGGGATCGGCGGCGGCGGTGATTCTGCTGGTCATAATCGCAGGGAAATTTCTTTTCGGCGGCTCGCCGGACGTGATGAGCGGCGACGACGATCAGAGGATCGCCGCGATTGAGAAGGTGGCGCTCAGCGGAGACAGCAAAGCCGGCGACACCCTGGCCAGGGTTGTCACCAGCAAATCCTCGGCCCGCGTTCGCGGCAAGGCGCTTGCGGGCATGGCCCATTATCTAAAGCCGGGCCACCGGGAGATTGTGAGGAAAGCCGCCAAGGATCCCGACGTCAAGCTTCGCGAAATCGCGGTCGATACTCTGGGTCTCTACGCCGACAAGAAGGCGACGACCGAGCTGATCGCCGTTGTCGAGAAGAAGGATAAGGAGCACGTGTCGGTTCGCAAGGCGGCCATCCGGGGCCTGGCCAAGTGCGACGATCCGAGATCGATAGTCGCGTTGATGGACCGCGCCGAGAAGGGCGCCACCGGGGAGATAAAGCTGCTGGCGATGAGTAAGCTGCTGGACAAGCTTAATGTCAGAATGTCGGTGGATCGAGATCCAAGGGATGCCAGAGGCTGGCGGGATCTGATCCAGCGTTGGAAGATGAGCAAGCGCGTACGAAAGGCCTACGAGCAGGCCGGCGAGCGACTGATAAGCCGTCCCCAGGACCTGATCGGCAAGGACTGGCATCCCGAGCGGCGCAAGCATAAGTGAGTCAGGAGCATATCATGAAACGCAGAGCATTTACGCTGATTGAGTTGCTTGTGGTTGTCGCGCTGATCGCTCTTCTGGCGGTCCTGATGGCCCCCGCGTTCAATAACATCGTACGCCAATACTACGACACCCAGTGCAGGAACAACCTCAAGCGGATTGGCGACGCGTTCGTCATGTCCACCCAAAGCGGCAAGATGACCAAGAGCGGAGCTGTCCCGGCCGTGCAGACGCCGGGGTCCAAGGGCCTGTTTCCAACAGCCATGCTCTGGCCGGCCGTTCCGGCCAACGTCGTGGCTGAGGATGACATCCTGTTGTTCCAGTGCCCCGAAGACGAGGTCAAGCAGGCCTCGGTCCAGGGCTCGCTGAAGTCGGTGGAATACGAAAGTCCTTACGGCTACTATCCCCTGGACACCATTGGCGAAGGCAACTGCTACAAGTCGCGCCGCGGACGCAACTCCAAGGGACCCTACACTGATTATATGATGCAGGACGACGAAGGCACCGGCGGACAGTACGCCATGATGCATTTCGACGGCTGGGTCGACAGCGACGGCATGGCCCGAATATACGATTACGGTGAAATATATGTTTTCAGCAATTTGCCCGCCGACACGCAAGGCAGCAATCCGCCATGGCTGGCCAGCCACGGACCCGGGTGGCCCGATCGCATCAACACTTGCGGCAACACCAACAAAATCAGGTACATGGGCGAACCGTCCCTCAACGGCGACGGCAGGATGCAGTCGGCGAGGGGGCAATCGTATACCCTGGCCAACTGGGGCGAGAAAATAACCAACTACGGCATGAACACCTCGGCTTACAGGTACGATTCGGGCGGAGGGTGCCTGGTGCTTGTTGACTACCAGGAGTCGATGGCCGATCCCAGTTCGCCGAACGCCACTGAAAAACTCCTGATCCAAAGCGCCCGGCACTTCGGAAGGGTCAACTACCTGCTTTCGGACGGATCGGTCAAGACCGACACGCCTATGGCGGTAAGCCCGCGATTCAACCTCGGACTGTGGCGCCCGTAAGGCGCCGGAGCCCCCATCAGTCGCCAGTGACGAGTTTCGGCTCCGCCGAAGGAGCTCCACCACAATAACACGGATTCTCCAGTTGTTACGTCGGACGGCCAACGGCGTTTGACCACGGACCTGCCCGCCGGCATACGCGCAGCACAGGTGACGCTGATAGTTACGGCTGACGGCTGGAGGCCAACACTCAACATTCAACAAGAAACACCCAATGACCAAGTAAGGTCAACGGCGACGCAAATCCTTCATTGCCCTGACTATCCGCCCCTTCTGCGGCAAGAGCTGTTGCCGCTGGACGTTGCACTCAAACGGGTTTTGATGCGATTGCCCTGGGGCCTCGGCAGTTTCACCTCTGATCCTCCGGCAGCGGGGCGGTTGTCGATCTTGCGTTTTCGAATGTCGGGATCGGGCGGAAGTTGGGGTGATCCTTGTACTTCAGATTCCGCCGCCCGTAGTAGCTGCCGTAATACTGCCCGTTGGCGTCGACCCAGGTCGACAGGCGAATCATGTCCTCCTGGGGGAGATTCACTTTCTTGTGGACTTTGGCCAGTTTTTCGGCGATCTCGGCCTGCTTGGGGTCCTTGAGCTTGACCTTTCCCTTTGAGTGCATCGCTATCAGTATGCTCGCGTGCGAGCCGAGGGACCGGGCCGGCAGATATTCGGTGTTGCCGGCTTTGGGATGATTCTCGCCGATGGTCGGGAACAGGTCGAATCGCCTGCGTCCATTGCCGCCGCGACGCTCACGAACGAGATTCTCGTACGACACGCTGAACAGCGTCGTCAGCGTGCCCGACAGATCGAGGTCGCCCTTTGGCTTTTCGCCGTCCTTGGGGCTGTGGCACTTGATGCAGTGTCTGTCGAGCACGGGCTGTACGTCGACCGGATAGTAAAGCGGTTTGGAGCCGGACTTCTCGCCGGGCTGCGGGCCGGGCATGGAGGGCTTGCGCTTCAGGGCGGTCACGACCTTGTGTTTGGCCGAGACGATCTCGTTGGGCGTTTCGTGGCAGCCCAGGCACGATCGCGACTCGCCGGGACGGTAGTTGACGCACGTTCGCTCCCGCTGGACCTCCATGTAGTTTTCGTCCAGCGCCTGGAAGTAGGTGTTCTTGTCGGCCGGCACGTAGAAGTGCGCCGAGCCGTCGGCCTCGACCGGCACTACGCCGACCTGTATCTTCAGGCCCAGGTGAGTGTCCTTGGTGATCGTCACGTGCTGCTGATCGTAGGTGTCGCCGCCCCAGCGTCTGCGCGACGCCCAGGGCCGCGGGATCTGCTCGTTGATGCGGATGTACTTGATCGAGCCGCGCGGCGTGTCCTCCATACCGTGATATATGTCGGTGACAACGCAGACCGCCAGGCCCTTCCTGGCCAGTTCAGGATCCAAAGCGCCTCTGAGAATGGGGGGCGTCTTGCGTTTCTTCAGCGGCGTCGGCTGGAACAGTCCGATCTCGGGGTCCGAGTGGATCACCGCGGTGTCGCCGGTCTCGGCCAGCAGGCACAGGTCCCAGGCGGTGGGGTGCTTCCAGTTCTTCTGGACGTTCATTGAGACCAGGAAGAACTGCTCGCTGAGTGGGAAGGGGTTCTTGAACAGTCGGTGCGGCCCCCACTTGCCGGCGCGATCGTGCCAGAATCCGCCCTGGCCGCGAACGTCGACGTCGGGGGTGATGTAGGTCATCGGCTCGCGGGTGCGGATGTTCTTGGTCATGTCGATCCGGATGACGGTTCCCACGCCGTTTTGCGGGTAGTGGGGCACCCCGAGGAACACGAACTTGGTGTTCGTGCCGGGAATGGGCCTGCCCTGGTGGAACGAAGGGGGGTAGGTGATGTCGTTGCCGTATATCTCGGACTGGCCGGTCCCGTCGGGTCGGACCGCCCAGAGGCACTTGTTGGTCACCGAGCCCTTGTCGAGGTACTCCCAGCGGGTGTACATGATCCGCCCGTCGTTTGTTGTCGTCGGAGTCGCCTCGCTGACCGCCGAGTTGGTCAGCTTCTGGAGGTTCTTTCCGTCGGCGCCGATGCGGTACAGAAGCGTCGTGCAGAAAACGTCCGGAGCATCGCAGAGAATGCCGTACTGGCAGCGAGACGAGATGAAGACAACGCCGCCGTCGGGCAGGTAGGCCGGGTCCATGTCGTCTGTGCCGTGATGGTATCCTTTCCTGTATCTGTCCTGGATGTCCTTCTCGTTGGCCGGCGGCGCCAGGATCCGGCGGACCTTGCCGGTTCGCTTGCCGGTCTTCGGGTCGATCGGAACTTCGTAGAGGCGGAAGCCCTCCTCACGCTCGGCCTTCCAGGCGAAGACGATCCTGTCGGCGTTGAAGTGCAGGTCGAAGCGCCCGAAGATGCCCTCCTTCATTTCCGGGATCAGGTCGATCACTTCGCCGCTTTTCAGGTCCAGTACGCACAGGTTGCCGCCGAACTTGCTGCAGCCGTTGATGAAGTCGGTGTAGTAGTGGTTCGACTGGTACTTGAAGCGCTTTACGAACAGGAGCTTTCCGAAGTCCATCACGGGATTGTCCTTGATAAGCGCGTCGTAGCGGACCCGCTGGACTTCGGTTTTGAACGCCGTCATCGCTTCGGGCGTGATCTCGGTGTCGGCCATCCTGACCGCTCGTTTCTCGATCGCTTCGAGTTTGGCCAGGTTCCTCCCGGTCTTCGCGCCGCTCTTTTCCAGTACGCCGAGCATCGTCCGCAGTCCGGCGATGTCGAGCTCCTTGAGCTTGTCCATCACCGACTCGTAGGCCCGCGAGCGGAGGTACTCCTTGCGCACCTTCGCCAGCCCGGAAGCGTCTCTTGCGCCCCTGGCCAGTGCGGCCGCCCGCTTGGCGTGCATCGGCGAGCGGTGCGACGCCGCGGCGTATCGTCTGGCCAGTTCGGCGTAGTCGCCCGGCTTCCAGTCATTTCGCCAGACTCCGTCCTGGATCTCCCAGGTCATTTCGTTTCGCGCCGCATCATCGGTGAATGTCTTTCGCAGAAACGACCAGATCGGGATGTTGGGGTTCTGCTTCTGGCCCGGGGCCGACACGAGAACTTTGACCTGCCCGTTGAGGTCCAGGGCCCTGCCGATTTTACCGGCCGACAGCTTGGCGCCTTTCATGCTCATCGCGTGGTTGTTGTTGCCCGATGCGTCCATAACATCGGCGTCGAAGGGCCAGTGGGCGATAAGGCCGTTGGGTCCCAGTTGGTGGGGGGGCTTCATTACGCCGCGTATCTCCTTTTCCGGCAGCGCCCGGGTGTAGATTCGCATGTCGTCGATCAGCCCGGTGAAGTATGAGTCTCGCCCGGGGAAGTCCGGAGAGGTGTAGCCGATCTTTCCGACCGAGCCCTTGGGGTCGTAATCGCTTCCCAGGTTGCCTCTGGCTTCGGCCTTGCCGTCAACGTAGATGATCTGCCCCTTCGGCGCACCAACCAGCGCCACGTGACGCCATTTGCCGTCGGCGACGTTTGTCGTCCCGCGGAACACGCCTGTGGAATGGACGTCCATGCAGACTCGCCCGCCGCCCAGGAACAGCGTCTTGCCGCCTCGCTGCCAGTTCCTGTTCGGCTGGCACTTGGCGAAGATCGTTCCGCTGCGGCTGTTTGTCTTGATCCAGGCCGCGATCGTGTATGAGTCCTTGGACATGTCCGGCAGGCCCGCCGGCTCCTTCGAAGGCGGGCGTTTGCCGACCATCGCGTTGCGCGTGGCGATCATCGACTCGTGCCAGGTTGTTTTTTTGATGTAGTCGGCTCCGACTGCGGGCGCCAATAAGGTGCCGGTGACCAGGAGGAAGGTCAGTACGGTAATGCGTTTAGTCGTTGATTCAGACATTCGTTGTTTGCTCCGTAGTGGGGCTATTGCAGGTCCGGCAGTACGATTTCACCGGCGGCCTGTTTCTGCGTGTCGTAATAGGCTCCGTAGAATTCCGAGTTGCTGTCGAGCCACAGCGTGATGCGGCGCAGATCCTCGGGCGGGAGTTTGAGCTTGTGATGCCCCTTTTCGAGCATCTGGAACAGCGGCGAGGCCTTGGCCCCGAACTCACCGGCGATGCTGCGTGACCCGCCGTGCACGCCGGAGTTGATCGAGCCGTTGGATACGTGGAAATAGAATCCGTACTTGCCGGCCAGCGAGACGTAAGACTGCGTCCATCCGTTCTGCCGGGTGACGATGTTCCGCAGGTCCGGGGCGGTCTTTTCGCGGTCCTTCTTTGCGTTGTTTTCGGTGTGGCACTTGACGCAGTGCTTGTCGAGGACCGGCTGGACCAGTCGCGGGTAGTTGAACGGATTCGATCCGTCGACCTCGGGGCGTATCTTCGAGGGCGCCCGCTTCATCGCCATCGGCATCCTGGGCGCCTTGGAGGGCTTCGGGGTGGCGAGTTTCTTCTCGTGGCAGCCCAGGCAGGTCAGCCGCTCGCCGGGGTGCACGTACGTCGCCGAACGCATCGACTGGACGGCCAGCCCGCGCGCGTCGAGGGCCTGGAAGTAGATCGGTACGCCGACGGGGGCCTGGAAGTAACAGCTTCCGTCGACCTCGACCGGAACGTCGCCGAGGATCGCACGCGCGTTTGTCTGGTTGGCCACGCCGATTCGCGGCTTGTTCGGCGGAGCGGTGGACTTCGGCAGCACCTGGACGATTCGCAGCGACTTGATCTTCGTGTCTTTGGGCCACTCGAAATCGGCGTCGTAGACGTTCATCACCGCAATGGTCGCCGGCGGGGCGGGTTTCCCCGCCGCTATCTGCGACGGCAGCAGGACCTGGCTCGGTATGACCGGCGGCCTGGGTCTGGCTCGCAGCGGGATCGGGCTCAGACACGGGATCGACGCGTCGCGGTGGAGCAGCTCCCGGTTGCCGAACCGGTCGATCAGGTAGACTCCGCGGTTGCGGGCGGCCGGGTCGTGGATGCAGAGATAGAAATCCTCGCTCAGCGGCCAGGGCGTGCCGTAGCGCATGCCTGTCCTGGTGTTCGTTTCGGATTCGGGGAACGGCGCCTCGGGCGTCAGGCGCTTGAGCTGGCTCATGGCGTTGTCGTCTTCAATACGCTGATCGATCAGCACCAGCGAGCCGATGGCGTTGCCGTGATGGGCGCCGGTGACTGCGACATATTTGTGCGAGCCGGGGATAGCGCGGATCTCCATCTCCATCCACGGGCGTTTCCTGCGGTCTGCGGGGTAGTTTCCGTGCAGGCTCCGCGGGTCTCGCCCGTCGGGATACGAGATCCAGATGTGGTGTGCCACGTTCGTGTCGCGGTCGACGTAGTCCCATCGCGTGTAGACCAGCATTCCGTCGTTGTCTACGCTCGGATGCCATTCGTGGGTTTCGTGGTGGCTCAGCGGGGCGATGTCGGTCCCGTCGGGCTTCATGGAAAACAGCGTGTAGACCGGGCAGTGCCGCCCGCAGCGGAGGTACCCGCCTCGTCTCAGCGAGATGAACGCCACGCGCCCGTCAGGCATGAAGCACGGGTCGAAGTCGTCGGCGTCGCCGTCGGTGATCTGCTGAAGGTTCGATCCGTCGGAGTTGCACTTGAATATGTGGTAGCTGATTTTGGGACCCCACGTGTATGTCTTTTTGGCTTTGGCCTGGGTCCAGGCGAACATGATCGTCTTTCCGTCGTACGACAGTTCCGGCGACAGGAACGAACCGCCGGTGAGCTTGGAGCCCTTGAGGCGGCCGGACTGGACGACGGAGTTTTCCAGCAGGTTGGTGACCTTGGGGCTCTGGCCGAACGGATCGGACAGCACGTAGAGTCCGCCGCCGGGCTTCGCGTTGCAGCCGTAGAACTGATCGCACATGTGAAACGGCCCGCCCGGATCGATTCGCGTGATGAACAGCAGCTTGTCGAAGTCCAGCAACGGATTGGAGAACGCGATCTTGCGGCGGAGCTTGCAGATCTTGTCGAACGTTTCGCGACTCGGCTTTTCGGCGCCAAGGGCCTTGAGTTCGGCGGTCAGCCTGCTGATGTCCGGGGCGTCTTTCATCGAAGCGATCTTCGCCGCCAGCGCTTCGGTTCTCCGCAGGACTACGCCGCTCGGCGTCGTATCGGACGGTAGTATCAGCGCTTCTTTCGCCAGCGACTGGGAGGCGATCTTGTCGAACCATGCGCGGTTGTTGATGTCTCTCTGCAGATATCCGTATTCATCGCCGGCGGGGGCCGACCTTCCGGCCTTCGGACGCAGTTTCCGAACCGGAGCGGTTTTGAGGTTGTCGATCTTCCCGACGGCGATGACCGAGCCCCACCTGTCGGGCGAACTGATCGCGAGCTTCCGACCGGCTTTGGCCTCGAGGCTGAAGATCGTCCAGGGGTAGTTTGCGCCCTTGATGACGGTGTTCATCTTGCCGCACCGGCGCCACTGGCCTCTGAGCTTGATTGCCTTGGGGGTCAGCGGTCCCTGGAGGCAGATGTAGACCAGACCGTTTGTCTTGACCTCGCACAGGTAGCCAGCCGAGCTCTTGTGCAGATGCGATGTGAACTTGAGCCCTTGAAGGAACTTCGGCACTTTGGAGAACGTGTAATCCCGGTTCGGATGTATCGCGGCGTTCTCGGCCATCGCGGCGGCTTTCAGAGCTCCTTGCGCCGAGATCGAAACTGTCGCCGTCGGCGCCGCGGCGTGTGCCGCCGGGCCGGTCAAAATGGCGATCGCCAAGAACAAGACCATCAAACGCGAATTCATCATTGCTCAACTCCTTAATAGCGCTACGGTGATGGGACCATAATACCAGATAACGCCATCGGAATGGTAGTCTTGCAGTGCGAGGCAAAAAGCTCCCGCCAGCGCGATGTGGGATGTGCGATACGGCTTGTCGCACACGCCGAGCCTTGGTGCCGAGCCCCTTTTTGCCGATCCGGCGGTTAGTCGACCGGGATGCACGGCGGCTCTGTGCACCGGTTAACTTCAATCGTGACATGTGCAAAATCGCCCGCCGCAGAGATCAGTTTCTTGTAGTGCGCAGGTTCCTTCGGGTAATGCGTAACAATGGAGACAATGAGCATTACGTGATGCGAACTGGCGCGCCATGCGTGCAGGTCTACGACTCTATTGTCGCTGTCGGATTCAATGCTTGAAACGATCGCCTCCCGAGTTTCCCGATCGACGTTTCTGTCCAGCAGCAGTCGCCCGCTGTCTCCGAGCAGCCCGAGAGCCCATTTCGAGATCACCACAGCGCCGGCGACCCCCATCGCCGGGTCGAGCCATATCCAACCCAGGAACTTCCCTAACGCCAGGGCGACGATAGCAAGCACAGACGTGAGCGTGTCGGCCAGGACATGAAAATAGGCGGCTTTCAGATTGTGATCGTAGTGCTCGCCGTCATGGTGGTGATGCTGCCCGTGGAGCATGAATACGCAGACTCCGTTGACTATAAGGCCGAGAAAGGCCACTGCGATCGCATGATCGAACATGATCGGCTCAGGCGAGATGAGCCTGTGAATCGACTCCGAAGCCATCATCAATGCAACGATCGCCAGCGAGACTGCGCTGGCGAATCCGCCAAGAGCGCTGACCTTTCCCGTGCTGAAGGCGAAGTCCGGATTGTCCTTGTGCCGCTTGGCGTACCAGTACGCGAAAACGGTTATCCCGAACGCCGCGGCGTGCGTGGCCATATGCCAGCCGTCAGCCAGGAGCGCCATCGAACCCAGCAGTGTACCGCCGACTATCTCGCCGATCATCGTCAAGATTGTCAGAACGAGAATCAGCATCGTTCGCCTCCGGCCTGACTCGTTGGCGACCTCGAAATCGTGGTTGGTTCTCCACCTGTCCAGGTTGTGAATGTGCATTAGATCTTCCTTCAGGACAGTTCTCAGATCGCGTTCATTCAACCGGACCGCCGCATTGCGGCGCGTTGGGCCGTCCGGATTGCGCGGCGCACTGCGTTGGCCATTGCTGATGAGGAACTGGTCGCTCCGGACACCGCGTCTATATCCTTGCCCACCATTATAGGATCGTTGGGGCCTTTGCCCCGGAACTGTTTGCTGAAGCCGGGCGATCGGACCCTCCGGCCGCGATGCGACGGGTAACTCAGCACTATCGCCGACAAGACCTGGAAACCCTCGTCCATCACCACCCGGACCGGGAAGAGGTTGGACTTCGATTTACAGTAAACAGTGGCGACGTAACCTTCCACTCCGGAAGAACCGTATGCGGTCTGGACCGAGTCGCTTGGCCCGGACCGGCTTGGAACTTCAGATGCAGTTCCAAGCTGGACCGTATCGCCAAAATACATACGGGCCGATTCAACAGCGGTTATGTCCGCCGATCGGCATCCGGGCGACAGGAGTATCAGGCTAAGCGACAACGACAGGACCGCTGCTTGTTCTCCCAAGATTCGCATGTCGTTAGAACTCCCATCCCAGTCCGAAGTTGATAAGATCGTCCAGGTCGTCGTCATTTCCGTTGCTGCGGACCTGGTAGTCGACCTTGACCACAAGGTTCTTAGTGGGGTGGAAGTTGACGCCGAAGGTCCATTCGTTTCTCCGTCCGGCGGGATTTCTGGCCACGCCGCCGGGCATCTTGAACTGCGTGTCCACGCTGTCGTGTCTAACGAACACTACCGCGTCTGAGTCGGCGAGTTTTCCTTTCTTCCACGAATCAGGCATGACGTGGTATCCGCCTTCGAGATACCACCCGAAGATCCCCTCCGCGGTTCCCGACCCCGCGCTTGCGGCGTTTGAGATGTTCTCGTAGGCGACCGCTCCGCGGAAATCGAATTTGCAGATGCTGTATTCGAAGTCTGCGCTGAAGATGGCGATATCGCCGTTGAGTCCGGGGTTCTCGCCTTTGTTGCCGTTGTCCAGGCCGCCGAAATAGCCCGAGAATCCCAGACGCAGATCCTGGTTAAGCGGCGTTTCCCGGCCCGCAAACGGATGCAGGTCCACGCGTCCGGTGATAGCTGGTTCGTGCATGCTGGGGCGCTCCTTGATCCGTCCGCCGCGGATTCCGCCGGTGTCGCTGAATCCCGATCCGTCGAGCCCGCCTACGACATAGAGCTGGTAGTCCAGAAGTTTGCACGGGCTTCCGTAGATTCCGACCCCGTCGCTGGACCATGTGCTCGGGATTATGTATTTGGCGAACAGCGGGCGCTCGACTCCGAAGAAACTCGGCGGCTCGTGTTTCTCATTGACTATGCCAAGCGGCGTGAGGATTCGACCGGCGCGTATGTTGACCGCCTCATCCAGTTCGAAGTCCATGTACGCCTGCTCGACAACCAGTTCGCCGCCGGCTCCGTCGGTTACGAAAGCGTGTTCGATCTCGATCTCGGAGTTGAAATGGATCCAGTCGTTGAAATCGTATCCGACGAACATCACCAGCCGGTGGAAGTCGAACTGATCGGATGTTCCGTTTTCGCCGAAATTCGCGTGCATTTCGCCGTACCCTCCGAAACGGAAGTTTTTCAACTGCTCGCCAAGCTCCAGCCAGTTCGAACTCCGCAGTTCCGCGGCGTCCTTCTGAATTGCCGCTATCGTGGCTCGGGTCTTGCGTTGAATGCGTTGATCTTCGGCGCGCTCGGCGCGAATCTGTTTGATTTCACCGGTCAGCTTCTTGACCAAACGCTCGAGGTCTTCAAGACGCTTGTCGGACTTGCTCACGGCGTCATCGGCTTGCGACACCGAGACGCAGGCGCAAAGCACTCCTGCCAGCACCGCGGCGTATTTGACCAGACGTATCGGCGAATTGATTGGGGTTCTTCCAGCCATTTCCAACTCCTGTACTCTTAACGAGTGTTCTCAGCTCTGCGCGGAGACTCCGCGTCAGAGGAACTAAGGCTGGCTGGCGTGCGTCGGGTTGACGCGGCTGGCTGGCGACGGTCGGCCCGCACGATGCGGCCGATGGTTTATCAGATTCTCACTTGGTGAGGATTAGCTTGCGGTTTCGCGTTATGCTGAGGCGATACTCCTGGCCTCCGAATCTCAGACGCACTTCGCGCAGGTTTCCAAGCAACTGTTCCGCGTCGATAACGTTCTGCCGGCGGCCGCGGGGCGCGGCGGCGTGTGTGCGGTCGTTTGAATTCATGATTCTTCACCACGGGCTGCGGCGCCGTGGAGGTACTCCTCTGCAGCGGCGCTGAGGCCCTTTTCATTCCAGAATTTCAGGAGACCGGTCAGACGCTCGGCGGTTTCCGGCTCGATTAGATACTCCAGGCGGCAGCCCTCACGATGGGCCTGATCGTGCGACAGCCCGAGGATTTCGATCATGAATTGCTGGACCGCCTCGTGCCTGGCTCGAAGCGAGGCGACTGCTTCGGCGCCTTTGTCGGTCAGGCGGAAGAAGGCGTTATCGTCCTGGTCGACCAGTCCGGCGGACTTCAGCGACTTCATCGCCACTGAAACGCTGCCGCGCGTCAGACCCAGGCGTCGGGCGATGTCCGACACTCGGGCGTAACCGCGCGTGTCAATTAACTCCGCCGTCGCCAACAGGTGATGGGCGGCGCTGTGAGTCAGTGCTGCGGGATCGACTTGTTGTTCCAATACGCTCATGGTTGCTCTCTTGAAGCGATAGACTATACAGGCAGGTGTTTGGTATGCCAAACACTCTTTTGGTTTTGATACACTTTTTCTTTCGCCGTAGGTCCAAGAGGTCGTTCGTTACTGGCAGAGAAATGAGAGATTGCTTATATAAAATGCTGTTTATCAAGCGCATAAGACCGGCCGGCTCGCGCCGGCCGGTCTATGTGCTTACGTGTCGCCGTTTGGGCGAATTTGTGCGAGGCGTCTACTTCTCGACGATCCAGATGTTGCGGTATTCGACCTTGTTGCCGTGGTCCTGGAGCATCAGTGAGTCTTTGACCGTCAGGCCCGAGGCCGCCGCGGCGGTCGTCTTGCCCGGCATCTTGACGTCCTTGTGAATCTCGACGCCGTTGTGCTTTACCGACATCAGCGGCGGGGTCTTGGTCTTTCCGTCGGCCCCGACAACCGCGTTGGTGAACTCGATGTCGTAGGTCTGCCACTGCAGCGGGGGCAGGCAGGCGTTGACCTTTGTCGTTGCGACTCTGTAGATCGATCCGGCGTCGTTGGACCTGCTCTTGAGCCCGAACGATTCGAGGACCTGCACTTCATAGCGTTTCTGGGTGTAGACGCCGCTGTTTCCGCGTCCCTGTCCGCGCCTGGTCGGCTCGTAGGGGCATCGGAACTCGATGTGAAGCTTCATCGACCCGAACTTGCGCACCGTGAAGTTCGATCCGCGTCCGACGCGCATCGCTCCGTTGGTCAGCGGGATCCATTTCTTGTTGGTCCATTCTTTCATGTCCGGCTTTTCGCCCGGCTTGAACGGCAGCAGGACGATCGCGCCTTTCGGCGGCTTGGCGCAGAGAGTGGGGCTCTTGCGGACGGTCCACTTGCCGTCAAACGAGCCTTTTTCCGATTTGGCGACGAGAGTCTTGCGCCCGATCAGGCAGCCTTTCCAGCCTTCGCCTTCCAGCGGGACGTTTCCCTTGTCGTCGACCTTGCCGACAAGCTCGATGCGGACCTGCTTGATCTTCGGGTCGGTCTTCCACAGGCCGCGCATCAGCACGGCGCGGTATTGGCCCTTGCCTTCGGCGATCACCTGGGCGAGTCCCTGGCCTTTCTTGCCGTCGACTACGAACTCGCCGGTGTATTCGCCGGTGTACTTGTCGACTGACGCCGGGTCGGTGATCGGGGGCGCCGGCGCGGCGGGGGCCTTTTTCTTCTTCGGGGCCGCGGTCGCGAAACTGCCGAGCGACATGACGAATGCGGCGACGGCTAGAGACAATACGGTGCGCTTCATGGTGCGTCTCCTTTTGCAGTGCGGCCGACTGGGCCGCGGTTTGTTTGTTCTACTCGGAACAGTCAGTGCATCATACTGATAATATAACGCACGACAAGGGCTTGTATTCCGCAATCCGCCAGTAGTGACAGGGCATTAATTGGCAATGAATTGATCTGGAAATGCGTTATGCTGGAAGTACAATAAAACCTCGACGACCGTAAGCTAACCTTCCAGGAGAGTTTCTATGCATTTTGTCACTATCAAGCGGTTGATGTTTCTCGTAGTTCCGGCGATTCTGCTGGCGACGGCGCCGGTGTCTCTGGCGGCGGCGAAAGGTGATGCCGCCTGCGCGCATGCCCAAATTCGCCTCGGTGCGGTCAGTAGGCTGCAAATCGGCAAGATGGGCGAAAACGCGCTGGTCAACTCCAATCGCCACTACGCCTTCTCCAAGGTTCCCAAATGCATTCAGGGCCTTCCGTACATCGCACATCAGCACAAGGCGCCGGTCGGCTACGCCGGTTCGGCGGTCATCGGCGGACGAATTTATCTGTGCCTGACCGACGGAGCAAAGCCCGCCGACCTGGGAGCGGCAGGCGACTGGAAAGTCGCCGGCGAGATGACCGGCGGCGACGCCAATGGGACGATGCCCTGGACGGTGTATCAGTGCGATGTCACCAACGGACAGAGCTTCAGGATCAAACGGGACGCCAAGTGGGGCGCGGTTCTCGTAGCCGGCAAACTCGAGGCCGGCGTAAAGCTGCCGACTCTGGCCAAGGCTCGTAAGGCCGCCTCACGCTCCAGATCCCATGCACGGGCGTCCGGCGGTTCGCTGGATGATGAGTTCGGCCTGATCGCCGGACGTCTCAAGGCGCGGAAAGCCGGCGGCGATCATTTCGATCGCCTTGCCGCGGAAGTTCACCGCAAGTCCGCTCTGCTGTTTGTGACCGACCGCGACCCGGTCGACGTCGTCCTGCGACGGACAGCCGCTTTGCTGGCGGACATCAAGAAGATGAAAAATGCTCCGGACCTGTCGACCCGCGCCGCAACGCTCGACGCCCTGAAGACCCGAGCCGGTCAGGTTCCCGTGGACGACCCCGACGCTCGCAGAAAGCTGTTCGCCGAAATTGCAAAGGTTCGCAGGAAGATTGCGTTCTCGAATCCGCTGATAAACTTCGACAAGATCCTCTTCGCCACGCACCACAAAACCCACGGCCACATGTGCGACCAGTATTTCGGCTTCCACGCCAGGAAGGGCGGAAGCGTCTACGTGCTGGAAAACGCGTTCAGCGACAATCCGACCGCGCGAGATCTGCTGGCCGGCGAGAAGATCCAAAACGGGCGGCTCAAGGGCAAGACGCTGGCCGAAGGCTCGCACATGTCGCTCGAACTGAGCTACGACGCCAAGACGATCCTGTTCGCCTGGACCGAGGCGCTGAACACCAAATACAAATGGTCCCCCCAGAGCACCTATCACATATTCAAGGCCAATGTCGAGCCCGGCAAGCCGGTTAACCTGACGCAACTGACCGACGGCAAGGTCAACGATTTCGACCCGTGCTTCCTGCCCAGCGGGCGGATCGTGTTTATCTCCGAGCGGCGGGGCGGGTTCGGGCGCTGTCACGGGCGGCCCGTGCCGACCTATACGCTGCACACGATGAGGCCCGACGGAAGCGACATAATCGCAATCAGCTACCACGAGACAAACGAATGGCACCCCAGCGTGGACAACAACGGGATGATCATCTACACGCGCTGGGACTACGTGGACCGCGACAGCGACATCGCCCACCACATATGGGTGACCTACCCCGACGGACGCGACGCCAGGAGCTATCACGGAAACTACCCGGTAAGGCGCGAGAGACGCCCCTGGATGGAGATGGCCAACCGCGCGATTCCCGGATCGCACCGTTACATCGGCGTATCGACCCCGCACCACGGGCAGAACTACGGATCGGTGATCCTTATCGATCATCAACTCCCCGACGACAACGAGATGGGCCAGCTTAAGCGCATCACGCCTGAAGTTCCGCTGACTGAATCTGAGACGATCCCCGGAGTCGCCATGAGCAGGGGCCGATTCCGGGGCGGCGAGGTTTACGGCCAGCCCTGGCCGCTGAGCGAAGACTACTACCTGTGCGTCTACGATCCGGGCCAGAGGCATTACGCACTGTGCCTGCTGGACAGTTTCGGAAACCGAGAGATTCTCCACCGCGACCCGAGCGTTCCGTGCCTCGATCCGATCCCGTTCATCCCGCGGACCAGGCCGCGCATCATCCCGTCGATGACCACCCAGGCTGTCGAGGATAAGGCCATGATGCCCAAGCGCCCGGCCACGATTTCGGTGATGAACATCTACGACAGCGATTTCGAATGGCCCAAGGGCGAGAAAGTCGCATCCATGCGGATCGTGCAGATTTTCCCCAAGGCCACCCACAACGCCAACCAGCCGAATATCGGCCTGGCCGCACAGTCGCTGGCCCGCGGCGTGTTGGGAACCGTGCCGGTCGAGTCCGACGGAAGCGTCTACTTCGAAGCCCCTGTCGGCGTTCCGATCTACTTCCAGGCCCTCGACGCCAAAGGCGAGGCCATCCAGTCGATGAAGTCCAACACCTACGTTCACCAGAGCGAGCAACTGGCCTGCCAGGGTTGTCACGAGCCGAAACTGCGAATGTCCGGGGCCAGGCCGAAGATGAGTGTGGCCAAGGCGCTCAAGCGGGCGCCGTCGAAGATCAAGCCGGACGTCTCGGGCTCCTATCCGCTCACGTTCCCGCGACTGGTCCAGCCCGTGATCGATAAGAAATGTCTTCCCTGCCACCAGAAGAACGCCAGGAAGAAGGCGCCGAATCTCTCCGGCAAGCAGTTCGGGCGGAACGGGTGGTCCAAGGCCTTCGAGACACTCCACAGGTACGGGTGGGGCAAGTCCGGCGGAAACGGCGCCCTGTTCAGGAACGGCAACTCACGTTCGGTTCCCGGCAAGATCGGCGCCAGGGCCTCGAAGCTCTACGCCCATCTGACAAACCCCAAAGGACACCACGATCTGAAGCTGACTGCCGAGGAGCTTTACCGCATCACGCTCTGGATCGACTGCAATACGAACTTCTACGGCGCCTATCTCGAAACGGCCAAACAGGCTCGCGGCGAGTTGGTGATGCCTTCGATAGAGTAGTTGATTCACTGCTTTCAGGACGCGAAACAAGCTCCGATCGCTCGAAGCGGTCGGAGCCTGCTTTTTTTGTGAATGATCCGGGTCGATTGGTGTTGCATTCGGAGCCTGAAAGGCATTAACATGTGAGTTGTCCGAGGTCGCTTTGCCTTGGGGGGCCGGTAGGTGTGGTGTATGGGAAACAATGGAATGCGCGGTTTCACGCTTGTAGAGTTGCTGGTCGTCATTGCGATCATTGCGTTGCTTGCAATGATGCTCTATCCGATGCTTTCGGGATTTCAGGAGCAAACCCGCGCCGCGATCTGCAAGAACAATCTCAAGGAGCTCGCCTCGGCGGTGACGATGGTTGGCGATCGTCCTTTCCCCGGTCAGTGGCGGGAATTTGCGAAAGACAAGGGGTACTCGGCGGTGTTGAACTGCCCGTCTGATGACAGGGAGTTCATAGAGGAGGAGCCCCAAGAGGCTCCCGATCTTGCGGATCTCTATCTTGTCCAGAAACAGGGCAACGACGTTCGCTTTTCGAACGTGCAGGTAGTCATGGACACCGGCACTTCGCCCGAGGACAGCCAGATTACCCGTGCATCCAGCGCGCACGGATACACGACTACTCCGAGCCAGATGCTGATCAAGGTCGGCGGCGACTGCGCCCTGATGCGGGTCACTCAGGGTGAGAACGTGAGTTTCGAATCGCTGATAATCGGCACCGCCACACACAACTGCGGAAGCACGCACTGGCTTTGCATCGACGACGGATCGCCCAGTTGGCGCGACCGTATCGTCACCGGCATAGGCACGCACGGAAATCAGGACGAATACCAGCCGGATTCAGACATCTTCATCATGCGGCTCCAGTCGGGTCCGAAGTACACCAAGAAGTGGCCGGATGTTTCGGTGATTCGATCCAAGAAATCATCGTACGCAATGAGCGACGCGGTGAGCAATGAGGATCCACGCCCGGGCCAGTTGATGTTCGTCGAATACGCCAAGGATGTCGCCAAAGTCGACAAACTCGGATTTCAGAGAGACGAGTTCGGAAACAGCAATACCGACAAGAACGGCGTACTGCGAACGCGCCACTACAACATGGCG
>Ga0180436_10000243_pt1 | contig 57884 bp, 49 predicted proteins | sample SS_ome_2_FD_132434 | JGI IMG/M metagenome (GOLD analysis project Ga0180436, IMG submission 132434) | Hypersaline lake sediment archaeal communities from the Salton Sea, California, USA - SS_3_S_2 metaG | ecosystem: Environmental > Aquatic > Non-marine Saline and Alkaline > Hypersaline >...
CGGCAGTGCCCTACCCAGGGCACATGAAGTCCAACGCGGATCGCCCGACATCGTTGTCTGCATCGCAATGACCACATCAGCTACAGATACAGAGCCGCGCGCAGGCTGGTGAGCAAGCAACGACTCCAGCCATTCCCGGCGGAGAGCATCGGCGACGGCAATCGTCACAAAGAGATCCTGTCCCTCCATCACAAATCGGGTGTCGGCTCCCGAAAACGGAACGTCACTGCTCAGCACGGTGAGGATCTCGGCCTTGATGTCACCAGGGACGGCACTGCGGAGGCCGATCTCATCGCCAATCTGCTCCATGACCGCCATTTGCCCGGCGGCGCTCCAGGCGATGAACCGCTCGACGTACAAGCCGCTCCAATAGAAACGCAGCATCGCCGAACGAACCGGGTCGGCGACGATCGGAAGCGCCGTCTCAAAAACGGCTCGCTGCCCGGCGTCGAGACGGAGGAGACCATCCTCGAATTGCAGGATCTCATCGCGCCCGCCGATCTCGAACAGGGTCGTCGATAGTGGGCCGCGCGACAACTCCAGCGCAGCCGCGGCACCGGCCACTTCAGCCGGTGAGGCCACCAGCATCTCGCGGTCCTCGTTGTATCGCATCGGTGCTCCTCAGTTACTCCACATTGTTGACTGCGTCGAGCAGCCTCTCTGACTCTGCCTGGATCGCTTCGAGGAAACTCGTCTGGGTGTGCCCGGCACTTGCCAGAAGCTCGGCCTGATCCTGTGGATTCCTCACGATCGCATCTGCCAGGGTGCGCAACTCGGCGTTTGGGACTGTGCCCGTCAACTCCTCTACTACGTCTCGCCGGCCTGCCGCCCAGGCCTGACGGGCGAAGCTCTTTGCCGCAGTCTTGGCGTCTCCAGCTGCCGCCACTGCGTCGGCTTGGTCTCGGAGGAAGCCCACAGCCGAATCTCTACCGACCCGTGGGGCGCCGAGGATCTCGTCGCCAGCGTTCGCCAACCACTCGTTGAATTTGGCCTGATCGACGATCGTGTCACCGGCGGCCCGATAGGTAGCGGCGTCGCCGGGCCGCACCACCATTGTCGTGCCACCGCCCTGTCGCTGCATTACCCAGTTGGCGTCGTAGGCGTCATCGCAGCCGGCCGACCGGCCGAACCCGCTGTAGGCGCCGGCATCGAAGTCTGCCGGATCGAGACCACGGGTGTTGAGATTGCGCGCCGTGGCGTCGCTCCACATGTCTGTTACCTCTCTGGTCAGACGTTGGTTGACCACCCCGAGAGGCTCCCCGGTGTCGGCGGCGATCCTCTCCAACAGCCCCCTATCGAAAACGGGCAGCACCGTTCGATCGGCATCGGTTTTCAGCGATCCCACGGCAAACCGCGTTGCCGAACTGCCCTGGTCGCCAAGCAACACTTCCCGGAGCCCGCTGCCGTACTTCTGCTCAAATACCTCGAAGACTTCCTTGGCTCCCGCTTCAGCCGACTCGTCGAATGTCTCAGTCCATACCTGGCGAATGAGCCGAGCCTGAGTCGCGGTCACCTCCCCCCGTGCTTCGAGTTCAGCCAGACTCGTCCCGGCATCGCGCAGTCGGCGACCCTCCCGGAGGAGTTCCAGAGCAGCTTCGCGATCAGCTGCGGCCAATCCGGCCTCCAGGCCTTCCCGCGCCGCAACCTGCTCCGCTCCGTGCACCGCTTCGGCGAGCAACTCGCGGGCACGCCCGAGATGCTCAGCTGCATCGCCGGTACCGCGCAACCCCGACCACGCCGCCCGAGCCACCGGCATGACCGCGCGCGCCGTCTTCAATGTTGCCTCTACTCCAAAGTCGACGCCGGCTTTCACCAAGCCGAGGACGCTGCCCCTGGCGAAAGCGTCGCTATCCCATGTACCCCCGGCCAGCTGCGCATCGGTCCAGGATTGGGCATACCCGGTTGTCATGTGCAGCCCCATGCGGAGGGCGACCTGGCCAACCGGCTTGATCGCACTCAGACCCCCGGTGGCCATACCAAAGCCCGCCTCTGCGGCGATCGAGACTCCAGACCACCAGTAGTACCGATTGTCGGCCACTCGGGCTCGCCAGTTGTCGATCATCGCCTGGGTCTCGAGGAGCTCGATCTCCTCCAATTTCTCGGCACGCTGCATCTGGGCGAGCTTGCGGGCGAGATCCTCTCGCGAGGCCATGATGTCGGCAACGATGCCGTCGGCTACCTGGTCCCGCGCCAGCCACGCCTCCCGGCCCCGGTCCGCGTTCGCTTGCCTGACCGCGGCCTCGCCACCTTGCACCCAACCCCAACGCCGGTCCCAGCTGTAGCCGCGGTTCTGCATGTCGAACGCGTGCCTCGCGTCTTCTTCGGAGACCCAGGCCGGCCCGCCTTCGTCCCACGGCATCTCGACGAAGACGCGCCCGTCCTCACTGCGAGGCACAGCCGCCAGCGGGTCGACAGGCTGGGAACCACGCAAAGTATCGAGGCCGACCCGGATCGATTCGATATCGAGGCGATCACCCAGCTGCACCAGCGAGCCGCCCGCCAGGATGATGCCGGCCAGGGCGGTCGCTGCGGCGGCTTGACCCTCCGGAAGTGGCTCATCGGCACCTGCAGGGCTTTGGGGAAGGGCCGCGCTACCCGGCCGATCCTCGCCACTTCCAGTCCCGTCCGTGCCAACATCCGTAGTCGGAGCGCCAGCAGGTGGAACGACCCCTTCCGTCGCATCGGCTACCTCTGCATCGGCGCTGGGGCCCGAACGACCAAACCAGCTTGTCCTGAGGGCATCGACGTCGACGCTAGGAACTGCACCCACGATGGCGGCCAGGTGCCCGATCCCGATGATCTTCTCCGGCGAGTCGCTGCCGTACTCCTCAGAGAGATTGCCCTTCCAATGAACCAGGGTTGCACCCTTTCTCACGAGGAAGTCGGAGTAGTGGTTGGCGGCTTCGATATTCAACCGAGTCGTGGGCAGACCGAACCCGAGGTCCCACGGAGCCGGCTCCGCATATGACGCAGAGCTCCATGCAGTGAACGCAGCTTCGGAATCTGCTTCGGTGGCGAACCAGTAGATGTTCACCACACGATTGATCTCAGTCTCGTATAGGGATCCGTCACTGAGAATCCAGCTGACCGGAATGCCGATGACCCGATACTCGAGGTGGACGTAAGCCCCCACACCGTCTGCGTTGTGGAACCACCAGGAGTCGCCGTCGAGCACCCACGTGAGATCAACCGTGCCAGTACTCTCGACGATTGCGGGAGCCAGTTCCGGGGGAACCTCCGATGGATCGGGCTGGGCGAGCAGCGGCAGGACCGGGCCTGCAACGGAAATCCCCAAACCCAGGATCACGGCCAGCAGGGCCGTTGCCGGGCCGGCGGTCAGTCCCCGGTACACGCCGAGGATCCGGCCGTTCATCCCGATGTTAAGGCCGAGGTTCACGATCGCCATGCTGTAGATGAGCACCGGCACCGACTGGGCAAATACGGCGGTCGCTTGTGTGATCACCATGAGCGCTGCCCAGGTCAGCAGCCAGGGCAGGGTGTAGCTCATCGTGATGCCCTGCGCGCCCGAGCGAACGCTGACCAGACGTCCGTAGAACGTGCCCCCTACGACTCCAATGCCGAGTAATGCTAACCACCAAGCTGGGCTGGGCGGACGCTGCGTTACGGCGGAGAACACGATCATCGCAGCCAACGCGGCCCCCTGGGTGATAGCAATCCGCCGGGGCTTCACCGTCCGCTCGCGACGGTAGGTCAACACCTGGAGTGCTACACCTGCGACGAAGAGCGCAATGAAGAAGGCGGAGACGAGCTGAAGCACCGCTGCCTACCGCTCCGGCTCTGGGGGATGCAACGCCACCCGGACCTTCCACTTAGAGTTGGCAGCTTTGCGGACGAAATCGCGCACACCAGGGTCGGGCCCATGAGAGAGGTGCTCCCAGAGTGTGACGACAGGCTCCCTCGACGAGACGAGAATGCACGCCTCGTAGGCGTCTTCGGCGGCCACCGCAACCATTGTTCCGTCCCGGGCCACGCTGAGGCCCACGCTGTGCAGGCGGGTGGCGATACGGTCGGCCATGTCGCCGGGGGGATCATCTGATTGATCGGACTCGTGGGCGGGTGGCGGAACAAGCGCCCCGCCGGTCTCGGCGTCGTACCACTTCGAGACATGGGATCGATCATGCCCACCGGTGCATGACCAGTTGACGAGGAAGACGTTCTTCTGGCAAAGGCTGCAGAAACCTGCCGGCTTCATTCGAGATCCTCAGGACGGCAACTTGATACTCATCGACCGGGCTCCCCGCATTCTGTAGCGGGGAAGCAACAGAGTTCGCCCTAGCCCACGACGCTCCGGCGCTGCACTACCCGTTGGGCCAAGCCACAGTCATGTACCGGTGTAGACGCCGTTCCAGTCGCTCGCCGCCGATCCCGTATCGCAGAGGAACACCACGATCTGCAACCGTCCCGCTTCTGGTCTCGGGGTGGCTTAGAGTGCGCCCATGACATCGACTCCACAGGCAATCGTCTTCGATCTCGGCGGCGTTCTCATCGACTGGGATCCGCGCCACATGTACCGCAAGCTCATCGGTGATGAAGCGGTGATGGACATGTTCCTCGGCGAGATCGCCACCTTGCGCTGGAACGCTTATCACGACGAGGGCCGTCGGTGGAGCGATGGCGTTGCCATGCTCAGCGCGGTGTACCCGGAGTACGCCGACTGGATTGCCGCCTACATCGAGCGCTGGGAAGAGATGCTCAACGGACCAATCGAAGGATCGCTGCAGATCCTCTCCGAACTCAAGGATCGGGGACGGGAGATCCACGCGCTCACCAACTGGTCGGCTGAGACCTTCCCCATCGCACTCGATCGGTACGACTTTCTTGGTTGGTTCGAGCACATCATTGTCTCCGGCGAAGAGCGAGTGAAGAAGCCGGACCCGCGGATCTTCGCCATCCTGCTCGACCGTATCGACCGAACTGCAGCCGACTGCGTGTTCATTGACGACAGCGCAACGAATATCGCCGCCGCTGCCGAGCTCGGCTTTGCCACTATCCACTTCACCAGCCCCGAGCAGCTGGATCGCGACCTTGCCTCGCTCGGCCTTCTCGATCGACCGGGAACCTCGGACGGTCCCGGTGACGTCATACCGGTCGAATAGCAAGGAATAAAGGACGAGTTCATGAAGAAATTGTTGATTCTGTTCGCCGTATTCGCCCTCGCCGTCGCCGCATGCGGGGAGGACACTGATGCCGCGTCTGAGCTGCCGGTAAACGACGATGCGGCAGTGAGCGGCCCGGCCACGAGTGCGTGTCTCGAGGGTGAGCCGGACTGCAACGACACCCCGGGCGGCGAACCGCAGGACCTGCCGAAACCCGGCACAGATAGCGACCCGATTGTCAATCTCTCGATCGCCGACGCGGCCGCCGCATCGGGGCCGGTGACGGTTACTGGATTCCTCGTCGATGTCGCAGGAGAATCGCGGCTCTGTGAGGCACTCGCCGAGTCGTTCCCCCCGCAATGCGGGGGTGCCAGCATCACCTTGACCAGCCTGGATCAGATTGATCCCGACGATCTGAATACCGAGGGTGACGTCACGTGGACCGACTACACAGTGACGGTCTTCGGCGAGATGGTCGACGGCACCCTGGTGGTGGATCCGATCGCTGAGTAGCTCATCGAATCAGAACAATGCTGAGCGTGCGGGGCCCGTGCACACCGAGCGTGAGAATCGACTCGATATCACCGGTGCGGCTGGGTCCCGTTATCGCTACCCAGTTTGATGCCATAGACCAATCGGTAATCTCCAGGGCTTCCTGCAGCGACGCCACGATGCGGTCGATCGGCAGCAGAACGATGTGGTGCTCGACCAGAAGCGAGGCAGCGCGGGGCCGACCCGAACCATGCCCGAGCACCACCGATCCAGTGGCAGCGATGGCAACGTCCGCGCCGGTTATGCCGAGGCTCGCATTCGCCACCCGCTGGTGATCGTCGAGGCGGCTTTCAGTCCCGACTGAGGCTTCGATACGCTCCCAGCCCGCCTCCGCAACATCGTCGTAGAGTCCCGGAACGATGGCATCGAGCCCATCCCAGGCAACGAACCCCGCCTGACCCGAGCGCCCGAAGGCTTCGTCAGCCGCAATCCGCACGATCTCCCCCCGCGCCGCTTCCGGCCCTTCGACCTGGACTATCTCGGCACCAGCCTCGCCGGCTGCAACGACATACCGCGCCACCGGGTCGCCAAAGGAGATGGGCGGCGCAGGGTCGGGTCCGATAGTCTCCGGCAATCTCGTCCCGCGGAGCGCGGCACGGACCCTGCCCAGGAATTGATCACGCTCCACGACTACGCCTCCACCAATCGTTGAAGGTCTCTGCCGCCGGGGAAGGCAGATCCCGATCCCTTGTCCAGCTTCCCAACACAAGGGGCATCCGCCGCATCCATCCATCCCGGCTCCACAAGCGGCCCAGCCAGCCCAACGCCCGGGTCACGAACCGGTACAGCCGGGGCCGGGTGGTCAGCGCAGCAAAGAGCCGTACCCCTGCGCTGATACTCGGCGGTGAGCGATCAACGGATTGGCGACGCAGTTCAACGAGAAGGCTTGGGATGTCGATGCGGACCGGGCAGACCTCTGCGCAGGCTCCGCACAGTGACGATGTCGCCGGCAGGTCGTGCCACTCCTCTAGACCGTAAAGCGACGGGGTGATCACTGCGCCGACCGGGCCCGCGTAGACAGAGCCGTAGGGATGGCCGCCGAGATGGCGGTAGACAGGACAGACGTTGAGACAAGCGCCGCAGCGTATGCAGTACAGGATCTCCGCCACCGTCGACCCGAGCGTGGCACTGCGGCCGTTGTCGACGATGACCAGGTGAAGCTGGTCCGGGCCGTCGGGCTCCCCTGGTCGACGAGGGCCGTTCACAATGCTCGTGTACGAGGTCAAGCCCTGCCCGCTGGCCGAGCGCGCCAGCACTTCGAGCATCACCGCCAGATCAGACCGGGTGGGCACCAGCCGCTCCATGCCCATCACCGCAACATGAATCCGGGGAACGGTGGTGCAAAGAAGGCCGTTGCCCTCGTTGGTCACCAAAGCGATCGAGCCATCGTCGGCAACACCGAAATTCACCCCGCTGATGCCCATCTCGGCAGTCAGAAACCGGGGCCGAAGATGCCTGCGGGCGATCCCGGTCAGCTCGACCGGATCGTCCGTGTAGCCGACACCCAGCTTGTCGACGAAAAGTTCGGCGATCTGGTAACGGTCCATATGGATGGCCGGGGCAACGAAGTGTGCCGGAGTTTCTCCCGCGAGCTGCACGATGAATTCACCGAGATCGGTCTCCACGGTCTCCACCCCCGCAGCCGCGAGGGCCGCGTTGAGGCCGATCTCCTCGGTGACCATTGACTTGACCTTCACGGCCCGGGTCACCTGTTCCCGGCGCGCCAAGTCCACAATGTAGTTGCGCGCCTCTGCAGCGTCGGCAGCGAAGAAGACCGTGCTGCCGGACCGCTGCGCGGCATCGGCGAACGCGTCCAGGTAGTCATCGAGGTTGGCGATCGTCCCTGCCCGGATGACCCGGGCGCGGTCCCGCATCGCTTCCATTTGCGGGAACGCCGCCGCTGCCGCAGCTCTACGCTCCGAGCGGCCGCGCGCACCTAGGTCGATAGAAATGGGAACGCCTTCGGCGAACGCCTCCTGAATGCGGCTGCGGAACGTGGTCACTCCGGGCTCCCGGCAAGAACCTCGGCGATGTGCTTCACCGCGATGGGAACCTCGCGCCGGCGCAACCCCGCGCTGATGTGCATGAGGCAGGCAACATCCACCCCCGTAACCACGCCGGCATCGCTCGCGACGATTCTGTCGATCTTCGTGTGCAGCATTGCAGCGGAGATTTCAGGGGACTTGATCGCAAAGAGCCCGCCGAAGCCGCAGCATTCGTCTTCTCCGTCTAGCTCGACCCGCTCGACGCCCGCACCGTCGAGAAGCGCCTTGGGTTGGTCGAGGACATCGAGCCAGCGGAGGGAGTGACATGACGCGTGGTATGTCGCACGGCCGCAATCCACCGGTCCGAGATCGATGCCGGATTCCGCGACGAGGAATTGCGTCAGTTCCCGGGTGCGTCCGGCCACCCGAGCTGCTTTGGCCGAGTATTCGGGCTCAGCTGCGACCAGTTCGGGGGCATGATCGATGAGCATGGCTGCGCACGAGCCGGAGGGAACAACGATCGGCCCCTCTGTGGCGTCGAGCACATCGAGCGTCTGCCGCACCTGCTCGCCGGCTTCAGCGTGGAAACCGCCGTTGTAGGCGGGCTGGCCGCAGCAGGTCTGGTCCCGTGGGAACTCGACTTCAAATCCCGCCCGCTCCAGGAGGGCCACGGTGGCCTTGCCTACATCGGGGTAGAGACTGTTGACCAGGCAGGTGATAAACAGCTGAACCGGCATGTTCTCCAGGCTAACTGGTGGTGTAGTCCCGGAGGCGGGGTTAGCGAGCCTCTCTCCCGTTGGTGGTTGTCGCCCGACTTGGAGTTCGACTCAGCGAACTGCATTGGCCGCAATGGCCACGGCCATGTACTCAGCGAGACCCTCACCATGCTTGTCGATGTTCTCTTGGAACCTCAGATCGGTCACGTACATCTGGCCCAGCCCGGCGTGCATCTGGACAGGGCAATCGTAGAACCAGTTGGAAATGTGCATACGATGTTGCTCGGCCACGTCCATCGCCCGGGCATCTTCCGCCGGAACGCCGGCCCCCATCAACGCAACGAAGGAGCGGTAGATGCCCTCGCTTTCAGCTTTGATGGCCTGCCATTCCGCCTTGCCATACCTCGCAGTGCGCTGCGCCGACTGCTTGTAGGCGTCGGTTTCGCCCCAGCGCGCCTGTGCCTCTTCTTCATAGTCCGCAGGGTCGAAGTCGCCAAAGACTTCGAGGATTTCCTCGTTCGACATCCTGACTCCATTTCTCTCCGCCACAATCGCTCGGTCGACGGCATCGATCATCGCGAAGAGACGATCTGCCTTCCTCTCGAGCAGAAAGCGCTGCTGTTGCAGGACGGCGGCCCGGTCGTAGTCGGGCCGGCTCATCAGTTCTCCGATTGCATCCAGAGAGAAACCCAGCTCGCGGTAGAACAGCACCTCCTGGAGCCGCTCCACCTCTTCTGCGCTGTAGGTCCGATAGCCGGCATCGGTCCGTCCCGAAGGGACGACCAGGCCAACCTCGTGGTAGTGGTGCAAGGTGCGCACGGTCACCCCGGCTAGTTCCGCCATCGCACCAACCGTCAGTTCTTCTCTCACAACAGAGACCATATACCCTCACGTTACGTAAGGGTCAAGACGTTCCTGCGATCTTGCTTCACATTTGCGGCCCATCGCACATCCGGCTGAACTGGGGGCAGGCAGTCGGAGGCAGCCATGCTCGTTTTCAACGATCTGCACAAGCGATTCGGTGATGTGGCTGCGCTCGCCGGGCTCAGCTTCGCCGTCCACCCCGGTCGAATCCTCGGTTTTCTCGGACCCAATGGAGCGGGCAAGACCACTGCGATGCGCTGCGTCTTTGGTCTCGTCAACCCCGATTCGGGAGCCGTTACGTGGAACGGACGGATAATCGATGAGAAGGCCAAGCTTGTCTTTGGCTACATGCCGGAAGAGCGAGGCCTGTACCCGAAGATGAAGACGGGAGAGCAGGTTGCCTACTTCGCCAGGCTCTCCGGGCTCTCCCCAGACGCGGCGACCGCGGCCTCCAGTCATTGGCTCACTGATCTGGGACTCGCCGACCGCGCGGCAGACAAGCTGGAAGAGTTGTCTCACGGCAACCAGCAGCGGGTGCAGCTGGCGTGCGCCCTGGTCCACGATCCGGTCGTAGCCATACTCGATGAGCCATTTGCCGGACTCGATCCGATCGGTGTGGAGACTATGGCGGGTGTGCTGCGTCGCTTGGCTTCTCGCGGCACTGCGATCGTCTTCTCCAGCCACCAGCTCGATCTGGTCGCCGATGTATGCCAGGACGTCGTGATCATTGATCACGGGAGATCCGTTCTCCAGGGCGATGTCGGCGAGCTGCGCCACAACTCCCCGACGCGGTTCCTCGAAGTCGAAGTCAACGGGGTGCCGTGGGCCCAACCCGTTGCCGGAATCGACGCCGTCGAGGCAAATGGCCGCCATCGCTACCTGCTGAGCCGCAATGCGGAAATCGGGCCGATCCTCGATCAGGCTGCAGCCGACGGGGAAGTCACCCGGTTCGCGTTTGAGCCGCCGAATCTGACTGATCTATTCCGAGAGGCGGTGCGCCGGTGAGCCCCGTCCGCCAAGTCTACGAGTTGGCCAAGCGCGACTTCCTGCAACGGGCACGGAGCAAGGCCTTCCTCATGGCGATGGTGCTCACCGTTGGCATCGTGCTGATCATCGGACCTCTCATCGCCCTTGCCGACGGTGATGAGCAACCGCGAGTTATTGCGTTGGTCGCAGAGCAGCCGGTTGGGTCCGAACAGGCAATTCGCGAGCAGAGCGCAATGCTCGATCTCGATGTGCGGTTCCAGCGCTACCCGGACCTGGTTGCGGCGGAAGCCGCATTGTCACGCGGCGAGGTTGCGGTCGTTGTGAACGGCGCAACCGACTTGGTACTACGCGAGCCATCGCTGCGTTTGTCCGCAGCAATCACCGGCGGCATCGCTACTGCACAGCGGCAACTGATCGCCGCAGAAATGGGGCTCAGCGAGGCCGACGTAGGCGCTCTCCTGTTCCCGCTTCAGTTCTCGGAACGGACGATCGAACCTGCGGAAACGGAGGAGGACGAAGTAACCGAGGTAGCGGCCCTCGTTGGCTTGATGCTGCTGTACATCTCGATCTTGATGTTTGGTCAGTTCGTGATGATGGGGGTAATGGAGGAGAAGCAGACACGCGTCGTTGAAGTCGTCCTGTCGCGGGTCAAGCCAACCCAGATCCTTGTTGGGAAGGTTATCGGGGTCGGGCTGTTGGGACTGATTCAGATCGTGGCGATGGGTGGCGCACTCATCTTCACGGTCTCCATAGCCGATCTCGCTGAGATCGACCTGACCGGGCTCGGGATCAAGGTGCTCGGGCTGCTGATCCTGTGGTATCTGCTCGGCTATGCCTTCTACAGCTTCATGTACGGGGCGCTGGGTGCGACCATTTCGCGACAGGAGGACATGCAAGGGGTTGCCATGCTGCCTGTTCTGCTGATCCTGCCGGGATTCTTCCTCGGCCAGATGGCTCTGCTCGAGCCCGATTTGTGGTTCAACCAGGTGGCATCGCTGATTCCACTGTGGTCGCCGATGGTGATGGCGGTGCGATCGACGACGTCGAACGTCCCGGTGTGGGAAGTTGCCGTCGCCATTGTGCTTCTCGCGGCGACGACGGCCCTTCTCATCAAGCTGGGAGGCCGGATCTACCGTGGAGCCATCCTGCAGTCGGGGAGAAAAACGAAGCTGCGAGCAGCCTGGCGATCCGCAACCGATTGAATTGAACGCAGCCTCAACCGGTGTTCCGCAATCCCGCGGCAAGGCCGTTCACTGTGAGGAGAAGCGCTCGGCGCAGATCCGGATCCTGATCGGCACCTTGGCGGGCCCGTTCCAACAGCGAGACCTGCAGGTAGCTGATCGGGTCTAGATATGTGTCGCGCACAGCCAGCGTGCGTTGCAGCACCGGGTAGCGATCCAGCAGCTCGCGGTCACCGGTGACGCGCAGGATCTCGGCCACGGTCAACTCGTATTCAGCCCGAATCGTTTCGAAGAGATGATGGTTCTTCTCATCCACCAGGGCCCCGACATACTGAGCAGCCACGGTCAGGTCCGTCTTCGAGACAGTCATTTCCACGTTCGAGACAAAGGCGCGGAAGAACGGCCACTCGCGATACATGCCATCGATGGAATCGCTCTCGCCCGCCTCCCGTGCTGCAGCCAGGCCGGTGCCGACACCAAACCAGCCGGGTACTACCTGGCGAGATTGGGTCCAGCCGAATACCCATGGAATCGCCCTCATGCCGTCGAGCCCGACATTGTCGTTGCCGCCACCGGGACGCCGGGCCGGTCGGGACCCGATGTTCATCGCGCCCAATTCCTCGACCGGAGTAGAGGTGAGGAAGTAATCGACGAGTCCCGGGGTCTCGATCAGTCTCCGGTACTTCTCGTAGGCAGCATCGGAGATCCTGTCCATAGTGCTATCCCATCGCGCCAGGACTTCATTGGGCTGTCGGGAGCTCCGGTGCAACAGGGATGCCTCCAACACGGCTGCCAGCTGAACCTCGAGATTGATTGCTGCCAACTCGGGCAGACCGTACTTGTCTGCGATGACCTCGCCCTGCTCAGTGATCTTGATCCTGCCGTTGATGGTTCCCCAGGGCTGCGCCATGATCGCCTCCCCGGTCGGACCGCCGCCACGCCCGACGGTGCCGCCCCGGCCGTGAAACAGGCGCAGTTCTACACCATGGCGATAGGCGACGTCACGCAGGTCCCGGGAAGCGCGATAAAGGCCCCACTGTGAGGCGGTTAGGCCACCGTGCTTGCTGGAATCGGAATACCCCAGCATGACTTCCTGGATGTCGCCACGGGCCGAAACGATGGATCGATACGGCCGACTGGCCAACATCTGATCGAGGAGTCGGCCCGCGTTCCTCACCTCGTCGATGGTCTCGAAAAGGGGGACAAAGCCGATGCGAGCGATGCCTGAGTGGAGATCCACAAGACCCGCCTCTCGAGCAAGCACAACAGCCGCCAGGACGTCGTCCGCACCCCTGGTCTCCGAGATGATGTAGCTCTCGATGACATCGTCACCGAACCGATCGAGAGCAGCTCGGATACCGTGGAAGGTGTCGAGGGTATGCATCGATTCCCCCTCCAGCACCGTGACCAAGGAGGCCAAGGGCCGGCGGCCCTCCAGTTCCCGATTGAGCCGAGCAAGCCGGTCGGGACGAGCCAGATCCGGGTAGCCCGTCTCTCCGAGCCTGGCGTAGAGATCGGCCAGCGCGGCGTGGTGCTTGGTCGAATGCTCCCGGACATCCATCGTGGCAAGACGGAAACCGAACACGGCGACTCGTCGAATGAGCCGGCGCAATATGCCCCCGGCAATCAACTCCCCGCGTGCCTGGCGCAAGGAGCGATCCATGATGGCCAATTCATCGAGCAACTCGTTCGACGCCGCATAATCGAGGCCGGGTTGGTGCACGGCACCGTCGGCGATGCGCAGCCTGGTGTTCACCAATCGCTGGTAGATGTAGGCGGCCTTCTGCCGGTAGGCCTCTCCCGCCGACAGCCGGCTGAAGCGCTGATGAACTGCAGGCATCAGCTCGGCATCGGCTGCGAGCGAAGCGCGCAGCTCCTCGCTGATGTCGACGAGCCGCTCCGAGGTGCTCAGCTCCCGGGCGAGTTGCTCCACTGCATCGATCAAGCCACGTAGGGCGTGCTCGTGTTGTGCCTCGAGCACTGCAAGAGTCGTTGCCGCGGTGACATTCGGGTTGCCGTCCCGGTCACCACCGACCCAAGTACCGAAATGCAATGGCCGGGCGCGCAGGGACAGCTGTGCGCCTGCCCGTCCCAGCTGAAACTCGAGCTCGTCGAACAGATCGGGGGCTACTTCGCGGGAGATCTGATCGAAGTAGTCGAGGACCGTTCGTGCCTCATCGTTCGGGGTCGGCCGCTGAATGCGCAACTCATCGGTCTGCCAGATGAGATCGATCAATTCGGCCAGCTGCCGCTCCGTACGGCCTCGTGCCGCGTCGGTCAGCTGCGGATCGGCTCGCATTTCCAGGATTGCGGCAAGCTTGATGATCTTGGTACGGATCGAACGCCGCGCTGCCTCGGTGGGATGAGCAGTGAAAACGGGTCGAATATCGAGCCGGTCGGTGACTTCCTGCACCAGGGAAGGGGACACCGGCTCGGCGATGATCCGGTCGACCGCATCGGCAAGCAGCCCGTGGTGGCGTTCGCGCCGCATCGCCCAGTGGTCGAGGCGGTAGGTCTGCTCTGCGACATTTGCCAGATAGAAGTACGTCGTGAAGGCACGAACCAGCGAGATCACCGTTGCCAGATCGAGCCGGCCGAGCAGCTCGAGCAGCTCCGCCCGCGACAGCGCGATGTCATCGACCTCGTCGATACTGCGGACCCGCTTGACCAGCGCTCGCACTTCCTCGACCAGCTCCAGCAAGTGCTCCCCCTCCTGACGAACCAACGTTTCGCCAAGCAGGTTGCCAAGCAGCCGGATCTCCGACCGCAGCGCTTCGGAATCTCGTTCGAACCTCATGTCAGTTGCTGAAGGCCAGCGACTGGGCGCGACCCCAACGACGCATGATGATCTGATAGAAGTCGGCTGCTCGCTCCAGGTCACCCTGTTCGAGGGCGAGCAGGGAAGCCGCCACGTCTGCCGCTGATTCATCGAGGATGAGGTCGCCTTCACTGAAAAGCTCGGTGACCGATCCGTAGTCGAGCTCCAGCATCGCGTTAGACGGGAATTCATCGAGCCAGGAAGCCAGGGAGCGGAGCTGCCCAACCACTCCGGGATCGAAGCCGACATCGGACACGATGCTGATGGCCCGTTCGACCCGCTGCTGCGCCTCGGGCATGGAGGTTCGGTAGCGGATAGAGACACCGCTAGCGCCCTCAATGAATTCTCGCTCCTCGTGAAGGAATGCCGCGAACCAACGAATCGGAACGTGCCAAGGTGAGGTGAGGATGTAGGAGCGCATCAAAGGATCCGAGTTGCGCAGGTTCTCCAGTTGTGCGCCTGCGTCGACAACGTACTTCTGCGGAATGAGCCCCGCCTCGGGAAAGGCGTTGTTGAACGCAAGGAGGCCTTCGAGTTTGCGCAGCCGGAAATGTCGCGGGCATGCGTACTCTCTCCCCTGCCAGGTGGCTGAGAAAGCATCGTCGGTGTCCTGCTCGCTCCACAGAAACAGCCGATCGCCCCGCCAAGACTCCCCGGCGGGTCGAGTCACCGGTGCATAGGTTGGGAGGCCTTCCGCAGGCAGATATGAACGCAGGTACGAAACACGGACCATGATCTGATCCTAGACAGGAGCTTCGGTCCACCTCCACGAGAATGGGCCCCGCTTCTACTGCAAGGGCCGAACCGGCCACTATTTGCCAGGCTGGAAATTGCCATTAGCCACTACTATTCGAGTCTCGCAAAAGAGACGATCGACAACACCCGGCGGCGGAGAGGAGCACAAGTTGGGAGTATTCGAGGCGATAGCCTCCGACACTCACGAAGAGGTGCTCTACGGGTACGACTCGATATCCGGCCTGAAGGCAATAATCGCCATCCACTCCACTGCGCTTGGTCCCGCCCTCGGCGGGACTCGCTTCTACCCGTATGACGACGAGGAACAGGCTTTACGTGATGTCCTGCGCCTTGCCAAAGGGATGACCTACAAATCGGCAGCAGCAGGGCTCGATCTCGGAGGAGGCAAGGCGGTAATCATCGGTGATCCGGCAAACCTCCGCTCCGAGCGGCTTATCCGCTCCTTCGGCCGTCTCGTCGATTCCCTCGGCGGCCGCTACATCACCGCCGAAGACGTCGGCACTACCACCAGCGACATGATCACGATCGCCACAGAGACCAAATGGGTCACCGGCCTCCCCGAGGCGCACGGGGGCTCGGGAGATCCATCCCCGGCCACGGCCCGCGGGGTGCTGGCCGCCATGCGTGCCGTCTCCGAGCACCTGTGGGACACCGATGACCTCTCTGACCGAACCGTTGCAGTACTGGGCGTCGGCAAGGTGGGATCGAGCTTGGTGGAGAGGCTCATCAAGGCGGGAGCCAGGACGATCATTGCCGACGTGAATACTGAAGCGGTCGAAGCGGTTGCCTCGGCACACGGATCGACAGTTGTTTCCGTCGACGACATTTTCGAGGTTGAGTGCGACATCTTCGCGCCCTGCGCGCTGGGCGGCGCCATCAATGAGGTCACCGTCGACCGCTTACGCTGCCGGGCAGTCGTCGGATCCGCCAACAACCAGCTGGAGAGCGACGACCTTGCCGAGCGACTCGTCGACCGGGGCATCCTGTACGCTCCCGACTTCCTGGCCAATGCCGGCGGTGTAATCAACATCGCCAACGAATTCCGCGGCTACGACTGGCGTCGAGCCGCAATGGCCATCGACCGGATCCACGAGAACACAGCAACCGTCCTAGCCACGGCGAAGGCTCAGGGAATCAACGCCAATGCCGCCGCCATCGCAGTTGCCGAGGAACGCATCGCGAGGATCGGCAGCATCAAGCTGAAGACACGAGGCCGGTAGGAGGAGAGATGCTGGAGCGAGACGGCGTGCAGGATCACAACGCCCTGGGCCTTTCCACAGAGCGGCTGATCGACATGTATCGGAAGATGCTGCTCGCCCGCAAGCTCGATGAACGGGTCTGGGCCCTGAATCGCCAGGGAAGGGTGCCTTTTGCGGTTTCGGTTGCCGGGCACGAGGGGACTCAGGTTGGCGCAGCATTTGCCATCGATCCGGAGCGGGATTGGTCACTGCCGTACTACCGCGACCTGGCCTTCAACCTGGCGCTGGGCGTCTCTCCTACCGACGTGTTCCTCGGAGTGCTTGCCAAGGGCGACGATCCAGCCAGCGGAGGGCGGCAGATGCCCAGCCACTGGAGCGAGCCGGATCTCAATATCTTCTCCGCCTCTTCCGTAATTGCGACGCAGTTCCCCCATGCCTGCGGCATCGCCCAGTGGATCAAAACCCAGGGTGGGGACGGCGTCGTACTTGTGTCGTCCGGGGAAGGCGCCACCTCGGAGGGAGACTGGCACGAATCCATGAACTTCGCCGGCCTTCACAAGCTGCCCGTCATCTTCCTCGTGCAGAACAACCTATATGCCATCTCAACCCCGTCCCGGGAAGAGGTAGCGGGCAAAGTGTCGGAGCGGGCCCGCGGCTACGGCATGCCGGGTATCGAGGTGAATGGCAACGACGTCCTCTCCGTCTACAACGCAGTGTCGACGGCCGTGCAGACGGCCCGTGCCGGTGAGGGGCCGTCGCTCATCGAGGCCAAGACCTATCGCTACTACGCCCATACGTCCGATGACGACGACAAGGCCTACCGCTCCCCGGAGGAGGTTGAATTCTGGCGGCGCAAAGACCCGATTCTGATCCTCGAGCAGTACCTGGTGGAGTCACGACTGCTGGATGAAGATCTGGAGGCGACCATCGAGCGGCAGGTCACTGAAGAGGTGGCCGCGGCGGTCGAAGAAGCAGAGGCCGCCGCCGAGCCGCACGATGCACTGTCCAAGGTCTACGCCAGATCGATCGAGCCGGCTGATTCCGTGACCGAGCCTGAGCCGGAGGGCTCCGGCGAGGCCATGAACATGATCACGGCAATCAACACAACGCTTCACGATGTACTCGGGGAGTACGACGATGCTGTCCTCTTCGGTGAAGACGTCGGCGACCCCAAGGGTGGTGTCTTCAAGGCAACGGTGGGCCTCACCGACAAGTACGGGCCGGACCGGTGCTTCAACACCCCGCTGGCCGAAGCCCTCATCGTCGGGCTGGGAGTCGGGCTTGGAGCCGCCGGCGGCAGACCGATCGCTGAGATCCAGTTCGCCGACTTCATCCATCCCGGTTTCGACCAGATCGTCTCCGAGGTGGCCCGTCTCCACTATCGCAGCAACGGTCGCTGGTCGCTCCCGCTCGTCATCCGCACTCCCTACGGCGGCGGAATTCACGGCGCCCTCTACCACTCCCAATCGATCGAGGCGTTCTATGCCCACATTCCGGGGCTGAAGGTGGTCGTCCCGTCGACCCCGGCCGATGCAAAGGGGCTGCTGTGGGCGGCCGTCGAGGATCCCGACCCGGTGCTGGTTCTCGAGCCGAAGAAGCTGTACCGGCTGGCCCAGGGTGCGGTTCCCGATGGTCGCCATGTCGTTCCAATTGGGAGAGCGGCGGTCCGACGAACCGGAGACGATCTGACCGTCATTGCCTACGGCACCATGGCCCACTTTGCCACTGAGGCCTCTGACTTGCTGCGTCGGGAGGGCATCGAGGCCGGAGTCCTCGACCTGCGTTCGCTGCGGCCACTGGACTGGCCGTCCATCGAGCATGCGGTGCAACGGAACGGGAAGGTTCTCATCGTTCACGAGGACACTCAGTTTGGGGGCTTCGGAGCGGAGATCGCAGCCCAGATAGCCGAGAAGGCGCTCGATTGGCTGGATGCCCCGATCCGTCGCTATTGCGCCCCGGAAATCCCGGCCTTCCCCTACTCGGCGGCGCTCGAGGAACAAGTATTCCCCTCGCTTGAGGGCATCGTCGAACAAGCGAGAGCGTTGGCGGCTTACTGAGGTCCTCTAACCTCGCCGTTATGGATGTCAATATCCGACGGGCGCACACCGGCGATGCCGATGCCATCGCTGCGTTCACCGTGGACACCTTCGAGTGGGGCGACTACGTAGCCGACATGCTTCCGGCTTGGCTAACCGCGGAGAACGGGATCGTCCTGGTCGCCGCAGATGCTGATGACCGCGCAATCGCGCTGGGTCGCGCCCAGATGCTGTCTTCTACCGAAGCCTGGCTGCAAGGAACACGGGTCAATCCACAATGGCGCCGCCGGGGTATCGCCTCGAGTGTTACCGGCGCGCTGATCGACTGGGCAAAGGAACAGGGCGGCAGGGTGGCCCGCCTTCTCACCGAAGGATGGAACGAACCTGCCCAGCGACAGGTGGAGAAGTCGGGCTTCGTACACACCAGCACATGGGTGGTAGCCGGACGAGCGCTCACGAAGACAGAACCGACAACTTCCGGCAACGGAGGCAAGCGAGCCAGGGCACGGCGCAAGCTGGAACTCGCTCACTCCTCGGAGGCGATTCCGGCATGGGTGTCGTGGACGTCGGGCCCACTGATCCGCCCGGCGCGCGGGTTGCATGCCGACGGATGGCGTTGGGCCGAGCTGACTGCAGACCATCTCACGCGGGCAGGCAAGCATGCGTCGCTCTGGTCCTCGCAGGCCGGATGGGTAGTAACCCGAGTCGACGGGGACGTCCTCTATGTCGATTGGCTCGAATGCGGGCCGGATGACATCGACGATATGGTTCGCTCGATCGTCGATATGGCCTTTGCGGCCCACGCCGGGCGTCTCCGGATAACCGTCCCGGAAGTGGACTGGCTGGTCACCGCACTCGAGCGAGCCGGGTTCGAGTCAAACTCGATGCTCATCTACGAGATGCCGCTGTAGCCCTACCGACTCAACGAGTCCCAGTAGAGCTCGATGGGGTGCAAGATTCGATAGCCGTCCCCCAGGTGAGCGCGTAGCTGGATCTCGCACCCGGGATTGGCAGAGACAACGGTGGTTAGCTGGGTCGCTTTGACCTGTGACGCCTTCTTCGCTCCAAGCTGGTCGGCCGTCTCATGCTCATAGACCATGTACAGGCCGGCAGCCCCGCAGCAGAGTCCGTCCGGGTCGATCTCGACCGGTGTGTACCCCGCGGCCCGCACGATCTCACGGGGGGCGGCAGAGATGCCCTGACCGTGACGCAAATGGCAGGGGTCTTGCATCGCCACCTCACCCCGCGATTCGGCAAACGTGGGAAGTAACCCGCGGTCGATCAGTTCGGCGACGAATTCGGTGACATCACGGGTTCGCTCCGCAACCGACTCGCCGCCCTCGGCCCACTCCGCATACTCCTTGAGATGAGCCGAACAGCCCGCCGCATCCGACACTATGTAGTCGTACCCTGCGAAGGCCGAAACATTGCGCTGCGCCATCCGGCGCGCTTGTCCACCTGCACCCTCGTGAGCGGCCAGAGCACCGCAGCACTGTTGCCGTTCTGGGCTGTGTACTTGGTAGCCGGCCATCTGCAGCACGCCCCGGGTTGCGTCGTGGACTGCAGGGAACCACTCATCCATCACACACCCCGCCAGCAATGCAACCGACCCCACCGACGCGGCTGGAGTGTGGTCGTGGACACCCAGTACCGAGTGCGGAAACACCCGCAGCGGTCGCAACCCTCGCACGAGACCGAGACGCCTGGGGAGCAGACGCGTCACTCGCAGCTTCTGCAGGATCGCAATTCCACTCGTAACCAGCGCCAGCAACCACTTCATGTTGAGGACCCGCCCTGCCAAAAGGCGGCGGAGCCAACCGGGGAATGAAGGCTGGTCCTTCGCCAATTGCTCCCGAGCCCCAACCAGCATCTGCCCGTATGGGATCAATGATGGACATGCGGCTTCGCAGGCCCGACATCCGAGACAGAAGGACAGCATCTCGGCGTAGATCTCGTCGCTCGGCAGGGTTCCCGTTGCGACCGCTCCCATCGCAGCAATTCGGCCCCTTGGTGAAGCCACTTCATCACCGGTGAGCCGGAAGGTCGGGCAGTGCGGCAGACACAGGCCACAGGTCACGCACGCATCTAATTGAGCCTGAGTCGGGTTCATCAGATCCCTCCCGGGAGAATGCCCGGATTGGCCACACCGCGTGGATCGAACGCCTGCTTGACTCGACGCTGCAGCTCGATCCCGTCCGGAGGCTTACCCCACGGGTCGAAGTCGATCTCCGGCGGAACCCTGACGATGACCAGCGCACCACCAGCTCGTTCGGCGGCGTGGCGCAGCTCGACGAGCTGATCAACCTCGGCGGCGATCCTGATCTCCCCGACACCGTGAGCTGCTTGGAAGTCAATATCAGCTTCACGGAGTCTCGCCACCAGCTCACCAACGTCGCTCGGCGGGACTCGCAGGACTGCCTCGGTGTCGCCGACGAGTGGTTGCGGCCAACAATGCCCGGGAACCAGATCGCCTCCAACCCGCTCTGCCTGTGCCTCGATTTCCTCCCGGCTGCCCGAGAGATAGAGCGTTGCGCCGGTGTTTGTCTCGATGAGCGCAAGCGGGCGGTAGGCGGCCTTCCGAGCCTGTTCGGCATCCTCCACGTGAACCATTGCGTGCTCCGGCGGAAGCGGCCAGAGCTTGAGGCACACCTCGGTGATCAGGCCCAACGAACCGAACGAGCCGGTTGCCAGCCGGGGCAGGTCGTAGCCGGTGACATTCTTGACCAGCCGGCCGCCACCGCGGATGAGGCGTCCGTCACCTGTCGCCAGCCGCACTTCGAGCATGCGATCCCGCGTCGGCCCGTAGCGCAGCCGTCGCCATCCCGACAACCCAGCGGCGACAACGCCGCCCACGGTGGCCGTCCCCGGGACCTCAGGAAGGACGGCCGCTTGGTTCTGCTGCTGCAGTCCGGCCTCGAGATCGGCCACCGCTACTCCCGGCTCGACCACAACCGTCAAGTCCTCGACCTGCCAATCAACAATGGAATCGAGACGGGTAGTAGCCATGAGAATGTCGGCGGGAACCGAATTGCCCATGGCCTGATGGTTCCCGGCACCCCAGAACCGGACCCGCAAACCGTTGCCGGAGGCGAAGGCGAGAATAGCGGCAGCATCCTCACCGGTATCAGGGGTAATCGTGAACTCAGCCTCCGGAGCACCTGGAATCGGATCGGCTAGCAGCCCCCGGGCTAGGCGAGCAAGCTCCTGCTTAAGCATGGCTATCAATCCCCTCCCGGTTCAGGGATCATCCCGAAGTCGTTGCAGCGAGCGCCACGGGGCAGCACTTTGCCCGGATTGAGAATCCCGTCGGGGTCGAACGCATCTCGCAGCCGGGCCTGGGCATCGAGGTCAATCGGGGTGAAGACGAGATCCATCAGGTCGCGCCGGAGAAGACCGACGCCGTGCTCACCGGTCAGCGATCCTCCGGCTGCCACTGCCACGCGCATCATCTCCTCGGCTGCGGCTCGCACCTGATCGGTCATTCCCGGTTCCCGGGCGTCGTACACCACCAGCGGATGAATGTTCCCATCGCCCGCGTGAAAGACATTGAGCATCTTCACTCCGAAACGATCGCCGATTGCATAGATCTCGGTAACGACGTCGACAAGTGCTGTGCGGGGCACAACTGCGTCGTTCAGGAAATAGTCGGGAGCGGTCTGAGCCACCGCTCCGAATGCGCTCTTGCGCGCTTTCCACAGCAGTGTCCGCTCCGCTTCGTCGGCGGCGACACGAACCGAAGTCGCCCCCTGCTCACGACCAATCCGTTCGATGGTTCTAGCCTCCTCATCGACAGCAGCGTCGAGACCCACTACCTCGGCCAATAGAACGGCCGCAGCGCCAACCGGAAGATCGCCCCTGGTAAACGCATCAACGGCAATCACCGTCGGCTGATCCATCATCTCCAGAGCCGCCGGGACGATCCCGTCACCGATGACGGACGAAACGGTGGCGGCGGCATCTCGAATGCTGTCGAAGGTGAGCAGCAGAGTACGTACGGCGGGAGCGTTCTCGGTCAGCTTGACGAGGACTCGGGTAACGATGCCGAGCGTGCCTTCGGAACCCACCACTACCCCGCGCAGATCGAGACCAACCGGATCAGGAGCGGCCCCTCCCAACACGACGACTTCTCCTGAGGCCGTCACCATCTCCATGCCGAGGATGTGAGCGACCGTCGTCCCTTCGGCCAGGCAGTGAGGACCGCCGGCATTGGTGCCGACGTTGCCGCCGACAGTGCAGGCGGCCTCCGAGGAGGGATCCGGGGCGAAGTGCAAGCCCAGCTCCTCAACGCCGCGGGAGACATCGAGGTTGAGCGCGCCGGCGCCAACCCAGGCGCACCTCGATCCACGATGGATCTCCCAGGGAGGGTCGACTCGAGTCATGACTACAAGCAGGGCTGGTAGGTCGGGAACAGCGCCACCGGCGAGTCCAGTACCGGTTCCGCGAGCTACCACAGGCACTCCGTGCCGGGCCGCAGTACGCACACACGCAGCTACTTCCTGGGTTGTTTCGGGGAGCACCGCAGCAACAGCTTCGCCGGGAGTAACCCCCGAGTCCTTGGCATAGACCAGCAACTCGAGCGGATGGGAGTGGACCCGATCGGGACCAAGAAGCGCCTGCAGATCGTCAACGAGCGTCATGGGATCAGGCTACCCGGGTTGGTGAGGGCAATAGCAAGGACCCGGTGTCCTCAGCTTCACAGGTAGGTGCCGGGCTGTCGACGATCTGAGGCCGGTCAGAAAACGAGCGAGTGCCACAGGGTCGAGTAGATGAGAGCACCTAACGCGGTTAGCTCGATGGACAGAATGGCAGACCAGCGAAACACCTTGCGGACCCAAGCGGGAGCCTTCTTGCGAACCCACTCCGTGTAGGAGAGAAACAGGAGTGGTGCGGCCACCGCCAACGCCTCCAATGGGTATCGGTACCCCCAGAAACCCCCGCCGCCTGAGTACCGATTGGCTTTCCACTGAATCAGGAGGTACACCAACCCACCGATCGCCGATCCCTGCACCCAGGCGGGCGCTTTGCGCCAGGCCTCAGGGATTCCGAAGAAAAGCACCAGCAAGAAAGGCGTGTAGATCAGCAATCCCGAAGTCGGATGCACCAGGCCCAACAGAGCATTGCCGACAAAATCGAGAAGATCGGTGCTGAGCAGCCTTTCCCGAAAACTCGAGCCGTAGCCGCCTTCGACAGATGCCCCTCCGAAGACATACTTGTTGTACCCGATCAGCGCTGCCAGGCCAACGGATCCGCCAACAGCGATTTTCAATGCCGGGACGATCGATCGCCTCTGCCAAGAAATCCACAGACCGTTGCACGCAGCGACCACGGCGGTGTGCGGCCGGGTGAGCAGAGCTGCTCCGTACGCGAATCCGGCCCTCAGACCGGACGATATCGAGAGAAGCATCCCCGCCGCGAGCCACATCATGGCGGGACCGTGTTGCCAGAGAGAGTCGGCGGCAACCGCCCAGACCCCGGTGCCCAGTCCCGCCAGATATGCCGCAGCGAGCGCAAGCCGATCCTCCGCAAGAAGACGAAATGCCAGCGCAAGCAATCCGACCGTAATCGCCGCAACAAGTGCTGACGCGATAGCTGCCGGAAACAGGGATGGAAGCGGAAGGACCACTCCCTCACCGTCAACGTCGGTGTATTCGGCCAATCCGTCGCCCTCGGCCCAGACCATGTAGAAAGGAGCCGCAACTGCAGCCGCACCCGGTGGATAATGGCTCGCTGCCGTATCTCCGGCTGTGACAATCCAGCCTGCGTAGCCCTGGAACCGGGCCTCCGCCAACGGTTCATGCTCCTCCAAGAATGGATCTCCGTCGTCAGCTATCTCCGCTGCCGTAAGGGCGTTGGTCAAGGAGTCCATGTTGTACGGCGTTGTCCAGGTGGCAGTGACGAGGTAGAGGACGAAGAGCGGACCGGCAACTATGGCGAAGAAACGAACGCGGGACAAGGACCCAGGTTGTACGTTGGATCGGCCTTGGATTACGGGTTCGGAATCCACCACCGACGAGACGATACCAAACCCTAGCCCACGCCGCGCGAGACATCGAGATTGAGCACGCCGGCACCCACCCAAGCGCACCTGGATCCACGGTCGATCTCCCAGGCCGGATCGACGCGAGTCATGACAATAAGGAGAGCCGGTTCGTCGGGAACGGCACCACCGGATAGTCCGGTACCCGTCCCGCGGGCGACAACCGGGACCCCGTGCCGCACCGCAGCACGCACACAAGCTGCTACTTCCTGCGTTGTTTCGGGGAGCACCGCAGCAACAGCTTCGCCGGGAGTAACCCCCGAGTCCTTGGCGTAGACGAGCAATTCGAGCGGATGGGAGTGGACCCGGTCGGGTCTGAGGATTGCCTGCAGATCGTCGACAAGCGTCATGGGTTTCAGGCTACCCGGGTTGCAGAGTGCGAGGTCTCAGAAGACCAACGAGCGGAAGATCATCGAGTAGACGATGGCTCCGATAGCCGCCAGCTCGACCGAGAGATCCGCCGACGAAACGGCCATCCGGGTCGCGTCGGCGCCAGAGCATCAACCGGGCATTGCCGCTCTCTGCTCTTGCCAAGCGGTATGCAGACTGCGAGCAACAAGCGCCACGAGCAACGCGTGGAGCAACCACCCCCAATCGCCCATGACCATCGTGAACAAGCTGTCGACGAACTCACCGTCGGCTGCAAGCCCCAGCCAGGTGCCCAGCCCGCCCGAGCCGTTTGGCGTAACGAGTGGGTTCGTGAAGGTCGCAAGAACCATGGTTGCGACACTGACTACAACCGCATATGTGGTCAGCAGTGGCCGCCTCGACCACGCGGCAGCTGCACCGAGAGCAAGGACCGGAAGGGCGGGAACCATATAGCGTGGCCCGGGCGAGAATCCGCCCCACGGGTTGTTCCACGTCAGCGGAATTAACGCGAAAGCCAGTAGCAGAATCAGAGCGAGAGCCCCCGTTCGCCGCAGAGCCATGTCGCGCTGGCGGAGGAGCAGAATAAGGCCCACAACCGACAAGAGGACCACAGGGCTGGCAATCAGGAACCCCCGACCTGAGACGAAGATTCTCACGAGATGGTCGAAACTGAGGGGGACGAAATCATGGAAGAAACCCCTCTGCTCTTCAACGAAGCCCCACCAGATGTTGTATGTGTAGGGATGGGCGAGTGGAGATCCAAATGCAACCTCGTGATATAGGCCGAGGAGAATAGCGAAGGGGAGCCCACCGAGGGCGATCCAGAAATAGGAACGCCATTGACGCCAGACAGCGAATCCGCTGATTGCGAGCACAGCCAAGCCTGCGGTGTACTCCACGGCCACTGCAGCGCCAAGGCACACACCAGCGCTGACCAGGTGTCGAGGCCTTGGATCATCGGACGACACGAGTAGCACCGCGGCGAGGACAAGCAGTCCAGCTAGGACGTGACCAAAGAGAACCGCGCCGAATGGCATCAGAATGGTGCCAAACGCAATGGCAGCCGCAGCAGGTAGGGCCGTTGCCGGATTGACACGATGGGCTAGCAGATACATGAGAATGGCCAGAAGTCCCAACGGGACAGCAGCAAGCCAAAGTGTTTGCCACCACAAACCGAGGTTCCTGTCGATCCGGAGTACGGTCGCCGGCTCACCTCCCACCAGCCGATATGTCGCGTAGAACGGGACCCCGATGAAAGGCTGTAGAGGTGCCTTGTCCGAATAGAGGTGTCCAGCCCTGAAAGCAGCGTCGCGGCCGAGAACACTGGCGTAGTCGTCGAGCTGGATTGTGTGGTCATCCCAGATCGCCCCAGTCAATGCATAACGAGACGCCTGCTGATCCGCGTAGGGATGCAATAGTGGGCCAACTGCGACCACGACGAGGAGGAAGAGGCGTATCGGCACCTTAGTTGCGGCACGAAGGTCGCCTGCTTCGAACGCTGCGGGTTTGCTCATCACTTCAGGTTCCCTCCGTCATGTCGAGAGTCAACTCCAGTCTGAAGCCTCCGGTCGGGACCGGGACGGGGGACACCTGATCGCCAAGGAAGGCGAGACCGCTCACGGCCGATATCCGGCAGTGAACTCGTCTACTGAGATCGCCGAAATCGGAATGGAATGCTCGCTGAGCCGGTGACGAAGAGACGGTCGATGCTCGATCGAGTTGGCTCTCGGGAGGAACTGCTGAGTCAGGTAAGGGGAGCATGGGCAGAGCGCCAGAAAACCTGGCTAGACCGCTCGCCGCGTCGCCGGGATGACGTTGTAGCGCTGTTTGTTCAGCTGCACCATCAGGTCAGCGACCATGCCGAGAAGCATGAGCGAGAACGCCGCTCCCAGGATCACGATCGTATTGGTGCCCATTCGCCAGTCCTTGTCGAAGATGTCGTAGATGACCTTCCCGAAGCCGACCAGGAAGAGCAGCCCCGCCGGCGGCATCAGTATCTTCAACGGATTCCACGACAGCACCATGCGGATTACCTGCATCAGATAGCGCCGCGTATCGGCCCACCAGTGGAACTTCGATTCGCCTGCCCGTTTGGCGTAGTCGATGGGCACGTACTTCACCGAATAACCGTTGGAGAGAAAGGCCATCGTGATCGTCGTTACACAGGAGAAACCCTTGGGCAGCAGGTGGACGAACTGACGGGCCACTTCGATGCGCATTGCCCGGAGGCCCGAGTTGAGGTCGGGGATCTTCACTCCGGTCAGATAGCTGGCCAGCTTGCGAATGAACCACTTCGCCGGTTTGCGGAGGAACTTCACGGTTCCCTCCTCCGTGCGTCGCGCTCCCACGACCTGGTCGTAGCCTGCGATCTGATCCACGAGCTCGGGTATCTCGTGATTGGGATACGTCATATCCGCATCGGTCCAGACTACGTACCGTCCGCGTGCCGCCAGCGTCCCGTACTTGCGCGATGACCCCGAGCCACGATTCTGCAGGAACGAGAGGACTCGAATTCCATCAGTTCTCTGCAGGAGCTCAGTCGAGCCGTCGGTAGACCCATCATCGATGGCAATGATCTCGTAGGTGTAATCCGATGCGTCGAGTGCGGCCCGGGTGCGATCGATCTCTTCAGCCAGGTGACCAACTTCGTTGAACACGGGCAGCACAACAGTGATGTCGACTTCGGGTGGTCCCTCGTGGATCTCAGGGTATTCCAAATCCATGAACTCTCCTTCGCAGGTACCGACGGTACCGGGTGCACCTGCGCAAACGGTGCCAATGACTAGTTCGGTCACCTGCACGGCACCTTGAGGTGTTCGGGAATCACTCGCCCCAGCCGCCTCCGCCCGGGGTGAGCACCAGCAGACGGTCACCGGGCGCCACTTCGACCGTGCATTTCCCCGGCAGCCGCTCCCTGGAACCGCCTCGTCGGATCAGCCAGTCCTCACCGCACGCACCCGGTCCCCCGCCGGCAAGACCCCATGGCTGGTTACGGCGCCGTTCCCCCATCAGCGATACGTCGGCCGAGGTCCGAAACTCGATCTCCCGTTCGATCCCCTCTCCGCCGGGAAACCGCCCTTCGCCACCGCTGCCGGCACGTAGCGAGTACCGGACGATCCGGAACGGGTAGTGCGCCTCCAACGACTCGATCGGTGTGTTCTTGGTGTTGGTCATGCCGGTGTGCACACCGGACATCCCGGCGCGGCCCGGCCGCCCACCCTGACCGCCGGCCACCGTCTCGTAGTAGGCGAAATCGTCGTTGCCGATGAGAACGTTGTTCATGGTGCCCTGGCTCGCCGCCGGAACTCGACTAGGCGCCGCCTGGGCCAATGCACCCAAGAGCGTGTCGGCAATGCGCTGGCTGGTTTCCACATTCCCTGCGGCGACGGCCGCAGGCGGAGTGGCGTTGACCAGAGAACCGGAGGGGGCAAGAAGCTGCATCGGGCGATAGCAGCCGCCGTTCGCCGGGATCGTCGGGTCAGTCGCCACCCGGACTGCGTAGTAGAGACAAGAGCGAGTGACCGCACTCACCGCGTTGATGTTCCCGGCGATCTGAGAGTGGGTTCCGCTGAAGTCGGCCCTCAGATTGGCGCCGTCGATCGTCACCGCAACGCGGATAGGCAAATCATCGTCGCCCCATTCCATGAAGTCCGAGAACGTGTAGGTCCCGTCGGGCAGCAACTCGATGGCGTGCCGCATCCTGCGCTCTCCGTAATCGAGCAGTGCGGTCACCACCGCCAGGTAATGCGGGACACCATCAGCGAAGGCAAGATCGTGAATTCGCTTTGCTCCGGCTTCGTTGGCACCGAGTTGAGCAGAGAGATCGCCGAGACGCTCCGCAGGGGTGCGGGTGGCAGCCAGAAACGGCGCAACGAAGCTGTCCAGCCAATCCCCTCGATACACGGCGGGAACCGGAGCGACCCGATGGCCCTCCTGATCAACCGTCACCGCATGGGCCGGCATCGAGCCCGGAGCCTCACCACCGACATCGGCATGGTGGGCGCGATTGGCAACCCACCCGATGAGTTGCCGGCCGGCATGAACCGGACGCACCAGGGTCAAGTCGTTGAGGTGGGTACCGCCGTGATAGGGATCGTTCACCGCATACTGGGTATCCGGCTCCATCCGGTCAGCGAAGGTGTCCAGTACCGCGGCCACCGAAGCAGGCATCGAACCCAGGTGAACGGGGATGTGCTCCGCCTGTGCCAGCATCTCGCCGGACGGGACAAACACTGCCGCCGAACAGTCGGCGCGCTCCTTGATGTTTGGCGAGTAGGCCGTGCGCCGCAGTACGACGCCCATCTCATCGGCGATCGCGGCCAGCCGGTTGCGGGCAACCTCGAGAGTGACGGGATCGATCACCACTCCACCTCCAGCGCCCCGCTGGCATGCACGACAGCTCGCTCGCCGCTAGCAACGTAGGTCGTGGCCTCGGTCTCCTCGATCACCGCCGGCCCTGCGATTTCGTCGCCGGGGGCGAGACCGGCCCGGTGGACAACGCGGGCGGCTACTGCGCCGCCATCCGCCAGAACCTGCCGCTCCCCGCCTTCCACCGATCCCCTCGGCGTTACCCGGGGCAGATCGGCCCAGGTGAGCAGCGGTCGGCCGACACTCTCCGCTCGCACGGTGACCACCTCAACCGGATCTCCCTCCCGGGCGAAACCGTTCTGCTCCTGATGTGCCCGGTGGAAACGATCGAGCAACACCTCCCATCCTTCGCCGCATACGTAGGGCACGGTCGTCTCGTGTGCCTGGCCGATGTATCGAGCATCTACGTATGTCTGGGTTGCCGTCGGATCGGAACCCCCACTACGAAGCCGTGTCGCCGCAAGCTCCGCTACCGCGGCCAACTCGCCATCGAGCTGTATCCCCGCGGCGACACGGACGGAACGAGCCGCGTCGGCTCGGGGTGGGCTGAGCAGCAGTCCCAATGCCGAGAAGACACCGGCGTGAGGGGGGATGATCACACCGGCCATATCGAGCCGACGCGCCAGCGCAGTGGCATGCAGTCCACCGGCACCCCCGAAGGCTACGAGGTGGCCTGAGCGCGGATCGGCTCCCTGCTCGATCGACACCGCCCGGATGGCCTGGGCCATGACCTCTTCGACAACGGTGACCATCCCCTGCGCCGTCGCCGTAACGGAGAGACCCAGTTGCGAGCCGACCGACTCCAGCGCCGTTGCTGCGAGATCGGCCCGGATCGGTAGCGTCCCGGCCAGACGGCCCTCGGGGTCGATCCGTCCCAAGGTGACGTTGGCGTCGGTCACAGCCGGTTCCGATCCGCCGTGCCCGTAGCAAGCCGGGCCGGGCCTGGCCCCCGACGAGCGCGGGCCGACCCGCAACGAGCCGCCTCCGTCGATCCAGGCCACCGAGCCGCCGCCCGCCCCAACGGTGTGGATGGCAACCGAAGGCATCCGGCAGGGATAGCCCGCAATAGGACGCTCGTATGAGACCTCGGGCCGCCCGTTCTCGATACGACAAACGTCGGTTGAGGTGCCCCCCATGTCGAATGAGATCAGCCGATCCCGGTTCAGCACCGATCCGATCGCCGCTGCGGCGACAACCCCCGCGGCCGGGCCCGAGAGCAGAATCGATGCCGGAAGGCGGGCGGCCGCGGCGATTGGAATCAGGCCGCCCGACGATCGCATAACCTCAATGGCGCTGGGCAATCCGGCGGTACCGGCGCCCGATTCGAGACGCCGGAGGTAGTTGCCGGTCTCCGGGCCGAGATAGGCGTTGATGACAGTCGTTGCGGTTCGCTCAAACTCACGGAACTCCGGAACCACTTCACTGGAGAGCGATATCGCCAGGTGCGGCCAACGGCCCTCGAGCGCGGCGGCAATCGCCTGTTCCTCGCCCGGATTCTCGTAGCCGTACAGCAGCGAGATGGCAACGGCAGCCGCGTTGCCGATCGCCGGATCTAGGCCGGTCGGATCATCCACCTCGTAGCGACGCTCCCTCGGGACAAGAGGCTCGGCCCGGTCGGCGAAGCTGTCGTAGAGCGACGGACGGTCCTGCCGCCCGATCTCGAGCACGTCGGCAAAGCCGGGAGATGTGATGAGGGCGGTGTCAGCGCCGCGCCGCTCCAGTAGGGCGTTGGTGGCCACGGTCGTTCCGTGGAAAAATCGGTCTGCGGCAACGTCGAGAGCGGAGGCACCGGCGACCACCCCCACACTCTGGTCGTCTGGTGTTGAGGCAACCTTCCCGGTCACGATCCGGTCTCCATCCCACGCCACGAGATCGGTAAAGGTGCCGCCGACGTCCGCCGCCAGCGCCGCGTTCCCATCGCTCATGTACCATCACCGGAGGTCGCAAGTGAGGTGTCGATGCCGGTCACAGTCAGTTCAACGCCAAATCCGAATGCAGCCAAGTTCACTGTCGGTGTGGACGTCGGCGGACCGACGACGTTCGTACCCAGCCAACCCACCGACGATCCGCTCGGGTCGGCATTACTGGACCTTCCCGGTGTCGCCAGTGTGTTCATGACCGCTGATTTCGTCACGATCAACAAACTACCCGAAGCCGACTGGGAAGCCATCATCGATCCGGCCCAAGACATCTTGGAGAACCACTTCTCTTAGCCGACGGCGATCCGTCCCTCCTCGATTGTCCACGTCGAAGTGGTGGTCTCACGGGCGAAAGCGCCATCATGCGTTACGACAACGATCGCCCCGGGATAGGCGGCGAGGGCGTTCTCGAGACGCTCAACCGAGGGCAGATCGAGATGGTTGGTTGGCTCGTCGAGCAAGAGGAGCCAGGCACCGCGCCCCAGACCCATGGCAAGAAGCAATTTCCTCGCCTCACCGGGCGAGGGCAGCTCTGTTGCCAACACCCGCTTCGGGTCTGAACCGAGCACCCCGACGATCCCCAGTACTCGGCCTCGCGTCCGCGAGTCGAGGGCATCGAAGGAGGCCACCAGCTCCTTCGTCTCCTGCCGGGTGAGCTCCTGAGGCATGTAGAGGATCCGATCGGGCTCGAGGGTGGATTCGGCGAGGAGCGCCCTCAGCAAGGTGGTCTTCCCAGCACCGTTGGGACCGGCGAGGAGAATCCGATCGTCTCGCCCGATCGCAACATCGACGTCGGGCACGAGGATTTGGTCATCCACATGCAGAGGGCCGGTGAACGACAAGAGACGAGGGCGGCGCGAGGGTTCGAAGTCAAAGAACAGCTCACCGCCGAGTCGGCGTCTCATCTCGAAGTCGGCGGCCTCGGTTCGCAGCCGCTCCGCCTCGTCACGCAGCAACCGCATCTCGTGGGAGGCCTGCTTCTGTCCGCCTTCGAACTTCGCCTTTGCCGCCATTGACCTGATGTCCTTGTTGGCAGGAGCGGCTCCCCGCAACTCCCTCTTGCGCTGGCTCTCCTTCTGCGCCGCGGTTCGGCGCTTGTCGCCGAGCCGGCGCTCGACCTTCTTCCGTTGCGACTGGACTCGCTGGTACTCCTCGACCACGGCAGTCTCCTCAGCGTCCCACCCCTGTCGAGCTACGTCGTATCCGCCTTGCCATAGGCTGACCGCTCCCGGTTCGACTCGCAGAGTCCTGCGGCACAGATCGTTCAGCACCTCACGATCATGAGAGACGACGACTCCCACACCGCCGTAGCGACGCAATACTCCGAGAAGCAGCTGCCGAGCGTCTTTGTCGAGGTGGTTGGTCGGTTCGTCCAGGAGCAGTACGTCCGGTCGCTGATAGAGAGCCCCGGCTACCTGCCACCGCTTGCGCTCACCGGGAGACAGAGTGGGCCAGCGATCGAGGTCGCCACGATTGAGCTCGAGTCGTCCCAGCAGAACGTGGGCCTCGCCATCCCACGAGTTCGCCAACTTGCTGATGTTGTCGTCGATGTCGTCGGCGGTCTGCGGGCAGCGCACCACGATGGCGTTGCTCGGATCGAGCTCGACTCGCCCTCCGGTCGCCTGCAAGGTCGAGTCGATGAGCCGCAGCAGGGTGGTCTTGCCTGCGCCGTTGGCGCCGACAACGCCGACCCACCCGCTACCCAGCGAGACCGAAAGGTCGTCGAAGACGGGAATGGCAGACGAGTACCTGAAGGAAACATTGTGAAAGTGAATGGCCGGCATTAGCGCTCCAAGAAAGGTGACGCAGGCGGGGGGACCCTCGCGGCGTCAGAGACGGTGGTTCTTGGAGTTAATTGCGCATCGCTTCCTTGGTTCGACCCGGGAGAGGTTACACGCTCAGGCGGGAACTGCCTCCGGGCACGAGTGGCGGGCTCGCAGCATCCCGTGGCCCGTGAAGACCGAAAGCGCAATCCAGACGAGCACAAATCCGATCAATTCGTCCCGGGTCACCTCCTCGCTGTAGACAAAGACACCGATCAGAAACTGCAGCGAGGGGGCGATGTACTGGAGAATCCCGATAGTGGACAACTTGACGCTTTGAGCTGCGATCCCGAAGAGAACGAGCGGCGTGGCGGTAGCGATCCCGGTGAGCATCAGAAACGCGGTTACGCCCGGGTCGCTCGAAGCGAACGAACCCGATCCATCGAGGGCGAGCCATCCCAGGTATCCGAGCGCGGGAATCGCAACGAGCGACACTTCAACGCCGAGACTCTCGATCGAGCCAATGGAACTGGTCTGCTTCTTGAGCAGCGCGTAGAACCCGAAGGTCCCCGCCAACACCAGCGCAATCCACGGCAGCGACCCGACTCGTACCGTCATGTAGACAACTCCGCAGGTGGCGATAGCGACCGCCAGCCATTGCCCCGGTTCCAATCGCTCGCGCAAGATCATCACTCCGAGCACCACGTTCAACAGCGGATTGATGAAGTAACCGAGGCTCGTCTCGACGATATGGCCATTGTTGACGCCCCAGATGTAGGTGACCCAGTTGACCGAAAGGAGCAGCCCGGTCAATAACAACCGCGCAAGGACCCTTCGCTCCAACTGCACTATGTGCGACCAGGTGCGCTTCACGGTGATGGTCAAGCTCAGGAAGAGGACCGACCAGACCAGTCGGTGGGCGAGGATCTCGAATGCCGCCACCTCTTCGAGCGTCTTCCAGTACACCGGCAGAACACCCCACACCAGGTAGGCACCAACCCCGGCGACCATTCCGCGATTCATTCACGCATTCAAACAGGTGCTGCGGCGCCGTCCGCCACCATATTGATCAGCCGGCGAAACCGGCCAAATCCGGAAGCGATATTGACTCGGGGGATGCGACCAGGCTGGCCGACCCCCCAACATCGATGGCCACCTCCACTGAGTACGCCCCAGCGGGTTGGCGCACATAGCCCTCCTCTGTCCCGTTGAGTGTTCGGTAAGCCACCTCTACGCGGTAGCGTCCCGGCTCAACCGATTCGACCGAGTAGGCACCGACCCACTCGACGTACACGGGGGTGTCGGGCCGCTCGATGCCGGGCAGCAGCGCGTCGATGCGCTCCTCGACCAACGGATCGCCGTCGACCGTGAGCAGGTCTCGCACCAGCCACTCCGCCTGCATAGCCGCTAGCCGTTCCTCGTCGGCAGCATCGATGAGCATCAAATCGGCCTCGGAGTAGATCGCCACTGTCGGCGGCGGCGCAATTGCAGCCGGCATCTCGGTCGTGGCGGGCGTCGGGTTTTCGGTCGGCGTTGCCCGCGGGATCGCGGTAGCGCTGCCATCCCGGGTCACCATCCAACCCATAGCCACGACGAGGAGCACCAGCAATGCGGCGACACCGAGATAGCGGTTGCGCCGAGATCCCGAGGCAGCCGCGAGAGCAGCCCAGGGGATCTGCTCCATTTCTTCGAATTCATCGCTCATGGCTCGAACGTAGAGAATCGGTAGCCCCGGTTCAATAGGTTCAACCGCCGATGTAGCTCATCTCGACCTTGGGAAGATTGACGGTGGCTTCGGACCGCCGCTCGCTGTACCGATCGTCCCGGTTCTCCCAGGTCTTGCGCAGCAGATCGGCGATCTCATCATCATCGGCGCCATCGCGCAGCGGGGCACGAAGATCCACACCCCCGGTGGCGAACAGACAGGTGTAGAGGACTCCCTCGGCGGATAGCCGGGCTCGGGAGCAGTCACCGCAGAAGGGCTTGGAGATCGACGTGATCACTCCGATCTCGCCTGCTCCATCGGAGTAGCGCCAGCGACCGGCAACCTCCCCGGTGAAGTTGGGCTTGACAGGTTCCAACGGATAGCGAGCGGCAATCGTCTCCAGGATCTCCTGGGCGGGGACAACATCGTCGAGCCGCCATCCGTTAGACATGCCGACGTCCATGAACTCGATGAACCTGACTATGTGGCCGGTGCCCCGAAAATGCTCGGCCATCGGCAGAATCCCGCCCGAGTTGACTCCACGCTTGACGACCATGTTGACCTTGACCGGGGCCAGCCCAACGGCTGCAGCTTCGTCAATTCCGGCGAGCACATCGGAGACGGGGAAGTCGACATCGTTCATGGCGGCGAATACGCCCGGGTCTAGCGAATCGAGGCTGACGGTTACCCGGCGCAAGCCGGCCTCGGCAAGACTCGCGGCTTTGCGGGCTAGAAGTGAGCCGTTCGTGGTGAGGGTGAGGTCGCGCAGCGGTAGCGCAGCGAGATCGGCAACGAGTCCTTCGACTCCTCGCCGCAGCAGCGGTTCCCCGCCCGTCATCCGCACCCGAGTCACACCAAGATCGGTCAGGATCCGGGTCAACCGCGTTATCTCCTCGAAGGTGAGCAGCAGGTCGCGCTGGAGGAATTCGTACTCCCGATTGAAGATCTCCTTTGGCATGCAGTAGCGACACCGAAAGTTGCACCTATCGGTGATCGAGATACGAAGATCCCGCAGCGGGCGTTGGAAAGTGTCGACAACCATGGGACGCTCAGGTTACCCAGGCGCGGCATGTCTCAATATCGTTGCCGGGGATCACATAGGAACCGGCGTCTGATACGTTGCAGTTATGAGTAGAGCCCTAGAACTATGGCTCGACGACGAGACCGACGAAGCGCTCAGTCTGCTCTGTGCCGGTGGAACCACCGAGGCGGAAGCTGTCCGATCCGCCATAATCGAGGCTTCCCGCCGCTCCCGAGTTCACCCATTGGTGAGCGATCCCCACCTTCTGGAGAGGGCGCTCGACAAGAGTCACGACGTCATAGCCGAGATCCAGACGACTCACCGCCCGCCCCGCTAGGCAGCTTGGGGGCGCGTTTGCACCAAGGCGGACTCCTTCGTGCGCTAGCTTCGCCACGCCCGGCGCAAAGGAGCACTGATGCAGTTCGATCTTCCCCTCGCCGAACTCGAGGTCTATCGCCCGGATGTCGCAACTCCCGATGATTTCGACGAGTTCTGGGCAGCGCAGATTGCCGCAGCCGACTCCCACCCAATTGCCGCAAGATTCGAGCCGGCCGCTATGAGGCTGAACACAGTGGAGGTTTACGACGTCACCTTCACCGGACACGGCGGCAGCGAGATCCGGGCCTGGCTGCTCCTACCTCGTCACCGCTCCGGCCCGGTACCGGCGATTGTGGAGTACATCGGATACGGAGGGGGACGCGGCCTCGCCCACGAGTCGCTGCTGTGGAGCGCGGCAGGTTATGCCCACTTCCGCATGGACACCCGCGGTCAGGGCTCCGGCTGGTCCACCGGAGCCAGCCCGGATCCACACGATCCCGGGGATCCCGCCGTTCCCGGCTTCATGACCCGGGGAATCCGCAACCCCGAGACCTACTACTACGTCCGCCTGGTCATTGATGCAGTACGGGCGGTGTCCGCGGCCCGTAGCCATGAGGCGGTCGATACCACCAGGATTGCCGTCACCGGAGCCAGCCAGGGAGGCGGACTGGCGGTAGCTGCAGCCAACCTCGCCGACGATGTCAATGCCGCGATGGCTGATGTCCCTTTTCTGGCACATTTTGCGCGGGCAATGCAGATCACCGATTCCGCGCCGTATGCCGAGCTGGCTTCCTACTGTCGTGCCCACCGCGACCAGGTCGATACGGTATTTCGCACCCTTTCCTACGTCGACATCGTCAACCATGCCCGCCGGGCCACGATCCCGGCGCTGTTCTCCGTCGGTCTCAGCGATGACGTCACTCCACCGTCGACCGTATTCGCCGCTTACAACTGGTATGGCGGCCAGAAGGCGATCGAGGTGTACCCATATAATGGTCACGAGGGAGGTGGCGCCCATCATGAACTGGCCAAGCTCGAGTTTGCCGCGTCGGTGCTTGGCTGAACGGTGGTTGCGAAGTTAGCCGACTTCTCTACCGTCGCGTATTGGAATTCGACAATCTCGGCCTTCGCGCCGATTGCATCGGCCGATTGTCTAGCCCTTGGCGAGATTGATGAACTCGGAACGAGTCCGGGGATCGCTTTTGAAGGTACCCCGCATCGCACTGGTCACCGTCGAGCTGTCCTGCTTTTGCACCCCGCGCATCATCATGCACAGGTGTTGGCCCTCGATCACTACACCCACACCGAGCGGATCGAGAATCTCCGTCATTGCGTCGGCAACCTGATTGGTCAACCGTTCCTGGACCTGGAGTCGCCGAGCATAGAGATCGACGACCCGGGCGACTTTGGACAGGCCGATGATCTTGCCCTTAGGCAAGTAGGCGACCGCAGCCTTGCCGAAGAAAGGAAGCATATGGTGCTCACACATCGAGTAGAACTCAATGTCTTTGACCAGCACCATCTCGTCGGCACCTTCGGCATCAAAGACCGCGTTGTTGACAACATCGTCCAGTGACGTGGCGTACCCATTGGTCAGGAAGTCAAGTGCTTTCGCCACCCGTAACGGTGTCCGCACCAGGCCTTCCCGATCCGGGTTCTCACCGATCTCGAGCAGTTGTGCCCGCACGATCGACTCGAGCTGGGGAGCGTAGACATCGCCCGTCTGGTCGAATTCCTCCGGGCCACGCGACTCGTACGGCGTGGCGAGCCGAATCGAAGACACAGGCTTGACCGACTCCTGAGCGGCATCAACCTCCAGCATGAGGTCATATGCGGTCTTGCCGCTTGCCGGATCAACAAAGGTGGGGGCAACGTCGGCAATCGGGATGGCAACGTGAGGCGCAGTGCTCGCCTCTGCGTCGGGCAGTATCCATCCGTCGAGATCGCCCTTCAGGCTTCCGTAGTACGCGATGTCGAGGTCGATGGTGCGGGGAGCGTTCTTATCCTCGGAGCGTTGCCGGCCCAGCACATTCTCGATGTGACGCAATTCCTCTCGCAGTTCCTGCGGGGGCAAGTTGGTACACGCGAGCACGGCAGCGTTGAAGAAATCGGGTGCATCCGTCGGGCCTCCCACCGGCGCACTTTCGAAGAAGCGGCTCACCTTCCGCACCTCGATCCGCCGGTGACGGCGAAGCAAACGGATAGCCTCGGGGAGGTATCGTTCCTTCTCGATATTCGAGCCGAGCGAGATGATGGTCTCAACGTATTCTTGCGTACTCATTCCTGACTCCTACGGGCCGGGGGTCGCTCCCGGGTGATGCTGATTCCCACAGATCTGGCATGGCGGAGGGCGCCCGGCTTCTCCACCGTCATCTCCACACGCTTGATTCGGGGCTCTATGTCGAAACAGATGTCGACGAGTTCCTGGACGAGTCGCTCGACCAGCATCGGCTTGCCTTCGCGAACGTGGGCAATCAGTGCCTTGTTGATCGTGCGATAGTTGACCGCGTCGTCGATCTTGTCACTCGCTGCGGCCGGACGGGTGTCGGCCCAGAGGACGGCGTTGATGAGGATCTCTTGCTCATTGACCCGCTCCTCGGGATTGATGCCGAGGATCCCGGGGACGGAGAGGTCCTTGATGAGTATGCGATCTGGTTCCATGACCCCTGAGCGTACAGGGCAAGCGGGCTTCTGCTGCAATGGACTCGCCTTACTTCGCTCCCCGCCTAAACCGCCACCACTCCAGGCCGACTAGAACACCATCGCCAGGAAACGGAACCCATGACGGCTCAGGATGTGTCTCCCCGGGAACTGTCGACATCCAGCCGCGCCCTACTCGAGATAATTCCTGCACCGATCTGGCTGGAGGACTGGTCGAAGGTCGAGAATTTCTGCCAAAAGCAGCGCAACGCCGGCGTCACCGATCTCCGCTCCCTTCTCGTCGAAGACGAGACACTGCTCAGGAGTGTCATCTCGGAGATCGAGGTCCTGGCCGTGAATGCACACACCGCCGCCTTCGTCGCTACCGACAACCAGGACGACCTGCTGGGCAACATCCCGGCCGGTCTCCTCGACCGTTCGTCGCTTGACTCCCTGATCGAGCAGATCATTCTCGTCTGGGAAGGCAACTGGTACGGCAAGTTCGAGGTCAACGACACAGACTTAGGCGGCACCAATCTCGATTGCGAGCTGGAGTGGGCCGCACCGCTTGTCGACGGGAAGCCCGACTACAGCCGGATCGCCGTTCTCGTTCGAGACCTCCGCGAGCAACATGCCGAGGAGCTGCGGAAACAGCGCAGCATCGAACGGTTGGAAACCCTCCTGGATATGGGACGAGGTATCGCCGCCACCTTCGATGCCGATTTGATTCTCGACCTTTTGGTCGACACCGCAACCGAGCTGGTTGATGCCGAGCGCAGCCTGATTCTGCTCGTCGACGACGATGCGACGCAGCTGGTCAAGAGCGTCGGGCGTGGTGTTCCGACCAGCGAGATCGAAACTACATCTATCGACGAGGCAATAGCCGGTTGGAGCAGTGTTGCCATCCGCACTCGCGAGGCGCTACGCACCGACGAGATTGCTCGCGACCCGGTCAAAGCCGGACCGGCGATGGACAGCGCCAACGTCAAACCAGGCATGTCGGCAGCCATTGCCCCGATAATCGTCGACGACCGCGTACTCGGGACTCTCACCACCCTGAACACGGCGCTGCGACGCCCATTCACCGACGAGGATCTCTCGCTCGTCAAGATGCTTGCCGCGCAAGCTGCGGTGGCGATGAGAAACGCCAGATTCTACGAGGAGCTGAGCCAGAGCCATGAGGCGCTGCAGGCTGCCCATCTCGAGCTCCAACACACGCAAGCCCAGTTGCTCGGCGCACAGAAGATGGAAGCGATCGGCAGCCTCGCTGCGGGCATTGCACACGAGATAAACACTCCGATCCAATTCGTTTCCGACAACGTCAACTTCATCAAAGAAGGGATGAAGACACTCGCCGGCTTCGCTCAGGAGCACGCAGCGATCCTCTCCGAGATTGTCGACCACCCTGAGCTCGGCGAACGAGTCCGCACAGTTCAGGCTCGCTGGAAGGAAGAAGACTGCGACTTCACCATCGAAGAGATACCAGATGCTGTTGAGGAAACCCTCGAAGGCACCAGACGGGTCACCGAAATCGTCAGGGCCATGAAGGAATTCGCTCACCCCGGTCAGGAGGAATTGACCTCGACCGACATAAATCGGGTGATTGAAAACACCGTCAAGGTCTCCCGCAACGAATGGAAATATGTCGCGGAAGTCGAGTTCGACCTGCAGGAAGACCTTCCTCAGATCCCCGCCCTTCCGGGACCACTCGGCCAGAGCATCCTGATCATGATCGTCAACAGCTCCCAGGAGCTAGCTGCCAATCGAGCCATCGAGTCCGAGGGCAAGGGCACCATCAAGGTGAGAACTCGACTCGTCGGAGATGCCGTCGAGATAGAGATTGCCGACGACGGCCCCGGCATTCCCCCGGAGATTCTCCCCAGGATCTTCGATCCGTTCTTCACCACGAAAGAGGTCGGGACAGGTTCCGGCCAGGGACTGTCGATCGCTCATTCGGTGATTGTCGACAGGCACAACGGGCAGATCTGGGCTGAGAACCTGGATCCGGGTGCGCTCATGGTCGTGCGGATTCCGGTCGCCCAGCCGAGCAAAGCCGGCGGCAACGAGACCGACGTCAACAACTAGGCGACGAGCAGCACCACAGCCGCCATTGCCAGTGCTACGCCAGCCAGCTGCACCCGGGTCAGCCTCTCGCCGATAGCGACCACCGCAGTGAGTGCCGTCACAACGGGGTAGAGCGAGCTCAGCACGCTGACGATGCCAAGCGGTCCTCGCTGCAGCGCGACCGCGACGAACAGGTTCGCCCCCATGTCAAGCAGCCCGGCAACGGCCACCCATCGCAGCGAGTCCCCGGTGGGGCGCGTTGCCGGCTCCAGCGAGCGGTGCAAAACCCAGCCGAGCGGGATCGTGACCGCCCGGGCTCCCAACAGAGGCCAGAATCCACTCGCTTCGCCGGTCTGCGCAATCGCGATGAAGAAAGCCGCGAAGCCGACTCCCGCAGCCAGGGCCATGCCGAGCAACCGCGGGCTGAGCCGAGCTGCCGAGCGTTCTCCGGCAATGGTGGCTATCGCGCCCAGTGCAAGCAACACACCGGCGCCGGCCGGCAGGGTCAGCGATCCTCCGGTTGCCAGGTCGACAACGACTGGGATCGCCGCCGTGGTGGCCGCCGTGATCGGCGACACAACGGCCATGGTTCCTTCGGCAAGGGACCTGTAGAGCAGGCCGACGCCGACAACGCCGCCGATTCCCGCCGCTGCGCCCCACAGCACATCTCCGATGCCAACTTCGGTAGCCGGGAAGAGGAGGAGCCCGCCAACCAGGGCCACCAGCCCGATACTCTGCGACCAGAACGTGACCCCCCACGGCGGGAGCCGCCGCGAGGCGTAGCCTCCCGAGAAGTCGGCAAGGCCATAGAAGACCGCTCCGCCGAGGGCGAGAGCAAGTGTCACGACGTCACAGTCTTGCTAAAACGGATCGGGAGCGCCGGGATGCAGCTTCTTGTATAGCTCGATGGCTTCTTCCAGGTAGTTGACCCCGCATACCAGGGCGACACTGGAATACGCCGAGCATTCACCGGTCTTCACGTAGGCGAAGGCGTTCTCTGCCATTTCGGCCATCAGCTCGGCGTGTGGTTTCTCCGCGGGCTCCACATCGAGCAGCGACACAACCTCGCCGTGCACCTCCGGATTCCAGTCGGCAAACTCGGTGGCGACCATTGCTGCCTCGACGACCAGCTCTTGCCGCACCGCAGCGAGCACCTGAGCCATGCTAGGCACTCCGCAGGCTATGCCCAGGTCCAGCCGCGCCTTGCCGGCCGGGATCCGTAGGCCGGCGTCGGCCAGCAATATCACGTCACCGTGGCCGGCGGCGGCGATGAGATCGAGCAACTCGGGATGAAGGACGCCTGAGGTTTTCATCATTACTCCCGTCTGAGAAGTGCACATTTGTTCTGGGTTGGACAAATGCTCGCGACGGGATGATACTGACCCGGGATGGTTGCCAACAATTCACGGCGAGAGTTGACGATCCGGGCTGCGTGGCTTTATCACGAGCGTGGGTTCAACCAACAGGCGGTTGCCGATCGCCTTGGTGTCTCCCGCTCCACCGTGAGCCGGCTCCTGGCCGACGCCGAGCGGGCCGGGATCATACGCGTGATCGTCACCGAATCCCTCCCCGAATCAGCACGGCTGGCCGAGCGACTCATCGAGGACTACGGGCTCGCGGGAGCTACCGTCGAAATTGCCCTCGACGGCGAATCCTCGTTTGATGCCGCGGGGGCCGCCATGGCTCGCCGCCTGGAGCACGCCGTTGCAGCTGGGTCCACCATCATCGCAGCCGGTTGGGGACGCACCCTGGGATGCGCCGCCAAGACGGCCCGCAGCATGCATACGTCCGGGGTGACGGTCGTTGACGCCTTCGGGCACACAACCAGCCCCGATATCGCAACGGCAGTGGAGGTGACCAATACCCTCGGCCTCAAGTACGGCGCCAAGGTCATGCACATTCCCTCACCAGGGTTTGCTCCCACCGTCGAGATTGCAGCCAACTTCTACGAGTCGGAGTCCGTTTCCTCGACACTGGAGAAGGCCAGAGCTGCGGACATGACGATCGTTGCGATCGGCGTCACCGGGCCCGATTCGCTGCTCGTGACGGCCGGCTATCTGACCAACCAGCAAATGGACGAGATCATTGCAGCGGGAGCGGTCGGAGAGGTGTTCGGCATCTACTTCGATGCTAAGGGCAACGTCATCGAGCAGGATTTCGTCCACCCGATCTCTCTCACACTCGAGGATCTCTCTGCCTCGCGTCGCGTCATCGCAGCCGCGGGCGGACCCGAGAAAGCCGAGGCGCTCAAGGGAGCGATCGCCACCGGAGCCATCGATGAGGTCGCGGTGGATGACAGCCTGGCCCGGGCCCTGCTCGATTAGCCGGCCGATCCCCGTTCTTGCGTACAAACGTCGTCGTATGTACCACGAATCTATGCAAGGACCTTTTGCGAGACCGCAGCTCGGAACTGCTCTGCCGTTTCGGCCAGACTCTCGCCGCGATGCAGATCGCCACCGATGAGCAGGGCGACGTCGTTGCCGTAGAAGTCAATGATCTCGTCTACCCGATCGAGAGTCATCCCGCCGCCCGGCGATGGCATTGCGGGCTTGACATCGCCGAGGGGCTCGGTCAGTGCAGTCGCAATGTCACGGCACTCCTGCCGGCTGAAGCTGAATCGGCCCCCGTAGTTTGGGAAGATCGATAGATCGGCCCCGGCCAAACGCATCAGGGTTCCGTAGAGGCGTCCGTGGGCGATGCCGCTCGTCGGAGACGCCGAGTACGACCCGACATAGGCGGGATGTCCCATGATCGGAACCTCGGTCTTCGTCGCTAGATAGCGCATCTGATCGAAGCTAGTGATTCCCGGCAGCACCAGCAGCGCACCGGCCCCAGCATCGAGTGCAACCTCGATCCGGCTCTCGAGCTCGTTGTAAGGGGCATTGATGCTGGGCATGTAGACACAATTGAGCCCGCTCTGCGCATTCGCTTTGGCCACCGCTTCGGAACAGCGCTGTACCCGTTCCACATAAGGTGCAAACGGCTGGTTCGCCAGACTGTGATCGTCCTTGATCATGTCGATACCGCCCCGCGCCAGCTCATAGGCAGTCGCAGCCAGACGCGCGGAGGACAAGCCCATCGGCTTCAGCGCGGTTGCCAGGAGCGGTCTGCTCGGTGCATCGAACATGCCCCGCAATCCCTTGATGCCGAACCGCGGGCCGGGCAAACGGGCAAGCAGCGAGGCGGGCAGCTTGAAGTCCACAAGGCGGATCCCGGGCAGCAGCGCGCTGTTTCCCCAGAGCACGTTCATCAGCTGCGGCAATTCGAAACCCGTCGTCTCCACGGCGTAGCTGACCACGGCATGAACCACCCCGCTGTCGACCACGGCAACGGACTCCACCCGACCGACGATCTCACGCTGGATATCGTCGTCTGGCACCAGATCGGCCGGGAACTCGATGGTTTGCTCGACCCGAAGGGCGTTGACCCGAGCCTCCGCCTCGGTCACATCGCCGTGAAACTCGTAGACCGCCTCAATACGATCCCCGCTGACCTGCAGTGTGGTGGGCTCGATCATCAGAGAGCCTCCGCCTTGGCCAGGCTGTGCACGGCTTCGATGCGCACCGCCTCGAGATCCGCTTCGGAGACACCCGTCCTCCGACCCAGGAGCTCCTCGATTCCGCGCACGAGGGCGGGAGCATCGAGCCCGTATTCCTTCATCAGGTACTGCCGGCTGGCTCCGTGCGCGTAGGTGTCCTTGAGTCCGAGCCGGATCAGCCGCTTCCCGATGGCGTTCTCTGCCATCACCTCTGCGACCGCCGATCCGAGCCCGCCGATGATGGTGTGGTTCTCCAGCGTCACCACCCCGTGTCTGGCGCGACGGATCGATTCGAGAATCAGCGGATCATTGAAGGGCTTATGCGTCGATACGTGGATGTGGGTCATCCCCACCCCGGCCGCAGCCAGCGGCGCCGTCGCCCGCATCGCTTCTTCGGTGGTGATCCCGGCGGTGAACACGGTCACATCGTCGCCTTCGCTGAGCACCCGGACCTGATCGAGACGCATCGGCTCATCCTTCGGGAACAGGCGGGGCACCTCGCCGCGCAGCATCCTGATGTACACGGGCCCGTCGACGGCATGGGCGACGTCGAGGACGCTCTCCACTTCGGTGGCATCGCCGGTCTCGACAATGGTCATGTTCGGGGTTGCCCGCATCACCGAGAGGTCTTCGATCGCCTGGTGAGTGACCCCGCCGGGAGTGGTGATTCCGGGCAGGAAAGCGACGAACCGCACCGGCAGGTTTGGATAGGCGATCGACATCGCCATCTGATCAAACGGGCGCCGGTAGATGAACACCGCAAAGGTGTGGATCCAGGGGTGGAAGCCCTCTCGAGCCATCCCGGCCGCAAAACCCATCATGTTCTGCTCGGCCATCTTCATGGGGAAGAATCGATCGGGGTAGGTGTCACGCCACTTCCCCACCTCACTCGAGTTAGTGAGGTCGGCGGTGAGCACGACTACCTCCGGCTTGTCGGCACTCCAGTCGATGAAGTTCTGCACATGGGGACGTTTCACGATTTCCATGTCAACTCACCATCTCTTCGTATGCGGCCCGGTACTGGTCCCGCTCCTCGGGAGAAGTAAACCGGAGGTAATGCAACAAGGGTGCACGATCGCCAAACAGCGGCAGCCCGCGCACGGGATCAGTTCTGGCAATGACGAAGTGAGGTTTTCCCGTGTCCATCGTCATGGCTTCGTCGAGAGCGTCCAGCTCATGCCCGTTGCTCTCGATAGCGCTGGCGCCGAAGGCTCGAATTCGGTTGGTAAGTGGGTCCGCCGTCTCCACTTCATCGACGCACCCATCACACTGCTGGCCATTGGCGTCGACGATCACTCTGAGGTTGTCGAGTTCGAACCGTGCTATCTGCTCGATCGCCTCCCAGGTCTGCCCCTCCTGGAACTCGCCATCGGACATCATCACCCACACCTTGCCCGTATCGCCTCGTAGCTTGCGAGCTAGGGCGATACCGCCGGCCTGGCTGAGCGCCTGGCCCAGCGACCCGGTGGTTGTCTCGACGCCGGGCGAGTGCTCGGCACCGATCATCTCGACGGTGCTGCCGTCTTCGTTGAAGTGATCGAGGCCGCTCTCGGCGAGGCGGCCGACCTCAATCAGCGTGGCGTAGAGCACCAGCGCGTAGTGCGCCGGAGAGAAGATGAAACGGTCGTATTCCGGACCCTTCGGACCGTTGTAGTCGCCCCCGGTCATGAAGGGAATGCCGGGACCGGGGACTCCGTGAAATCGCCGTGGCTCGAGCGGAGCAATGCTCTCTCCCAGTCTCATCACGCGGCCGTAGAGCATGGCAAACATCTCGGCTGATGAGCAGGCTTGGCTCATGTAGCCACCGTTGTTGGCCAGGACGTGTTCGAGCACGCGGCGACGGATACCATCGGCAATGCTCTGCACCGATTCATGCCATTCGCTCATGATCCACCTCTTGTCGTGAAGGCCGCACTAATCGAGTCCTCAAATGGCGGCTCGAGCACGCCGACTTCCGTGATGATTGCCGTGATCAGCTCTGCCGGCGTGACATCAAAGGCCGGGTTCCAAACGGCAATGTCCTCCGGTGCGGTTGGCTCAGAACGCCACTTGGTCATTTCATGAGCCGGGCGAAGCTCGATTTCGATCTCGGCGCCGGTGGCGATCGAAGTGTCGAAAGTAGACAGCGGGGCCGCAACATAGAACGGAATCCCTGCGTACTTCGCATTGACGGCATGCGTGAATGTTCCGATCTTGTTGGCCGTGTCGCCGTTCGCAGCGATCCGGTCTGCGCCGACGATGACTGCCTCGACCTTGCCCTGCGCCATCGCCGTAGAACTCGACCCGTCGGGCATGAGAGTGACGTCGATGCCGGCGTCGTGTAGCTCCCAGGTGGTGAGACGGGCGCCCTGTAGCAGCGGCCGAGTCTCCGATGAGAGCACCTGCACCGGCTCTCCGGCAGCAGCCTTGGCGTAGATGACCCCGAGCGCTGTTCCCCAACCGGCGGTAGCGAGCCGTCCGGTGTTGCAGTGGGTCAGGATCTTGGTGACTCCCGACAGCTCCTCGAGCCCGAATAGGCCCATGCGAGTGCAGGCGTCGCGATCCTCGGCGATTATGCGATTGGCTTCGGCCAGCGCGCGAGCTCGTATTTCGGCGACGTCAGTGCCGGTCGATGCAACATCGCGCACCTTCTTGACGGCCCAACTCAGATTCACCGCAGTCGGTCTCGCATTGCCGATCGTGTCAACTAGCTCGTCGAGTACGGCAACGGCCGCCGCGGCATCTGCCGGCCGACGTTCATCGAGCCCGACCACCATTCCCAGTGCGCCGCAGGCGCCGATGGCGGGTGCCCCGCGGACGGCGAGGCGGTATATGACATCGACCACTTCAGCAACCGTGCGCAGCTCGATGATCTCGAGCTGCGTCGGCAGTTTGGTTTGGTCGATGATCTCAATATGGTCATCGACCCAGGCCACCGAGGGTTGGAGCTTGGCCAGGAAGTCGTCGGCGAGCGACAGGTCCATCAGCCCAGCACCTCAGCTCGGACCTCGTTGAACACGTCGTTGGCCTTGGCCACTGTGGCCAATTCGTCCCGCTCGCGGATCCAGGTACTTGCAGTCCGCAGCACCATCGTCGCCGCCTTGACATGCTCTTCGTGGGGTAGCTCCTGGATGTCGGTCACCTTGGCAAGACCGATGATGCGCCGGTTGGCTTTGCAGCCGCCGTAGCCGATAGTGTCCTTCGCCACCTGCGCCAGCCAGGCGTCGAGGAAGCTCTCAGTCCAGGTCTTGTCGAGACGCTCGGGCCACAGTCGGCGCATCTCGGACTCGAAGGAATCCCAGGTCTCGGGGCCGATGTCGGCGAGCCACTGCTGGTATTCCTCCGGCCGGTTCAGAACCGCGGCGCGCGCCCGTGCTGCCATGTAATTGCCGAACAGGGCACCAAGGTCGAAGCCGACCGGGCCGTAGTAGCAGAACTCGGGATCGATGACCTTGCACTCGCCGCCGTTGTCGCCGTTGCGAACCATGACCGATCCGGTGTGGAGGTCACCGTGGATCAGCGCCTCTCCCGCCGTCATGAACTTGTACTTCAACATGCCGACCTCGGCCCGAAGCCGTGCGTCTGCCCGCATTCCCTCGATCTCGGGGATCAACTCGTCGACATAGCTGTTGTTCTCGACGTCGATGTAGGGCTCGGTGAAAACGAGGTCCTCGGTGATCTTGCACAGCTCGGGGTTGATCGCCTCGGCTAGCCGCTCCTTGATCTCCCCCTGATCGATAGAGAAGAACGAGGTGTAGAAGGCGAGGGCGGCCACGTAGCGGCCGAGCTTGGCTCCCACTCCGGGATGCATCTTCCCCAGGTTGAGCTGGATGCGCCACATGTCCCAGCCCATGAGGTTTTCCATGGCGAGGACGTAGTTCTCTTTGTCGAGGCCGTAGTAGGCGGGCACGAGATCGGGGACGTGATCCACCGCCGCCTTGAGCCCGCGCGCCTCAGCGACGACCCGCTCCGGCGTGAGCGGCCAGTCTTCGCCGACGAGCCGCACGTAAGGGAGCGACTGCTTCAGGCAAATCCCGTTGCCGTTCCCGTCCTTGCAGACGAACACCAGGTTGAGGTTGCCATCGCCAACTTCCGACACCTCTAGGGTCGAAGTATCCACGACGTCTTTGAGGCCGTCCGTTCGGGCGATGTAGGCCGGGACGGTCTCCGGGTTGAGGATCTCGTACTCTGGGGCCATCCTGTCTTCCTCCTATTCCGGATCGAGCGCATGTGCGCTCAGTGCGGTTACCTCGATGTCCATCCACGGAAACAGCGGCAGCGAGCTGAGAATCTCGTGGAGCTCCTCGGCGCTGTCGACTCGGTAGAGGGCGTAGACGGCCCTCCTTCCCGGAATTCGCCAGATGCGGCGCAACTTGCCCGCATCGACCAACTCTTGACCGCGCACCTTCTCGGCGGCCTTGACCTGGGCAAGGCGGTCCGGATCCATATCCGGGGAGATGTTCTGTTCGATGCGGGCAAGAAACTCCACCGCTACCCCTCGGACGGGGCCGGCGCCACCAGAGCGTTGGCTTCGTCGGCGGACGCGCCTTCGTGGATGACCGCCCGCAAGCCTTTGGCGACACCCACCGGGTCGTAATGCTGCCAGATATTGCGACCGAGGTTCACGCCGATAGCGCCACGGTCGATTCCATCACGAACGAAGCTGAACACCTCATGGGCATCGTCCGTCTTCGGCCCACCCGCAATCACAACGGGAGCCGGGCACGAAGAGGTGACCTTCTCGAACTCCTCACACCAATAGGTCTTGACGACCCGCGCCCCGAGCTCGGCGGCAATGCGGCAGCTGAGCGCCAGGTACCGCGCATCGCGCTTTTCCAGCTCCTTGCCAACTGCGGTGACGGCCATCACAGGAATCCCGTACCGCTCGTACTGATTGACGGCGCGAGCAAGATTGCCCAACGACTCCCGCTCGTATTCCGACCCGACGAAGATCGATACCCCAACTGCGTCTGCGCCCATGCGGATTGCCTCCTCAGGGTCGACGACCAGCTGTTCGTTCTCCAGAGATGGCCCAACAATGCTCGTACCCCCGCTGATGCGAAGAATCACGTTCGGCTTGGTCTCTGCCGGAATCGAGTTGCGCAACACACCCCGGGTCACAAACAGCGCGTCCGCAATGGGAGTCAGATCCTTGACCGTTTCTCCGGGCCGTTCGAGGGAGCGGGTCGGTCCCAGGAAGTAGCCGTGATCGATGGCAAGGAAGAATGCGTGGCCCGTCTCCGGCCGGATGATCTGTGCCATCCTGCGTTCCATACCCCAGTCCATTTGGTCCTCCGTTCATTACCTTGCACGTTTGTGCAGCCTTGCACCTTCGTGCAAGTATGTACTTGTCTTCTCAGATCCGCAAATGCGCTAGATCACTCGCTCGTTCCCACCGTCGATCGGGATGTGGGCGCCGGTAATCGGAGCGAACGTCTCCCCCAGCATCACGGCGATCACCTCACCGACGGCGGCGCTGGTGATCTCGACACTCATCAGGTTGCGCCGCTTGTACTCCGCAATGGTCATGCCGTAGCGCTTCGCCCGCTCGGCGAGCAGCTCTGGTGTCCACAGGGCAGTGTCGAACACCGCATCGGGATGCACCGAATTGACCCGGATCCCGTCGCGAGCCCACTCCAGCGCGGCAACTCTGGCTATCTGGTTGGCCGCAGCTTTGGAAGCTGAATATGCCGAAGCACCCGGACCGGGGGCGGCAACATTCTTGGATCCAATGACCGCAACACGACCGCCACCCGGCGCCTGCAGGAGGAGAGGGTGCAGTAGCGATAGCAGCTGAACCAAGCCATCCACATTGACGGACATGGCCCGACGCCAGGCAGCTGGGTCGTGTTGGGAAATCGGAGCGGATTCGGGGAAGAGGCCGGCGGCGGCGACGAGCATATCCACACCACCAAAGCGCTCTACGCCCGCATCGAGGGCTGCCGAAGTCTCGGCGGTATTGGAAAGGTCGCAGGGGACACCGAGGTAGGCAGGGTGGTCGGCCATTTCGGTGACAGCAGGATTGATGTCGAGCCCGATGACTGCGGCCCCCCGTTCGAGCAAAGCCAAGGCACAACCGCGGCCGATCCCCGAGTTGGCTCCGGTGACGACGGCCACCTCGCCGGTGAACTCGCCCCGGTCGCGAGCCCGATCCAGCTTCAGTTGCTCGAGTTCCCAGTACTCGAGATCGAAGATGTCGCCGGCCGGTAGCGCCGAATAACCGCCGATGCCTTCGGCCCGCTCGATAACGTCGATGATTTGGAGGTAGATGTCGGCGGCAGCCTGTTCGGCGTGGATATCCGGACCGGCCGAGACCATCCCAAACTCGGGATCGAGAATCACCCGCGGTGCCGGGTCAAGCATCCGCAACGAACGTCCAGTCGAGTGCTCGTCGAAGTAGGCCTGGTAGTCCTTGGCGTAGGTGGCCACATCACGACCGAGCTGCGGTACCCGCTTCGTCCAGATCACATGGTCGGGAGTGGCCACACCCTGCTGGCTGACTGCGACAACATCGGGACGCTGCGAGAACGCCCAGCTGACCGGATCTGTGTGGCGCTGCACGATGCAGGGCTTGCCGGCGGCTGCGGAGATCTCCCTACGAAGCGCAGCGAGCTCCAGCCGATCTATTGCGGGAGGACCCGAAGCAGGAACCGGAGAACGCCCCCGGTCGGCACCTCGATCCAGGTACTCCTCGGCGGCGCCGACTAGCGACACCATGCGATGGTACGCCTCACGCGAACTGTCACCGAAGGTAAAGATGCCGTGGTTCATCAATACCACCGCTTCAGTTGCCTCCGTGGCCTCAGTTCGATAAGCGCGAGCGGCTGCGGCGGCGGCCTTGAAACCGGACATGGCGTAAGGCACAACGACGACCCTCTCGCCATAGAGACTGCGTACCTTCTCCTCACCACCGACGGTGTTGGAGATGGCCAGCAGCGCGTTGGGGTGGGCATGCATCACGGCGCGATTGGGAATGACGGCATGAAGTATGGCCTCGACCGACGGTGTCGGTGCATCAGCGCTGAGCCGCGACCCCCGCAACTCGTTGAGCATTGCCGTGTCGGCCAAGGTCTCTAGTGCAACGAGTCTTTCCACCCGCTGCAGCACCAGCGGCGAGAATCCAGTGACATCGATGTCGACAAGATCGAATCCACTCGCTTTGACATAGAGGACCTCGACGGGATCTCCGTAGAGATCGCTCTCGACAACCTTTACCGATGTGTTGCCACCGCCGTGCAGAACGAGGGAAGTGTCGGCGCCCAGCAATCGGGATGCATACACGCACTCATCGAGCAGGGTGGTGTACTGCGCAGCTTCCTCGTCGTTCCACCTGTTCTCCATTTGCCTGCCTCGTCGTCTATCTATGTGATTCGTGGTCGCTGCGGCTGCTCTACTCGACCTCGGCGAACTCCGGATACATTGCCAGCAGTGCGGACTCGCTTGCCTTACAGATCCCCCGCTCGGTGATGATCCCGGTGACATAGCGTCGCGGGGTCACGTCAAAGGCGAAGTTGGCTGCGGCTGCTCCGGGAGTTGCGGTCTGCGGCTCGACCTGCCGACCGTCGAGCCAGCCGGTGGCTTTGGTCACCTCATGGCCGCCTCGCTCCTCAATCGGAATCTCCGCAACGCCGTCATGGATCTCGGGATCCAGCGTGCTGGAAGGGAGGGCGGCATAGAACGGCACACCGTTCTCCTTCGCAATCACGGCCTTCATATACGTACCGATCTTGTTGCACACGTCGCCGCTGATCGTGGTGCGGTCGCTGCCGACAATCACGAAATCGACCTTGCCGTGTTGCATCAGATGACCCGATGCGTTGTCGGGAATGACCGTGAACGGAACGCCGGCCTGCTGCAGCTCCCAGGCGGTGAGCCGGGCACCCTGGTTACGCGGTCGCGTCTCCGATACGTACACGTGAATGGGAATCCCCTTCGCGTGGGCGGCATACATGGGAGCTGTTGCGGTGCCGTGCTTGACGAACGCAAGCCAGCCGGCGTTGCAGTGCGTCATGATGTTGACGGTGTCGCCCTTACGCTCATAGATCTCTTCAACGATCTGGAGCCCGTGCTCCCCGATAGCGGCACACATGGCGATGTCCTCAGCGGCGATGGTCTCGGCGAGAGAGCGCGCCCGGACGATGCGCTTCGCGGAATCGTCGATGCCGAGTAGCTCCTTCAGCTGTCGTTGCACCGCCCAGGTCAGATTCACCGCGGTGGGACGGCTCGCCTCGAGTTCAGCACCGGCAGCCTGCAGTGCGGCATCGGCCTCTTGCGCACGCATCCCATCGGTGGCGAGGGCCGCCAGGTACATCCCGTATCCGGCGGAGACGCCGATACAGCCTGCTCCCCGGACCACCATGTCGGCGATAACCGTGGCCATGTCGCTGGAGGTGCGGATCGACACCTCCTTGTACTCGAACGGGATGAGCCGCTGGTCGATGCAGACAACGGAGGTTGGATCGTCCGCATCGATCCAGATTGTGATGTCGGCAGGGGTCTTGCTCATAGTGGCACCGCCGCCTGGAACCGCGCCTTCCTTCTCGACAGGGTGAAGGAGAACACGAGCGCAACCAGCAGCACGAAGCCCTTGACCACGTCCTGCCAGTAGTACTGGAAGTTCATCATCGTGGTCCCGGTGAGCAGAATTCCGATGAGAATCGCCCCTAGCGCGGTACCGAACGCATTCGGTTTGTTGGCGCCCAGCACCGACGTCCCGACCAGCGCAACCGCAACAGCGTCGAGCAGCAGCGAATTGCCGGCGGAGATGTCGCCCTGACCAATTCGCGAAGCGAGAATGAGGCCGGCGATCGAGGCGTAGATACCGGACAGCATGTAGGCGAAGGCCTTGTAGCGACCGACCCGGGCGCCGGCCAGGCGAGCGGCCTCCGGGTTGGTGCCGATGGCGTACATGACCCGTCCCCACTTGGTCCTGGAGAGGAGGAACCAGGTGGCAACAGCGAGAACCAACCAAATGACGACGGGGTATGGCACCGGTCCGAGTTCGCCGCGGTTGATCTCGAGAAAGCCTGGGGTGAATTTCCCCGGGGCAACGGTACCGTCGCGGAGGATGAGGCCGGACGAGACCGACTGGCCATCTACCGGCACGAGTTTCAACCCCTGCACAAGGAACATCGTTGCCAACGTGGCCAGCAGATCCGGGATCTTCAACACCACGATCAATAGGGCGTTGACCGCACCGATAATTGCCCCGGCCAGGATGACCGCAAGGATGGCCACAGAGCCCTGTTGGGCGTAAATCACCATGGTCATTGCGGCAACGGTCACCGACATTCCCGCTGTAGCACCTACCGACAGGTCGAGTCCGCCCACAACCATGGTCACCGTGACACCGAGACCGGCGATGGCGACGACCGAAGTGAACTTAAGCATCGAGAACATCGTCGATGACATGCGGAACGCCGGGATCGTTGCCAGGAAGTACACGAAGAAGATCACCGTGACGGCGATGAACCCATACTTGACCAGCAAATCCCGGGGATCGGGCCGCGGCTTGTTGGGCACCGGCCCCTGCCCCGTGTCCTTCGGCGCCATTGTTGTTGTGGCCACTTACTCAACCTCCGAGAGTCGTTGCAGGATCTCATCCCTGCTGGTCTCCGACAGATACGCGTCGTGTCGGAGATTTCCGTCCGCGAGCACAACGACCCGGTCGGAAACTTCCATGATTTCTTCGAGGTCCGTCGACATGACGAGAACCGCTGAACCAATTCCGGCAACCTCGCGTGCCTTCTCGGCGAGGTCGTGGCGGGCACCGACATCGACACCCTGGAACGGCTCGTTGAGGACCATCACCGTCGGCTGCTTACGCAGCCAACGACCGACGACAACCTTCTGTTGGTTGCCCCCGGAGAGCGACGCCACCGAGTCGGCTTCCGACTGGGCGACAACGCCAAAGTCTTGGATGACGGAGCGACCGACCTTGGCCTCCATCAGCGGGTTGAGGACACCGAGGTGGGAGATGTCCTCGAGAAACGGGAACGTTGCGATCATCGAGACCGTCCAGTCCTTGATGATCGTTCCGGCTTGCCGGTCTTCCGGAACCATGTATACGTCCGATGCGATGGCATCAGCCGGGGCTTTCGGGGCGAACATTTCGCCCTTGAGCGTCATCTCCCCGGCTTCAAAGCTCTCGGCGCCAAAGATGCCGCGAGCCAGCTGGCTCCCTCCGGAGCCGAGCAGGCCGAACACGCCGGTTACCTCACCGGCTCGTATAGAAAGATCAAAGGGGATTGATTTGGGGAGCAGCTGCACTCCCTTCAGATGAAGGACTTCCTCAGTGCCACGCAGTTCGGCGGTGCGCTCCAACTGATCGGTTTCCTCCACATCGAGCATCTCATGCAAGGCATACTCCCAATCGAACGGCCGGCTTTGGTCGCTGCGAATGACGCCGTCGCGTAGGACGAGCAGACGATCGGCGATGCTGTCGATCTCACCGATCCGGTGCGAGACGTAGAAGACGGCGACGCCACCGTCGCGAAGTTGACGGATCACGTCAAAGAGACGCTCGGCTTCTGTTTCTGAGAGTGCAGACGTGGGCTCATCGAGGATTAGCAGGCGGGGCTCGTTGACGAGCGCCCGGGCCAGCAGTAGTAGCTGCTGATCGGCAATCGGCAATTCGTAGACATCGCTGCGCAGCAGCTCGTCGGACCAGCCGAGGTCGAGAACTGCGGCTACCTCACGAGCTCTCGGCATCAGCGAGCGCAGCGATGCCGCCCGTGATACCTGGTTGTTGACGATGCCTTCGAAGAGCAGGTTCTCAGCAACGCTGAGACCGGGCACGACACCGTCGGCGATTTTCTGATGGACGGCTTCGATGCCGTGGGCATGAGCCGTCGTCGGGTGATCGATGTAAACGGGGGCACCGTCGATGATGACGGTGCCCCCGTATCCGTTGTACACACCGGAGAGAACCTTGATGAGCGTCGACTTGCCGGCGCCGTTGGCGCCGAGCATGGCCGTCACTTTCCCGGGCTCGATGGCAAGGTCGATTCCTTTCAGCACCTCATTGGGCCCGAAGGCCATCGTGATGCCCTCCATCGCAACTGCGGGTTCCATCAAGCGATTCCTCTCCGGCTTGGTATGTCTGTCTTTGCCCTTAGAACTCGATCGACGGGATCCAGTCGGCAGACTGGACATCGGCCAGGTTCAGAGCAGGCATGGCGGCCCGCAGCTCGACCATGTTGGTGATGCCGTTGTCGAGCAGGAACTGCTGGGTGACGAGCACGCCGGGGAAGTCCACAGAACGCGAATCCTGCTGACCGGCCAACTCGAGTGCCATGGTCCGCATCACGGCGGCGCCAATCGCGTTCGGGTCGGTCGTAGCCGTTGCCTTCCACGGGCTACCTTCGGCGGTCATGACCTCGATGTCGGCATTCGAGATATCGATGCCGTAGGCCCAGATGTCGGCAGCGAGGCCGTTGTCGTTGATGGCCGACACGGTGCCCTTGGTCAACTCGTCGTATGGAGCGAAGATTGCCCGCACGTCCGGATTGGCCTTGAGGGCCGCATCTACGAGCTGGGCGTTGTCGGTGGCAACTGCGTTCGTGAACTCACCAACGAAGAAGATCTCGCTCCAGTTGTTGTCGACCTTGAACTGCTCCCAGATCGTGTGACGACGATCGAGCGGGGCGATTCCGAGAACGTTGACGTAGCCAACGTTGAGGTCCGTCCCGAGGTCCTCGAGCATCTGCCCGAGTGACAGTTCGGCGAGGTTGAAATCGGACTGCTGCGTCTGGACTGCATTCGGGGCGCACTCCAAGATCGCGATGTCGTAAATGACAACCGGGATACCTGCGTCGAGCGCGTCGTTGATCAGCGGGCACATGGTGTCCGTCTGCCCGTGATCCACAACGATGCCGTCGGGATTCGTGCCGATGGCCGTTTCCATATCGGTGGCCTGCTTGGCGTTGTCAGCCTGTGCGTCGTACCAGGTGTAGTTGATACCCAGTGCGTCGGCCTGCTGCTTGGCACCGTTGGTCCACTGCTGGAAGTAGTCGCCTGCACCGCTGTTCTGAACGACAGCGATAGTCACCTCTCCGTCGAACGGAGCTGGCAAGGTTGCCTCGGCCTCGGTGGTCTGAACCGCCGCTGCCTCGGTAGTCGTGGTCGTGGTCTCTTCAGTGTCCTGCGAACACGCGGTCGCAAACAGGGCGAAAGCTACGAGGAGAATCCCCAGCCATATCCCTTTCCGCGCCGGTGTCCTCATACCTGTGCTCATCTTGCTCCTTCCGGTTCCGGTTTCCCGCCCCGGGCTCGGCCGAGGGGGACCTCCCTAACGCCGCTTTGCACAAATGTGCATGGATGCACACAGGTGCAGGCTACAGGGCACCGATCCTCGGTGCAACTCAGAGAAGAGGTGCAGGCGGCTTCCTCGGGGTCTCGAGACGATCGCGGCCGACACGTTTCCCCTAGTGTCCTCCTGAGCAGCACGGAGTTGGAACCATGGCGGAGATCCGAGTACACCTTCTCGGCGGTGCTGAAGCAACGGCTGCCGCCCAACTCGCCCCGCTGCTGAACGGTGCAATCTCACTGACCGAGGGAACTGCGGTGCCTGCCGGAACACAGATCCTGGTCGGCGGGGTGCCCACCCGCGACCAGCTCACCTCGCCGCAGTTGACTTCTCTCATCATCCCCTGGACCGGCCTGCCGCGCCGTACTGCCGAGCTTCTGGGCGACTTCCCCCATGTCCAGGCCTACAACCTGCATCACAACGCACTGATGGTCGCCGAGCTGACCGTTACGCTGCTGCTGGCTGCAGCAAAGTTCATCCTCCCACTCGACCGGGCTATGCGAGAAGGCGATTGGTCCCGTAACGAGCCGACTCGCACTGTTCTCCTCTCCGGGAAGATGTGTCTGATCCTGGGCTACGGCGCCATCGGGCAACGGGTTGCGCCCGTCTGCCGCGCCCTGGGCATGACGGTCATTGCTACTCGCCGGCAACCCGCAGAGAGCGACGGGATCGCTCATGAGATCCACGGGTCATGTGCGCTGCCCGATCTTCTTCCCCGAGCCGACGCCGTCCTGGTTTGTCTTCCGCTCACCGGGAAGACCCGCGGCCTCATTGGAGGCGAGGAGCTGGCGCTTCTGCCCGAGAACGCGGTCATCGTCAACGTCGGCCGCGGCTCGATCCTCGACGAGGAGGCTCTATTCACCGCCTTGCGCGAACGCCGCATTGCCGGCGCAGGTCTGGACGTCTGGTACAACTACCCGCAGGACGATGCATCGTCGTCCAACACCCAGCCGTCGTCGTTCCCGTTTGCAGATCTCGACAACGTGGTGATGAGCCCGCACCGCGGCGGCTCGGTCATCGAAACCGAGCAGTTGAGGGCCGAGGCGCTGGCGGAGATGCTGAATACGGCGGCCGCCGGCCAACCCCTGCCCAATCGAGTCGACCTCGAACGCGGCTATTAGCAAACCGTCGCTACAACTCGAGCACCATGGTCGACGACTCGCCGTTGTCTGCGACGGTGCGATAGCCCAGCGAGTTGTAGAGGCACTTCGACGGGTTCACGTTATTGACCGAGAGGCTGAGGCGAGTGATGCCCTCGGCCCGGGCCGCCTCGGCAAGCTCCGTCATGAGCCGCCGACCGATTCCCCGCCGCCGGAAGTCGGCGTGCACACCGATACCGAGCTCCGGAGTAGCTTCATCGACGAAGCCGTGGCCATGATCCTCGTCGCTGAATCGACGAGCGAAGGCGGCGCCGACCACGTCTTCTCCGGCGAGCGCCTTGACGACGATGTCACCCGGGCGACCCCAACCCTGGTGGTAACAGGCCACGTCCGGTTGCTCCATCGCCTCCTCGAAGGGCGGTATCTCCGGGTTGCCCGTCCACGAGATCGCAAGGTAGAGGGCGGACCGGACAACATCTACGTCACCCGGCCCGCCTCTCTCGAGCACAATCTCACTCACTCTTTCGCCTCCGCCATCTCGACGA
>Ga0180436_10000244_pt1 | contig 57809 bp, 58 predicted proteins | sample SS_ome_2_FD_132434 | JGI IMG/M metagenome (GOLD analysis project Ga0180436, IMG submission 132434) | Hypersaline lake sediment archaeal communities from the Salton Sea, California, USA - SS_3_S_2 metaG | ecosystem: Environmental > Aquatic > Non-marine Saline and Alkaline > Hypersaline >...
GCGACGCCGTAGCGCGCCGCGATGTCATTCAGAATCCGCCGTCACCCACGCGCCAGCGCCGCGGGCCGACCGTCAGTGCCAGCCACGAGGCACCCCCATGGGTGCGCGCCCGGCCCGCGGCGCCGGGATTGAGTACCCACGGCCGCGCCTCGGTATCCGTCACGCGGCGATGGCTGTGACCGTAAACGATAGCGCGCGCGGCCGGCCAGCGCGCACGCAGGCGGGCGTGGCGTTGCCCGGCACGCGGCCACTGGTGGCCATGGACCACGACCAGGCTGCCGCCGGTCAGCGTGATCTCGATTGCCTCGGGCAGCGCCGCGAGCACCGCGGCCTCGTCGGGTGGCCACTTCGCCGCGGCGTCGTTGTTGCCGGCGACCGCGGCGACCGGCGCCACGGCGCCGAGCGCATCCAGGACACCGGCGTTGCCGACGTCACCCGCGTGCACCACCAGGTCGGCGCTCGCCAGTGCGGCCAGTACCGCCGCATCGAGATGCCCGTGCGTATCGCTGACCAGCGCGATACGCCGCGCATCGGGCCACGCTGCGTAAGACGGGTTCATGCCGCCGTTTCGAGCGCTTCGACGCGCGTCCGCTCGCGCACGAGCAGGCCGATCGCCGGCAACGCGAAGAGGAAGGTCAGGGCGAAGAACGGTGCCCAGCCGAGCGCGTCGACGAGCAGCCCCGACGGCGGCCCGGCAAAGACCCGGCCGAGGCTCGCCGCGGCACTCAGCAGCGCATACTGCGTGGCCGTAAAGCGGCGGTCGCACAGCGCCATCAGCAGCGCCACGAAAGCCGCCGTACCCATGCCGCCGGAGAGGTTCTCCAACGCGACGACGACGACCATGGCCGGCCACGAGCCGCCACCCAGCGCCAGCAGGCAGAAACCGAAATTGGTCACCGCCTGCAGCCAGGCGAACAGCAACAGCGCGCGGTACAGGCCGAGACGCACCATCAGCGCGCCGCCGTAGAGCGCACCGGCGATGGTCGCGACCATGCCGAGCCCCTTGTAGACGGCGCCGACGTCGGTCAACGAGAAACCCAGTTCGCGCAGCAGGAAGGTCGTCGTCAGGCGCCCGGCGAAGGCGTCGCCCAGCTTGTAGAAGAACACCAGCGCGAGCAGCAGCAGTGCGCCGTCGCGCGAAAAGAACTCGCGCAGTGGTCCGAGCACGGCATCGGCCAGCGTGCGCGGCGGCGGCACGTCCTCGGGCAGGCGCGGACCGAGCAGCGTGGCGAGGACACCGACGCCCAGGATCGCGGCCATGACCAGGTAAGTCCGCGCGAAACCGATACGATCGGCCATCACCAGCGCGCCCGCGCCCGACACCAGCATGGCGATGCGGTAGCCGGTGGTCGCGACCGCGGCGCCAAAGCCGCGCTCGCGCTCACCGAGCACCTCCGCGCGGTAGGCGTCGATGCCGATATCCTGCGTGGCCGACAGCAAAGCGATGAGAAACGCCGTCGCGCCGAGCAGGAACAAGGCGCCGTCGGCGAGGTTGCCGAGGCCGGCGGCGGCCAGCAGGCCGGCGAGAGCGAGCTGGGTGAGCAGGATCCAGTCGCGGCGACGACCGGGCCAGCCCGGCTGGAAGCGATCGAGCAGCGGCGCCCACAGGAACTTGAGCACGTAGGGCAGCGTCACCAGGGAGAACAGGCCGATCGCGCGGACGTCGACGCCGGCTTGGGTCAGCCAGGCCTGCATGGTCGAATCGCTCAGTGCAAGCGGCAGGCCCGAGGCGAAGCCGAGCATGGCGATGGTGACGATTCGGCGGTTGGCGAGCGCTCGCGACATGGCGGGTTCCGGCGGCATGGACGCGTCGTTGCCGGCGCGGGTGCGGCATTGTATACGTAGGGTCCGGAGTACACAGGCGACCCTGCATGGCAATCGAGATCGAACGCAAGTTCCTGCTTCGAGACGCGAGCTGGCGCGACGACGTCGCGCGCTCGGTCACGATGCGCCAGGGTTACCTCGCCGCGCAGCCCGGCTGTTCGGTGCGCGTGCGCATCGAGGGCGAGACGGCCGCGCTGAACATCAAGAGCGCGACCCTCGGGATCGAACGCCAGGAGTTCGAATACGCGATCCCGCGCGAGGACGCGCAGACGATGCTGCGGACGCTGTGCGGCGAGCACGCGCTGTCGAAGGTCCGCCACTACGTGCCTCACGGCAACCATACGTGGGAGATCGACGAATTCGAAGGCGCCAACGCGGGTCTCGTCGTCGCCGAGGTCGAACTCGCGAGCCGTGACGAGACATTCGCCCGGCCACCCTGGCTCGGCGCCGAGGTGTCCGACGATCCGCGGTATTACAACGTGCGCCTGCTCGAGCACCCCTATCGCGACTGGCCCGTCGCGACCAGAGAGTCCGGTTTCCCCAGAAATGACGAGTAATTTAGTCGGAATTAGCGTGCTATCATCCCCTTCCAGGAACGAGACGAGCTTCCACGCGCGATCATGACAGCAGCAGCCCGCTTCCCGACCCGGCTGGTCGACAAGTTCGGCCGGACCGTCAGCTACGTGCGGATCTCGGTCACCGACCGCTGTGACTTCCGCTGCGTGTACTGCATGGACGAGGACATGACTTTCCTGCCTCGTGCGCGCATTCTCACGCTCGAAGAGCTGGCCTTCGTCGGCCGCGCATTCAGCGAACTCGGTGTACGCAAGATTCGCATCACCGGCGGCGAACCGCTGGTGCGCAACAACGTGATCAAGCTGTTCCAGGACCTCGGGCGCCTGCCCGGACTCGAGGAGCTGGTGCTGACCAGCAACGGCTCGCAGCTGCCCAAGCTGGCCGCGCCGCTGCGCGCGGCCGGCGTGCGCCGCATCAACATCAGCCTCGATTCGCTCGACCCGGAGCGTTTCCGCCGCATCACGCGCGTGGGCGATCTCGACCGCGTGCTGGCTGGCATCGAAGCGGCGCAGGCCGCCGGCTTCGAACGCATCAAGCTCAACACCGTCATCCTGCGCAACCGCAACGAGGACGAGGTGCTGCCGCTGGTCGAGTTCGCACGCGGGCGCGGCCTCGACCTGGCTTTCATCGAGGAGATGCCGCTCGGCGTCATCGGCGACCATGACCGCGCCGAGGCCTATTATTCCAGCGACGACATCCGCGCCGACATCGAGCGTCGCTACCCGCTGGTGCCGACCACCGAGAGCACCGGCGGACCGTCGAAATATTTCCGCATGCCCGATTCGGACACCCGTATCGGTTTCATCTCGCCGCACAGCCACAATTTCTGCGGCGACTGCAACCGCGTCCGGCTGACCGCCGAAGGGCGCCTGCTGCTGTGCCTCGGCCAGGAGCACTCGGTCGACCTGAAGCAGATCCTGCGCTCCCATCCCGGCGACATGGATCGCCTCAAGCAGGCCATCGTCGACAGCATGGACATCAAGCCGCAAGGGCACGATTTCAACCTGCGCGAGCAGCCGCTGATCTTCCGTCATATGAGCCATACCGGCGGCTGAGCCGGACGCAAGCGATGGCCACCGCGATGGGAGCGGCGCCGCGGCGTGGTCTGGCCGCGCTGCTGGCATGGGTGATGCTGCTCCTGGTTGCGGTAGCCGCCGCCGCCGAGCCGCGCGAACTGCGCCTGGTCACCACGACCACGACGGACAATTCCGGTCTCATCGCCTATCTCGTGCCGGCCTTCGAGGCCGAACATGGCTACGAGGTCAAGGTCATCGCGGTGGGTACCGGCCGTGCGCTGGAGCTGCTCGCACGCGGCGATGTGGATATCGCCCTGACCCACTCGCGCCAGCTCGAGGTGGAGCTGGTCACCGCGGGCCGAGCGGTCGACCACCACCCGGTGATGTACAACGATTTCGTCATCGTCGGACCGCCCGCGGACCCGGCGGGGCTCGCCGCAGCTCACGACATCGACACGGTCTTCCATGCGCTTGCGCGCGGCCTGGCACCGTTTCTCTCGCGCGGCGACCGCTCCGGCACCCATGTGCGCGAGCGCGAACTGTGGGCCGCGATCGGCGTCGAGCCCACCGGTTCCTGGTACCGCGAGACCGGCCAGGGCATGGGTCGCACGCTGCAGATGGCCGGCGAACTCGACGCCTACACCATGAGCGACCGGGGTACCTGGCTGGCCTACCACGCGCGCGTGCCGCTGGCGCTGCTGTTCCAGGGCAGCGACAAGCTGTTCAACCAGTACAGCGTGCTGTCGGCCAACCCGGCGCTGCACCCGCACATGAACGTCGCCGGCGCGCGCGCGCTCAACGCCTGGCTGCGCTCACCGGAGGCCAAGCAGCTCATCGGCGATTTCCGCATCGATGGACAGCCCTTGTTCGTGCCGGTACTTTAGGCACGACGCGAGGGCGCTGGCGGCGCGAGGCCGGGCGACGGCACGCAAAGGCCAGGCCGCACGGGAGCACGCCCCGCGGCGAACGATGCAGCAGGGCAGCCGCCAACGGCGCGCACCGACAGCGCGCGCCGCGCCCGTCCGGCGAAGCCCCCGCCGCGTCGAAACCGTGGACATTGCCGCGCGCCCGAGGCGCCTCCGAGCACCGTGAACGAACTCAGCGAAGCCAGTCACCAGGCCCTGCAGCTGCTGGCGAGCGGCGACGCCGTGCTGTGGTCGATCATCGGCGTCTCGTTCTCGGTATCCCTGCGCGCGATAGCCATCGCGACGCCGCTCGCCCTGCTCGGCGCCTTCGCGCTCGCCTACCTGCGCTTTCCCGGGCGCCGCGTGCTGGTCACGGCGGTCAACACGCTGATGGCCGTGCCGGCCGTCGTGGTCGGGCTGACCGTCTACCTGCTGCTCTCGCGCAGCGGCCCGCTGGGCGCCCTGCACCTGCTGTTCACGCAGTGGGCGATGATCATCGGCCAGGTCCTGCTGTGCCTGCCGTTGCTCATCGCGATGGCCCACGCGGCACTGCAGTCGGGCGACCAGCGCGCCTGGGAGACCGCGCTCACGCTCGGCGCCAACCGCTGGCGCGCGATGCGCACGGTCATGTACGAGGTGCGCTTCGGCCTGCTCGCCGCCGTGATCGCCGCGTTCGGGCGCATCATCGCCGAGGTCGGCTGCTCGATGATGGTCGGCGGCAACATCCTCTACCACACGCGCAACATCCCCACCGCGATCGCGCTGGAGACCAGCAAGGGCGAATTCGCGCAGGGCATCGCGCTCGGCATCGTGCTGCTGGCCTTCGCGCTCGCACTCAATTTCGGCCTCGGTTACGCGCAGGGCTCGGGCGAGGTGAGCCGGTGAGCCAGGACACCGCCCAGCCGCTGCTCACGGTCCGCGGGCTCGAGTTCGCCTTCGGCGGCCGCCGCGTGCTCGACGTCGGGCAGCTGGGCATCGCGCGCGGCGAAGCCATCCTGCTGGTCGGCGACAACGGCTCGGGCAAAACCACCCTGCTCAAGATCCTGGCGGGGCTGCTGGTCGCGGCACGGGGCGAATTCACCTGCCTCGGCAGCACCATGCCGCCGCGCACCGCCGCGCGCTTCTGCCGTGGCCGCCACGTCTACCTGCACCAGAGCCCCTACATGTTCGATGGCACCGTCGAGGAGAACATCGCCTACGGTCTCAAGCAGCGCGGCCGCGACAGTGCGCAGCAGCGCATCGAGATCCGCGACATGCTGGCCTGGGCCGAGCTCGGCCATCTCGTGCATCGTCCGGCGCGCCAGCTGTCGACCGGCGAGAAGCAGCGCGTGGCCCTGACCCGCGCGCGCATCCTCGCACCCAGCCTGCTGCTGCTCGACGAGATTACTGCCAACATGGACGCCGACAGCCGGCGCCGCACCCACACCATGATCGCCGATCTGCGTCGTGCCGGCTCGAGCGTGGTCTTCGCCACCCACGATCACGCACCGCTCGAGGCGCTGTGCGATCAGCGTCTCGAACTGGCCGGCGGACAGCTCGTCGACGCCCCCGTGGCCGCCGGCGCCGACGTCATCCCGCTGCGCCGCGACGGCGTCACGACCGAGCCGCGCTGAACCATGGCGAGCCCGGCCGACATCACCGGCTGTATCCTCGCCGGCGGCGAAGGGCGGCGCCTCGGCGGCGCTGACAAGGGGCTGGTCGAACTGGCCGGGGAACCGCTCGTCGCGCACTGCCTGGCGCGGCTGCGTCCGCAGGTCGACGCCCTGGTGATCAGCGCCAACCGCAACCTCGAAACCTACCGCGGCTTCGGCGTGCCGGTGTTCGACGATGCGCGTGAGGACTATGCCGGCCCGCTGGCCGGCTGTCTCGGGGCGCTGCGCCGCGCCGACACGCGCTACGTCGTGACCGCGGCCTGCGACAGCCCGTTCCTGCCCACCGACCTGGTCTCCCGCCTGCGCGACGCGCTGGTGGCCGAAGCGGGTGAGATCGCCGTCGTCGTCACTGCCAGCCGCCTGCAGCCGGTGTTTGCGCTCTACGACGTGACACTGGCCGATGCACTGGCTGCGTACCTGGACGGCGGCGGCCGCAAGATCGACACCTGGATGCGGCGCCATCGCCTGGTCGAAGTGCGCTTCGACGACGCCGACGCCTTCGTCAACATCAATACGCCCGACGATCTCGCTGCGGCAGCCCGGCGTCTCGGCGATGCTCGCTGAGCCGCCAACGATGCTCGCACAGATCGACGGCGTGCCCCTGCTCGGCGTCGTCGCGAGCAGCGGCAGTGGCAAGACCACCCTGCTCACCGCGCTGATCCCGGCCCTGCGCGCGCGCGGCCTGCGCGTGGGCTGCGTCAAGCACAGTCACCACGCGTTCGAGGTCGACCGTCCAGGCAAGGACAGCCAGCTGCTACGCACGGCCGGCGCCGGCCAGGTCATGCTCTCGGGTGCCGGCCGCTGGGTGCTGATGACCGAGCACGGTGACGCGAGCGACACCCCGCTCGCCGAGCTGATCGCGGCGATGGACCTCGCGCGGCTCGACCTGGTGCTCGTCGAGGGCTTCCGCCGGACCGCCATACCGCGGCTCGAGATACACCGCACGGCGCGCGGCAGCGATCTGCTGTGGCCGGAGGACACGTCGATCATCGCGCTCGCGAGTGACGCCGAACCGCTGCCGGAGGCGCGCGTCCCCGTGTTCGCGCTCGACGACGTGCCCGCCATCGCATCCTTCGTTGCCGAGCATGCGGCGCACACCGGCCGCTTGCAGCGCGACGGCGCGTCCGCATAATGGCGCCATGCTCGAACGCGATCCCAGCTGCGACGACGACTTCGACAACGCCTCACTGAGTGCCGACGAGGCCCTCGCGCGCATCCTCGAACACGTACCGATAGTGCGTGGCGTCGAACGACTCCACCTGCGCGCGGCCCTCGGACGCGTCCTCGCCGCGCCCATCGACTCGCCCGTCGACGTGCCCCAGCACACCAACTCGGCGATGGACGGCTACGCAGTCCGCGCCGCCGACCTGCCGGCCACGGGCACCACCCGCCTCGACGTCATCGGCAGCGCTTTCGCCGGCAAGCCCTGCGGCGTGCCGGTCGCAGCTGGCAGCGCGGTACGCATCATGACCGGGGCCGCCATGCCCGACAGCGCGGACACGGTCGTCATGCAGGAACACGTCCGGCGCGACGGCGACGTCATCGAGCTCGATGGCCGGCACAAGCGCGGTCAGAACGTACGCGCCGCGGGCGAAGATCTCGCGCGCGGTGACCGCGTGCTCGACCAGGGCCACGTGATCGGCCCCGCCGAGCTCGGACTCGTCGCCTCGCTCGGCATCGGTGAGGTCAGCGTGTACCGCCGCGTGCGCGTCGCCTACTTCTCGACCGGCGACGAGCTGCGCTCGATCGGCGAACCGCTCGGCGCCGGCGACATCTACGACTCCAACCGCTACACGCTCTACGGCATGCTCGACGCGATGGGCGTCGAGATCATGGACATGGGCGTGGTGCGGGACCGGCGCGATGCGGTCGAGGCCGCGCTGCGCGAAGCGGCCGAGCTGGCCGACCTCGTCATCACCTCGGGCGGTGTCTCGGTCGGGGAAGCCGACTACATCAAGGAAGTGCTCGCCGCGATCGGCGAGGTGCGCTTCTGGAAGGTCGCGATGAAGCCCGGCCGCCCACTCGCCTTCGGCACGCTGGGCCGGGCGCGCTTCTTCGGCCTGCCCGGCAACCCCGTTTCGGTCATGGTGACGTTCAGCCAGTTCGTCGCACCGGCGCTGCGCCGCATGGCGGGCGGGCGCCGGCAGGTCGCGCTCGAGATCCGGGCACGCGCGACGACGGTACTGAAGAAGCGTCCCGGGCGCATGGAATTCCAGCGCGGCATCCTCGGCCGCGGCGCCGACGGCCAGCTCGAGGTGACCCCGACCGGCGACCAGGGCTCGGGGATCCTGCACTCGATGTCACGCGCGGACTGTTTCATCGTGCTGCCCGTCGACAGCGGCGGGGTCAGCGCCGGCGACGAGGTCGTGGTGCAGCCCTTCCTCGGACGCCTGTGAGGCTCACAGCTCGAGCGCCATGCCGTCGTAGGACACTTCCCAGCCCGCCTCCTCCACCGCACGCCGTTCGGGCGTGTCGGCAATGAGAATCGGGTTGGTGGTGTTGATATGGATGAACACCTTGCGCCGGATGTCGAGGCCGGCCAGCGCGGCGATGGTGCCGTCGTCGCCCGACACGCTCATGTGGCCCATGCGCCGGCCGGTCTTGACGCCAACGCCGTCGCGCACCATTTCGTCGTCCCGCCACAGCGTGCCGTCGAAGAACACCAGCGCGGCGCCGCGGATGCGCTCGGCGAGTGCCTCGGTCATGCGCGCGCAGGCCGGCAGGTAGAAGAACTGCGCGCCGGCGTCGGTGCCGACTTCGAGTGCGATGGTGTCCTCGTCCACCGTGCCGAAGTTCTCGCCGGCTGACTGGTCCTCGAGCCACAGTGCGACCTTGCCGGGCACGGCGAACGGGGTCACGGTGACGCCGGTGGCGCTGCCGTCCGGCCGCGCGATCGCGCACGGCGTCTCCAGGGTAAGCGGCAGGCGCTTGACGAACTCCGGGTTGAGCACGTTGAAAATCGAGTTCGCGGCCAGCACCGAGAGCACGCGCTGGGTGCCGTAGATGTTCAGCGGTTGTGATTCGCGCAGGTTGAGCAGCCCGGCCACGTGATCGACGTCCGCGTTGGTCAGCACGACGGCCTTGATGGGGCTGTCACGCAGGCCGCTGCGCGGATGCAGGATGTCACTGTCAGTGATCTGCTGGCGCAGGTCGGGCGAGGCGTTGAACAGGATCCAGTCCTGGCCGTCGGCGCTGACCGCGATCGAGGACTGCGTGCGACGTGGCGCGGCGGGATCGCCGGCACGCGCCCGGGCGCTGTTCGGATGGTTGCAGTTCCACTGCGGATAGCCGCCGCCGGCGGCGGAACCGAGAACTCTGACATGCATGGCGTGATCTACCCTCGAAGAAATTCCTGATGCCTGGATGCCCTGACCCACCGCGCGGCCCGGAGCCGCGTCAAACGGCGTTCACGCGGGGCGCCACCGCCGGCGCGTTCCGTTCCCGGGCGACACCCGCGTTCACCGGTGGGATGCATCCGTGCCGAACTCGTCGCTGCTGCCCGGCGTGTTGTTGGCCACCCAGCGGGCGCCGTCACGCGTGCGTTCCTGTTTCCAGAACGGCGCGCTCGACTTGAGGTCTTCCATGATGAAACGACACGACTCGAAGGCGTGTGCGCGATGTGCCGACCACACCGCAACCAGCACGATGGCGTCGCCCGGCCGCACCTCGCCGACCCGATGCACGACCAGTGCATCGTCCAGTCCCCAGCGTTCGACGGCTTCGCCGGCGATGCGTTCGAGGTGCTTCTCGGTCATGCCCGGGTAGTGCTCGAGCACCATCGACTCCACCGCGGCGCCTTCGTTGAAATCACGCATGGTGCCGACGAACGTCGCCGCCGCGCCGATCTGCCGGCGGCGCTCGCCCAGCGCATCCTCGAAGCAGCGCAGCTCGTCGAGCGGATCGAAGGGCTGCGGGCTGATGCGAATGCGCATGCTCAGCCGCCCGTCACGGGGGGGAAATAGGCGACCTCGTCGTTCTCGGCGAGCGGGGTCGCGTGTTCGCTGTAGGCGTGGTTGACGGCGCACAGGACCTCGTCCGGCATCGCGTCCTGGCCGGTGACCTCGCGCCACACGTCGGCGACGGTGAGGCCCTCGGCGTGTGCACACTCGGCCTCGCGGCGACCGACGCGCTCGGCTAGACTGGCGAAAAAACGAACCTTGATCGACATAAATCCCTTGGATTTTCCGGGGCTTTGTCCGGTGAACCGGCTTGTAGTTTAACCCAGCACCGCCCCGCCTTCAGGATCCACGCATGAGCAAACTGACCCACCTCGATGCCGCGGGCAACGCGCGCATGGTCGATGTCGGCGACAAGCCGGCCACGCACCGCCGCGCCGTCGCTACGGGCCACATCACCATGCAGGCCGCCACGCTCGAGCTCATCGTCAGCGGCGGCCACAAGAAGGGTGACGTGCTGGCCGTCGCGCGCATCGCCGGCATCATGGCCGCGAAACGGACCCCGGACCTCGTGCCCCTGTGCCATCCGATCGCGCTGACCCGGGTCGAGGTCGAACTGCGGCCGGCCAGCGAGGCCGGCGCGGTGCACGTGCGCGCAAGCGCGGAGACGCATGGCCCGACCGGCGTCGAGATCGAGGCGCTCAATGCCGCGCAGGTCGCCCTGCTGACCATCTACGACATGTGCAAGGCAGTCGATCGCGGCATGGTCATCCGCGAGGTCGCGCTCGAGCACAAGTCGGGCGGGCGCTCGGGGACCTGGGAGCGCGGCAACGACGGATGAACCTACCCGGCATGCTGCCCCGGCCAAGAGCCCCGTCGATACCCGCGCCTGCGCCGCTACTTCTCCAGCCACCATTGAAGAATGGTCTTGGCGATGAAGCCGAGCATGCCGAAGCCGAGCGCGAGCAGCAGGATGAAGGTGCCGAAACGCCCGGCGTTCGATTCACGTGCCAGCTGCACGATGATGAACAGCATGTAGAGCATGAACGCGCCGATGCCGACGGTCAGGCCGAAGTGCGCGATCTCCGCCTCGGTGAAACCGAAGATGGTATTGCTCATCAGGCGCGCGCGGGCTCGCGCAGGGGCAGCGCCGTGGCATCGACGGTGTCACGGTAGGCATGCCAGCTCGCGTGACCGAGCACCGGTACCACGACGACCAGGCCGAGCAGCGCGCTGGCCAGGCCGAGCAGGGTCGCGCCCATCAGCAGCGCCGCCCACAGGGCCAGCGGCCACGGATTGGCGAGGACCGCGCGCCAGCTCGTCAACACCGCCGCCAGCACGCCGATGCGGCGCTCGAGCAGCAACGGCAAGGTGATCACGCTCGAGGCGAACACCGGCGCCGCGAGGACACCGCCGAGCGCGAGCCACAGTTCGAACAGGTAGCCTTCGCGCGCGAGGACCACGTGGTGCAGGAAATCCAGCGGCGCCTGGATTGGCTGCGGCGCCAGCAGCGTGATCAGCGACGCGGAGGTCACCACCCAGCCGGTGCCGGCGAGGCCGAGCAGCAGCCCGAAGCAGACCAGGCGCCAGTCGTGACGCTCGGCGCCGCGCCAGCTCAGCCAGGTGCGCACAACCAACCCGAAACCGGCCGCTTCACCCCGCTCGAGCGCGCGGCTGAGCGCGTAGAGGCCGACGGCGAGTACCGGCGCAACGATGAGAAAACCGGAGAACGCACCGGCCAGCAGCCAGAACCGGTCCCCCGCCAGTACCAGCAGGATTGCGCCGAAGGCCGCCAGTGCGGCGCCGTGGACGGCGCCTACCAGCGGCGCGGCGAGGAAATCACGCCAGCCGAGCCGCAGCCACTGCCAGGGTTGCGCCAGCGTCAGGGAACGCAGCATGGCGGGATCCGACGTTAATGGTGCTGGGGACACGACGGACACCTCGCGATGGTCAGCAGGGCGGCGGCGGGGCGCGGCGCGCTCAGGCGGCCTGCCCCTTGGCGCCGCCTGCCGCGACCCGGAAGCGCGCCGCCGGATGCGGCGCGGCGAGCCGCGGCCCCTTGCCGAACAGCTTCTCGCGCGCCGTGCCCGGGGTATACGCGGTCTTGTAGCGCCCGCGCCGCTGCAGCTCGGGTACGATCAGCTCGACGAACTCGGTCATGCATTCCGGCACCACGGTATAGGCGAGATTGAAGCCATCGACACCGGTCTCGTCCATCCAGGCTTCCATCTCGTCGGCGATGGTCGTGGGCGAGCCGGCGATGACCGGCGCCGCCCCGCCGACGACGAGGTAGTCGGCCCATTCGTCGATGGACCGCGCGCACAGCGACGAGGCCATCGCGCGGATCCCTTCCGACTCGTGATGCTCGATGTAGGCGTGGGTGTCGCAGCCGGCCATGTCGAGGCCGGTCCAGCCCGAAATCAGCGCCAGTCCGCCCTCGCGGATGCCGTAGCTCTGGTAGTCGGCGAGCTTGGCCTGCGCCTCCGCGTCGGTCGCACCGGGGACGACCGCGAGCAGCGCGAAGATCTTGACGTCATCGGCGGCACGCCCCTGTGCCACGGCGAGACCGCGCAGGGATTCGACGTACTGTGCCACGGTCTGCTTGCTGTGGTTGGCAACGAACACGCATTCGGCATGGGTGCCGGCGAACTGCTGCCCCTTGGGCGACGTGCCGGCCTGGTAGATCACCGGGCTGCGCTGCGGTGAGGGCTCGCACAGGTGGATCGCATCGAGCGCGAAATACTCGCCGTCGTGGGTGATGCGATGCACCTTGGCCGGATCGGTATAGACCGCGTTGGCGGCATCGCGGATGACCGCGTCATCTTCCCAGCTGCCCTCCCACAGCTTGTAGACCACTTCCATGAATTCGTGCGCGATGTCGTAGCGGGTATCGTGCGCGGTCTGTTGCGCGAGGCCGGCGCCCTTGGCCGCACTGTTGAGATAACCCGTGACGACGTTCCAGCCGATGCGGCCGTCGGTGAGATGGTCGAGCGAGGAGACCAGCCGCGCGAACGAGTACGGGTGCAGGTAGGGAATCGAGGCGGTGACGCCGAACGCGAGGTGCTCGGTGACCGCGGCCATCGCCGGCACCAGGGTGAACGGATCGTTCGTCGGCACCTGGGTTGCCGCACGCAGCGCAGTCTCGGGGCTGTCGCCGTAGACGTCGTAGAGCCCGGTCACGTCGGCGAGAAAGATGCCGTCGAACAGGCCGCGCTCGAGCGTGCGGGCGAGGTCCTGCCAGTATTTCATCGAAGTGTAGCGATGGCTCTGATCGCGCGGATGGCGCCACAGCCCGTTCGACTGGTGGCTGGGCGTGTTCATATCGAATGCGTTGAGCAGTATCTGCCTGGTCATGTCTCCCCCTGTGCACGGGATGTCTCCCGCCTGGTGATGTCGTTCGCGCGCCCCGCCCTCTCTCTGCTCCCGGGCCGCACGTGCTGCCGCCGCCGCGACGCGGCATCAGGCGCGGAGCGCGACGGCGCTAGGATGCCGGCCGGTCAGTCGTACTTGATGTACTTGAAGCGCGCGTCGTCCGGCGTCCCTTCGAGCGCCGAGTCCGCATCCGCGCCCGGCTGCCACATGACGACTTCCTCGATCTTGCGCGCGAGTGCGAAATCCTTCGCCGTGATGCCCTTCGCCGCGTGATTCATCAGCTTGACGTTGACGAAAGCGTAGGACACGGTCAAATCGGGATGGTGCCAGGCGGCCTCGGCCAGGTGGCCCACGGTGTTGACCACCATCAACGTGGCTTTCCATCCCGAGGTCTTGTACTTGCGCCGGATCCAGCCGTCCTGGTAGGTCCACTGCGGCAACTCCTCGGCCAGCCGCTCGTTGATCTCGGCCTCGCTGTAGACCTCTTCGTGCTTGCGTTCTCTCCAGCCCATGATGCTACCTCGCTGCAATCGTCGGTTGTTCGATCGGAAAAGCGGCCTGCATGGCCGCCACCAGGCCGCGCACCGCCCGCGCACTGATGCGCGCGGTGCGCTCGCGCCGCTCGCACAGCGCGCTGCGAAAGCCGAGGTAATCGGCGCCACAAGGGGCGAGCACGGCGATGTCCTCGGCGCGCAGGCGCCCGGCCAGCCCGCACAGCAGGCCGTGCGTGCGCGCCGCGGCGACGAACTCGCCGAGCGCGCACACGTCCAGCAGTTCGGTCAGGCGCGGACCGCTTTTGTCCGCGGTATCGAGCATGATACCGGCCAGCCCGGCATCGGCCAGGTGCGCGATGTCGCGCGGCGCAGGCGGCTGCTCGGCCATGCACACGGCAATCAGACCACGGCAGGAACGCGTCGCCGCAGCGAGCGCCGCGAGCGTCGCCGGGGTGACGTCCCGCGCGGCCAGCGCGGCCTTGACGTAATCGACGCCCGAATCGGCGAGCGCCGCGGCGCGGCCCGCGATCGTGTCCGGCTCGTGCCAGCAATCGCCAAGGGTCGCACTCACCGGTAGACGGCCGCCGACCGCTGTCGCGACCGCGGCGACAACCGCCGGCGCCGCGGCGCCGAGCGCCCCGGCGCTCGGATCCTTGACGTCGATCCAGCTCGCGCCGGCGGCCAGCGCGACCTCGGCTTCGGACACGTCGCTGACGCTGGCAAGCAGCAGGCTCATGTGGGTGAACTCCTCGGGCTGTCATCTCTCGTCGCCGAGCGGTCGACGGGGCGAGCGGCGGGTGAACGGTGAATCAACGGCGCCGCGGGACGTTCAGGCCACCGACAACAAGGCGCAATCGAGGCCGTGCCGCGGATGGGCGGCGATGGCATCGACCAGCCATTGCCAGGCCACACGCTCGTTGTCCCCCGCCGTTTTGCTCACGGCAATATGCAGATATGCCATTTCGCTGGCAAGTTTGTCCGGTTCGATGAAGTCGAGCCGCGAAACCAGGATCGCCGCCTCGAGGACCGCCGCCTGCGCGCGGTTGAACCCGCGGAAGGCTCGGTGCGCATGCTCACCGAGCACGGCGAGACGGAAGCGCGGGCGCTCGGCGTCGTCCTCGTGCGCCGTGACGGCCAGCTCGAGATGGGTCAGGCAGTCGGCGAGACGCCAGCCGGGCACCTCGAGCGCCGCGACCACCGGCCAGTCGCGCCGCCCGGTGAGACAGCCGGCGATGATGCGGACGTCGTCGACGAGGTTCATCACCGCGTGCGGTCGCGCGAGGAGGTTCTCCAGCGTCTGCGAGGGGCGGAACGGCGCGACGCGCAGTTCGTCCTGCCGGCGGCGGAAGCCCATCGGGGTGACGTGGGCCGAGCCGTCGGCATTGCGCGTGGTGATGATGCCTTCGTAGATCATGCGCCCCGCCTCGCGCCGGCGGTCGTGGGCCGCGGCAGGCCTGAGCGGTTCATATCAACCACGCCATTGGTTGCCTGCATCCGCGTTTGCGGACATCCGGCCGCCCACGGCCATGCCCTTCATCGCGTTGATCTGCAAGCCGTTGTTTCATATAGCCGTTCAATCTGTCTGGCTGGCAGGTCGGTGGGGCCCGGTGGCACGCAAACTGCATCGCTTGCGGTGCGGCGGCTCCGGTCGTCGTCCGGTCCAACAATCATCGAGGAGGCAATCCCATGCAGTGGCAGACCCCGTCCTACAGCGACATCCGTTTTGGTTTCGAAGTGACGATGTACATCAACAACCGTTAATGTACTCGTTCCGGGGTCGCGCGAGCGACCCCGGATCCATCGCCCCGGCATGCGCCATGCGCCTGCCCCGCCCATCGCTCGGGGAGTTCTTGTCTCGTGGTCCAACTGGTCGTCAGGAAGCCCGCCAAGTCGCAGCAGCCGGCCTGGCCGCGCGACGAATTCGAACGCCGGCTGCGCGCGAAGGAACGCCTCTACCATATCCACCATCCGTTCCAGGTCCGCATGAACGCGGGCGGGCTCGAGCCCGCCGCAATCCGCGGCTGGGTCGCCAACCGCTTCTACTACCAGACCAGCATCCCGATCAAAGACGCCGCCGTGATGGCCAACTGCCGCGATCGCGAAGCGCGGCGCTTGTGGGTACAGCGCATCATCGATCACGATGGTACCGGCGGCTCGGATGGCGGTATCGAGGCCTGGCTGCAGCTCGGCGACGCCGTCGGCCTGGCTCGAGAGGAACTGCTCGACGAGCGCCACGTGCTGCCGGGCGTTCGTTTCGCGGTCGACGCCTACGTCAATTTCGCCCGCGCGGCGACGTTCGAAGAAGCCGCCTGCTCGTCGCTGACCGAGCTGTTCGCTCCGACCATCCACCAGCGCCGCCTCGACAACTGGCCCGACGTCTACCCCTGGATCGAGGCGCAGGGATACAACTACTTCCGCAAGCGCCTGTCGGAGGCGCGCCGTGACGTCGAGCACGGCCTGCAGGTCACGCTCGAGCACTTCACGCAGCGCCACGAGCAGGAGTACGCACTGAACATTCTTCAATTCAAGCTGGACGTGCTGTGGAGCATGCTCGATGCCATGTGGATGGCCTATATGAACGACATGCCTCCCTACCACTCCTGCCCGGAGCAAACATGAGCGACTTCACGCCTGACAGCGTACCGGCGCTCAAGCCGATGTTCCGCTTCCAGTGGGAGCCGGCGCAGGAGTGCCACGTGCTGCTCTACCCCGAGGGCATGGTGCGCCTGAGCGGCAGCGCCGGTGAGATCCTCAAGCGGATCGACGGCGCACGCTCCGTTGCAACCATCATCGCCGAACTCAAGGCCGCCTTCACCGGCGCCGACCTCGACGCCGACGTCATCGCTTTCCTCGAACAGGCCCGCGAGAATGGCTGGATCACTGTCTGACATCTCCGGCAAGCCGCTGTGGCTGCTCGCGGAGTTGACCTACCGCTGCCCGCTGCAGTGCCCGTACTGCTCGAACCCGCTCGATATCGCGCGCTACCAGCAGGAACTCGAAACCGAGGACTGGCTGCGGGTGCTGCGCGAGGCGCGCGAACTCGGCGCCATGCAACTCGGATTCTCCGGCGGCGAACCGCTGGTGCGGCGTGATCTCGAGACCCTGATCGCCGAAGCGCGTCAGCTCGGCTACTACAGCAACCTGATCACGTCCGGCGTCGGCATGGACGCGGACCGCGTGGCGCGCTTCAAGGAGTGCGGTCTCGATCACATCCAGATCAGCTTCCAGGCCAGCGACGAGGAGCTCAATAATTTTCTCGGCGGCACGGCGAGCTTCCGCCACAAGGTCGAGATGGCGCGCGCGGTCAAGGCGCAGGGTTACCCGATGGTCCTCAACATCGTCCTGCATCGGCGCAACATCGATCAGATCGAGGACATCATCCGCATGACCATCGAGCTCGAAGCCGACTATGTCGAGCTCGCGAGCACGCAATATTACGGCTGGTCACGCGTGAACGTCGATGCGCTGTTGCCGACCCGCGCCCAGCTCGCACGCGCGGAGGCGATCGCGCACGACTACCAGGCGCGCATGAAGGATCGCATGAAGATCATCTACGTCGTGCCGGACTACTTCGAGAATCGTCCCAAGGCCTGTATGAACGGCTGGGGCGCCGTGTTCCTCACTATCGCGCCGGACGGCAGTGCGTTGCCCTGCCACGCGGCCAGGTCCCTGCCGGGTCTCCGTTTTCCCAGCGTGCGCGATCACTCGGTGCGCGAGATCTGGTATGAGTCGGAAGCCTTCAACCACTTCCGTGGGTTCGACTGGATGCCCGAGCCTTGCCGCAGTTGCCCCGAAAAGACGCGCGACTTCGGCGGCTGCCGCTGCCAGGCCTACATGCTCACCGGCGACGCCACGGCGACGGACCCGGTATGCGACAAGTCACCGCATCACGGCGCCCTGCTCGCCGACGTCGCGCGCATCGAGAGCCTGAGCGAGGCCGATGCCGCGGCACGGCCGCTGGTCTTCCGCAACATGCGCAACTCGCGCAAGCTCGCCGAGGCGGACGAACCCTCGCCCTTGACGACCTGAGCCGGCGGCGCGTTCGCCCCCGTCCCGGCGCTACGCCCGGTCGAAGGCGCGGCAGGCCCACACGACGTCGGCGGCCTGGCGATTGGCCTTGACGTCGTGAACCCGGAACAGGCGCACGCCAGCCTGCACTCCCAGCGCCGTCGTCGCGCAGGTCGCGCCGACCAGCTCGCTCGGCACCGATTCGTCGCAGATGGCGCCCATGAATCGCTTGCGGCTGGTTCCCAGCAGGACCGCGTAGCCGCTGGCGGTGAACCGGCCGAGCCCCGCGAGCAGGCGCAGGTTGTGCTCGCGCGTCTTGCCGAAGCCGATACCGGGATCGAGCGCAATGGCCGCCGGGGCGACGCCGCATGCGACCGCCGCCGCGGCGCGCTCGAGCAGGTACTCGGCGACTTCCGCAACGACGTCTTCGTAGCAGGGATTGCGCTGCATCGTCGCCGGCGTGCCCTGCATGTGCATCAATACGACGCCGGCTTGGTGCCGCGCCACGGTCTCGAGCATGCCAGGCGAGCGCGCGCCGGAGATATCGTTGACGATTCGCGCGCCGGCGGCGAGTGCCGCATCGGCCACACCCGGGTTACGCGTATCGACACTCAGCGCCACGCTCGCCGGCAGGCGTGCCGCCAGCGCCGCAATCACCGGCACGACCCGCGCGGACTCCTCGTCGGGCGTCACCGGTGCCGCGCCCGGGCGGGTCGACTCGCCGCCGACGTCGACGATGTCGGCACCTTCGGCGACCATGCGTTCGGCATGCGCGCAGGCGGCCGCCACCGAGCCGTGCAACCCACCGTCGGAAAAACTGTCCGGCGTGACGTTGAGGATCCCCATGATCAGCGGCCGATCGTCGGCGCGCAGCGTCTCGAACATGGGCGTCGCGGGCCTGTCGGCCGGCCCTCAGGCGAGACGTGCGGCGAGCTCGTCGGCCGCGCGCACGAGGGCATCGATCATGGGGCGCTCGCCGGACAGGTGGCCCGCCGTGCGCAGCACCTCGAGACGTGATTCGGGCAGGGCGCGATGGATGTCCCAGGCCGATTCGCAGGGGCAGGTGATGTCACGCGCGCCGTGGATGATCACGCTCGGAACGCGCGGCAGGCGGCCCGCATCGCGCAGCAGCTGATTCTCATCGAGGAAATAGCCATGGTGCGCGTAATGCATTTCGATGCGCGTCTTCGCGACGGCCGCGTCGAGCGGCCCCGGCGCGGCCGCACCGAGGTTGTCGAGCGAGTAAGTGACGACCGCACCGGACCACGCTTCCCACGCACGCGCCACCCGCTCGACGCGCGCGGCGTCGTCGCTGAACGCTTCACCGTGCAGTAAAGCCGGGAGGTCGTCGACCGGGGACTCACCCAGCGCCGCACGGAAGTCTGCCCATTCGCGCGGCAGCAAGCGACTGGCGCCACCGCCGAAGAACCAGGCAACGTCGCGCTGGCGGGCCAGGAACGTACCCCGCAGGACCAGGCCGCTGACCCGCTGCGGATGGGTCTCGGCATAGGCAAGCGCCAGTGCCGCGCCCCACGAACCGCCGAACAGCACCCAGCGGTCGACGCCATGCCGTGTACGTATCGCTTCGAGATCCGCGATGAGATCCGCGGTCGTGTTGTGTGCGACGCCGCCGAACGGTCGCGAGCGCCCCGACCCACGCTGGTCGACCAGGAAAACACGGTACTTCTCCGGATCGAAGAACTGGCGATGGTCGGGCTTGCAGCCGGAGCCGGGCCCGCCGTGCAGGAACACCACTGGCAGGCCGTCGCTACGCCCGCATTGCTCGACGTGCACCTGGTGTCCGCCCCCGACGTCGAGCATCTCGACGACATCCGGCTCCAGCGGCGGGTAGAGTCCGCGCAAACCGGTACCCGTCACGGCGCCGGCGCCATGCTGGCAGCGGCTTCAGATCTCACCGAGGATCTCGTCCTTGCGCCGCTTGAAATCGCTCTCGTCGATCAGTCCCTGGTCGCGCAGACGCTGCAGCTTGGCCAGGCGATCTTCGAGGGATTCGAGTGACGCGCCGCCCTTGGCCTCCTGGAGATCCTGCAGTTCCTTGCGCATGCGCGCCATCTCCTCGCGCATCTCACGTCGCTCCAGCGTCAGCCTGGCCGCCGCCGCCTTGGCTTTGCGCTCTTCCTTGCGCACGGTATCCGGCACCTGCGCATCACGAAAAGCCAGCGCCGCCGCGTCGACGTCGATCGTGACCCAGTCCGGCCGTCCCGTCTGCCCGACTTCGACACCGGTCGTCGTCACGATGCGCCCTTGCATGCGTCCCTTGCGCCCGCGCGTGCCAACATCGAAATGCACGTCGCGGAAATCGTCGATGATGCCGAACGACCCTTCGACATTTTTCTTCGCCTTGTCGATGCGCTTGCGGTGCTCACCGACGATGAGATTGAGACGCCCGTCCTTGTAGAACACGCGCCCGGTGGTCCACTCACGTTCCTTGACCAGCGACAGCATGACGTCGGTATAGCCGCGCACGTTGAACGTGACGTCCTCGTTCGGCGCGGCCTTGGCCAGGGCATCGACGACGTAGGTCGCGATGAGCCCGGCCTGCTTGCGCGGATAGACACTGACCGCTTCCTCGTCGCGCAGCAGGCCGCCCTCGATCCACAGCTGCAGGGAAGCCAGCGCCTGCTGCACCTCGATCTTGTCCAGCACGACGGGATGGTCGTTCTGCGGTGCTCCGGACTCGATTTCGACCAGGCGCACGTACTGTTCGTTCAACTCCCAGACCGTCGCCTTGACTTCTTCCTTCTCGAAGATGCCAGGCAACAGGTCGAGGGCCGTGGCCGGCAGGCTGGCGGCGGCGAGCAGCAAGGCCGGCAACAGCCGCGCGGCGTGTGGCAATCGCAGGGATGTCTTCATCGATTCTCGGACCTGGCAGGTTGGTGCAAAGCGCGGCGCACAGTATAACGCTCCGTCGTGGTGCAGACAGGCCTCTCATCGGCCTCGAGCAGTTGGGGACCTCTGGACAAGCCATCACCCGGCGCCTTGCACCCGTGCTGTCCGAATACGGCGTTACGGATCCTCGCAATAGCCCGCCATGACGTGCGCGTCGCGCCTTGAACTCGAACCGCGCGGAAACACATTGCTCGGCCCGGGCTTGTTCAGAGGTTGCTTAGACGCCCGCCGGCGCGAACGTTTCCCCGCTGAAGACAAAAAAAAGGGCGCATCTCTCGATGCGCCCTTTTTACGCTAAAGGATCCGTTCGAGCGATGGCGTTACCAGAACAGGAAGCCACCCACGCTGAAGGTATCCGCATCCGGCTTGTTGGCGCCGGCAATGCCTCGGTCATACTCGCCGTGATTGTACTCGGCAATCAGGCGCAGCCAGCTGCTGACATCGTGATACACGCCGACCGTCCACATGGAGCGCTCGACTTCACCCGGACCCGCGTAGAGCGAGGTACCGCCGGTCGAAACCGCATCCAGGTTGCCTTCACCGTAGGAGACGCCGACCTTGGTCTTGCCGGCGAAGGTGTAGGTGCCCTGCACGTAGTAGCCGTCACCCTCGCGCTCGATCACGTTGCCGTTGGCATCGAGCTGCACGCCGGCCGTGTTGAACTGCGCGGTCAGGCCGAGGCCCTCGTTGTCATGGTAGTAGCCCACGACCTCGAAGCCCTGGTAGCCGACCTTGGCGCCGGCACCCCAGGCCTGGGCCGTGATGCTGCCGCAATTGGCGGCGACGCCCTGAGTAATGAGGGTGCCGGCGACAACGGCTTCACCAACAAAGGTATTCGTCGCACCGGTGCAGCTCGAATCGAGATCCTGCCACAGGCCGTCGACCCACAGCTTGACGCTGCCGCCGCTGAAGCTGGTGGAGTAGCTCAGTTCACCCTCGAAGCGCGGCATGTCGGCCTCGTCCAACCAGCCGGTCCTGTAGTTCGAACCACCAGCCATGTTCGCCGGGTCGAACAGGCCGACCGCGAGCTGGAAGCCGTTGACGTTGGGCGTGGTGTACTGGAAGCGCGCGGCGAAGTCGGGGTAGGTGTAACCGTGACCGACGCGACCGAACGTGACCGAACCGAAGTGGTCGCCACCGGGCACGAAACCGACGCCGAACAGCGTCATGTCGCTCAAGATGGCATTGCGGCCGAACAGCGACAGCGTGCGGCCGAAGCTCACCTCGCCGAAAGCGCCGCTCAGGTTGGCGACGACTTCACGCGTGTCGATCTGGGCGCCGGTGATGTTGCTGACCGGGCCGACGTTGCCGGACTGCGCGCTGAAGGTAGTCTTGTTACCGCCGGTATGAATCACCGGGGCGAAGCTGATGCGCGCCGTACCGGTGACGCCATTCACCGTCGGCGACTTCACGTTGAAACTGAAGAATGCCGGCAGGAAGCCCGAGTGCACGCGGGAGCTGTCCTTGTCATTGGCTTCGGTGACATAACCGGCGTCGAAATCGCCGACCGTGTAGAACGCATTGACGTTACCGTCAAAGCTGACTTCCCAGCCGTCGTTGCCACCGACGACGACCACGGCGCCCGCGGGCGCAGCCAGACCGGCACCCAAGGCGGCAGCACTGACAGCCGCAGCCATCTTGGTCTTGTTGAATTGATTCGCCATCACTTCCTCCTAACTCTCAAGGACAAAGGCTCACTCGTGGACCCTGAACGCTAATTTCTTCTTCGGAATTCGGCCGCTTCGCCTGGGCATCCCCCTGTTTTCCAGCCCGGCGTGGCCCTTTCTGCCTGCCACCAGTCCGTGCGCGGAGTGGTGCCTGGAGATGTCTACAGCGGCGAGTCTACGCCAAAGCTTTAGCGCTGACAACACTTTCGCAACACTAAAAACCCCTTAGTCGCGGTGATTTGCCGAGTGTGTTGGTCTGCCGCAACAAACGTATGCCACACCATGGCGCAACCCTCCCGGGGCACCTGCGGATTCACCCACCGCCCTTCTGGAAAGCACGGTCGAAGCGCTGCATGAATGCCGCGCAACGGCCCGGGGCGAAGGCGTGGAACTCGAAGCGGAGATCGGTCGTCGGCAGTCGCAGCAGCGCGATGCGGCGCTCGCCTTCCGGCGCCAGATGCACGACCAGGCGGCTGCCGTCGCGCCAGCGCACGCGCATGCGGCTGCCGTCGAAATCACTCTCGGCGTCACTGACCAGGCGCGGGAAGACGCGCCGGAAATCGGCATGCGAGATGCCCATCTCCGCACGCTCGACGATCACCGCGGAGGCCATCGTTCCCGGCTCAGTGCGCGCGTGCGGCGGCCAGCGCCGCGGCGAGGGGTTCGAGCTGCGCGCTGTAGCGCATCCAGTGGGACTTCGCCGTGGCGTAGACGGGCTGGCGGACCTGCCACTGGCTGGCCGTCGTCACGGCACGCGGATTGTGATGGAAATCCAGGCAGGCAGCATCGAATGGCAGCCCGGAGAACTCGACCAGCGCGCGCGCGCCAGCGTCGGGATCATCGACCAGCGCCTCGTAGTCAATCTCGAGCATCGCCAGCGGCAGGCAGTGCCGCCAGTGCGCCATCAAGCGCTCGTAACCGGCGTAGGCCCCGGCCAGGTCCTCGAGCGCATAGGCGTAGGGATGGCTGCCGGCGAGATCATGGATGAACAGGGAAAAACAGGTCGCCATCGCATCGCGGCGGCAATGGATGACGCGCGCCCGCGGGAACAATGCCGCGATCAGCCCCAGGTAGAGAAAGTTGTACGGCATCTTGTCGGTGACGCGGCGGGCGTTGCCGCCGCGCGCCTCGAGCAGCGCGAGGTAGTCGGCGGCAAGTGGCGCCAGGGCGGCGCAGTCGCTAGTCACGCATTGCGGAAACGGCCGCTTGCTGCCGAGCATGGCCGGCAGGCGCGCGACCCGCTCGGGAAAGAACGTCAGCTCGCCGGCGCCATGGATCTGCGGATGACTGGCCAGGATCTGCTCGACGAGGCTGGTGCCGGAGCGCGGCAGGCCGACGATGAACAACGGCCGCTCGCTGTCGCTTGCCGGCTCCGTCTGGCTGGCGAAGAACGCGTCGTCGAACACCTGCATCAGGCTGTCGATGAAACGCGCCTGTGCCGCACCATCGTAGGGCGTGTTCGCGCGCCGCATGGCATTGGCCGCGGCGAAAGCCGCGAACGCCTGCTCGTAGTCACCCAGCAGGTCGGCCAGCCGCCCCAGCGCGAAGCCCATCGGCACACGGGCGGGTGCGGTGTCCGGCAGCGCGGCGAGCGCCGCCTCGAGGCGCTCGGCGAGCGCGCGTGCCGCGGCCGGCTCGTGCTCGAGCGCCGCCAGGTCGCGCCAGGCCGCGCCATGCGCCGGCTGACAGGCGAGCGCGCGTTCGAAATTCGACGCGGCGCGCGTACGATCGCCACGTGCCGCCCAGACCAGCCCCAGATTGTCCAGCGCGTCGGCGGAGTCGGCGTCGATCGCGAGCGCCTGCTCGAAGCTGCGCGCTGCCTCGTCGATGTCACCGGCGGCAAACTGCACCGCGCCCAGCGCGTTCCAGCGTGCCGCCGTCGGCGTACCGGCGGCGAGCGCTTCGCGATAGGCCGCGGCGCTTGCGTCCAGTGCGCCACGGCGACGCTCGCAGCGGCCGACGTGGGTCCAGGCCTCCGCCGCCAGCGCGGCATCGAGCGCAGCGGCACTGCGCAGGCTGTCGACCGCCTCGTCGAAGTTTCCGCAGGCCGCCAGCGCCAGCCCCAGGTTGAGGTGCGCCGGCGCAAAGCGCGGCTGCAGCCGGACCAGCTTGCGCAGCAGCTGCGCCGCTTCTACGGCACGCCCGTCCTGGCGCAGCAGGTTGGCCAGGTTGTTCAGCGCATCGGCATAGTCCGGCCGCACGCGCAGCGCCTTGCGGTAGGCTTTCTCGGCCGCTTGCGGGTGCGCCCGCGCGAGTTCGGCGTTCGCCAGGTTGAACCAGCCCTCGGCAAAGCGCGGATTGGCCTTGACAGCCTGTTCGAACGCCCGCACCGCGGCATCGTGATCGCGCAGTTCCAGCGCCGCCATACCGAGGTTGTTGTGGTAATCGGGGTTGCGCGGTTGGACAGCCAGGGCACGCCGGATCAGTCCCATGCCTGCCTGCAGGTTGCCCGTCTGGCAGCCGATGACGCCGAGCATGTTGAGCGCGTCGGCGTGATCGGCCTGCTGGCGCAGGACGTCACGGTAGAGCACCTCGGCGCGTTGCAGCTGTCCCTCGCGGTGCAACGCGACGGCAGTGTCGAACAGTTGGCCGACCGCGCTGCCGCGGTGCGCCTGCGTCTTCCTGCTCACGGCCGGCGGCCGCTCAGCCGCCGGCCACGGGCGGCCACAGCGCAAGCACGTCGCCCTCGCGCAGCAACGGCTCGTCACGCTGTTCGGGCTCGACGTAGACCCCGTTGATGAGAACCAGGTGCGCGGACTCGCGCGGCACGTGGTAGCGCGCGATGACCTCGTGGATGGAAATATCCTCGGGCAACTCGATCTCGACCACGTTGCGCACCGCCTCGGGCGGCAGGAACTGCGCCAGGGACGCGTACATCTTGAGGGTGATTCTCACGCTGGAATCCACGCTGAGTACGGACCGCGGGGTCGCTCGCGACCCCGCGGGGAAGACGCCGGCGGCCGCGCAGGCTTCAGGCCATAACCGCAGCGTTGAAGCCGAGCGCCTGCGTCGAGGCCAGATAGGCCTCCATCAGCCGCGTCGGATCCTTGATCAGGCGCTCCTTCCACACGCCGAGGCGGGTGCGGGTCTGGATCAGGCCACGCAGCACGCCGACGTGCTCGGTGAGGCCGAGGCTGGTCGCGCCGACGAGGATATCGTCGGCGAACTGCAGGTTGAGATACCGATAGCGCTCACGGTTCAGCAACTCGGCCGAGTCCCCACCCTCGTCGCCCATCCACAAGCCGAACGAACTCGAAATCAGGCCAAGCGTATCGAGCACGTTCATGTTCACGCTGCCGCGGTGCCGCGCGCCGGACAGGCCGGCCATGTTGCGTGCGGCAAGCTGACCGTGATCGACCGCGGTCGGCTGGATTGCCTGCACGGAGTATTCACCGGTCGAGAAGTCGATGCCCTGGGCGACGTCACCCGCGGCGTAGATGTCAGGGTCGCTGGTTCGCATCTGGCGATCGACGAGCACACCGTGATCGGTCTTGATGCCGCTGTCGGCGATGAACTCGATGTTCGGTCGCACGCCCGTGGCCGAGACGACGAGATCGGCATCGACGACGTCGCCGTTCTCGAGCACCACGCGCAAGGTGTCTCCCTGTTGTTCGATCGCCGTGACTTTCATCGACGTGTGCACGGTCACACCGCGGCTCTCGCACCAGTCTTTGATCAGGCCGCCGGCGATATCGTTCATCATGCGCGGCACCATGCGATCGCCCATCTCGACGACGGTCAGCTCGGCGCCACTGCGCGCGAGCGCCTCGAGGATGATGCAGCCGATGAAGCCGGCACCCATCAGCACCACGCGCGCGCCCTGGCGTGCAGTGGCGGCGATGCGCCGCGCGTCGGCGAGCGTCCAGCAGGACGTCACGCCGTCGAGGTCCATACCCGGGATCGGCGGCGCCACCGGCCGCGAGCCGGTGGCGATGAGCAGCTTGTCGTAAGCGAGGCTGGAACCATCGTCCAGGGTGACCCGGTGCGCGGCGCGATCGACGGCGGACACCCGGCCCTGCTTAAGCCCGATGCGGAGGCCGTCATAGTGATTGGCGGTCTTGCGCAGGTAGGTTCCCGACTCCTCGATCTGCTTGATCAGGTAGTAGGGAATCGCCATGCGCGAGTACGGCGGCTCGGGCTCGTCGCCAATCAGCGTGATCCCGGCATCGGGCTGCAGCTTGCGCAGGGTCTCGGCCGCGACGAGGCCGGACGGTCCGGCGCCGATGACTACATGTTGCATGAGACTCGTTCTCCCCGGTTGGGTAATCGCCCGCTCACACGCCGAGGCGTGCCAGCGTCTCCGCTGTGGGCACGCCGTCGACGGTCCAGCCGCGCAACTGGTAGTACTCCGGCAGCATCACGTCGAGTTTATTGACCATGCCCTTGGCCGGCCCGGTCTTGGCCGCATCCTTGAGCAGGCGCTTGGGCAGGTTGTCATCGGCCTTGGTCAGCCCGGCGTCGAGGTTGAACTTGCGCTCGAGGTTCCAGATCCGTTCGCCGGCGGCGAGCATGGTTTCCGACGACCAGCCGCCTTCGCAGGCAGCGTCGACCTGCGGTGCAATGTCCTCGAGCGTCCAGGCGAACGTCGTGAACACGCACAGGCCGGTCGAGTCGACCGCGGCGGTGGCGTCCTGAAACGCCTTGACGAGTTCGGCTTTGCCGTCGGTCGTCAGCGGGTCGGTCTTGACCGGCACGCCCATGATCTCCGAGGAGACCGTGTAGCCGCGCAGGTGGCAGGCGCCGCGGTTCGACGTCGCGTAGGCCAGCCCCATGCCCTGGATGCCACGCGGATCGTAGGCCGGGAATTCCTGGCCCTTGACCGTCATCGACAGGTCCGGGTGGCCGTATTTCTCGCACAGCCGCTTGGAGCCGAGCGCGAGGTCGCGTCCGAAGCCTTCACCGGTGGCGACGAGTTCGGCCGCCCTGGTCAGCGCCTCGGCCGAACCGAATTTCATTTCGAGACCACCCGTGTGCTCGGTGGTGATGGCGCCGATGTCGTAGAGTTCCATCGCCGCGGCCACCGTGGCGCCGAACGAAATCGGGTCCATGCCGTCCTCGTTGCAGAGGAAGTTGGCATAGGTCAGCGCGTCGAGGTCGTCGACCCCGGTGTCCGAGCCGAGAGCCCAGGCGGCTTCGTACTCGAGTCCGCCGGAAGCGTTCTTGTATTCGGGCTTGTCCGCGACCGTGTAGTGCTGCGGATCGATCGTCGAGATGCGTCCGCACGCGATGGTGCAGCCGAAGCACGCACCGTTCGTCACGAGGTTGGGCTTACCATCGCTCTCGCGCGGCTCGTGCATGGCTTCGGCCGAGATCTTGCTCGCGCCCTCGAACTGCACTTCGCGCATGTTGCGCGTGGGCATCGCGCCGACCTCGTTGATCACGTTCATGAGCACCTGGGTGCCCATCTTGGGCAGCCCCTCGCCCGTGACCGCGTTCTCGGCCAGCGTGCGCTTGCCCTCACTGGTCGCCTTGAAGAAAGCTTTTGCGTCGCGCACGCCGGAGACACCCTTGGTACCACGCACGACGACGGCCTTGAGCTGCTTGGACGCCATCACCGTGCCGACCCCGGAGCGTCCCGCGGCACGATGCAGGTCGTTGACGATGGCGGAGTACAGGCAGCCCTGCTCGGCGGCGCGGCCCACGCAGGCGATGCGGATGAGCGGGTCCTGGTACTTCGCGTGCAGCATCTCGTCGGCCTGCCAGACCGACTTGCCCCAGATGTCGTCGGCCGGCACCAGTTCGGCGTGATCGTTCTCCAGGTACAGGTAGACCGGCCGCGGCGCGCGGCCCTCGAAGATGATCATGTCCCAGCCGGCATGCTTGATCTCCGCGCCGATGAATCCGCCCGAGTTCGAGCACGCGATCGCACCGGTCAAGGGGCTCTTCGTGATCACCGAATAGCGGCCACCGGTCGAGGCCATGGTACCGGTCAGCGGGCCGGTCGCCATGATCAGCTTGTTACCCGGCGCGAGCGCATCGACCTTGGGGTCGATCTCCTCGACGAGATACTTCGTGGCCAGTCCGCGCTGGCCGATGTACTGCATGGCCCACTCCATGTTGAGAGGCTCTTCGGTGCAGGTTCCGGCGTCGAGGTCGACGCGCAATATGCGACGCTGCCATGCCATGTGACTGTCTCCCTCTGCAATTCCGCTCAGTTGGCGGGAATGGTCTGGGCCGCGTGAGCGCGCATGCGCTCGAGGCCGGTATGCTCGGCATCGACATAGGTGATCGCCTCCGTCGGGCAGGCGTCGGCACAGGCCGGCTCGCCACCGCACAGGTCGCACTTGATCACCTTGCCGGTATCGGCGTTGTAGTTGACCGTGCCGAAGGGACACGCGATGGTGCACACCTTGCACCCCACGCAGATGTCCTCGAGCACTTCCTTCGCCCCGGTCGCCTCGTTGATCACGATGGCCTCGACCGGGCAGGCATGCATGCACCACGCTTCCGCGCACTGCGAACAGGTGTAGGGAGCGAACCGTCCCTCGTCATGGAAGGTGAACACCTTGATGCGCGATTTCGAGGGATTGAACAGGCCTTCCTGCTCGTAGGAACAGGCCATCTCGCATTGCAGACAGCCGGTACATTTCTCCGGCTCGAGTTGCAGGGCTTTGAGCATCATCGACTTCCTCGTGGCCGTGTGCGGCCGGGCGTGACCCCGCCGGCACGGGTAATCATTATGCTGCGCGATTCGGGAACAATTCCTGCCCCGCTTCGCTACGCGTCCCAGGCAAACGCCAGCGGCCTGCCCTAGAATGACCAGGCCGTGTGCGTTTCGTGGCGCCTGCTCAGCCTAGCGAGAAGCACGGAAAAACGCCAGCCCACGACGGTCTGCCGGGCCCGCGGGAACACCGACGCGTCGTTCGAGTCCACAGAGATGGGCGCGTCCCCGGCCAGCGCGGTGCAACAATGCGCCCGCGTCGCACACCGCAAACGCCGCGCGAACGGCGCCGCCCACGTTTCCGATACGCAGCGAGGTAGTCACATCCATGTCGCCGTCCCCCGCCCGCCCGATCCGTCGTCCCGTCCATGCCTGGCTCGCGGTCCTGTGTATCGTCCTGCTCGCTGCCAGTACCGCGAGCGGCGCCCGCGAGACCCGACAGGTCCGTATCGGATTCGTCGGCGCCGACAGCAGTGACGCCATGCGTGGCGCCAGCCAGGGCATCGACGAGGCCAACGCGCAAGGGCGCTTTCTCGGCTGGCAGTACGAACTCGTCCCGCTGGCGGACGCCGCGGCGGCGCGCGGTGCGGAGGTCGCGGTGATCGTCGCCGACGCCGCACCGGCAGCGCTGCGCGAGCTGGCCGCGGCGGCCGCGCCCAGCGCGGTCATCAATGTCGGCGCAACGGACGATGCGCTGCGCGCGGCCTGCCTGCCCAATCTTCTGCACACGCTGCCGAGCGCCGCGATGCTGGCCGACGCCGAAGCACAATGGCGGCACAAGCACGCCGATTCACCGGCCACCGCCCGCGCCTGGCACGAGAGCTTCCGCAAGTACGCCGCGGCCCAGCTCAACCGCCGCTACGAGGCGCGCCACGGCAAACCGATGAGCGATGTCGCGTGGGCGGCCTGGGCCGCGGTCAAGCTCGTCTCCAACACCATCGCGACCAGCGACGAGGCGATTCCGGCCCGGGTGCACGAACTGATGCGCGGCGATATCGCCTTCGATGGCCAGAAAGGCGCCGACATGGACTTCCGCGACACCGGACAATTGCGCCAGCCGCTGCTGCTGGTGGACGGCGAGACCATCGTCGGCGAGGCGCCGGTGCGCGGTGTCGCCGATCCGGGTGATCTCGACACCCTCGGCCGCGGCGCCTGCGCCAAGTAGACCCCATTCATCGACCCCATCAACGCCAGGAGTTCCCATGCGTACAGCCATCCTCGCCCTTCTTCTCGCCGTCGCCTGCACCAGCCATGCGGCGGGCGGCCGGGTATTCGTCAGCAACGAGCGTGACGACACGGTGAGCGTGATCGATGCCGCCTCCAACAAGGTCATCGCAACCGTCCCGGTCGGCAAGCGGCCGCGCGGCGTGGGCGTCTCGCCGGACGGCAGCGAAGTCTACGTGGCGATCAGCGGCGACAATGCGATTGCCGTGCTCGATCCCGAGAAGCTCGAAGTGGTGCGCACGTTCGAAAGCGGCGACGATCCGGAAGCCTTCGCCGTGCACCCGAACGGCAACATTTACATCTCCAACGAGGAGGATGCCAAGGCCTCGGTGTACAACCCCAGGAACGGCGAAAAGATCGCCGAGATCGAGGTCGGCATCGAGCCCGAGGGTGTCGCCGTCTCCCCGGACGGCTCGCGCGTCATCGTGACCAGCGAGTCGACCAACATGCTGCATATCATCGCCGTGCCGGAGCACGAGATCGTCGCCAACATCGTCGTCGGCGCGCGCCCGCGCGCGGCGACCTTCAGTGCCGACGGTACCATCGCCTACGCGACCTCGGAGATCAGCGGCGAAGTGAAGAAGGTCGACGTCGCCACCGGCACGATCCTTGGCCGCATGCCGCTCGCCGACGACAAGGCCAAGCCCAAGGACGTGCTGCTCAGCCGCGACGGCAAACGCCTGTTCGTCGCCGGCGGGCGTGCCAACAGCATCTTCGTACTCGATGCCGACACCCTCGAAGTGCTCGATACCATCGGCGTCGGCAAGCGCGTGTGGGGACTCGCCCTGAGCCGCGACGGCAAGCGCCTCTATACGACCGACGGCGTCGACCACCAGGTGTCTGTCATCGACACCGAGAGCGACGACGTCGTCGCCACGGTGCCGGTCGGCAAGTTCCCCTGGGGCGTCGCGATCGACGATTGAGGAATCCCGCAACAGGTCCGCGCCGAGCGGATCGTGTCCACGCGGTTCGGGTTCAAGGTGCGAAGCGCACGTAAGCGCCGGCTATTGCGTAGATTCGCGACGCGGCAACCGGCCAGCGCGGGCGCCACATGCCCCGGTCATGACTTGTTGAGAGGGCGCCCCGCGGGGCGCCTTTCTTCCGTTTACGAGGCGCGGCCCGGCGCCAGTGCCCGCTCGGCCCGACGAGCGGCCCGACAGCCGGCCTAGAGCCGGACGCGCAGCCCGACCCAGCCGCCGCGCGGCGCCCCGGCACCGAGGAACACCGGACTCTGGTTGGCGAGCCCGGGCAGGATTTCCGCCGGCTCCTCGCCGAGCAGGCCGAAGTTCTCGTAGTCGGTGTCGAGCAGGTTGGTGACGCGCGCGAACAGCTCGAAGCGTTCGTCGATGCGATAGCTGCCGCGCAGGTTGACCACGGCATAGCCGTCGATCTCGCCGAGCTGGTTGGACTCGTCGCCACGCAGGTACTGGCCGGAGTTGTAGATGACTTCGAGGCCGACGCGCAGGTTCCACGGCAGCGTGTAGTCGCTGCTGAACTTGAACTGGTGGTCGGGAATACCCGGGATGCGATCGCCGGCCTCGACCTGGACCTCGCCGTCACCGTTGGCGAACGGATGGTTGGGGCTCAGCACCATGAAGTCGTCCTCGAACGTCGCCCGCACGTAGCTGTAGGCGATCGACCAGTCGAGGTCGCCGAACGCACCGACGAAGGCCGATTCGAAGCCCTCGCGCCGGGTTTCGTCGACGTTGGCGAACAGGCCGGTGCCGCGGCCGGTGGTCTGGAAGATGATGTCGTCACGGTTCTCGGTGCGGAAGTAGCCGAGACGATGACGCACGCCCAGGAAGTTGCCGCGCAGGCCGAACTCGACGGTCTTCGCCACCACCTCGTCGAGCGGCGGATCGGCGAGAAACGCGTTGGGCAGACGGCACTCGAAATCGATGTCGTCCGGATCCTCCCCCTCGGCGATGGCGAAGGCCCGGGCGACGCGGAACACCCCCTCGTTGCAGGCCAGCTCGATCGGCGTCGGCGCGCGCGAGGATTCGCTGTAGCTGGCGTAGCCATTGGTGTCGTCGGTGAAGTCGAAGGTGCCGCCGACGGTCGGGTTGAAGCGGCTGAAGCTGTGGTCGCCATTCAGCTCCGGCCGCTCCCCGGAGCGGTCGCGCAGGCGCACCCCGGTGTTGTTGTAGCGACCGCCGAAAGTGAACGTGAAACGCTCGGTGACGTCCAGCGCGTCCATGAAGTAAAGACTGAAGGTCTCGGTCGAGGTGGCCACGTTGGTCGCCTCTTCGTCGACGAAGGTGCCGACGCCGAGGCCCGCGGTGCTGCGGGTGACCGGGTCGATGTCGGACAACTCGGTGACCGAATTGAACAACGCCTCGCCCTTGAACCAGGAGAAGCCGGCGACGAAATGGTTGCCGCGCTCGAACAGGTCCTCGCGCAGGGTCAGCTGCAGGTCGGTGCCATAGCTCTTCTGATCGCGGTCGGACATGTTGTTGATCGCAGCATCGCTGATCACGCCCGTGCCGGACAGCTCGTCCGCTTCGATTTCGTCCAGATTGAACTCCTCGCCCCCGGCGAGACCGTTGAGCGCGGCCTCGAGCGCGCCGATCGGATCGGCATTGGCGGCGACCCCGAGCACGTCGCCGTCGCACACGTCGTCGTCGTCGAGGCCGAGTTCCTCGAGATCGTCTTCCTCGAGGCCTTCGACGAGAAACGTGTTGCCGCCGAGCTGGCAGGCGCTCAGCTCCGAGCCGTCGCCATTGAACGAAGCGGTGTCGTTGTCGCGGTAGAAAGCGGTCAGGTTGGCGTTGACCTTGTCGGTGAAATCATGCCCGCCATCGAAGGTGAACATGACCATCTCGTTCTCGGTGATGTCCGGCGCCGTGAAGATGGCGTCACGATCAATCGCGAGCAGGCCGGCCGGCGCGGCCCCGTTGCCGGTCAGCTCGGTGTCGCCGTACTGGAAGCCGACGTCGGCCTGGCTGCGTGTACCGCGCCAGCTCGCCGCCGCATAAACGTTCAGGGCGTCGGATTCGGACAGGTCGCGCCAGCCGTCTTCCTCGAAGTAGCTGACGTTGGCGTACCAGCCGAAGGTGCCATTGTTGCCACCTGTCTCGACGCTGGTGGTGATGCGCTCCCAGGCGCCGCCCGAGACCTCGGCCTGGTGGCCTTCGAAATTGAAGCCGTTCTTCATCTCGACGGCGAGCGCGCCGCCCAGCGCGTTGAGACCGAACAGCGGATTACTGCCACCGACCAGGCTGATCGAGTGCACCGCCGACTCCGGCACGAGGTCCCAGTTGACGGCATCGCCGAGCGGTTCGTTGATACGTACACCATTCTGGTAGACCGCCACGCCCTGCGAGAGACCGAGCAACGGTGACGCGGCATAGCCGCGGTACTGCACGTCGGGCTGCAGCGGGTTGTTCTGCGCCGAATTGATGTTGACGCTGCCGAGGTGGCTCGACAGGTAATCCGTCAGGTCGACGGCCTGGGTGCGCTCCAGCGCGTCGCTGTCGGCGGACTGAACGTTGAACGGCAGCTTGTCGGCGGCGAGGCCGCGGCCACCTGACGGCGTCGGGGCCACGACCAGGATTTCCTCGTCGAAGCCGGCCCCCTCGGCGGCGGACACTGACGCCACGGGCAACAGGGCGAGGATGCCGGACAGGCCTGCGACGATGCGGGAAGAGCGCGATTGCAGCATAGGAAGCGAGTACCTCTGGAACACGTTGTACGCGCGCGGCCAGCGCTGGCCGCGCGGAGCGGCAAGGCTACGCGTAAGCCGGCACGGCGCATGCGGGAATTTTGCGAATAAATGACGGGAAATTTTCCCGCGCCTGGCAGAGGTCGCTCAGGCAGTGACAATACCGTGACGTATGGCGAGGCGCGCGAGCTCGGCGGTGGTGCCGACCTCGAGCTTGGCCTTGATCTGGGTCGCATAGTTGGCGACGGTCTTGCTGCTGAGCGACAGGCGCGGCGAAATCTCGTTCACGCTCAGCCCTTCGGCAAGCAGGCAGAAGATCTCGAACTCGCGCGTCGACAAGCCCTGGAACGGCGAATCGGCGCCCTTGGTCTTCTGGAACGCGATGCGCTGCGCCATTTCGGCATCGATATAGATGTTGCCGTTGGCGATCTGTCTTACCGCCTCGACCAGGTCGACCGGCGCGCTGCTCTTGCCGATGTAGCCACGCGCACCGGCCTGCAGGGCCTGTTCGACGAAAATCGTGTCCTCGTGCATGCTGAACGCCAGTACACGCGCACCCGCCTCGCGGCTGACGATGCGACGGATCGCTTCCAGTCCGCCAATGCCGGGCAGGCTCAGATCCATGATCACGACGTCGGGCGCGTGGTCGACGAACTGTCGGCAGGCCTGCTCGCCGCTGTCCGCTTCGCACACCACGCGCAGGTCGGGCTGGTTCTCGAGCAGCGTCTTGAAGCCGGTCCGCACGACTGCATGGTCGTCGACCAGGAGGATGCGGGTGGGTGCGTGCATGAAGGCGTCCGTCCAAGTTCATCGGGCCCGGCGCGCGACCGGGCATGACCTGGCCGCGCGCCGCAGGAGATGCCGAAGTCTATACGGGATCACGCCGCTGCGCAGGACGCGGCGTCGCCTCGTGCGCACCACGCGGCGGCGCTGTCAGGTCGCGGCGAAAGGGATCTCGGCGGCGATGCACGCGCCCTGCCCCGGCGTGCTCGCGAGCGTCCAGCGGCCGCCCAGCGATTGCGCACGTTCGCGCATCCCGCGCAGGCCGATGCCGCTGCTTCGCGTGCCCGGATCGAAGCCGACGCCATCATCGCTGACGCGCACACGCAGCGTCGGCGCCGCGCCGTCTCCCCCGGAGACCGACAGTTCGACCCGTGCGCTGCGCGCACGGGCGTGACGGGCGATATTGGTCAGTGCCTCCTGCACGATGCGGTAGACGCCGATGCGTACCTCGTCGTCGAGCTCGGGCAGCTTGCGCGGACACACCAGTTCGCAGAAACAATCCTCGTGGTAGCCGTTCCAGTCGTCGACCATCAGCTCGACCGCGGCGGCCAGTCCCAGTTCGTCGAGGATCACCGGATGCAGGCGCGTCATCATCTGGCGCACGCGCGTATAGACGTCGGAGGAGACGTCGACAATGGTTCGCGCACGCTCCGCCAGCGGTCCGTCGACGCGCTCGCCGATCGAGACTGCCAGCGCCTTGATCGCGGTGATCGACTGGCCCATCTCGTCGTGCAGTTCGTGGGCGAGATGGCGTCGCTCGTCTTCCTGGATGGCGAGCGAACGGCGGGCGAGACTCGCGTTGTCGTTCTCGCTGCGCTCGAGCGCCGCGGTCATCTCGTTGAAGCGCCCGACGATGACGTCGATGTCGGGGATCCCGCTGGTCGCCAGGCGCGTCGCGTAACGTCCGCGGCCGACGCCCTCGAGTGCGGCCGAGACACGCCGCAGCGGCGCCAGCGCATGCCCGAGAAACACGAACGCCACGACGTTGCTGCCCGCGAACGCCAGCAACAGCACCAGCAGCGTCGTGCGCACCTCGCGCCAGGCCTCGTCGATCTCGGCGCTGGCATCGGCGACGATGCTGACCTCGGTGCCTCCCAGCACGACCTCCTGGCGCAGCACCGTTTCGTGCGGAACGACCAGGCGCGCGAACCAGTCCGGCGCCAGTCGTGCCTGTGCGGCAGCCGTGCCTGCGGCTGGCGGCGGCGCGTCGGCGAGCAGGATGCGCAGGTGACGCAACGGTCCGTGCTGCTGTGCCAGGTGCGCGACGAAACCGGCCACCGCCGAGGCATCGCCGGCCGCGGCGCCGCTGTCGCGAAACCCGCGCAGCAGGTGCGAGGCAAGGTCGGTCGACGCACGCAGTTCGTCGACCACCGCGCGCCGCGTGTTACCGAGCAGGTAGACGATGGCGACGGCCAGCGCGAGCGAGAACAACAGCGACAGCAGCAGGTTCAGACGCAGTCGCAGGCCCATGCCCATGCCTATCTCGCGCCGCGCGCCCGCCCCGGCCGTCGTCAGGCCTGCTCGTCTTTCTGCACGCGCTCGGCGAAGCGGGCCTGCTGCTCGGCCGAGGCTTCACCCTGGTAACGCGATTTCCACTCCTCGTAGGGCATGCCGTAGACGCGTTCGCGCGCCTGCTCGTAATCGATCTCGACACCGCGCTCGCCAGCCTCCGCGCGATACCATTTCGACAGGCAATTGCGGCAGAACCCGGCGAGGTTCATGAGGTCGATGTTCTGCACCTCGGTGTGCTCGCGCAGGTAGTCGCGCAGGCGGCGAAACGTAGCCGCCTCGATTTCCAGCGTTGTCTTGTCTTCCATTGCGGCAAGGCCTCCGTCTCGTGATGACAGTGCGCCTACGTATGGCGCGGCTTGTAGAGCGCTCACAGGCGCGTGGTTATTATACCGGTCCATCCAGCGCCACCGGGACGGTCTGCCTCGATGCATCTCGCGGAGAACTCACGCATCGTCATCGTCGGCGGCGGCGCCGGCGGGCTCGAGCTGGCGACGCGCCTCGGGCGTCGCTATGGACGCCGCGGCGAGCTCGACGTCACGCTCGTCGATCGCGCCTACTCGCACCTGTGGAAACCGTTGCTGCACGAGGTCGCGGCGGGCACGCTGAATTCCAGCGAGGACGAACTGAGCTACCTCGCGCAGGCGCACTGGAACCACTTCGCGTTTCGCGTCGGCGCCCTGGAAAGCCTCGACCGCGCGAACCGCACGGTCACCATCGGCGCCTCGCTCGACGCACAGGGTCGCGAATACATCCCGGAACGCATCCTGCGCTACGACCTGCTGGTGCTCGCCATCGGCAGCATCACCAACGACTTCGGTATCGAGGGCGTCGCCGAGCACTGCTTCTTCCTCGATCAGCGCGAACAGGCGGACGCCTTTCACCAGCACCTCGTGCGCGCCTGCTATGCGGCCAACGCCGGCGCCGAGCCGGTACGTCCAGGCCGCCTGCACATCGCCATCGCCGGTGCCGGCGCGACCGGTGTCGAGCTGGCTGCCGAACTGCATCATTCGCTGCGTACGCTGGTCGGCTACGGGCTCGATCGTATCGACGTCGAGCACGACATCCGCATTCACCTGATCGAGGGCTCGGCGCGCATCCTGCCCGGGCTGCCCGAATCCGTCTCCGCCTCGACGCGTCGCGCGCTCGAGGAGATCGGCGTGATCGTACACACCAACGAACTCGTCACCCGCGCTACCCCCGACGGCCTGTGGACGCGCAGCGGCAAGTTCATCCCGGCGGAAATCAAGGTCTGGGCCGCGGGCATCAAGGGGCCGCCGGTGCTGGCGACGCTGGACGGCCTGGCGGTCAACCGCGCCAACCAGCTCGAAGTGACGCCGACCCTGCAGACCACCCTCGATGAACGCGTCTTCGCGCTCGGCGATTGCGCCGCCTGCCCCATGCCGGACGGCGAGCGTAACGTGCCGCCGCGCGCGCAGGCGGCCCACCAGCAGGCCGAGCACCTCGTGCGCGCCATCGCGTGCCTGCGCCAGAACAAGCCGCTCGGGCCTTACGCGTACCGCGACTTCGGTTCGCTCATCAACCTCGCGAAGCACAGCGCCGTCGGCAGCCTGATGGGCAACCTGCTCAGCCGTCAGTCGGCCAGCTTCCCGGTCGAGGGCCGCCTCGCGCGCTGGGCCTACCTGTCGCTCTACAAGATGCACCAGGTCGCGGTGCAGGGCTGGGTACGCACCGCGCTGACCACCGTCGCCGATCTCCTGACCCGTTCGAGCAAGCCACGCCTGAAGCTGCACTGAGCGGCGCGCCGGCGATGCCTCATTCCTCGCGGGCGCCGGCCGCGATGCCGTATTTCTGCATGCGGTAGCGCATCGCCATGCGCGTGATCCCGAGGCGGCGCGCGGCTTCCGAGACGTTGTCGTCACAGCGCGCCAAGGCGCGCCGGATCATGAACTGCTCGATCTCCTCCAAGGTCATGTCGTCGAGCACGGCAAGGTCGGCTGCAGCGCTCGTCGCCTCCGGCGTCCTTAGTCCGAGCGCCGCGGCATCGAGCGCGGCGCCGCCGCACAGGAGCAGGGCCCGTTCGATCACGTGAGACAGCTCGCGCACGTTGCCCGGCCACCGGTACGCGGCGATGGCACGCTGTGCGTCCGCGCTGATCTGCGGCTCGGCGAAGCCGTAGCGCCGCGCGACCTCGCGCGCGAAGTGCCGCGCGAGGAGCACCGCGTCGTCACCACGCTCGCGCAGCGCCGGCAGCGCAAGGGTGAGCACGTTGAGACGGAAATAGAGGTCGGAACGCAAACTGCCTTCGTCGACCATGGCCTCGACGTCGCGATTGGTCGCGGCGATCAACCATGCCGATACGCGCCGCTCCTGGCTGCTGCCGACCCGGCGCAGGCTGCGCCGTTCGAGCACCGCAAGCAGCTTGGCTTGCAGCTCGAGCGGGATCTCGGCGATCTCGTCGAGAAAGACAACGCCGTCCTCGGCCGCCTCGATCAGGCCGGTGCGATCGGTTACCGCGTGCGTGAACGCTCCCTTGACGTGGCCGAAGAGCTCCGATTCGAACAGATCCTTGGGCAGGGCCGCACAATCGACGTGCACGAAAGGGCGCGTCGCGCGCGGCGAACTGTGGTGCAGCAGGCGCGCGGTGACGTCCTTGCCGGTCCCGGTCTCGCCGGTGATCAGGACCGTCGGTGGCACACCCTCGCCGCTGACCAGGCCGGCGATACGCCCGATCTGCTCGCGCACCGCGACCAGGGCGGGCGAATCGCCGATCAGCTGGCTCGCGCCGGCGCGCACGTGCTCGCGCGTGCGCGAATACTCGAGGCGGCGATCGAGCTCGCTGGCGTGCAGCACTTTCTCGACGTTGAGCAACAGCTCGTCGAGATCCAGCGGCTTCTTGAGGTAGTCGGAAGCGGCGAACTTCATCGCCTGGACGGCGTCCTCGACCTCGCCGTATGCCGTCATCACGATCACCGGCAGATTGCTGTCGCGGCGCAGATCGCGCAGCAGGTCGAGCCCCGCGCCATCCGGCAGGCGCATGTCGAGCAGCATCAGCTCCGGCTCGGCGCTGCCCAGCGCATCGCGCGCCGCCGCGAGCGTGGCGGCATGAGTGCAGACGAACCCGGCGCGCTCGAGTCGGCGCACCACCGCCTTGGCGAAGAGCAGTTCGTCGTCGACCACGAGCACGCGCCCCCGCGTGCCCGACACGTCGCTGTGCCGCGCCCGGGCGTCGTCAGTCTGGGTCACTGGTCGCGGCCTCCTCGGCGGCTGGAGCGAGGATCACGGCATCGGTGCCGGCGCCCTCGCGGATGGTGAACTCGAGTCGATACCCGTGCGTGCCGCATATCTTATAGGCAACCGGGATGCCGAGACCGGTTCCGAAACGCTTCGTCGATGGCCCCGGAGCGAGACCGGACGGTTCCGGTCTGAACGGAATGCCGCCGGCATCGTCGCTCACCGACAAGCGCACCATGGCGCCCTCGCGAGCGACGCCGACGCGTACCGTCGCACCGCGCGACGAGGCTTCCACGGCGTTGTTCAGCAGCCCGTAGAAAGCCTGCTCGAGCAGGTCGGGGTCGGCCTCGATCAGAACGGTCTCGTCCCACGGATCGCGCACGCAGGTGACATCGTAGCCGGCCATCCGCGCCTCGAGCAGCTTGAGCGTGGATGCCACCACCGCAGCGGCGGCAACCGTGCGTCGTCGCGGCTGCAGCGGATGCAGATAGGAGACCAGCGCGCTGACCCAGCGCTCGAGGCGGTCGACGGTGTCGATGACGTCCTGCCGGATCTCGTCGCGCTCGGCCTCCGATTCGCTGCCATCGAGAAGCTGCGCATTGGCGCGGATGACGGCGAGCGGATTGCGGATGTTGTGCGCGACTACCGGCACCAGCCCCCCCAGCGCGGCCTGGCGTTCGTTGGCAACGATGGCGTCCCGGCTCGCCTCGAGTTCCTGGGCCATGTGGTTGATGCCCCGCGCGAGATCGCGCACCTCGCTCACGCCCTGCTCGGGCAGTACGTGATCGAGATTGCCCGCGCTGACGAGCCGGGTACCGTCGAGCACATCCTGCATCGGCACGACGAAGCCGCGCACCAGGCTGCGGCGCGAGAACACCAGCAGTCCGAGCGCAACCAGCACGGGCACGGACAGCGCCCAGGGAGCGATCTCCGTCCAGCGCGCGATGGCTGCCTTCTGGGTGGCCTGCTCCTGCGCCACCAGACCGATCAACGACTCGAAAGCGCTCTCGAAATCCGCCACGAAACGCTGTTCGAAGGCCGGGTCGAAAATCTTCGCGCGGACCAGGCGGTTGAGTGCGAACGGGTCGGAGAGGGTTTCGCGCAGCGTTGCCTGGAGCAGGCTGAACGCGGTCTGCATGTGCTGCACCGCGTAGTCCTCGGCCCGGTTGCGCGAATTACGCCTCAGTTCGTTGAACTGCTCCTGACCGCTGCGTGCGTAGCGCGAGTTGAGTTCGGCCACGCCGCTCTCTTCGCGCAGGCCGGCAACCGAGACTTCCTGAATCTGCTTGAACAGCAGCGAACGGATCTCCTGTGCGGTGTGCGAGAGGTAATCGAGCCGGATGGCCTCGGCCGACCAGCGCTGCCATTGCCAGCCCCAGGCGGCACCGACACCACCGGCGAGCACCACCAGCAGCATGAAGGCGATCTCGTGCAGCAGGAGCAGGCGGCGCAGCGATTGCGGGCGGGAGACCGGCATGGGCTGATTATTGGCGAGGGCTGCTGGCACGGGCAAACGCGGTGGTTACCCGGCGCACAGCTGGTTGCAGAGAACCGAGCGCCCTGGCTGCAGACAGCCAGGGCGGATGCGGCAACGCAACAAAACGACGCCCTCCCGGCAGACTTTCAATGAGTTAGGCGCGCCGCGAACCGCCCTCAAAGCTGGCACGAAATCCGCTATGTATTCCAGCGACCATCCACTCACAGCTCCGAGGAGACCGATCATGGCGTGGCAGACCCCGGCTTTCGAAGACATTCGTTTCGGCTTCGAGGTGACGATGTACATCAACAACCGTTGATCGTCACCGCGTCGACGAGACGCCGAAGAAAGGACCCTGCGGGGTCCTTTTTTTGTGCCTGACCGCCAACCCGGCGGCACGTCACCAGGGCCACATGCGGCGCACCAGCGTCCATTGCCCCGCGCACACATGAGACAGCACGCCGAGCAGGTGCGTCGTGATGAGAACAACCAGCGCGATCGAGCTGATTACGTGGATCTCGGTGAACAACTCGTTCAGCGGCGCATCGCGCCAGCCCCAGTGCGGTAACGGGATGCCGAACCAGCGCGTCTTGTAGCCGCTGAAGCTCGACGACAGGTAACCGCTGAGGGGCTGCACGAGCAGCAACGCGTAGAAGCCCAGGTGGACCACGTGCGCCATGCCGCGCTGCCACCATGGCACACTGGCCGGCAGGGCCGGCGGGCGGTGAGCAAATCGCCATGCGATGCGGAGCACCAGCAGCGCGAAGACGCTCAGCCCGAGCGACTTGTGCAGCGCAAAATAGTAGCTGCGGCCAGGCCCCTGCGGCAGCTCGACCATATACCATCCGAGGCCGATCAACGTGAGCACCAGCGCGGCCATGAGCCAGTGGATGAGCATCGCGGTGCGGGTGTACTTCTCGGGGTTCGGCGGCATGGGGACGGCGCGGTACGAAGCTCGCGGGTGAACGAGCATCAAGCGTAGCATGGGGTGGGCTCGTTGCATTAGAATCCCGTGCTGAATCCGGCGGCAAATGTTCCACGGGGTCATAGTCCTATGACGGCAAGTCAAACGACTGCATGAGATACGAGACAGATTCATGCGCGACACCGCGCAGGCGACCGCGCCGCGTTGCTGGGTTGCTCCCGGTCGTGCTGGCCGTGCTGCTCGCGTCGGCACCGCCGGGGGCCCGGGCGGCCACCGGCGGCTTCGAGATCGAGGTCAACAAGAGCGCGCGCCTGCTCATCGTGCGCGCCGGCGCCGAAGTGCTCAAGACGTTTCGCGTCGCGGTCGGCCGCGGCGGTCGCGGCGACAAGAGCATGCGCGGCGATAACAAGACCCCGATCGGCACCTACCGCGTGGTCGGCTACAACGACCGCAGCCGCTTCGACACCTTCGTGCGCCTGAACTATCCCAACGTGAAAGACGCCTACTACGGGCTGCGCAACGCAGTCATCTCACGCTACGAGTTCGACCGCATCGTCGCCGCGCTGCGCCAAGGGCGCACCCCGCCGCAGAACACCGCGCTCGGCGGCGCCATCGGCATTCACGGCATCGGTGAGGAGACTCCCGAGAAGGTGCGCATTCACGATCACCTCGACTGGACGGAAGGCTGTATCGCCCTGCGCAACGCCGATATCCAGGAGCTGAAACGCTTCCTGACCCTGGGCACCCGGGTGGTGATCCGCGAATGAAGCCATGGTGCGTGGCATGCCTGCTCGGCTGGCTGTGCTCGCTGGGCATGGCGGCCGGCGCATCGCCGCCGCTGCCCTCGTCCGAGGCACTGATCGCCCGCTACCACACCGATAAATCCTTCGATGACGTCGTCTTCGAACTCGATTTCGCGATCACTGAGCGCAACTTCCGCATCACCGGGCGCAATACCATCGGCAAGGGCCTGCGCGAGCGCGGCTACGAGGATTTTCCGGACATCGAGGTGATCCATTTCTGCAGCCTCGAGCTCGCGCGCGAAGTGTTATTGCTCGATCCGGGCTTCGTCGCGCAAATGCCCTGTAGAATCACGGTCCACGAGGACGGGAACGAGACCGTGGTAAGCCTGATCAAGCTGCCGGTCGATCACCCCGACGAGCGCGTCAACGCCTTCGCCCGGCGCATGAACGCGACCCTGACCGAGATTGCCGAATTCGCCGTGTCGCGCTGAGAGGAGAGCCGCGTGAAGAGATTCCAGGATTACGACTACTGGCTGTTCCTGGCCTGGCTGCTCATCACCGGCTTCACCGTCTTCGGTATCGTCGTGTGCTGGAACGAAGGCCTGCTGACACTCCTCTACGAGAGTGACCGCAGCCACATTTCGCTGGTCATCGGGATGCTCTACCTGATCGGCTGCGGACATTGTGCGCGGCGCGCCTACTATCTGGCCGGGGAGATCGAACACGCACGCGCGCTCGACGAGCACATCGGCGATCGCGTCGCCCTGCTGCGGCCGGCCGACGACGTCATCAGCATCGACGGCCACCGCCTCGATCCGGACAGCGTTCTGGGCGGGCATTTGCGGGTGCTCGCGCGGCGCGGCGAGGATCGCGTGGCCCAGGCGCAGGACGGCGAGCAATCGACCCTGGTCGCCACGCTCATCGCGCATGCCAAGGGCTCGCAGGACATCGGCTGGTTCCTCGTCGACGTGCTGCTCAAGCTCGGACTGCTCGGCACCATCGTCGGCTTCATCCTCATGCTCGGTTCGGTCGCCGATACGGCCTCGCTGGACGTCAACACCATGCAGAAGGTGCTCAAGCAGATGAGCAACGGCATGGGCACCGCGCTGTACACCACGATGGCCGGCCTCGTCGGCAGCATGTCGCTGGGCCTGCAATACCTGTTGCTCGACAAGGGCGCCGACGCGCTCATCGAACGCATCCTGCGCCTCACCGACGCCAAATTGGCGACGGCCTGAACGGCGCCCGGGTAACCACCATGGCCGGCTTCTCCAGCAACTGGCAGCGCTCGCGCGGTGGTTCCGACCCGTTCACCGATCTGCTGTTCAACGCCCTGCTCGGCTTCACCTACCTCTTTCTCATCGCGATCATGTTCATGAACCCGGTCGCCAAGAAGGGCATCATCGATCCCAAGGCCGAGTACATCATCACCGTCGCCTGGCCGGACAACAATCCGGACGACGTCGATACCTGGATCGAGGATCCGAATGGCAACGTGATCTGGTTCCGCAACCGCGAAGCCGGGCTCATCCACCTCGACCGTGACGATCGCGGCACGGCCAACGACACGATCAACATCAACGGCGAAGAGATTCAGAACCCGCTCAACCAGGAAGTCGTGACCATTCGCGGCGTGGTTCCCGGAGAATACGTGGTGAACCTGCACTACTACGCAACCGAGACCGGCAACCCGGTACACGCCACCGTCAAGGTGGCCAAGGTCAATCCGGCCCTGGAGATCGTTTATTATGGCGAGACGGTTCTGGCCGAGAAGGGTGACGAGAAAACGGCCGTGCGGTTCACGATCGACAAGTCGGGGCGCGTCGAGCGCATCACGCACATTCCGAAATCCCTCGTCATCTTCTGAGCCGTGACTGAGAACCGTCAGGGAATCGCCCACGCACGCCATGCGCTAACGGATGCACTGATGCCCGAATCGGGCCCGCACGCCCACAAGCAGGAGTCCTGAACTTGGTCTTACTTGGAACTTCCGGCCTGGTTGCGGCTTACGTCCTCGTGGCGTTGCTGCTGTTGATCCTGAACCTGTACACACGCTGGTCCTGGCGCATCAAGGCACTGCTGATCGTGCTGGTCTCGGCTTTTTACGTGGTCAGCTACTTCTCGTTGCCGCCCCTCCTCGGCTGGCCGACCGACGCCGAACTACCCAAGCGCTTCAACCTCGTCGCCATCTTCGTGCAGGAACCCGACAAGACGACCGGTGCGCCGGGCGAGATCTTCCTGTGGGCGACCGACATGGCGACCGGGCCGACCGGTGCCGAACCCCGCGCTTACCGGGTGCCGTTTTCCGATGCCCTGCATGCCCGTGTCGTCGAAGCCGGTAACAAGATGCGCAAAGGGCTGCCGCAGATTGGCGAGGTGAGCGAGAAGAAGAAAGGCCCGAGCGCACGCCCGACCGACGAGAGCCAGGGCGGCATGAAGAGCGTTGCCATCGAGTTCTTCGACCTCCCCGATCCGCTCTTCCCCGAGAAGTAGCGGCAAGGCAGGTTCCCATCGCATGAGGCGCCGGCACCGCAGAGGCGGGACGCGCGGTGGCCCGGTCCGCAGGCCCTGCCAGGCCCTCGCCCGCCTTCTCGCCCTGAGCCTGGGCATCGCTGCCGCTACCGGCTGGAACAGCGCCGCGGCGGCGACGCTGACCGAGCACATGGACATCGCCTGCACGCAGCAGGATGTCACCGCGCTGCATTGCGACTACCGCCTGCTCGAAGGCGGCACGCTGAAGTCGGCAGCCGCGGAGCACAATGGCAGTGTGGTCGAGGGAGACCATGCCTCCAGTTACCCGGGACCCGGCGATACGACCGCGGTGCTCGCCCTGGTCGACACCTCCGACCCGGCACGCCAGCCCGTCGTCGCACGCATCGTCGCGCAGCTCGACGAACTGCGCGAGGCCGGTCAACCGCATCACCGCTTCGGTCTTGCCAGCTTCGACAGTACGCTCGAAATGCTCGCCCCGCTGGACGGCACGGCGGCCGACTTCCGCGCCGCGGCCGCCACGCTGTCGGCGACCGGCCGCACCACCGAGCTCTACCGCAACGTGCGCGAAGCAGTACGCCTGCTGGGCAACAGCGAGGCCACTCGCCGGGTACTCGTGGTGTTCTCCGACGGCCTGGCAGAAGACTTCGCCTACCATCACGAAGACGTCGTCTCCGCGGCCCGCGACGCAGGCGTCATCATTCACGGCGTCGGCTACCCGCGCTCGGTCGCACAATCCGTCGCCCTGCAGACGATCCGGCGCCTGAGCGACGAGACGGGCGGGCTCTACGTACAGGCCGATCCCATCGGCTACACGCTGCCACCGGGGATCTTTCGACGCCTGCTCGCCGCCGCGGACTCGGGCGGCGAACTGAGTTTCGATCTGGTGCCGCTGCTCGGCAAGGACGCGGCGGGTGCCGTCGACCTGACGCTGGCATTCCAGACCAGCGGACAGAGCTTCCTGGTTCTGGTGCCGGTGCTGATCCCGCGCGAACCCGATCGCGCCGCACCACCGGCGCCTCCTGCCGGGATGACGGACGCGGCGCCAACGACGTCGCCGATCCCCGCGCGGCCGGTGCCGGCCGCACCCGCCGCAGCGCCGGCCGCGGCGGCGCCGTGGCGCTGGATCCTGCTCGTTCTGCTCGCCGCGATCCTGGTCGCCCTGCTCGTCGTGATCGTGCGTCTGCGCCGCACCGGCGATAAACCCGGCGGCGCTACGCCCCTGGCCTGGGTGGTGCGCGCCGATGCCGTCCGCGAACGCCACGCCATCGGCAGGACGCCCTGGCGCATCGGCCGTGGCCGCAACAACGATCTCGTCCTCGACGACCATTCGGTGTCGCGCCTGCACGCCGAAATCCGGCGCAACGAGGACGGCCAACTCACGCTCAACGACCTCGAGTCGCTCAATGGCGTGTTCGTCAACGACAATCGCATCGATGCGATCCAGTTGCGCGAGGGCGATGCCATCGACATCGGCGACGTACGCCTGCAGTTCACGCTCAAGGACGAAAGCTACGCCAGCCAGGACGAGACCGTGGTGGTGCGCACGCGCACACCGCTCTAGCAGCCTGCCGGACTCAGGAACAATCTACTGCGCCGGCGTGGCGTCGCGCGCGGGCGTCCACACGGGCTCGAGCCCTTCGCCGCGAGCCGCGAATCCCTCGCACACGCAGTAGCCGACGACCGCGGCAAGCACACCGTCCACGTACAGCAGCGGCGTCCGTGTGCGTTCCCACGGCGGCACGCCCCATTCCTGGAACAGTTGCTTGAGCGGCCGGTGGTGCGCACTGCCGTGCGGCCGGCAGGTCTCGCCGCCGCGGCGGAAATCAACGCAGAGCACCGCGCCACTGTCGCCCAGGCATGCCACGTCCAAGGCGTGACGATGCCCCGGGCGCAACACCAGGCTGCCGCCGGCGAGTTCGAGCGGTCGCTCGAAGCGCCAGGTGACAGGACCGGCGGGTATCATGGGCAACACCGCAGGGGTCACGAACAGTTCGTCGCGATAGCGTCGCACCGCGTGGGCGCCCCAGCGCACGACGGGGTTGGCGTCAGGCCGCGCGCCGCACGCGCTGGCGAGGATCTCGCCGAGCTGGCGCCGTCCCGGCTGCGCGCAACCGGCGCGCGCCAGCGCGCGGCGCAACACGAACGGCGCCCACTCCTGCCCGGCCGCGCCCAGCGTGGCGAGCGCGATGCGGTGTGGTGGGCGCGCCGAAGCGGCGAGCAGTCCGTCGGCGAAGCGGTCCAGCCCGGTCGCGACGTCGGCCTGGATGGCCGCGAGGCGCAGCAAGCCCGAGCGTGCCCCCGGTACGGCCGCCTCGAGAACCGGCAGCACATCGTGCCGCAACCGGTTGCGACGGAAGCGCCGGTCCTGATTGCTGGCATCCTCGATCCATGACAGCCCTGCCATCCCGGCATACGCGCGCAAGGCTTCGCGCTCGATGTCGAGCAGCGGCCGTCCGAGGTAACCCTCGCCGAGCCGCCGCAGGCCGCGGATGCCGCCCAGACCGTGCGGACCGGCGCCCTCGAGAACCCGCTGCAGCACCGTCTCGCACTGATCGCCGCGATGGTGCGCGGTGACGACGAGGGTGTCGGTCCCGGCCATCGCCGCCAGCTCGGCATAGCGTTGCTCGCGCGCCCACGCCTCGACACTGGCACCGGCCGGCGGCCGGCCGGCGAGCCGGCGCACCACGCACGGCACATCGAGGCGTGCGGCGAGTGCTTCACAGTGGGCGGCCCATTGTGCGCTGTCGGGCGCGAGACCGTGGTCGACGTGCAGGGCGCCGATGTCGAGATCCGCGCGACGCGCGTAGCGGCAGCCGAGGTCGAGCAGGACGCTCGAGTCCAGCCCCCCGCTCAGGGCCACGAGAACGCGACGCGCACGACTGCTCGCGACCAGCGCCGCGAGCGCGGCTCCGGCCTGCGCGACGAGTGTCGCCGGAACCGGGCTATTTCTCGACGAACTCACCGATCGCGGCGAAACGTGCGCGGCGCGCGCGCACCAGCTCCTCCGGACTCAGTCCGGCCAGCTCGTCGAGCGCCGCGGCGATCGTGCCGCCGACCCGCTGCGCGGTCTCGCCGGGGTTGCGGTGCGCGCCGCCGAGCGGTTCGTCGACGATGCCGTCGATGAGACCGAGACGCGCGAGGCTCTTCGAGGTGATGCCCATGGCCTCGGCGGCATCGGCGGCACGCTCGGCGCTCTTCCACAGGATCGAGGCGCAGCCTTCCGGCGAGATTACCGAGTAAGTCGCGTACTGCAGCATGAAGATGCGATCGGCGACGCCGATCGCCAACGCGCCACCCGAGCCGCCCTCGCCGATCACGACGGCGACGATCGGCGTTCGCAGTCCCGACATGACCAGGAGGTTGCGGGCGATGGCCTCGCTCTGTCCGCGCTCCTCGGCGCCGATGCCGGGATACGCGCCGGGCGTGTCGATGAACGTAATCACGGGCAGGCGGAAACGCTCGGCGAGATCCATCACCCGCAGCGCCTTGCGATAGCCCTCGGGCCGCGGCATGCCGAAATTGCGCTGCAGGTTGTCACGCGTATTGCGGCCTTTCTGGTGACCGATGAACGCAACCTCGCGCCCGCCCAGGCGTCCGACGCCACAGACCAGCGCCGGATCGTCGGCGAAACTGCGATCGCCGTGCAGCTCGTGCACGTCCTCGAACAACTGGGCGACGTAATCGAGCGTGTAGGGCCGCCGCGGATGTCGCGCGAGGCGCGAGATCTGCCACGGTGTGAGCGTATTGAAGATCTGCCGCGTGAGTTCCTCGGAACGCTTGCCGAGGCGCTCGATCTCTTCGGAGATATTGATCTCCGAATCATGCCCCACCAGCCGCAGCTCCTCGATCTTCGCTTCGAGTTCCGCGATGGGCTGCTCGAAGTCGAGAAAGTTGAGATTCACCTGCGAGGATTCGATTGTCTTTTCCGCCATAATTGCCTCATCGTGCCGGCGCCGCGGGCGCCGGTCCTAGAACCGGTCTCAAGATTATTCATGGCCGCGTTGGCGCCCAAAAAGCTCGGCCCCAAGAAAATCATTCATGGGGGCACAGTGCGCAGGCAATAGTGGTTCTATTGCCAAGCACTGTAACGCCGTAGACGGGCCCCACGAATATATTCGTTGGGGCGCCCAACCCGAAGGGCCGATGACTGCCAAGTCTGTTTTTCCTGGGGCGCATTTCCGCGTTGCTCCTCGCTCACACGCTGAGCATGTTATCCGCTCCTCGCGCCTTGAACTGCGCGCCATGGAGAATGGACTTGGCAGCCGTCGGCGCAGCCATGAATAATTTTGAGACCGGTCCTTAGTATTCCACGTGCACACGCTGCTCGCCGAGATAGCCGCGCAGGCCCTCGAGCAGCTTGTCGTTGACCTGCACACGCCAGTTGTCGCCCAGCCGGATGCGCGCGCGCGCATGATCGCGAGCGTACTCGATCGCCACCTGGCACGGCCCGTTGCCATGATCGGCGATGACGCCCTGCAAGGCGCCGACAAAACCGTTCCCAAGTTCCTGCGGCGTGACGTTCAGCACCACGGCCCGCGCGAGCCGGTTACGCGCTTCGTCCAGGGTCATCAGCGCTTCGCACTGAATGCTGTAGTCACCGGAGAACTCGTCGACGTCGCAGTTGCCCTCGACGACGACGATCTGGTCGGCGACCAGCTTGTCCATGTGTTGCTCGAACAGGTCGCGGTACACGGTCACCTCGACCCGCGCAGTCTGGTCGTCAAGGGTCACGATCGCAATGCGCCCGCGCCGCGTCTTGATGATACGCAGCCCCATGATCAGCCCGGTGACGCGCTTGCGTCCGGGCTTGAGTTCGGACAGCGTACAGCTGGAGAAACCCGTCAGCTCGTCGCGATAGCGATCGATCGGGTGGCCGCTGAGGTACAGCCCCAATGTTTCCTTCTCGCAGGCGAGCAGCTCCTCGGGCGTCCATTCCCGCACCTCGGTGAGCGCCTCGAGATCGAGCACCGCCGTTTCGCTCGTGCTGTCCGGTGTGGTCGCCAGGCCAAAGAAGTCCGACTGCCCCGACACTTCCGCCCTGACGTGCTGATCGGTGATCTGGAGGACGTGGTCCAGCGCGGCGATCAAGGTCGGACGCGTCCGTCCGAAGCAGTCAAGCGCGCCGGCCTTGATCAGCGCTTCCAGCGAGCGCCGGTTGAGCTTGCGCGACGCGTTCCGCTTGCACAGGTCGACGAGATCACGATACGGGCCGTTGGCCCCGCGATCGTCGACAATCGCGGTGATAACCGCCTCCCCGACGCCTTTCACGGCCCCCAGCCCGTATCGAATGGTACGCTCGTCGGCGACGCTGAAACGGAAATCACAGCGGTTCACGTCCGGCGCGACGACCTCGATGCCGAGGTTGCGACACTCCTCGATCAGGCGCACGACCTTGTCCGTCGAGTCCATGTCGGCAGACAGTACCGCGGCCATGAAGGCCGCCGGGTAATGCGCCTTCAGCCATGCAGTCTGGTAGGCGACCAGCGCGTAGGCGGCGGAGTGTGACTTGTTGAAGCCGTAACCGGCGAATTTCTCCATCAGGTCGAAGATGAAGGTGGCATCGGCCTCGGGGATGTCGTTGGCGGCGGCGCCGGCGAGGAAGATCTCGCGCTGCTTGGCCATCTCCTCCGGCTTCTTCTTGCCCATCGCACGTCGCAGGAGATCGGCCGCGCCGAGCGTGTAGCCGGCCAGCACCCGCGCGATCTGCATGACCTGCTCTTGGTAGAGGATGACGCCGTAAGTCGGCTTGAGGATCGGCTCGAGATCCGGATGCGGGTAACGCACCACCGCCCGGCCATGCTTGCGGTCGATGAAATCGTCGACCATGCCGGACTGCAGAGGGCCCGGACGGAACAGCGCGACGAGCGCGATCATGTCTTCGAAGGAGTCCGGCTTGAGTCGCTTGATCAGCTCCTTCATGCCGCGCGACTCGAGCTGGAACACCGCCGTGGTGCGGGCGCTCTGTACGAGCTTGAAAGTCTCGCCGTCGCCGAGTTCGAGCTGGGCGATGTTCAGCGCATCCTCGCCGGCGCGCGCGCGGGCGCGGTTGATGTCGCGCACCGCCCAGTCGATGATGGTCAGCGTGCGCAGGCCGAGAAAGTCGAACTTGACCAGGCCGATCGCCTCGACGTCGCCCATGTCGAATTGCGTGACCAGGCCCTCGCTGCCCTGTTCACAGTACAGCGGGGTAAAGTCGGTCAGCTTGCTCGGCGCGATGACCACGCCACCGGCGTGGCGCCCGGCGTTACGCGCAATGCCTTCCAGGCGCAGCGCCAGGTCGATGATGCTGCGGACGTCCTCCTCGTCGTCGTAACGCTGCTTGAGCGCCGGCTCCTCGTCGAGGGCGCGGGTCAGCGTCATCTGCGGATCGAACGGCACCAGCTTCGCGAGCTGGTCGACGAAGCCGTAGGGAAAGCCCAGCACGCGGCCAACATCGCGCAGCACCGCCTTCGCCGCCATGGTGCCGTGGGTGATGATCTGGGCGACCTTGTCGCGACCGTAATGCTGGGCGACGTATTCGATCACTTCGTCGCGCCGATCCATGCAGAAATCGACGTCGAAGTCGGGCATGGAGACGCGCTCGGGGTTGAGGAAGCGCTCGAACAGCAGATCGTAGGCCATCGGGTCGAGCTCGGTGATGCCGAGCGCGAAGGCAACCAGGGAACCGGCGCCCGAACCGCGTCCGGGGCCGACCGGGATCTCGTGTTGCTTGGCCCATTCGATGAAGTCCGCCACGATCAGGAAGTAGCCGGCGAAGCCCATCTTGGTGATGACCTCGAGTTCGCTGTGCAGGCGCGACTCGTAGGCTTCCCGTGCCGCCGGGTCAGCCGCGAAGTCGCGACGGATGGCGCCGCTCGCGACGAGGCGCTCGAGCCCCTGCACGGCCTTCTCCGCGAGTACGTCGTCGACCGAAGCGCCCTCGGCAACCGGGAAGGCCGGCAGGAAATAGGTGCCGAAGGTCAGTTCCAGATTGCAGCGCATCGCGATGTTGACCGAGTTCGCCAAGGCACCGGGCAGGTCCTCGAACAAGGCGCACATTTCCTCCTCGCTGCGCAGGTACTGCTGCTCGGAGTAGTCGCGGGGGCGGCGCGGGTCGGCCAGCGCGCGACCCTGGTTGATACACACGCGAGCCTCGTGCGCGGCGAACTCCTCGGCATACAGGAAGCGCACATCGTTGGTCGCGACGAACGCGAGCTCGCGCTTGTCGCTCAGCGCCAGCATGGCATCGAGGTAGCGGCTCTCGCGTTCGCGCCCCGTCCGCGTCACTTCGACGAAATAGCGGTCGCCGAGCAGCGCATGCCAGTAGTCGAGCCGTTCGAGAAGCGCATCCGCCCGGCCCTCGTGCGCGAGCAGGCCGAGATCGCCGTGGATGCCCCCGGACAGCACGATCAGCCCGGCGGTACTCGTCGCGTCGAGCCAGCCCTCGTCGACGACCGCGACGCCACCGCGCTGGCCGAAGCGATAGGCGCGCGTCAGCAGCTCGCTCAGGTTACGGTAGCCGCCGAGATCCTGGCACAGGACGACCATCCGGTAACGTTCGCCACCGACGGCGTCCCCGACCACCCACAGCTCGGAGCCGACGATCGGCTTGAGCCCGGCGCCGAGCGCGGCGCGGTAGAACTTGGGCAACGCGAAGACATTGGTCTGATCGGTGAGAGCCACCGCTGGCATACCGAGCTCGGCGCAGCGGCGCACGAGCCGGGGGATGCGCACGATGCCATCGACCAGCGAGTACTCGCTGTGCAGGTGGAGATGAACGAAGCGCGGCGTGCTCACGGCAGCCCCGGCGTCAATAACTCGCGCACCGGCCGAAACGAGCGCCGATGTTCGGTGCACGCACCCCACTCGTTCAGTGCGCGCAGGTGGGCCGGCGTTGGATAGCCCTTGTGCCGATCGAAGCCGTACATGGGGAAACGCTCGTGGAGTTCGAGCATGAGGCGATCGCGCCGCACCTTGGCCACGATCGAAGCCGCGCTGATCGCCGGCTCGCTGGCGTCACCGCCGACCAGCGCGCGCGCCGGGCACGTCAAGGGTGGACAGAACCGACCGTCGATCAGCGCCGCACCCGGCACCTGCGGCAGCGCCTCGACCGCACGACGCATCGCCAGCAGGGTCGCGTGATGGATGTTGAGCGCGTCGATCTCCGCCACGGACGCCATGCCGACGCCGACGGTGCGGGCCATGGCGACGATCTGCTCGTGCAGGGCCTCGCGCGCGGCCCCACCGAGCGCTTTCGAATCGGCCAGTCCGGCGATTGCCGCGTCACCCAGGATCACCGCCGCAGCGACGACCGGCCCGGCCAGCGGCCCGCGCCCGGCCTCGTCGACGCCGGCGACCAGGGCACCTGCCAGCGCCTCGCTCACGCTGCGCGCTCCGCCAGGTCCAGGATCACCTCGGCGGCCCGGGACGCCGCATCACAGCGCAGCTCACGGTGCAGTTCGCGACTGAGCTGCGCGTAGGCCGAGCATCGCGCCGGGTCGGCCAACCACCCCTCGGCGGCGTCGACCAGGGCGGCCGGCGTCAACGCGTCCTGAATCAGCTCCGGCACCACGTCGCGCCGGGCGAGGATGTTCGGCAGGGCGATACGCGGGATGCTGACCATGCGTCGAATTATATGGTAGCTGAGCGGGGCGAGGCGGTAACCGACGACCATCGGTGTACCGCACAGCAGCGCCTCGAGCGAAACCGTACCGGAAGCCAGCAGCGCGACGTCCGCCGCGCTCAGCACCTCGTGCGAGCGTCCGCAGACGACCACGCAGTCGAGCCCGCTCGCAGCCGCGCGGGCACGCCGCGCATGATCTTCGCGTGCAGTGCACAATACCAGCCGCATGCCGGCGTGCCGGGACTGCAGCGTGCGCCCGGCGGCGAGGAACGGCTCGAGCAGGCGCTCGAGTTCCTGCGTGCGGCTGCCGGGCATGAGCGCGACCACACAGGCGTCGGGCGGCAGTCCGAGGGCCGCGCGACTGCTCGCCCGGGCCGGCTCGAGTGGCAGTTCGTCGGCCAGCGGATGCCCGACGAACTCCGTCGACACGCCGTGAGCGGCGAAGAACGCCGGTTCGAACGGAAACAAGGCGAGCAGCCGATCCACCGCCGCGGCCAGGCGCGCCGCACGCCCCGGGCGCCACGCCCAGGCCTGGGGACAGACCCAGTGCGCGGTAGCGACACCCGCCCGCTTGAGTCGCCGCTCCAGGCCGAGATTGAAATCGGGCACGTCGATGCCGACCACGACCTGCGCGTGCCGCGCGAGGAACTCGTCACCCAGGCGGCGACGCAGGCGCAGCAGTCGTGGGTAGCTGCGCAGGACTTCGACCAGCCCCATCACCGACAACTCGTCGACATGGGCCAGCGCCTCGCAGCCGGCGGCGAGCATGCGCGGCCCGGCCATGCCGACGACGCGGACGTCGGGCCGGCGCACGCGCAGAGCCCGTGCCAGGGCCGCGCCGAGACGATCGCCGGACGCTTCGCCGGCGACGATACCGACGGTCAGCGCGCCACCGGGTGCGGAATCCATGGCCGGACGCTGCAAAGCAGCCGACCAGTTCAGCGCACGATGCCGCGGGACGACGCGCGAATGAACTCGAGCATCGCACGCGCCGGCGCGCACTCGGCGGACTCGCGCTCGATCTCCGCCAGCGCCTGTTCGAGGCGCCAGCCTTGCCGGTAGAGCGCGCGATAGCAGCGCTTGACGGTCGCGATGGTCTCGCCGTCGAAACCGCGTCGCTTGAGCCCGATGCTGTTGATGCTGCGTGGCCGTGCCGTGTTGCCTTTCACGATCACGAACGGCGGCACGTCCCGGACGATGACCGCGGCAATGGCGGAGAAACTGCCCTCGCCCATGCGACAGAACTGGTGGATACCGGTAAAGCCACCCAGGATCACGTGATCTTCGATGTCGACATGACCGGCCAGCGTGGTGTTGTTGGCGAACACCGTGTGGTTGCCGACGTGGCAGTCGTGGGCGATATGGCAGTAAGCCATGATCCAGTTGTCATTGCCGATGCTGGTCACGCCACCGCCGCCCGGCGTGCCGCGATTGATACTGCAGTATTCGCGAATCGTGTTGCCTTCGCCAATGACCAGGCGCGACTCTCCGCGGCCCGGCGTGTACTTCTTGTCCTGCGGGTGATCACCGATGGAGCAGAACGGAAAGATGTGGTTGCCGGCCCCGATACGGGTTGGCCCACGCAGCACGCAGTGCGCTTCGATGCGTGAGCCGGCACCGATACTCACGTCCGGCCCGATACTCACCCACGGTCCGATTTCGACGCCCTCGCCGATATCCGCGCGCGGGTCGATCTGTGCACTCGGATCGATCAACTTCCCGTCGCCCGCTCCGTCGTCATGATCTCGGCCGCCGCTACCACCTTGTCGTCGACTTTCGCCGTCGCGTCGAAACGAAATATCCCGCGCATCTCGCGCCGCAGCTGCGCCTCCAGCACGAGCTGGTCACCCGCGCCGACGGGACGCTTGAAACGCGCCTTGTCGATCCCGACGAGGTAATAGACATGCTCGCTGCCGCCGGATGCGCGATTTGAATAGAACGCCAGCAACCCGGTCGCCTGCGCCATCGCTTCGAGGATCAGCACACCAGGCATGATCGGGTGACCCGGAAAGTGGCCCTGGAAGTACGGTTCGTTGATGCTCACGTTCTTCAGCGCCCTGATCGACTCGCCCGGAACATACGCGAGGACGCGGTCGACCAGCAGAAACGGGTAGCGATGCGGCAACGCCTGCAGGATCCGTGCAATTCCGAGATCGTCATTCATGCTTACGGCTGATCCGTGGAGAAGAGCGGGTGCCGCGGCACCCCGTCATGCTGTGCTAGTCGTCCCGCGAGGGCGCCGCGGCACGGCGTAGTGCCGCGACCTGGCGCCACCAGCGCACGCGGGGTTGCGCTGGCCAGCCCGACGCGTAGACGGCCCCGGTTTCGGTGATCGATCGCGATACCATGCTGCCAGCGGTGACGGTCACGCCCTCGGCGATCGTCACACCCTCCCCGATTCCGGCACGCCCGCCGATACGGCACCCTGCGCCGACCCGCGCGCCCCCCGCGATCGCAGTGTGGCCGGCGACTACGGTGTTGGCTCCAAGGCGGGCATCATGTCCGATCAGCACGAGACTGTCGAGCGCGCAACCGCGCTCGATCCGGGTTTCACTGTAGACCCCGGCATGGATCACCGCTTGTGCCAGCACCACGACATCGTCTTCGATGACCACGCTGCCGAAGCTCGGCATCTGCAACCACGTTTCACCGTCGCGCACGAAGGCGAAGCCTGCCTCACCGACGACTGTCCCTGCGCCGATCCGCACGCGATTGCCGATACGAACATGGTCGCCGAGCACGGCACCGGCGCCGATCGTGCACCAGCTTCCCAACGAGACACCCTCGCCGATGACCGCGCCGGCAGCGATGCGGGTTCCCTGTCCCACCCGGACCGTGGCGGGCAGTACGGCACCCGGCGCGACATCGGCATCCTCGGCGACCCACGCGCCCGGTGCGGCGGCCGCGCGCCGCTCGAGCCAGCCGAGCGCGCGAGCGCAGGCTAATGCGACGTCGTCTACGACGAGCGCGCGCGGGCCAGCCACGGCGGCCGCATCGTGCGCGGCGACCAGCACGGCGCCGGCCCGCGAGTCCGCCACGTCGCGCGCAGCGCCGTACCGTGGTTCGAAATACGTGACATCGTCGGGCCGGGCATGGACAGGCGCCGCGATTCCCCGGACCTCGCAATCCGGAACCGGCCAGTCGTTGCGGGCACCGATCAGGCGGGCAAATTGGTCGAGACGCATGTCACGAGCGAGCCGGCGGCCAGTCGATCCCGGGTCCGGGCCGCACCGGCGGTGGAAGTGGTCACGCGCACACGGACGTGCGGCGCGCGGATCGCCCGCGCGGCCGCACCGCGCCAGGCGTCAGTTGCCCTTCTTGAGCTTGTTGATGACCGCCTCGGTGACGTCAACCTTTTCGCTCGCGTAGACCACGCCGGTACCGAGGATCATGTCGAACTTCTGCTCCTTGGCCAGCTCCACGATCGCGTCGGCGATCTGCTGCTGGATCTTTGCCATCTCCTCGTTGCGACGGAAGTTGACGTCTTCCTGGAACTCCTGCGTCTCGCGCTTGAGCTCGCGCCGCTTGTTGACGATGTCACGCTCGAGGCGACCACGCTCGGTCTCGCTCATGATTGCGCCATCCTTGGTCAGCCGGTCCTCCATGTCCTTGAGGCTCTTCTGTCCGGCGACGAGATCGCGGTCGCGCGTCGCGAATTCCTTCTCGAGCTTCTTGCGCGCAGCCTCGGCCTGCGGCGCCTGTTCGAGGACTTTGGGCGCATTGACCACCCCGATCTTGTAATCGGCGGCGGATACGCCGGACGCTGCGCCCAGAAGACACAGCAGGGACAGCAGGAAAAAACGGCTCGATTTAGTCAAGGCAATACTCCAAGTGCGTCAGGTATCGAGTTCGAGAAGCGTACAGCGCATGCGCGCTCGTCGGCAACTGTAGTCGCTATGTGGGACAAGAAGAACAAACCAGCACGCCACGTCGGATCAGAACGTGGTGCCGAAATTGAACTGGAAACGCTGGATCTCGTCGCCGCGCTGGTCGCGGAACGGCTGGGCGAAGCTCACCGAAAGCAGGCCGAACGGCGACATCCAGATACCGGAAATACCCGCTGACATGCGCAACTCGCCGAGGTCGAACTTCTGGTCGGCCGCGTACACGTTGCCGGCGTCCACGAAGCCGGACAGGCGGACCGATTTCAGGTCCTCGAGGAACGGCACCGGCAGGATGACCTCCGCGTTGCCGACCAGCGACACGTTGCCGCCCA
>Ga0180436_10000245_pt1 | contig 57675 bp, 46 predicted proteins | sample SS_ome_2_FD_132434 | JGI IMG/M metagenome (GOLD analysis project Ga0180436, IMG submission 132434) | Hypersaline lake sediment archaeal communities from the Salton Sea, California, USA - SS_3_S_2 metaG | ecosystem: Environmental > Aquatic > Non-marine Saline and Alkaline > Hypersaline >...
TACCGCACCGCGGCCCTTTTTGCCTCCTTTCCCCACAACCGGGTGGAGGAGGGCCAGCTGATCCACCAGGTCGTCTGCGGCCGTTCGGGAAGGGGTGGTGAGCGTTTCAAGGATATCGCCCGCTGGTACACCGGCGACGAGGACCGTGCCGACGACCTGGCCGGGCTCGTGGGGCAGCCGGTCTGGGACCTCAAGGTGGGGGAGGAGGTGGCCGTTCCCGCCGACTGGCTGCTGCCCCAGCTCAAGGCCTGGGTCGAGGAGCAGGCGGTGCTGGACATCCCCCTGGAATACGGCCGGGACGATCAGGGTGAGTATGCCCTCTACCGCCTCCGTCAGGGTGAGGCACTCTATTCTTCGGTGGTCATCCGCTTCACCGGCCTGATGCTCGCCGATGAGGTGAACGAGATGGCCGCGCTGATCGCCGAGCGGAGCGGCATCGAGGACGTCACCGACATCCCCACCGGGTACGGCATCAAGATCCCCGTGGACTATCTCGCTGACGAGATGCTGCCCCCGGGTCACCCTGAGCGGCTGGCCTACGAGCTGAACCGCTTTCTCTCCACCGGTTTCGAGCGCGGGGGGCGCGGTCTGGGGCTCGACGGCATCACCGTGATCCTCGACCCGGGCCACGGCGGCCGTGATCACGGGGCGGAGCACCATGGGGTGTGGGAGGACGACCATGTCTACGACATCGCCTGCCGCATCAAGCGGATCATCGAGACCCGCAGCTCGGGCCGGGTGATCATGACCGTGAGGGACCGTTCCAGCGGATTCGCCGTTGCCGAGCGCGGCATCAGCAGAGACCAGGACGAGGAGGTGCTGGTTACCCCGGCTTACCAGCTCACCGAGTCCGGGGCCACCCGAGCCGGCGTCAACCTCCGCTGGGCCATGGCCAACTACCACTACAAGGAGTTGCTGGCCCGCGGCGCCCACGAGCACAGCGTGGTTTTTACCAGTGTTCACGCCGACGCCCTGCACCCGGCGCTGAGCGGTGCGATGATCTACATTCTCGGGGCACGCTACGGCAGCTCGCGGATCTCTCTTTCCGGGTCGACCTACACCCGGCGCACCGAGGTGGCGGCCTATCCGCGGCTCGACTGTTACAAGTCGGCCCGCTCGAAGAGCGAGGGGCTCTCCCGCGGTCTGGCCGAGGAGGTGCTGGCCAGCTTCCGGCGCCACGGCCTGCCGGTGCACGGCTACAAGCCGGTGCGCAATCACCTGGTCCGGCGGCGGCGCTCCTATGCTCCAGCCGTACTGCGTAACAACATCATTCCGTTGAAGATGCTCATCGAGGTCTGCAACCTGCGCAACCCCGACGACAGCCGGCGCATGGCCGATCCGGCCTATCGGCAGACCGTGGCCGAGGCGTACGTCGAAGCGCTGAGCCGCTATTTTGACGGCAAGAACGGCAACGGCAACGGGAGGCACGCATGAGCGATCGCGGCGCGGAGCCCGGCGGCCGTCGGTCCGGGGTGGCTCTGCTGATTCCGGCGAACAACGAAGCGGAGACCTTGCCCGGGGTGCTGGCCGGGGCCCTGCCCCTGGCAGGGCGGACACTGGTGGTGGACGACGGGTCGCAGGACGGCACTGCCGACGCGGCCCGGGAGGCCGGGGCCGAACTGCTCAGCCTGCCCCGCCGGTCGGGCAAGGGGACGGCCCTGCGTCGGGGGCTCGAGGTTCTGCTGCTCGACCCGGACGTGGAATACGTCCTCTTCATGGACGCCGACGGCCAGCACGATCCCGTGGATATCCCGGCGATGTTCGCCGCGCTGGAGCAGCGCCCGCGGCCCGACGTGGTCCTCGGTTGCCGTCTGCGGCCCGAGACCAGGGACAGCATTCCCAGGGTCCGTTACACCACAAATCTCTTCGGGGTTTACGTGCTCTCCCGGGTCACCGGGCTCGAGGTGGGGGACAGCCAGACCGGGTTCCGCCTCATCCGTGCCGACCGCCTGCGGGCGATCGGGCTGGTTTCCACCGGCTTCGAGATCGAGACCGAGATCCTGATCAAGCTGGCCGCACGGAAGATCACCCTGGTCAACGTTCCGGTCTCCATCAGCTACCACCCGGGTCGCAGCCACTATCGCTCGGTGCCCGACACCTATCGTGTCTGCATGGCCACGCTGCGGTTTTGAGCGATGAGCCTCCGGAACCGGTTACAGTCGCCGGCACGGAGGCGGATGGATTCTCCAGGGGAGCGAGCCATGAGTCGGATCGAATGCAGCCCCTTCGCCGCAGCCGGCAGCGGTCGGAGCGTGCTCACCGTGGACGTGGAGGAGTGGTTTCATGTCTGCGGGGTGGCCGATCTCGAGGGGCCGGACCAATGGTGCCGGCTCCCCAGCCGGGTGGATGCCGACGTGGACCGGTTGCTGGACCTGCTGGCCCGGACCGGTTGCCAAGCCACGTTTTTCGTCCTCGGCTGGCTCGCCGAGACACGACCCGGGCTGGTTGAGCGGATCGCTTCCATGGGGCACGAGATCGGTTGCCACGGGCATCTGCACCAGCCGGTGAACGGTATTGGCCCGCAGGCCTTCGAGGCTGACCTTGCACGGTCGTTGAGTCTGCTCCGCGAGCAGGCCGGTGGTCCGGTGACGGCCTACCGTGCGCCCATGTGGTCCCTCGGCCTGGCCTCCACGCCCTGGGCCTTCGACATCCTCCTGCGCCACGGGATTCGTATCGATTCCAGCCTCACCCGGGCCCCGCTGATCGGCGACCGGCGCCATCCCCGGGAGGCCGCGGAACTGGAGCTGGAAGACGGCCGCCGCCTCATGGAGTTCCCGCCGCTCACCGGCCGGCTCTTCGGCGTGGGCGGTGTTTTTCTCGGCGGGGCCTGGCCGCTGCGGCTTTTCGGCCCCTCGCGAGGCCTGTCCGCCGCCCGCCGGCTCACCGGGAAGGGGCTTCCCGCGGTCTGGTTTCTCCATCCCTGGGAACTGGACCCCGATCCGCCGCGCCACCCCATGCCGCGGGCGCAGCGTTTCGTGCACTACGCCGGGCTCAGCCGCGGCCGGTCCACCTGGGAGCGGCTGCTCTCCGAGCTGGATTTCATGCCCCTGGGGGACGTGGCGCATCCGTCATAAGACCCTGCAAAAGCAAGGTTTTCTTGACAGTACGGGGGGCAGTGCTAAAATGATCAACGTTGTGAAACAGTGGTTCCGGGGTGCCCGAGACGGTCTCGCCCGGGTGAGGTTTCAGTGGTCCCGGGGGTGTCGATGAGGGCCTTTTTTTTCCCCGGCCAGATGTCCGAGCATCCGGACATGTGGCCCAACCTGCTGCTGCGGTTCGGCGGGGCCGGAGAGTGGCTCCAGCGGGCCCGGGTCGCGACGGGGTTGCCCCTGGCCATCGAGGCGCCGGCTGCCGGTGAGGCCGGATTCGACGATCTCACCGCCCAGATGGCGGTGCTCACTGTCAATGCCGCCTGGACCGACTGCCTGTCGCAGCACGGCGTGACGCCGCAAGTCGTGACCGGTCACAGCCTCGGCTGTTATTCCGCCCTGACGGTGGCCGGTGCGCTCGGATTCGAGAATGCGCTGGGTATCGCCCTGCGGGTGCAGCAACTGGCTCTGGAGGAGCTCGCCACTTTCGACGGGGCGATGGGCGTACTCATCGGGCACGGGCCGGAGAAAGTGGCCGAGGCCTGTCGGGGTGCGGGCGCTGACCGGGCCATGGTGGCCAATGTCAACACGGCCAAGCAGGTGGTCATATCGGGGCATGCCGCGGCCGTGGACGACGTGCTGGCCGACCTTGCCCCGGGTTCGATGCGGGCCGAGCGGCTGCACACGCGCGTGCCGTTTCACAGCCGCTGGATGCGGCCGGTGGTGGAGCGGCTGCTCGATGAAACCGATCCGTCGATGTTCCACGCGCCGCGGATAGCGGTATACTCGCACCTCGACGGGCAGCCGGTGCGGACCGCCGGTGAGGCCCGGGAGCTGATCTGCACGCAGATCGCCCGCAGGCTCGACTGGCCCCGGGTTTTGGCGGCGATGAACGCTGCCGGCTGTGGGGCGTTCGTGGAGTGCGGGCCCGGCGAAGTGCTCAGCCGGATGACCCGCTGGGTGCTGCGCGACGTGAGTGTGCAGACGGTGGAATCGGATTTTACGGGTATTGTCGGGGGCGCGGAGGCCCCTGAAGAAGATTGATAAAGGAGTGCCAAGCACGATGAGCGAGGATGAGAAGTCGCTAGCCCTGAGAATGAAGAACCTGATCATCAGCCGCCTCAAACTGGAGATCGAACCCGACGAGATCGAGGACGATCAGCCGCTGTTCGGCGAAGGCCTGGGGCTCGACTCCATCGATGCCCTGGAGCTGGTGCTCGGCCTGGAGCAGGAGTTCGGGGTGAAGATCGAGGACGAGGAAGTGGGGGTCAAGGCCTTTGCTTCCATCGACGCCCTGGTGGCGTTCGTCAGGGAGAAGGGTCTCCGTCCCGCATGAGCGCCGCCGTCGCCAGCGGCCCGGACGAGATCCTGGCCATCCTGCCTCACCGCAGCCCGTTCCTGATGATCGACCGGCTGGTGAGCAGGGTGCCGGGACGATCCTGCCTGGCCCTCAAGCGGGTTTCCTTCAATGATCCCGGCATCCGCAGCGGCGAGGACGGCCGATCGCCCGAACTGAACCCCTTTTTCCTGGTGGAGGCCATGTCCCAGGCCGCGGCCCTGGCCGCCGCGGCCCCTGCCGGGGATGGGGAGGGCGGCGAGCCGCGGGCAGGATTCCTTGCTGCGATCCGGGACTTTCGGGCCAGCCGCCGGGTGGAGCCCGGAGACACGCTGGAAGTGCGGGCCGAAGTTCTGGGGCGTTTCGGCGGCCTGGTCAAGGTCGCCGGCAGGGTTGACCTGGATGGCGAGACCGTGGGGGAAGCCGAATTGACGCTCAGTGTGCCCCGGGAGGTGGAAGCACGATGAATGATCGCGTCGATGCTGCAGACGGGAGGCGGGTGGTGGTCACCGGCCTGGGGGCGGTTTCCGCCCTGGGGCCCGACCTGCCCTCGCTGCTCCACGGGGTGCGCGAAGGGCGCTGCGGCATCCGTACGGTGACCCTCTTCGATACCAGCGATTTCCGCACGTCCACCGGGGCCGAACTGCAGGGCTTCGATCCCGGGGCCCACTTCAGCCGCCGCGAACGGCGGCGGCTCTCCCGGGCCGACATGGCCGGGCTGGTGGCGGCCGCGGAAGCGCTGGAAGATGCTTTCGGGCCCGGCGGGCCGCTGCCCGACCCGGCGCAGGTGGGGGTGATCCTCGGTGGTGGCGTGGGTGGGCTCTTCGACAGCGAATCCTACTACCGGGCCGTGCTGGGAAGCGGCTGGGAGGGGGTTCCGGCGACGAGGGCCCTGGGCCATTTCCCCTGTGCCACCGCCGACCGCATCGCCGAGCGTTACCGCTTCGGCGGGCCACGCAGCACGGTGGTCACGGCCTGTTCCTCGAGCACCCTGGCCATCGGCCAGTCCTGCGACGCCGTGCGCTTGGGGCTGGTGGACATGGCCGTCACCGGCGGAAGCGACACATTGAGCCGGCTGACCTACAGCGGCTTCAATGCGCTCCGTTCCGTGGACCCGGACACCTGCCGGCCTTTCGACGCTGAGCGCAAGGGGCTCTCGCTGGGCGAGGGGGCGGCGATCCTGGTCCTCGAGCCGCTCGAGGCGGCCCGGCGGCGGGGAGCGCGGATCCACGCCGAGGTGCTGGGCTGCGGCATGTCTTCCGATGCGCACCACATGACCGCCCCCCACCCGGACGGGGAGGGGGCGACGCTGGCCATGACCCAGGCGCTCCGCCTGGCCGGGCTGACGCCGGACCGGGTGGGCTACATCAATGCCCATGGCACCGGCACACCGCACAACGACCTGGCCGAAACCAGGGCGATCCACGCTGCCTTCGGTGAGTACGGGGCCACGGTTCCGGTGAGTTCCACGAAGTCGATGCTGGGCCACTGTCTCGGTTCGGCCGGTGCCATGGAGGCCCTGGTCACCGTTCTCGCCCTGCGCGACCGGTTCCTGCCGCCCACGGCAAACCTCGAGACGCCGGACCCCGAGTGCGTTCTCAATCACGTGCCCCTGGAGAGCCGTCCGGCCGAATTCGAAGCGGCGATCTCGAATTCCTTCGCTTTCGGTGGCAACAACGGCTGCCTCGTCCTGGGGAGGGCTGAAGATGCGTGACTGTGGCACGGCCGAACGTGAGGTGCTGATCACGGGCAGCGCCGCCGTATCGCCCCTGGGCACCGGCGCCGATGCCCTGCTCGACGGACTCTGGGGCGGGGCGGAAACCTGGTCCGAGGTCCCCGGCGGGCCGGTGGCGGGCCGCCGGGCCAACCACGCTGCCCTGGTTCGGAATTTCCAGCCCCGGGACTTCATTCCGGCGATGAAGCTGCGGCGGATGGACAACTGCTCGCGATACTCGGTGGCCGCGGCCCAGCTGGCCCTGGCCGACGCCGGTCTGCTGGTGCCGGGGGAGAAGGGACCAGAGCCGGCAGAAGACCTGACCAGTTGCGGGATTCTTTTCGGCACCGGCACCGCCGGCTCCACCTCGGTGGCCGAGTATCTCCAGGGCCTGCTGGTTGAGGGGGCCGAGGGCCAGTTCCCCATGCTCTTCCCCAACACGGTGCCCAACGCCCCGGCCGGCCAGGTGGCCATCCGTTTCGGCATCCGCGGGCCCAATGCCACGGTGAGCCAGCGGGAGTGTTCGGGGCTTCAGGCCCTGGCCCTGGCTGCCGATTTCATCCGGCTCGGCCGTTGCGAGACGGTCCTGGTGGAGGGGGTGGACGAGTATTCAAACGAACTGCTGACCTTCTATGACCGCATGGGGTTCCTCTCGCCCGGCCGTGCCGGTGGCGAGGAATCCTGCCGGCCGTTCTCCGCCCGGCGCAACGGCTGGATGGTGGGGGAGGGGGCGTACGCGGTGGTGCTCGAGTCTGCCGGCCACGCCGGCAGGCGTGGCGCGCGGCCGCTCGGCCGGGTGCTCGGCGCCGGGTGGAGCGGCAGCAGCTGCTCCACCTATCGCTGGCCCGGGGAGCACGAGGGGTATACGCGCTCCATGACGGCGGCGCTGGAGGCGGCCGCTCTGGAGCCCGGAGCCGTTGCCGCGGTGATGGCTTCGGGCAACGGCAATCAGCTGCTCGACTTGATGGAGGCCCGGGCGCTCGTTGAACTCTTCGGTGTTGGAACGATGCCGCCGGTGGCCGCGGTGAAGGCCCTGCTCGGTGAATCGGGAGCCTGCGGCGTGGCACAGTCCATCGTCGCGCTGGGTGTTCTGGGGCGCGGATCGGTGCCGCCCGTCCCCGAGGGGGGGGAGACCGGGGAACCGGCAGTGAATCTTGTCACCGGCGAAGTGCGGCCGCTGCAATCCGAAAACCGTGCGGTGCTCGTGAACAGTTTCGCCTCGGGCGGGAGCAATGTCAGCATCGTGATCGGTGACTGACCTGATCGATGTCGGCTGGTGGAGGATGAGCGCGTGGGTACCGAGAACAGTCCCCTGGGGCGGCGTGCGGCGGACGGCTGGTGGGAGTTGAAACTGCGGGTCCGCTTCTCCGAGGTCGATTCCTACGGTGTGGTCTGGCACGGGCGCTACCTCGCCTGGTTCGAGGAGGCACGCAACGACCTGGCCCGGGGATTCGGGTTCACACCTTCGGTGCTCGCCGCCGAGGGTTACCAGTTGCCGGTGCGCGACGTCTCGCTGACCTTCAAGTCACCGGCCGGCCTTGATGACGAGGTGCTCGTGGGCATCCGCTTCAACCCCACTGCCACCGCGTTGCTCGAGTTCGAATACCGGGTGGTGGCGGCCGGGGACGGGCGGTTGATCGCCACCGGCCGCACCCGCCAGGTGGTCACCCGGCTGGACCACGAACTGCTGCTCACGTATCCCCGCCCGATCCGTGAAGCCCTGGAGCAGTTGAAGAAAGACCAGGGGATTCCCGGGGAGACACCATGACCACTGACCGGAACGGTGAGCCCGGCCAACGCGGCCCCCGGCCGGTCTGCCCTGTCTGTGGCCGGGCCCTTCCCCTCGATGGCGTCGCCGAACCCGGCTGTACATCGTGTGGCGCCCGGTATTCCCGCCTGCCTTCGGGTCACTCGCGCCTGCTGCCCCGTGACGAGGAGGGGTTCCAGGACTGGTGGCTGGAAAGCGAGGAGAAGCGGGCGCGGTTCCTGGGCGGCCACGTGGCCCGCGAGGAGGCCGGCGAACGGCGGCTGGCCCGCGAGTTCCTGCTCCCGCTCATTCAGCGGCTGGGGGCCGGGGGCGGGACGCTTGAACAGGTGCTTTCGGTGGGCTGCGGGTCCGGCGAAGACCTGGAAGTGCTGCGCGGGGCGGGTCTCGATGCCTGGGGCGTGGACAGCGGCGGCCGTACCCTGCGCTGGGGGGACAAGGGACGCGACCCGGCGCGCTACTTCATGGCCGACGCCCTGCGCCTGCCCTTTGCCGACGGGGTGTTCGACATGGCCTACTCCCTCGGGGTCATCGAGCACGTGGGCACGGTGGGGGACAGCCTCGAGCTGGCCGCCGACGCCGGCGAACGGCGTCGGGCCTACGCCGCCTCGGTGGTCCGGGTGGTGCGCCCCGGCGGATGGATCTTTATCAGCTGCCCCAACCGCACCTTCCCCTTCGACTTCGCCCACGGCGCCGGCCGCCTCGGCTTCCGGATGCACGGCCCAGGTGATTTCCTGCTTTCCTACGGTGACGTGAAGCGGCTGTTCATCGATCACGCCGGCTGCCGCTCCATCCGCCCGCTCCCCATGAGGGGCTATCTCGACCTGTCGGCGGCCGCCGCCGGGGGTGGTCCGCTGATGCGCATGGCCGCGCCGCTGTTTGGCCTCTACTTGAAAGCACTGCCGCGGCCTCTTTATACTTCTCCGCTATACCCGGCCGTACTGGCCCTCATCGAACGTTGATGATGTCGGAGCACCGATGATCAAGCGGAACATCTGCGTAGTCACCTCCCACGTGCCGATGGTCTTTGGCGGCCACCTGATCATCGCCCGTTCCCTGGTCACCGCACTCAAGGATCACGGCTACAACTCGGACGTGATCTACACGCCGCAGAACCGTTTCGGCAGACAGATGTCGGCTTACCTGGCCAACCGGCTCACCGATGTGGGCCGTACCGGCGGCGACGAAGTGGTGGACCAGATCATCTCCCTGCGTTACCCCAGCTACGCGGTGAAGCATCCGCTGCACGTCTGCTGGCTCAACCACCGCATGCGCGAATACTATGATCTCTGGGACGATTTCCTCGGGGTCATCCCCACGGGCAAGGGAAAGCTGAAGGAGCGCTTTCGCCGACGGCTGATCCAGCGGCTGGACAACCACCTGCTGCGGTACAACGTGAAGAGCCTCTATGTCATTTCGGGCACGATCCAGAAACGGCTGGAAACCTGGGGCGGCATCCCCTCCCGCGTCCTGCTCCCGCCGCCGCCCCTGGGCCGTGACTACCACACGCACAGCTACGAAAACTTCATTTTCACCGTCTCCCGCCTGCACAAGCTGAAGCGGATCAACCTGCTGCTCGACGCGTTCATGCTCGTGCGTGACACCGAGGTCAAGTGCCTCATCGCCGGTGAGGGCGACGAGTACGACCGGCTGGAAAAGCGGATCAAGGACAACGACCTGGAAGGGCGGGCGATTCTCCTCGGCCGGGTCAGTGATCGGGAATTGGCCGACTACTATGCCCGCTGCCGGGCGGTCTTTTTCGGCCCGCGCAACGAGGATTTCGGCTTTGTCACCGTCGAAGCCTTCCGCAGCCGCAAGTGCGTGATCACCTGCCGGGACAGCGGGGGCCCGCTCGACCTGGTGGAGGACGGTGTCTCGGGGTTCGTCACCCGCCCCGATCCCACGAGAATCGCCGAGCGCATCGACGAGCTTGTGGCCGACCCGGGTCTTGCCGAAAGGATGGGACAGGCGGGTTATCAGGCAAGCCTGCCGGTGACCTGGGAGAACGTGGTGAAAACGCTGGTGAAAATATGATGATTCCTGGTGCTCGCCCGGTGCACCTCACGGTGGTGGTGCCGGCCTACAACGAGGAGAAGCGGGTCGGGCCGAGCCTCGAGGCAATTCTCCGCTATCTCGAGCGGCGCGTCTTCCCCTTCGAGATCGTGGTCGTCAACGACGGCAGCCGGGACCAGACGGCCCAGCTCTCTCGGGAGATTCTCGCCGGCTGCGAGCACCACACGGTGATCGACCGCAAGTTCAACCGGGGCAAGGGCTATTCCGTGCGACAGGGCATGCTGGCCGGGAACGGCCGTTTCCTGCTTTTCTCCGACGCCGACCTCTCCACGCCGATCGAGGAACTGGAGAAGCTGCTGCCCCCCCTGGAGTCCGGCAGCGTGCAGGTGAGTATCGGGTCCCGCGCGCTCGGCGGTTCGGAGGTCGAGGTGCACCAGCCCTGGTGGCGTGAGACCATGGGCAAGGGTTTCAACCTCTTCGTGCGGGCCATTGCCCTCGGCGGCCTCCGCGATACCCAGTGCGGGTTCAAGTGCTTCACCCGGGAGGCGGCGCAGTCCATTTTCAGCGTAGCCCGCATCGACGGCTTTGGTTTCGACGTCGAAGCGCTCTACCTTGCGCGCAAGTTCGGTTTCGGCACGCGGGAGATCCCGGTGCGCTGGATCAACTCCCCTGATTCCCGCGTGCACCCGCTCTCCGACGCTTCCCGGATGCTGGCCGACCTGCTGCGCATCCGGTTCACCGACCTCCGCGGCGGCTATCGTTCCGGTAACGGAATGGATCGTCGCGGGAGACAGGGTTCATAAGTTCACCTCGATGGAGGATGGAAAATGCACGACCGTTCACGCTTTGCCGGCCCGGACCTGCTCCCGCTCGTCGTTTCCTTGCTGGCGATCCTTGCCGGCTGCGGCGGCGGTGGTGGTGAGGCGCTTCCACCCGCGGTGGAGGGCCCCGTCCGCGGCGGCACCCTGGTTGTGGGCTGGACCCACGATGCCGACCTGCTCAACCCGGTAGTGCAGCAGACCATGCTCGCCTCCCATATCAATACTCTGATCTACCCCAACCCCACTACCGAGGTCTTCGAGGACTGTCGCCTGACCACGCGGCCCTTTCTTGCCCAGTCCTGGGACTACGCCGAGGACGGCCTGTCGCTGACCATGACCCTGCGCGACGACGTGAACTGGGAGGACGGCACGCCGGTGACCGCCGACGACGTGGTGCTGACCCACGAACTGATGGCCGACCCCGAGGTGGCCAGCCCGCGCTATGACCAGACCGAGCGTATCGCCACGGTGGAAAAACTGGACAGCCGGACCGTGCGCTTTACCTTCACCGAGGTGTTTGACCGGGACACCCAGCTCTACTATGCCTCCCAGGACCTGCTGCCCGCGCACCTTTTCCGCGACGTGGACCGCCAGAACCTGCGGCGCCACGAGCTGAACGAGAAGCCGGTGGGCGCCGGCCCCTATCGCCTGGAGCGCTGGGAGCGCAACCAGGAGATCGTGCTCGCCGCCAACCCGGATGTGACGATTACCTCCCGGCCCTGGATCGACCGGGTCGTCTTCCGCGTCATCCCCGAGTACACCACCCGGCTCACCGAGCTGATCCGCGGCCGGATCGACATGATGGACCAGGTGCAGGTGGAGGATGTTGAGCGGCTGCGACGGGAGAATCCGGAGATCCGCATCCTGCCCCGCGGCTGGCGCTTCATGGAATACGTGGCCTGGAACACCCGCGACCCGCTGTTTGCCGATGCACGGGTGCGGCGGGCACTGACCATGTGCATCGACCGCGACCTGCTTATCGAGGTGCTGCTTACCGGCGGTGGTGAGCGCTATGGCCGCCCCTGTGTGAGCACCGTTTCGCCCGAGCTGTGCGGCGCGTACAACGAGGCCATCGAGCCGCTGCCCCACGATATCGCCGCGGCACGGGACCTGCTCGCCGAGGCCGGCTGGACTGACAGCGACGACGACGGTGTGCTCGATCGTGAGGGCCGTCCCTTCAGCTTCACCATGAAGACCGGCGCCGGCAATCCACGGCGTGACCAGGCCTGTGTGCTGATCCAGTCACAGCTGAAGGAGGCCGGGATTGACGTTGCCCTGGAGCAGATGGAGGGGGCGGTGCTCATCGAGCAGCTCGTCAAGCGGGAGTTCCAGGCGGCGCTGGGCGGCTGGTCGGCGAGCCTCTATGTCGCACCGCGGCCTTTCTGGCACAGCGGCGACGAGTACATCTACAACTTCACGTCCTACGCCAATCCCGAAGTGGACCGGCTCATTGCTGCGGGGGAGGGGGAGACCGATCCGGAGAGAGCCAATGCCATCTGGCACGAGGTCCAGGCGCTGATCTACGAGGACCAGCCCTATACCTTCCTCTACTGGGTAAACAACCTGATGGGCATCCACCGGCGGTTCGAAGGAGTGGAGGCCAACCTGCTCACTTCGGTCTACGGACTGGAGCGGTGGTGGGAGAACCCGTCCTGGGAGCGTGACGACAGCTGATCCGGCTGTGAAGGGGGAAGGATGGCCCGATTCATCCTCAGGCGGCTGCTCCACGCGGTGCCGATCCTGCTCGGGGTTTCGATCCTCCTTTTCTTCGTCATGCACCTCGCCCCCGGCGACCCCTCGTACTACTACCTCAACCCGGACAATGCACCCGAGACCCGCGCCCGCATGGCGGAGAACCTCGGCCTGGACCAGCCGCTGGGGGTGCAGTTCGTGCGCTGGATCGGCGCCTTCGCGCGCCTCGATTTTCAGTATTCGATGATCCACAACCGTCCGGTGACCGAACTGATCCTCGAGGCGCTGCCCCGCACCCTGCTGCTCTCCGGTGCCGCACTGCTGCTGATGTTCGGCGGCGGGATCCTGCTCGGCGTTTTCTCTGCTGCCCGGCGGAACACCCTCGCCGACCACGCGGTGAGCGTGATCTCGCTCTTCTTCTATTCCATGCCCACATTCTGGCTGGCCCTGATGCTCATCCTGCTCTTCGCCCTGCTGCTGCCCGTGCTGCCGCCATCGGGGCTCAACTCGCCCAACGCTGACCTGCTGCCGCCGCTCCAGCGCCTGCTCGACCGCCTGTGGCACCTGGTGCTGCCGGCCCTGACCCTGGGGCTTTCCGGCGCCGCGGGCATCGCCCGTTACGCCCGGGGCAGCCTGCTGGAAGTGACCGGGCATGACTACATCCGCACCGCCAGGGCCAAGGGGCTTTCAGAGCGCCAGGTGCTGTTCAAGCACGCGCTGCGCAACGGGTTGATTCCGGTGATCACCCTCTTCGGGCTCTCCCTGCCCTTTCTCTTCGGCGGGTCGGTGCTCGTGGAGTGGATCTTCGCCTGGCACGGCATGGGCTGGCTGATGGTCAGCGCGATCAGCCAGCGGGACTACCCGCTGGTCATCGGCTGCACCTTCTTTTACACGCTGATGGTGGTGCTGGGCAATCTCGTGGCCGACCTGCTCTACCGGGCGGCCGACCCGCGGATCAGGAGGGGGGCATGAACCGCGGCAGAACCAGCATCGGCGTCATGGCCCGCTTCAGGAGCAATCGCCTGGCCCTGGCCGGGCTGGGCCTCATCGTGCTGATGTATCTTTGCGCAATGCTCGCCCCGGTGCTGGCGCCCTACCCGCCGGACCGGTCGGTGGACCTGCTGAACAACCGCAACTCGGTGCCGTCGGCCCGGCACCTCATGGGCACCGACCGCTACGCCCGGGACATCTTCAGCCGGCTGCTCTACGGTGCGCGCATTTCGCTCACTGTGGGCCTCGCCGCGGTGGCCATCTCGCTGGTCATCGGCACCATGGTGGGCCTGCTGGCCGGGCAGCTCGGCGGCTGGGTGGACACGCTGCTCATGCGCCTGGTGGACCTGCTGATCTCCTTTCCCCGGCTGGTGCTCCTGCTGGCCGTGGCCGCTTTTTTCAACCGCTCGATGCTGCTCATCATGGTGCTGCTCGGCCTCACCGGCTGGATGACCACCGCCCGGGTGGTGCGCGGGGAAGTGCTGGCCTTGCGGGAACGGGAGTTCGTGCTCGCCGCCGGCGCCCTGGGCGCTTCGCCGGCGCGGGTGGCCTGCCGCCATCTGTTGCCGAACTGCCTCGCCCCCCTGGTGGTCACCGCCACCCTCGGCCTGGGCCAGACGATCCTCGTCGAGGCCGGCCTCAGCTTCCTCGGCCTCGGCGTACCGCCGCCCACGGCCAGCTGGGGCTCGATGGTCAATGAGGGCCGGCACCTGCTGCTCGAGGCGCCCTGGATCACCACCTTCCCCGGCCTGGCCATCGTCTTCGCCGTGCTCTGCTTCAACCTCGTGGGCGATGCCCTGCGCGACGCCTTCGACCCCCGCATCGCCGGGATCAAGGAAGGGTAGGGCGGTCGATGAACGTCCTCTGCTATGTGTCGGGGCACGGTTACGGGCACCTCACCCGGACCATCGCCCTGGTCAACGCACTCTTCGATGCCGACACGGACGTCTCGATCTTCGTGCGCACCGCCGCTCCCCGCTGGCTGCTCGATGCCTGCGCCAGGCGGCCGGTGGCCTGCAGTGAGGCGCCCATCGACGCCGGCGTTCTCGAACGGGGGCCGATGCACCAGGACCGGGAGGGCACCCTCGAGGCCTATGCCCGGGTGCTGGCGCGGCGCAATGACCTCATCGCGCGGGAAATCGAATTCTGCCGCGAACACGCTGTTTCGGTCATCGTCAGCGACATCCCGCCCCTGGCTTCCGAAGTGGGGGCGGCGGCCGGCCTGCCGGTGGTCGCCGTGGGCAATTTTTCATGGGACTACATCTACCGGCCCTGGGAAAGAGCCTTCCCCCACTTCGAGGGCCTGGTGGACGACATTCGTCGTTCGTACGCCGAAACAGGCCTGCTGCTGCGCCTGCCCCTGTCCCACGAGATGGACGCTTTTCCCCGGCAGCGGAACATCCCCTTCATCGCCCGGGGGCGCACCTGGCCGGTGGGGGAGGGAAGGCGGCGGCTCGGCATTCCCGAAAGCGAGACAAGGCCGCTGGTGCTCGTCACCATGCGCATGGGGCATCACCTGGCCCGGGCCACGAACCGCCTGGCCGCCGGGGGCGAGTTCATGGTGCTCACCTTCGACGGCGAGGGGCTTGATCCTTCGCCGAATCTCAGGGTGCTGCACCGATCGCTGCAGCCGGTTTTTCCCGATGTGCTCGCCACGGTGGACCTGCTGGTTTCCAAGCTTGGCTACTCCATGTGCGCCGAAACGGTGGCCGGCCGCACACCGGTGCTCTACGCCCCGCGTTTTGATTATCCCGAGCACGACGTGCTGGCCGCCGGGATCAACGACTTCGTTCCGGCCCGGCCCATGTCGGCAGGAGATGACAGCGGAGAGAGCTGGCCCGGCCAGCTCCTGAAACTGCTGGCCATGCCCATACCCCCCGCCCCGCCGGTGAACGGTGCGGAAATTGCCGCCGGCATCATTTTGGGGACAGTTACCGCCGCCTACAAATGACTGTTAAAAAAGAACATAGGGTTTCCGGGGACAGTTACCTGGAAAGATGATTTTCTGTTAAGATGGTGACCTGAATAATTGGTAACTGTCACCGTTGAAGTTAAGTTGTTGAAAATATAATAATTTAAGATGGATGGTAACTGTCACCGAATTTATGAAACACGCCGAACGGACCTGCGTATTGTATTATGACACTGGTACAATTGAGCGGAGGCTTGGTCAATGAGCGAAACGCAGGCGGAAGTGAAAAACGGCCTCATTTTCGACGCCCGGGGCCTGACCAAGGTCTACCACATGGGCGAGGTGGAGGTGCACGCTCTCAGGGGGGTGGACCTGCAGCTGCGGGAATCTGAGTTTACCGTGCTGCTCGGGCCCTCGGGCAGCGGCAAGTCTACCCTGCTCAACATCCTCGGCGGGCTGGACACGCCCACTGCCGGGCAGGTCTTCTACCGCGGTAAGGAGATCACCCTGGTGGGTGACGCTGAGTTGACCCAGTACCGGCGGCACCATGTGGGGTTCGTTTTCCAGTTCTACAACCTGATCCCCAGCCTCACCGCTCGGGAGAACGTGGCCCTGGTCACCGAGATCGTGCCCGACCCGCTGGCCCCGGCCGAGGCGCTGGAACTGGTGGGCCTTGGCGACCGCATCGACCACTTCCCGTCCCAGCTCTCCGGAGGTGAGCAGCAGCGGGTGGCCATCGCCCGGGCCATCGCAAAAAGGCCCGACGTGCTGCTCTGCGACGAACCCACCGGCGCTCTCGACGTCTCCACCGGCATCGTGGTGCTCGAGGCCATTGAGACGGTGAACCAGGAACTAAGCACCACCACTGCGGTGATCACCCACAACGCGGCCATCTCCGAGATGTCCGACACGGTGATCCGGCTCTCCGACGGCAGGATCGGGTCGGTGGAGCACAACGAGACCAAGATCCACCCCCGGGAGCTGCACTGGTGACGTCATGCGCTCACTGAACATGAAGCTGTACCGCGACCTGTGGGCGATCAAGGGGCAGGCCTTCGCCATCAGCATGGTCATTGCCGCCGGGGTGGCGATGTACGTGGCCTACATCAGCACCTTCCAGTCCCTCGACCGGACCCAGCAGACCTACTATGAGCGCTATCGTTTCGGCGACGTCTTCTGCTCGCTGAAGCGGGCGCCGCTGCGCCTCGGGGAGCGCATCGCCGAGATCCCCGGGGTGGCCAGGGTGGAGACCCGGGTGGTGGTGGGGGTAAATCTCGACGTGGATGGGGCGGAAGAGCCGCTCACCGGCCGGCTGATCTCCATCCCCGAGCTGGACCGGGCCACGCTGAACGACGTCTTCCTGCGCAAAGGCCGCTACATCGAACCGAATCGCCAGGATGAGGTGCTGGTCACCGAGGGCTTCGCCCTGGCCCGGGGCCTGGAGCCCGGGGACACGGTGGCCGCGGTGATCAATGGCCGGCGGCGCGAGCTGGAAATCGTGGGTATCGCCCTCTCGCCGGAGTACGTGTACAATATACCCCCCGGGGCGCTGATGCCCGACGACGGCCGTTACGGCATTTTCTGGATGGAGCAGAAAGCGCTCTCCACCGCCTTCGACATGGAGGGCGGGTTCAACGACGTTTCCCTTTCGCTGATGCCCGGGGCCCAGAAGGACGAGGTGATCGCCCGCCTCGACCGGCTGGTGGAGCCGTACGGCGGCCTGGGTGCCATTTCCCGCGACCTGCAGGCTTCGCATTTCTATCTCGATGCTGAGCTGGCCGGGCTGAAGGGCGCCGGCCTGATGATTCCGGTGATCTTCTTCGCCGTGGCCGCTTTCCTGCTCAACGTGGTGCTGTTGCGCATCGTGGCGGTGCAGCGGCCACAGATCGCGGCGCTCAAGGCCCTGGGCTACACAAACATGGAGATCGGCTGGCACTACGCCGGCTGGAGTCTGGCCGTTTCCCTGGTGGGCGGGGCCATCGGACTGGCCGGCGGGGCCTGGCTCGGTGCGGCCATGTGTCGGCTCTACGGCGACTTCTTCCGCTTCCCGATCCTCGACTACCGGCTGGAACCGGGAGTATTGCTGGGGGCCGTGGTGGTCAGCGTCATTGCCGCGGTGCTCGGCGCCTTCGGCTCGGTCAAGCGGGCGGTGATTTTGCCCCCGGCCGAGGCCATGCGGCCCGAGCCGCCGTCCGGTTATCACGAGAGCTGGGTCGAACGGCTGGGGCTGAAGCGGTTTTTCAACCAACCCTCGCGGATGATCATGCGCAACATCCAGCGCCGTCCCTGGCGCACCGCGGCCTCGGTGATCGGCATCTCCTTCGGCGCGGCGATGATGGTGGTGGGCATGTTCTGGCTCGACGCCATGGATCTGATGATGGATGTGCAGTACAGCGTGGCCAACCGCCAGGACATCACCGTGACCTTTGTCGAACCGGCCTCCTCTCGCGCTCTCCACGAGATGGAACGGATGCCCGGTGTGGTCTACGCCGAGACCCTGCGCTCGGTGCCGGTGCGCCTGCGCTTTGGCCACCGCTCGCGGATGGCCTCGATCACCGGTCTGGCGCCCGGGGCGCGGCTCAGCCGCATCGTCAACACCGATTACCGTCCGGTGGAGATTCGCTCCGGCGGGCTGGTGCTTTCCTCCAAACTGGCCGAGATCCTCGGCGCCAGGGCCGGGGACGAGGTGATCGTCGAGGTGCTTGAAGGCCGGCGCCCCACGCGCACCGAGGTGGTCAGCGAACTGGTGGACGAGTTCCTCGGCACCTCGGCCTACATGGAGACAGGGGCGCTCCACGCCATGCTGCGCGAGGGGCAGAGCCTCTCCGGCGCCTTCCTGCAGGTCGACGCGCTCCACGCCGACGAGCTCTACCGCCGCCTGAAGCTGGTGCCCTTCGTTGCCGGGGTGGCGCTGAAGTCGGCGGCGGTGAACGCCTTCTACGATACCATCGGCGAAAGCCTGGGCATCATGATCTTCTTCAACGTGCTTTTCGCCGGGATCATTGCCTTCGGGGTGGTTTACAACGCCGCGCGGATCTCGCTCTCCGAACGGGGCCGCGAACTGGCCAGCCTGCGGGTGATGGGCTTCACCCGCGGCGAGATCTCGTTCATCCTGCTCGGCGAGCTGGCGCTGGTCACCCTGGTCTCGCTGCCCATCGGCATGGCCCTGGGCTACTGGCTTTCGGCGCTGGTGGTCACCGCCTACGACACCGATATGTACCGCTTCCCCCTGGTGGTCTCGTCGCGGACCTACGCCTGGGCCGCGCTTACCGTGGGCGCGGCGGCGCTGATTTCCGGGGTGGTGGTGAAACGAAAACTCAACCGTCTGGACCTCGTCGAAGTGCTGAAGACCAGGGAGTGAGAAACAGATGAAACCGAAACGCAAAACCGTCATCGTCTGGTCCGTCGTCATCCTGCTGGTGCTGCTGCTGGCCTGGGCGTTGCGGCCCAAGTCGCTGGAAGCCGATTTCGTCACTGTGCAGCGGGGCGCGATCCAGGTCACCATCGACGAGGAAGGGGAAACCCGCGTCCGTGACCGTTTCACCGTTTCGGCACCCATGGCCGGCCGGGTGCTGCGTATCGGGCTGGAGCCGGGTGACCCGGTGGTGGGCGGCGAGACGGTAGTGGCCACGTTCCGGCCCGCCGATCCGGTGCTGCAGGACGCCCGCACCCGTGCGCAGAACGAGGCCCGTGTGGGCTCGGCCCTGGCCGCGGTGGGTACTGCCGAGGTGGAGGAACAGCGGGCCGAAGCCGAGCTGCAGTTTGCCCGCAGCGAGGATCAGCGCTACCGCCGGCTGTTCGAGGAAGGCTTCGTCTCCAGCGAGCGGCTGGAACAGGCTGAACTGAATGCGCGCACCGCGGAGAAAGCCCTGGCCGCGGCGCAGTTCGCCGTGCGTTCCGCCGAGCAGGAACTGGCCGCCGCCCGGGCGGCACTGGTGGAAACGCCTGATGACGGCGATAAGCGGACGATCATCATCCGCGCCCCGGTGGACGGGGTCGTGCTGCAACGGTTCCGGGAGAGCGAGGCGGTGGTGTCAGCCGGCGAGAATCTGATCGAGATCGCCGACCCCGACGACCTTGAGATCGTCTCCGATCTGCTTTCTTCCGATGCGGTGAAGGTCCGTCCGGGCCAGAAAGTGATCATCGAACGCTGGGGTGGTGACCAGGACCTGGATGGCGTAGTGCGCCGTGTCGAGCCCTTCGGTTTCACCAAGTACTCCGCCCTCGGTGTGGAAGAGCAGCGGGTCAATGTTGTTGTCGACTTCGACCACCCCCGTGAGGCCTGGGCTGCCCTGGGCGATGGTTATCGAGTGGAGTTGCGCATTGTCATTGAGCAGGCCCACGACGTGCTGCTGGTGCCCACGAGCAGCCTCTTCCGGGTCAACGCCGCCCAGGCGGTCTACGCCGTGCGTGGCGGCACCGCTGAACTGACCAGCGTGGAGGTGGGCAAGCGGAACGGCCTCCACGCCGAGGTGCGCTCCGGCCTCGCCGAAGGGGACACGGTGATCGTGCACCCCGGCGACGCCATCGAGGACGGGGTGAAAGTGGCGGAACGGGGCTGAATGTGACCAGACTGCAGCTCATCGTCAATCCACGGTCCGGGGCCGGCAAGGGCCTGGGGATGATCGAGGCCGTTCGTGAGCGGTTCGAGGCCGCCGGCGCCCGTGTCGAGACCCACCACACCACCGGTCCCGGCCACGCCACCGAGCTGGGCAGGGATCTGGAAATCAACGAGGGCGATGCCATGGTCGCCGTGGGCGGCGACGGCACCATGCACGAGCTGGTCAATGGCCTGATGACCAGGGCCGACGGGAAGAAGGTGCCGGTGGGCCTGATTGCCGGCGGCACCGGCAACTCCCTGATGCGTGACCTCGATTGTCTCGACCCCGTGCAGGCGGCGGACCGGATCCTCAGCGGCACGCATCAGCCGCTGGACATCGCCCGGGTGGAAGCCGCCGGCGAGACGATCTACAGCTTCAACATCGTGGGCTGGGGCCTGCCGGCGGCGATCAAGCAGATGTCGGTGAAGCTGGCCTGGCTGCGCGGCCAGCAATACAACGTGGCCACGGTGATCGAGGTTCTGAAGAACGTCCGGCGGACGGCAAAGCTGGAGATCGACGGCCGGACCGTGGACGGGGAGTACGAGTTCATCCTCGGCTGCAACACGGTGCACACCGGCATGGGGATGAAGATCGCGCCCGGGGCGAAGATCGGCGACGGGCTGATCGACCTGGTGATCGCCCGGGACACCGGCCGGCTGAAGATGCTGTCACTGTTCCCGAAAATCTTCAGCGGCCGGCACGTGGACGACCCCATCGTCGAAGTCCGCCAGGCCCGGTCCTTCGCCATCGAACCTGGCGTGGAAGAACCGCTGAACATCGACGGCGAGCTCGCGGGCCGCACCCCGGTGCGGGTCACCGTGATCCCCGGAGCCATCGATCTGCTGGTCTGATCAACTCCCCCCGCCGGCGATATCGCCGCCAAAGGCCAGCCCCAGATCGCCATATGCGTCGAAGTCGATGTCCTCCACCGGTTCGATTACGCCATCCACCAGCTTCCAGGCCCGAACCCGTGCGCCCCAGCCCGGGTCCGGGCCTGGAACGGTGATGATCTCGTCGATGCCGTCCTGGTCCAGGTCCATGGCTGAGATTCGGGCGCCGTACATCGCCGAGGGGTAGGCGAGGAAGTTGATGCCCTCCATCGGCGTGACCCCCGCGCTGACGTAGTCCCAGCCCCGGATGTGGGCCGGGAACAGCGAACCGGGCCCCGGCGCGGTGATGATCTCGTCCTTGCGGTCACCGTCCACGTCGGCGCAGGCCACGTTGACCCCGAGGCGGTGGGTGCCGTAGGCGAAGAAGCTGAGGTTGGGCAGCGGTTCAACCTCCTGCGGCGCCGCCCAGTACCGCCAGCCGCGGACGTGCGGGCCGAACACTGCGCCCGGACCGGGACCGGTGAGAATCTCGTCGTGGTCGCCGCCGTTGAGGTTGCCACAGGCCACGTTGACTCCGTAACGGTTGGTGCCGTAGGCGAAGAAGCTCAGGCCGGGGATGGGGGTCACCGTTCCCCCCAGTTCGAAGTTCCAACCGCGAACGTGGGGCCCGAAGACCGGTCCCGGCCCCGGGCCGGTGATGATGTCGTCGTAGGTGTCGAGCATCTCGGCGTCCACGTTGCCCGAGGCCACGTTCACCCCGTACTGGTGCGTGCCGTAGGCCAGGAAGCTTGCCCCGGGGACCGGCGTGCCCAGCGGTGAGAAGACCCGCACGTGGGGTCCGAACACCGCACCCGGTCCCGGGCCGGTGATCACCATCGGCACCGAGCCGTCATAGAGATCGCCGGCGGCCACATTGAGACCGTTGGCCGAGACCCCGTACGCGGTCACCTCGGCCAGCGGCGTCTGCGGAGCGAAAGCGTTGTAGGTGCGGAGCAGGGGCGGATTGGCCTGGGCCGGGCCCGGCCCGGTAAACAGCCAGGTCAGCGGTGCGTGCTCGTAATACGCATCCAGCAGCTCGTCCCATCCCAGGTCGTGAACGAAGTCGAGACCGGTGGTGTTGTAGGTCGGGTCGTGGTAGCGGCCGTCGCAGGGGAAGTAAAGGGTCAGGCCGGTGGCCTCGTGGATCCGCGTGCCGTGCATCTCGGCCACCACCGCCTCGCCAAAGGCCTGGATCACCGCCTCCAGGTCGGCCAGCAGCACTGGATCGGTTTCCACGGCGGCCATCTGCCTGGCGAAGTCGACGATGTCCACATCGCTGGAGGCGGCACGGTTGTACCAGGATTCCGTATTGAAGTGCTTTGCCATGCCCCGGGCCTGGCTCAGGGTGGGCAGGCAGCCCGGCAGCCGGTCCAGCAGGTCGGCGGCCAGCTGGTCCAGCGCCGCGGCAGCGGCGTCCACCCGGTCGGTGCGGATGGCGCTCAGGGTGTAGTACTCGCCGACCCAGAAGACGTTGTTCTCCTCGGCCAGGCGGATGATCTCTTCGCCGATCTCCAGCACCGAGGGCTGTGGCGGCGTGTTGAGCATGGCGCAGAGCGGCTCCATCACCTTGAACCAGAGGATGTAGCCGCTGAAGTTCTCGCTGCCGATGTAGAGCTCCACCTGGTCCTTCAGCTCGTACACGCTCTCCATGGCGCCCATGGTGCAGGGGGCGGTGAAGGCGAGGATGTCCACGCCGCCGGTGGCCTCCAGGGCCTGCTTGAACTCGTCCATCCGCAGCCAGTCCCCGTCGGTGCTGTCGATGCAAGCCCCGTCCCAGGCCATGCCGTGGTCGTACACCGCCAGCAGGTAGCGGTCGGCGGGATAGTTGGCCTTGCCAAAGGCGATGAAGTCCCGCAGGGTGACGTAGCTGCCCATGTTCGCCTCGCCCCAGTCCTCAAGCATGGTCAGGGTGTGGTCCGCCCCCACGTGGTAGAGCTCGGCCGGGTCGCCGTACCCGTCCTGAAGCACCAGCACGTTGAGGTGGTCCCCGGAGGCGGTGTCGTTGGCGAAGTGTTCCAGCGGGTCGTAGCCGCTGAAATCGGCATCATCGTAAAAGAGCAGGGTCCAGGTCTCGCCCGCACCGCCGGGGGCCGGTGGCGCGTGACCCACGGTTCGCCGCATCGGGGGCCGGTCATCCCCCTGGTTGGTCAGATTGGCGGTGCGGTCTTCACCGGAGGGCGGCGGCCAGACCAGACCGGCGCTGGTGGCAGCGGGGCAGAACGATGAACCGGTGATGATGATGGTGGCGAAGATGGCGGCGAACGAGACGAAACGGGTCGCTCCGTTCATGGTCTTCCTCCTCTTCTGGGCGGCAACCCGTGAAGGCGATGATGGCGATCGGCACTCTTATGATGATGGGGGATTCGGTTCCTGGGGAAGTATACAATGCGCGGGCGGGAACGGCGAATACCGCTCATTCCAGATAGCCCAGCGCCCGCAGCCGCTCCCGCTGCCGCTCGTTGTAGATCACCAGTTCGGGCTTGTCCACCAGCACATCCAGTTCCTTCCGGCGATCCAGTTCCTCGGCCAGCAACCTGACCAGGCCCGGCTCCAGGTCGGCGATATCGTTTGTTTCCAGCGGGTCGGCATCGAGGTCGAACAGGTGGCGCCGGACCAGCCCGGTCCTTTTCGCCGTCACCTCCACCAGCTTCAGCCGCCGGCCGTCGATGCGGCCGGCCACCACGCGGTGCGGGTCGATATACGACTCGCTGCCGGCGAACGAGACATCCGGGTCAGCGGCGGCGCCGGCCAGGGCCAGCAGGTCCGAGCCGGGGATATCCGCTGCCGTGATCCCGGCCCAGGAGAGGATGGTTGCCGGCAGGTCGGTGAGCTCCACCATGGCCTGCACGTCCCGGCGACCCTGCCACCCCGGCACGTCGATGATCAGCGGGACGTGGATCGCCGGGTTGTAGATCGTCTCGTGGGCCAGCCGGCCATGCTCCATGAACTCCTCTCCGTGGTCGGCGGTGAAGACCAGCATGGTGCGCCCAGCTATGTTCCGCCTGCCCAGCAGCTCCAGCAGCATGGGGAACTGGCTGTCGAAGAAGCTGATCTCGGCGTCGTACATGGCCCGCAACTGGTCCACGTCCTCCGGGGTGACCGCCAGTTTTCCGCGGTTGATCTTGATCAGGTCCGATCCCTTCGGTTCGATGGAGAGCGGCCCTGGCGGCGGGTCGAACCGGGACCGGTCGGCCTCGGGCGGGCTGTACGGATCGTGGACGTCGTAGGTGTGCAGGAAGAGGAAGAACGGCTCGTCCGGATCGAGAGAATCGATGTATTCACCGGCAGCTTCGAGCACGTCGGTCCAGCACCTGAACCTGTAATTGTATTCGTCGAAGCCCCGTTCGAAGCCGTACACGCCGGCCACGTAACCGCCTTCGGTGAACCCGGCGGTGCGGTACCCCGCCTGCTGAAGCTTTTCGGCCAGGGTGGGGATGGTGGGGGAGAGCGAGACCGGCACATTCCTCGAAGGGTAGACCCCATGCTGTTTCGGGGTGAGCCCGGTCATCATGCTCATGTGTGAGGGAAGGGTGCCGGGCAACTGGGCAAAGGCGTTGCGGAAGACAATGGCCTCCCCGGCCCAGTGGTCGATATTGGGCGAGGTCCCCGGCCCATAGCCGTACGCCCCCAGGTGATCGGCGCCCAGGGTGTCGGCGGAAACCAGGACGATGCCACGGGGGTCGCCGGCGCGGCACCCCGGAAACATTGCCACCAGCATCAGGATCGATGTAAGTGTTTGATGAATATTCATTTGAAGGATTATAAATTCTTGGGTTGGGTTGGGGCAAGAGATGGTATAATCTTCGTTCTAGCCGTGGTTGCCCATCTGTGACCGGTACCGCGGGGAATGGTTCCCGCCGGCGCCGGGCCCGGTTTTCTAATCTCTGGAGTCTCGACATGCGTAACAGCTTTGTCCGGCGGCTGGCCCTCGGCCTGCTCGTACTTCCCCTGGTGGCCTGTTTGGTCATCGTTTTTACCAATGAAAGCGGCGAACGGCACGGCACCGTGGAAACGGTGTCCGCCACCGTTCCGGCGATCCCCACGCTGGGCCTCAATCCCACGCCGACGGAGATCGTTCGTTGGAAAGAGGACCGCAAGAAGCTCAAGCGGGAGCGCGAGGAATGGCTGGAAAGCCTGCACTACGCGGCCCCGGGCACCGACTGGCGGGCCATTGAGCAGGCCAACCGGCGGGCCAATATCCTGCGGCGCCAGGAACTGAAGCGGGCCCAGGCGCGTTCGGCCGGCCCGGTGCGCGGTAGCCAGTGGAACGAGGTGGGCAGCAACAACCAGGCCGGTCGCACGCGCTGGACCGCCTGGAGTCCGGACGATGACGCGCTCTACGTCGGTTCGGACAACGGTGGTGTCTGGAAGGGCAACCTCGACGGTAGCTCCTGGCAGCCGATCAGCGACGACATCGGCTACGGCGCCAACCAGGTCTATGTCACGCCGGGATCTCCCACGGTGCTTACCTTCTGCGGCTACAACGGCGAGATCTGGGTCAGCACCGACGATGGCGGCACCTGGAGCGAGCCGGGCGGCTTCGATGACGAGGACCTCTGGGAGATCGTGCGCATCGTCCGTGACCAGGGGAGTCCGCGGACACTCTACGCCATGGTCCGCGGCCAGCACGCCACTGCGGGCAACGGGTTTCACCTCTACCGCTCCACTGACGGCGGGCTCAATTACAGCTTTGTCCACAACGCCGGCGGCTGGCCGCGCTGCGACATCTGGATCGACCGGGTGAGCGCCGGACCGCTCTACATGATGGTGGGTCCCACCATGTATCGCTCCGAAACCGGCGGTGACAGCTGGACCCAGCTGGGCACGGCCCCGGTGGAGGCGGCCTACGTGGTACTCGAGGGGTCCGAGGCCGGCGCCCCCACCTTCTATGCCGCCATGCGCACCAACGGTGGCTCCTGGCGGATGTACCGTTCCGCGGACGGGGGGATGAACTGGGAGGACCGCCACGCGATCAATGATTTCTGGGAAACGGTGGGTACCTCGATCACCAACCCGGACATCGTGCTCTTCGCCGGCGTCGAGGTCTGGCGCTCCACCGACGGCGGCGGCAGTTTCACCCGGGTCAACACCTGGGGCGAGTACTACGGCGACCCGGAGTTCAAATTGCACGCCGACAACCCGAGCATGCAGACGCACTGGATCGACGGCCAGGAGATTTTCCTGCTCAATACCGACGGCGGCACTTACAAGTCCTACGACCAGGTGGACACGGTGCAGAATATTTCGCTGGAGGGGCTGGGCATCAGCCAGTACTATGACATCTTCACCAGCGCCAATGACCCCTATCTCATCGCTGCCGGGGCCCAGGACCAGGGATACCAGGTATCGATTCCGGATGACGGCCGCGATCCCTTCCTCGATTTTGATCAGATCATCAGCGGTGACTACGGGCAGATGACGTCGACCAACCGGGACCACAACTTCCTCTTCAGCTGCTACCCGGGGTTCATCCTCATCCAGGTCACCGAGGAATACCAGAACACCTGGAGCCTCGATTTCCCCTCCGGCGCGACGTACAACGCCTGGATGCCGCCGATGCACGCCGATCCGCTCGAGGAGTCCAACTTCTACTTCTGTGCCGACCACCTCTGGCTCTATGACCGGATCAACAACACCTCCAACTACGAGATGATCGAGCTGCCCTACGACTTCGCCGCCGACGGCGACAGCGCCTTCATCTCCGGCCTGGCCATCTCGCAGGCCGATTACAACTATTGGTACGCCGTGGGCAATGCCGGAAACTTCTGGTACTCCCACGATGCCGGCCAGAACTGGACCATGTCCACGGACACCGGGCCGGGCAACGCCTATCTTTACGGTACATCGATCATCGCTTCACCCACGGATCCGCTCACGGCCTGGGTCGGGGGCAGCGGGTACAGCAACCCCGCGGTCTACCGCACCGTGGATGGCGGCGTGTCCTGGCAGGCGGTGGGCGATGGCCTGCCTTCGACGCTGGTCTACATGCTGGCCTTCGACAACGACCGCGACCAGCGCGTTTTCGCCGCCTCCGAAGCCGGGCCATACCAGTTCGACGAGGCTACGCAGACCTGGTCAAGCATCCTCGGCACCGAGGCGCCGATGACCACCTACTGGGCGGTGGAAGGCGTTCCCGAACTGGGCGTGGTCCGCTTCGGCACCTACGGCCGTGGTATCTGGGACTATGCCGTGGCGCCCACGGAGAGTGCCGGCGTGGTGCTCGGCCCCGGACCTGGTGAGAACAATCCCCCGCTGGTGAACACCTACAGGGCCGAGTGGACGGCCTACGGCGTGCCAAAGTACGGGGTGAACGTGGCCACCGGCGACGTGGACGGGAACGGCATCGACGAGGTGCTCACCGGCGCCGGCCCCGGTTCGGTGTTCGGCCCCCACGTGCGTGGGTTCGACGACCTCGGCAATCCGGTGCCGGGCCTGAGCTTCCTCGCTTACGGCACGAACAAGTACGGGGTGAATGTCGCCGCCGGTGACATCGACGCCGACGGCTATGACGAGATCATCACCGGTGCCGGTCCGGGCGCGGTTTTCGGCCCCCACGTGCGCGGGTTCAATCACGACGGAAGTTCGACGGTCACGCCGGTGGGCGGGGTGAGCTACTTCGCCTACGGTACCCTGAAGTACGGGGTCAACGTGACGGCCGGCGACATCGATGGAGACGGTATCGACGAGATCGTCACCGGCGCCGGTCCGGGCGCGGTGTTCGGGCCGCACGTCCGCGGCTGGAACGTGGACGGCGGTCCGGTGTCACCGATGGCCGGGGTGAGCTACTTTGCCTACGGCACCCTGAAATACGGGGTCAACGTGGGCTGCGGTGACGTGGATGGTGACGGCATCGACGAGATCATCACCGGCGCCGGCCCCTCCCCGGTCTTCGCTTCCCACGTCCGCGGCTGGAACGTGGACGGCGGCACCGTGGCGCCCCTGCCGGGCTTCAGTCTTTTCGCCTGGCCCGCCGAGGTGTCGCTCTACGGGGCGAAGGTGGCCTCCGGCACCGACCTGGATGGCGACGGCCGGGATGAAATCGTGGTGGGCAACGGGCCGGACCCCGATGCCGGTCCGATGGTGCGGGTCTTCCGCTACAGTGGCACGGCCCTGGAACTCGAGTTCGATGTCGAGGCGTTCCCCGGCAGCTGGACCCACGGTGCCACGGTGGCTTCCGGACGGTTCTGATTTCCGCCCCGGGCAGGGGCCAGGCCGTCCGGTGCTCATGGCACGACCTCGAAATCGCAGGTGGCCTCCGCCCAGCGGGGGCCGTTCGGGCCCTGACCGGCCACGATCGTGTAGCGCCAGGTGCCGGGCGGGATCTGGCCCAGCGGTTGTCGAAGGTCCGGCCACCGGCGGGACGCTCCCGGGCCGAGCACCAGGGGGAACGGCCCCTTCAGCGGTTCGTCACCCGTCGCCTCGGACTCGCTCCAGACGTCCAGTGCCAGTGGCAGCGAGCTGTTGTTGGTGACGGTGACGTCGAGGCTGAGCGAGCCGCCCGCGGGCACCTGGGGCGTGCTGGTGCTGATCGAAATCTCCGGCGCCTGGCGAATGCTGTAATTTCCGTTGAGCGTCGCATCGGCAGCGGCATGGGTGTAGAGCGGCTTGCCGCGCACGTCCCTGCGGGTGAACCCGGGGCTGATCAGCAATGGCGCATCCCCGTCGAAGCTCATCAGCGTGGTCCGGTCGTTGTACGGTGCGCTATCCTCGAGGCGCACGAGAGACTGGTCCGCCGCGCAGACCCCGATTGATACATCGTCGCTCCAGAGATACGGCTCGAGGTAGACCAGCCGTACCAGCCCGGTGCGGTTCCCCCCGATGGCACAGTCGAATTCGAGTCGGTTGCCGATCCAGTTCGGCGGACAGTCGAAGGTTGCCGCCTCGAGGTGCGCCAGCGGACCCGGGGTTTGGCACGGCCGGCCATTGATCGTGACGGCGAAGTCCGCGGTCACCGGTCCTTCGGCATCCATGGTCAGGCTCCAGCGGTCCCAGAGGTAGACCACGCCGGGGTCGTGGAGGCGCAGCTTGGGTTGAATGAACCAGCCCCCTGGCGCTTCGGGCACGGTGAAGGTGACGCGATACGTCCGCGGCGTCGGTTCCACCGTCAGTCCCTCGGCCAGGAGCTGATCCCTCCAGATGTACTTGTTCAGCGTGTCGACTTTTGGAATGCTGGCCATGATGTCCAATCTGCCAGTTCCTTCCTCGGTCCACAGCGTCGCGGTGAAGGTGTAGGACCGACCGGCCACTGACGCCCCGGTGTTGTAGGGCACCTTGCCTTCAACATAGTTTTGCCGCGCCCCGGAAGCAGCCAGCTCGAGAACGGTGCCCCCGGCGATACGGATTCTGCCGTCCTCCTCGCCGGTCCAGAGGTTCAGTGCCGCCTCGTCGCCGCGCACCGCATACCAGTAGCCGCCGTTCCACCCGCCGCTGACTTCGTCCACCTCGTGGCAGCCGTCCAGTTCCGGGTTGTCGAGCAGTTCGGTGGTATCGGTTCCGATCAACTCCAGCCGGTAGCCGGCGGCAAGCATCCGGTTGCGCCACCGCCACTGCTGGCCGTCGAGCACGAATCGGCTCGTGCTGAACCACTCCATTCCGCTGTCGGTCACCGCGAAGGGCCCCGGCCGCGAGAAGGGCACGCCGGCCTCCGCGGACTCGACAAAGGCGTGGGCCTCGGAATCCCAGAGCCGGATAAACAGGCCGCTTTCATCGATGGTGAAGATGTAGCTCCACGCATCCTGGCCGTAATCCTTGCCCGTCCCCGGGACGAGAACGAAGGTGCAGGTATCGTCCCAGCGATCGGCGTGAAGGTCGTGGGCCACCGTGTTCCAGGCCTTCTCGTTGTGGCCGTGAAGGTAGAGCACCACCTGGGGGTTGGCGGCGAAGAACGCCTGCCACCATTCGGTGTCGTTGTAGATCTTGTAGTCGTCGTCCGTCCAGGACGAGGCCTGGAAGTTCCCCTGGCCGGTGGTCTCGTGGATCGCCTGGTGCGTCAGGATGACCGTGGGAAGGTGGTGGTAGGTCCCGGTGAGATACTCGAGCCAGTCTCGTTGGGCCCCGGAGAGATGGTAGAGCACATTGGTCTGACCGAGGCCGACGAACAGCACGCCGTTGTAGCCGAAGGCGAAGCAGTTCTCATTCATCCCGGCCACCGCCCGGCCCAGCTTCTCATTGAGCATCGGATTGCCGCTCACCGGCAGCTGACCGTAGTTCGAAAGGTCGTGGTTGCCGATGACGTAGTACCAGGGGACCGCTAGCCGGTTGGCACTGTGCAGTGAGACGTGCTGCCAGACCTCCTCGGGCTCGACCCAGCCCTCCAGTTGCCTGTGGTCGGAGATCCAGTCGCCCAGCGTGGCGATGACGAAGTCGAGCGGTGGCAGGTCCGGGTGAGTCATCCAGTCGTTGAAGGTGGCGCCTTCATGGAGCGGGGCCGGGATGGTCCGCCAGCCATAATGCTGGTCGGCCACCGCGGCAAAGTGAATTGCCCCGGGGCTTTCGCGCTGGCTGGCGTGGCCGGCGGCGGGGCCCGTGGGAGGGACTGAGGCCAGCACGAACAGTGCACAGCAGAGGAGCGGTGTCCGCATTTTCACTTCCTCCGAAGACGGTGCGCCGAAGGGAGCGGGCGCAGGGCCTGCTCTTGCGGGAAGACCAGATTGTGTGAAGTATTGTAGAGACAATCTGAACGCCGGATCGAGCGTGCGGCGCTCTGTTTTCAATGTAGGTTCGTGAATCGATAATTTCAAGCCCCGAAAAAATATTCATGCTGCTCGGGGGCGGCATTTGCAGCCGAATTCCCATGGTAGAATTCGCTCGGCGGGCCGTGCCGGCCTGCTTGCTGAGGGGAGGGCCGAATGTGAGGTGTCGTTTTCCACGTGGGGTTCGGTTCTGCGGCCTTCTGCTCCTCTGTCTTGCCGGGTTTACCGTTGACGGGTGCCGGCAGGAAGCGGCTCCAGAACCGCCGGCCGGCGGGACGGGCGCTGCGAGTGTTGGGGAATCGCAGACCGTCCGCGGAACGGTAAGCCTGCGCCATGCGACGATGTTCAACGTCACCGCTCATCCGTGCGGGCGGGAAGTGGCGGTCCAGGTTCCCTGGAGGTCAGCGGACGACCCGCTGCGCTACCTGCTCGTGCCCCGCGGCGGCGAGGCGCCCGCGCGCTTTGCCGGCCACCGGCGGATTGAGGTGCCGGTGCGCAGCGTGGTGACCCTTTCCACCACCTATCTTGCCCACCTGGAGCTTCTCGGCGCGCTGGACACCCTGGTCGGCGTGGCGAACTTTGACCATGTCTGCTCTCCCGCCACGCGGCGGCGGATCGACGCCGGGGAACTGGCCGAGGTGGGGGAGAACCAGGCGGTCAACGTTGAGCTGCTCATCGAGATGGAGCCGGACCTCGTCCTGGGCTACGGCATTGGCGTGGTTGAGGATGACAATCATCCGGCGCTCTTCGAGGCGGGCCTTGACGTGGTGCTCACCACCGAGTTTCTCGAACCCACCCCGCTGGCCCGGGCGGAGTGGATCAAGTTCATCGCCCTCTTTGTCGGCCGGGAAGCCGAGGCCGAGACGTTGTTTCGGCAGATCGAAGAGCGGTACCTGGAGCTGCAGGATCTGGCCCGGGGTGCCGCAGATCGTCCCACGGTGCTGCTCAATGCTGACTTCCAGGGGGTCTGGTACCTGCCCGGTGGACGGTCGTACATGGCCACGCTGCTGAACGACGCCGGTGCTGACTACATCTGGCGAGACAACGAGAGCGCCGCCACATCGGCCTATGATGCCGAGTCGGTCTTCGAACGGGGGGGGCGGGCGATGTTCTGGCTCAACCCGGGCCAGGCCCGCCGCTTCGAGCAGTTGCTTGCCATTGACCGGCGCTATGCCCTGTTCGACGCGGTTCGCCACTGCCGGGTCTACAACTGCACGGCCCGCCTCGGCCCCGGGGGCGGCAACGACATCTGGGAGACCGGTGTGGCCAATCCCCACCTCGTGCTCGCCGACCTGGTGCGCATCTTCCACCCCGACCTGCTGCCGGACCACCAGTTGATCTGGTACCAGCGCCTCGAGTGCCCCGGGGAAAACGAGCCCTAGCCACCTTGCCCGTCGATCGACCGATCTGGTACCATCCCGTCGACCGCCCCGGAACAGGGTGACCGACCTCGAGAGCGTCCCGTGGAACTGCCCGGACACGTCAATGTACCGACCCGTCGAGGGTGGCCGGTGATCGGCCTGCTCCTGGCCGCCCTGGGGCTGCTCTTCGCCCTCGACCTGGCCCTGGGGTCGGTGCGCATCCCCCTGGGGGACATCGTCGCCATCCTCTCCGGCGGTGAGAGCCGGCAGAGCTGGGAGCAGATCGTGCTGGGGTATCGCTTGCCCCGGGCGCTCACCGCGATGCTCGCCGGCGCCGGGCTCTCGGTGGCCGGCTTGCAGATGCAGACCCTTTTCCGCAACCCGCTGGCCGGGCCCTTTGTCCTCGGCATCAATGCCGGTGCCAGCCTCGGCGTGGCGGCCGCGGTGCTCGCCGCCGGCGGGCTGGCCGGGGCGGGGCTGATCTCAGGGCTGGGGCTGTTCGGGGCCCTGGGCACGGTGATTTCGGCCAGTCTCGGCGCGGCGCTGGTTTTCGGGGTGATCGTGCTCGTGTCCCGGCGGGTGGAGAGCAATATGACCCTGCTGATTCTCGGGCTGATGTTCGGCCACACCACCGGGGCCGCGGTGAGCGTGCTGCTGCACTTCAGTGCCGCCGAGCAGATCAGGGTTTACGTGGCCTGGACCTTCGGCAGTTTTGCCGGTGTTGGGTGGGACCAGCTGCAGGTGCTGGCCCCGGCCACGCTGTTCGGGCTGGCCGTGGCCTTACTGCTGGTCAAGCCCCTGAACGCTCTGCTGCTCGGCGAGGCCTATGCCCGCAGCATGGGGCTCACCGTGGAACGGGCGCGGCTGGCCGTGCTTGCCGGCACATCGCTGCTCGCCGGGGCGATCACCGCGTTCTGCGGGCCCATCGCCTTTCTCGGTGTGGCCGTGCCCCACCTTTGCCGGGGGCTGCTCGACACGTCGGATCACCGGGTGCTTGTGCCCGGGGTGACCCTGGCCGGCGGGGTCCTGGCGCTGGCCGCCGACCTGGCGGCCCAACTGCCCGGCAGCCAGGCCGTGCTCCCGCTCAACGCGGTAACCTCGCTGATCGGCGCCCCGGTGATCATCTGGGTCATTCTTCGCCGGGCCAACCTGAGGTCGACGTTCGCCTCATGAGCCAGAAGACCCTGCGTATCGAGGGCTTGAGCATCGGCTACCGCCGGCCGCGGGGGCCCGTGTTCACCGTGGCCGAGGGCATCGATGCCGCGGTGGCCGCCGGGGAGTGCGTCTGCCTGGTGGGTCCCAACGGGGCGGGCAAGTCCACACTGCTCAAAACGCTGGCCGGCATGCTCCGACCGCTGGGGGGACGCGTGCTGGTGGGCGGCGAGGAGGTGCACGGCCTGCCGCCCAGGGAACTGGCCCGTCGGCTCGGGGTGGTGCTCACCGACCGGGTCCAGGCCGGCACCCTCTCCGCCTTCGCCCTGGTGGCCCTCGGCCGCTACCCCTACACCGGCTGGACCGGGCGGCTCACACCCCACGACGAGGAGCGGGTGAGCCAGGCCCTCGAGGCGGTGGGCGTGGCGGAACTGGCCTTGCGCAGCGTGCTGGAATTGTCCGACGGCGAGCGGCAGAAGGTGATGATCGCCCGGGCCCTGGCCCAGGACCCGGACCTGATGATCCTCGACGAGCCCACGGCATTCCTCGACCTGCCCCGCCGTGTGGAAGCCCTCAGGCTGCTGCGCAACCTGGCCCACCGCGAGTCCAAGGCCATACTTCTCTCGACCCATGACCTCGACCTCGCCCTGCGCACCGCGGATCGCATCTGGGTGCTGTCACGCAGCGGCGGGCTGCGCAGTGGCGTGCCCGAGGACCTGGTGCTCGACGGCGCCTTCGAAAAGGCTTTCCAGAGCGAAGGCGTGGCCTTTGACCGGGAGACGGGCAGTTTCCGGGTCCGTGACCGTTCCTTCGCCACGGTGGCGGTGAGCGGTGAGGGGGCGGCGCGGCGCTGGACGGTGCGCGGACTGGAGCGCGCCGGACTCCAGGCGGTGAGCGGGGAGGCGGAAGCCGAGGCGATCTTCCATGTCGAGGTGGCGCCCTCGGGGAGCACCGTCGCCTGGCGGCTGACCCATGACGGTCGCACCGTCGAGGGCCGGGGCGTGGGGGCGCTGCTCGCCGAAGTGGGCCGGCTCAGGTGGGCTGACCCTGCTTGAGGATCGAGCTCATCGCCTTGAACGACGGGTGGCTGGTGTCCCGGGCCCACTCGAAGCCCACCGATTCGTGATTGGTCAGCACCGCCCCGGCCTGTTGCATGCGTTCCAGGGCGTGGCGCCGGTATTCCTCGCCGCGGCCGCTGATGCATTCCCAGCAGAGGTGCACCTGGCTGTCGGCCCGCAGCAGTTCGATCACCGTTTGCATCACGCAGACGTGGGCCTCGATGCCCGCCACCACCACCTGCCGTCGCTCCGGCGGCAGCCCGGGGCGCAGCTCGCCGAGCAATCGATCGAACTGTTCGTCACCGCAGCAGCCGAAGGCGGTCTTGTCCAGGTATCGTTTTTCGGTTTCCAGTCCGTCGAAGACTTGGTGCACCGCGGGATGGGTCGGACCCAGCCCCCGGGGATACTGCTCGGTGAGCAGAACCGGGACGCCGAAGAGGCCGGCGATGCGGAGCAGCCGGTTGGTGCCCCCGATGACCATCGAGGGCCGGTGAATCATCTCCATCAGCTTGCCCTGCAGGTCGATGATCAGGACGATGCTGCGTTGGCAGTCGAGAAGTTCGGACATCGGTTCATGCTCCAGATTGGCGATGTCGGGCGGCGGACAACGGTGCGCTGTCCGCCGCCGGAGTCAGGCCTCAGGGGGCGATGCCCACCACCGAACAGACGTCACTGGCCGAGTCGCCCGAGGCGGGGTAGGGTGGCTGGTTGTATGGCGCCGGGGTGACGTCGTACGCGGTGAGCGTGAACATGTTGGTCCCCACCAGCGAAGCAAGCGCCGGGATGTTCTGGTTCCAGCTGGAATTGAACGAACTGCCAGCGGGGATATTGGTGAAGCCGGCCCGCCAGTTGGTGTAGTGCTGGCCGCCGGCCAGGTCCACATCGACCTTGCCCGCCATCCGCCTCGTCTGGCCGGTATACGTGTTGTCCAACTGCACCGCCATGTTGGTTACGAAGGGTACCGTGCCGCCCGGCGGGGTGCAGGTCAGCGAGCAGGTGACGGTGGATGCCGGGGGGGTGGTATCGAGCACCGCCCGGATCACCAGGTCGCCGCCGAGGAAGAGGCAGAAGTTGAGCCAGCCGCCGGGAACGGCATACAGGGCGTTGCGCCCCGACTGGCAGCCGCTGATGTCCCGCACGACGCTGGCCGTTCCGCCGGCGATGTTCGTGGAATTGGCGAACTCCAGGGAAACCATGACGTTCTGGCCGGCGCTCACCGGCACCAGCAACGGTATGGTGTTGTTATCATCGAGGTAACGGAACTCGTTGAGAAACCCGTCCTGCAGCACCGGTGCCGGTATCGTTTCCAGCAGGGCCCCCGGGGCGGGGAAGGAGTTGCCTTCACTGATCGTGATGGCGGACTCGAAGCTCATGCCGGCGCCGCCGGTCAGGGAGACCCAGTAGACCTGGATGCCGACGATGGTGCCCGCCTGGGGCATGGTCAGCACCACGGCGGCCTCCTCGCCGGCCACGAAGTCGCCGACAATCACCGCCTGGCCGAAATCGGTCACCGAGTCGTTTTTGACGATGATTTCCTGGGCGGTGAGCATGCCGGGGGCCAGCAGGGCGATGAGCAGTGCGGCGGGAACGGTCTGCAGGATGCGAATAGTCGTTCTCTTCATTGTGATATTCCTCCGTCTGCGGGTGTACGAAAACGGCCGCCGGTGATCAGGGGCCCGGAACTGGTAAAATGACGGCTGAATCGAGCAGGGGTGCGGCGGGTCGAGCGCCGACGGGAAACAACCTTTTCGAACCAACTGCTTCCTAGTAATATACTGCCTTCGACCGGCGAATGCCACTGGCCCGCGGAGAGTCGCCGTCTCCGGCTGCCGCGGGTCAGGCGAGGCGGGAGAGTGACGTGAGCGCGAAGAAGCGGAAAAAGGAAACGGGCGGTGAGGACGAAACTCTCGACCTGCTGGTTCCCGAGCTGGTGGAGGAGGGGGCGCCCGACGAGCCGTCCCCGGCGGCGGACGTGCAGGGGCTCGTTCCCTACGATCCGGTCCGCCGCTACCTGATGGAGATCTCGAGATTCGATCCGCTGTCCCGCGAGGAGGAGCACGAACTGGCCCAGCGCTTTCGAGAAGAGGGAGACCGCGAGGCCGCACGTGTGCTGGTCAGCGCAAACCTCAAGCTGGTCGTGCGCATCGCCTTCATGTTCAGCCGCTTCTACCAGAACGTGATGGACCTGGTCCAGGAGGGAAACATCGGCTTGATGCAGGCGGTGCATCGCTTTGATCCGTTCCGCGGCACTCGGCTCTCCACCTACGCCACCTTCTGGATCCGGGCCTACATGATCAAGTTTCTCACCGACAACTGGCGGCTCGTGCGCGTGGGCACCACGAATACGAGGCGCAAACTGCTCTTCAACCTGCAGAAGGAGAAGGCGCGTCTGGAATCGATGGGAATCGGCTACGGCCCCAAACTGCTGGCCGAGAAGTTCGGGGCCTCTGAAGAAGATATCCGCGACATCGAGGAAAGCCTGGGCTCATCGGACCTCTCCCTGGATCAGCCGCTGGGCTTCGATACCGAGCGATCCTACGGTGACGTGTTGCCCGACGGCGACGAACCGGTGGAGGAGGTCCTGGCCCACGAGGACTTCCTGCGCGTTTTCCGCGAGAAGGTGGCGGCATTTGCCGAGGACCTCGACGAGCGGGAACGCTACATTCTGGAGCACCGTCTGGTGGCCGAAGAACCGGTGACCCTGCAGCAGATCGGCGATCGCTACGGCATCACCCGGGAAGGGAGCCGCCAGGCGGAACGGAAACTGATGGAACGGCTGAAAACGTTCATCAGGAAGGAAATGGGTGGGCCGGCCGCCGATGGCCTGTCGGATCGGCCCGAGGAGGAGTGATGAGCGAAAAGAAGAAGACCGAGTATCGCGGCCCGGGAACACCGCCCAAGGAACTGGGGACCGTGACCCTGACGCCGGCGGGGGTTCTCGTGCTCCCGCCGCTGGTGATGAATACCTGCGTCGGCGACCGTGGGGCCTGCCGCCTCTGGTTCGAACCGCAGGCCCGCCACGTGGGGGTCAAACTGGGGGTCGAGGAGCGCCGGGACGCCGTGCGTATCGAGGCTTCGGGTGAAGGGGAAGGGCGCACCGGCCGCATCGATATCAGCCGGTTGCTCAGGACCTACGGGGAGACACTGCCCGGGGCGCCGGTTGAACTGCCGGTGCTCTGGAAGGAGAAGCTCGATTTTTTCGAAGTCAGTCTCACTGGCGAGGCCGACGCCGTGGTGCCCATGGCCGATCTTGACCGCTCGAAGATCAAGTCCGTGCTCGACGACTACGATCCTCTCTAATCGTCATGGCGAGGCCGTCACCGGAGGCGAGTGCTGTGGCCATCTCTCCGGAACGTACTCATGCCGAAGAGAAACAGTCGCGTCGCCCGCTTCGCGGGCTCCGCGCCGTGACAGAGAGTGGATTGCTGTTCCTCCCGCTGACGTCCCGCGGCTCCTGCGGGTCGATGGCTCGCGATGACGAAATGGCGGTTTTGAATCGGTTAGGCAACCGGGGCCTCATGTAATATAATCACTTTTTTCATTGGCCCGTAAAGGCCGGGAGAGGCAGGGGCGCGTGAACGTTCTGGTGACAGGAGGGGCCGGTTTCATTGGCAGCCACGTGGCGGCATTTTATGCCGGACATGGCGAGCACGTAACCGTTCTCGACAACCTGAGTCGACAGAAACTGCTCGGCACGTCCGGGACCAACGCCCTGAGCAACTGGCGTTACCTCGAGTCGCTGGACGGTGCGACCCTGGTTCGCGGTGACGTTTGCGATGCCGATATTCTGGACAAGGTCTGCCCCGGGATTGATCTGGTGGTGCACTGTGCGGCCCAGACCGCGGTGACCACGTCCATCGTCCGTCCTGCCGAAGATTTCACGTCCAACGCCCGCGGCACCTTCAGTCTGCTCGAAGCCGCCCGTCGCCACGAGATCCCCGCGGTGATCTATTGCTCGACGAACAAGGTTTACGGAGACCGGGTCAACCGGGTGCCGGTGGTGGAACTCGAGACCCGCTATGCGTTTGACGAGGGCCACGCCGCGGGCATCCGCGAGGACTTCGGGGTCGACCTCTGCGAGCATACGCCCTACGGCTGCTCAAAGCTCACTGGCGACCTTTACATGCAGGACTATGCGCATATCCACGGGGTGCGCACCGCCGTGTTCCGCATGTCCTGTATCTACGGTGAGCGCCAGATGGGTGTCGAGGACCAGGGCTGGCTGGCCTGGTTCACCATCGCCGCGCTCACCGGACGGTCGATCACCATCTACGGCGACGGCAAACAGGTCCGCGACGTGCTCTATGTCGGCGACCTGGTGGACCTGTTCAACCGTTTTGCCCGGTCCGACGTGCCCCACACCGTCTGCAACGCCGGCGGCGGCCCGAAGCACACCCTGTCCCTGCTCGAGCTGCTCGATGCGCTGGAGCAGGAGACCGGGCGGCGCAGCCCCGTCTCATTCGCCCCGTGGCGGCCCTCGGACCAGAAAGTCTACATTTCCAACGTCAGCAAGGCCCGCGACACCTTTGGCTGGGCCCCGGCCGTGGGGCCCCGCGAGGGCGTGCGGCGGCTGATCGACTGGGTCGGTGAAAATCTCACCCTCTTCAATGACATCTGACGGCGCCGCCGACATTCCGGCCGCCGTGCTCCAGGGGATGGACCAGGAATGAAAGTTGGAGTGATCAGTGAAAGCCCGCAGTTGACCACGGGCTACGGTGTGCCCACCAGGCACCTGTGCCAGCGCTTCCACGACGCGGGCTTCGACGTGACTTGCCTCGGCATTCACGAGGTGGCCTTCGGTTACCACGAGAACACCCAGCCCTACCGGGTCTGGCCCACCTGTCCCCACGACGAGAACGGGTTGGAGTTGATGCCGTACTGGCTCCGGGCCGAGCAGCCGGATGTGCTGCTGCTGCTCAACACGCTTCCGGTGTGCAACGAGTGGGCCGCCCTGCTGCGCCGAAAATGGAAGATGATGACTCCGGCACTGGCCTATTACTCCGCCGAGGGCGCGCCACTCAGCCCGGAATGGTTCACCACCTTCCGTTTCACGCAGATGACGGTGGCCTGGACCGAGTTCACGCGGCAGTCGGCCCACGACGCCTACAACGTGAACTCCGAGTTCGTCTACATGGGCGTGGACCATGACGCGTTCTTCCCCTATGACGAGGACCGCCGGCGCACCCTGCGCCAGGCCGTGGGCTGGGACGACCGCTTCGTGGTGCTCTTCGTCGGCCGCAACATGTTCGCCAAGCAGCAGGACAAGGTGGTGGAGGCGGCCTCGCTGCTGCGGCAGGAGGGGCATGATGACATTCTGATCCACTTGCAGTGCAAGCCCTTCGAGAGTTACGCCAACGGCGGATGGGACCTGCCGTCCCTTTGCCGCCACTGGGATGTCCGCGAGATGATCTCCTTCCCGCCCGATCTGCGCAACCAGGCCTACGCCACACCGCATTCCCGGGACCCGGAGAGCATCAACCTCTCCGGTGACGTGCTGGCCAACCTGGCCGCGCTCAGCCTGGCCGACCGATACAATTGCGCCGATCTCTACATCCACCCCTCGATGGTGGAGGGCTTCAGCTTCCCCTGCGCCGAGGCCATGGCCTGCGGTGTGCCCATCGCCCACACCGACGATGGCGGCGTGATGAACGAGGTCTGCGGCGAGGCCGGCCGCCGCATCCCCCGGGTAGCCGAACTGACCGTCTCCTGGGGGTCGCGCTACAGTGTGCTCTCGGCCCGGGACATCGCCGACACGATCCTCGAGATGCGCGACAGGCTGAAGGGCAACCCCGATGAGCGCCGGCGCTTGGGCCGTCAGGGCGTCGAGCAGTCCATGCGCTACGATTGGGACAAAACGGCCGGTACGATGATGGCGTATCTCGAACAGACAGCCGCGATGAAGGTCTGAACCGGAAACGCGGCGGGGAGGTCACGATGTGGTTCCATCGGTTCGCCGGCGTTGTCGCCGCCATGCTCGTTCTCGGACTGCTCGTTGCCGCCGGTTGTGGCACGGAAAAGGAGTATGCCGGCAACCTCGTCGAGACCTACGACAAGGCCAAGGCCACCGGTACCGCCGCGGACATGAAGGCCATCGGAACGGCGCTGTCCGCCTACCGCCTGGACCACGGGGATTATCCGTCGGCCGGCGGCATCGACGCGCTGGCGGCCGAACTGAGCCCGGACTACCTGCGGATTGCTGCCACGCGGGACAAGTGGGGGCGGCCCTTCAACTACAGTGCCGGCCCGCTGGGCTACACGCTGGTCTCCACCGGGGAAGACGGCCGGGAAGGCACCGCGGACGATCTGGTCCTCGAGGATGGTCGATTGACCCGGACCCCGCCGGGCTTCGGGCCGTCATTCTGAAACCACCGATTGTATACTCGTAGCGGACGGGTAGCGGACCAATGACGAGGCCTGGAATGACCAACACGCGAACCATCGGTGCCGGTGTGCTGTTGACGGCCCTCTTCCTCTCGCCCCTTGCCCTTGTCGCCGGCTGCAGCACCGGACCGGACTATGTGGTACAGACGGTCATCGACTATATCGCCGCGGTGAACGGAAAGGACATGCCCACGCTCTACCGTCTGCGCGCCGGCTGTGAACCCCCGCCGGACATTCTCCCCGGTCTTCCCGAGGTGCCCCGGCTGCGGGACTACGCGCCCTTCCCTTACACCGGTCATCACACTTTCGACCTGCTCCGTGAGCGTTGCCAACTGGCGTATCACCGCTACGAGAAGGGCAAGAAGAGCGGACGGCTGACCTTTACGCCGTTGGGTGTGGTGCTCATCCGCGGCCTTGTGCTGGGGCGCGGCGTGATGTACACGGTTGACCAACGCATCGAGCACCCCGACGGCCGGGTCACTGTCTATCTCGAGGTCGACCTGAACTACGAGCAGGCCAATTACCGGCAGTTCCCCGAGGGGACGATCATCTACTTCATGGGCTGCCCGCTGGGCACGATCAAGCCTGGCACGGTGGGGCAGCGGTTGAAGGGGGCGGTGGAACTGCTCGACTCCCTCCGCGTACGGGTCGAGTTGGTGCCCGCCGGCCCGGCGTCGCCCCACGGCTGGAGGGTGCTCTCCTTCACTCCCGACGACGGATCGGAAACCTGCATCACCGTCACCGGTCATGTTGGAAACCGCAGTTGGTTGCGCTCCTGATCGGCACAGGCCTTCGGCAACGATTCGTTGACACACCAAGACCCCTGTATTATATTTTTTTTACGCATCGAACCGATTCCGTTGAAGGTTCCATGGTCCTGATCCCACGCCGAAGCGCCGCGCTGCTCGCGGGCCGCGGAGGTGGACACGCGGCGAGGCGCCGTTGGGGTCGTGAATCGTTTCGGTGTTCTACCCTGGTAGTGGAGAAGTGATGGGTAACGATCAGCGATCCGGCGGCACGGAACACGACGTGACCGCTTACCTGCAATCACTCCCCTGGCCCGAGCGCGAGGAACACTGGTGGAGCGTGCTCGAACCGCTGGGCATCACACCCGAAGCGCTGAGCCGCGTCGAGGAGGAGGGGCGACGTGTCGATGACCTCCCGCGCTGGGCCGTGGAAATCCGCCAGCAGATTCGTGATTTCTCGCCGTGCCATTACAGTTTCCCCCACGCCCTGGAACTGCTGCTCGAGGGGGTGGGGAATGAATCGCCCGAGCGGAGCTACCGCGGGTGCCGCAGCTTCAGCGACAGCCGCCTCGAAGAAGCGAAACACCAGGCCGGCATTCTGCAGAAATGGGTCACGGGCAAGGGGCGCGTGAATGTGCCCTCCTCGCGTGAGGAACATTGCCCGGACGTCAATCCGCGGGAGATGATTACCACGCTGGGCAAGGCCAACGCGGGCAAGATGACCCAGCTGAAGCAGCTGCTCAACGTGCTCTCCCGTGAACGGAAGAAGGGCGCGGGGATGAAGACGCTTTCGCTCAACGGCTGGAAGCTCAAGCAGCCGTTGCGCGAACCGCTGGTCTGTGACCAGGCCGGCTGTGCCTGCGCCGCCACGGAAACCTCAGAGCTGGGACAGTTCGAGAACAACCCGGTCTGCCACTTCAAGTACTTCCTCTTCGTCAACTTTCACCTCACCGGCATCGGCACTGACGGCCGCAAGGTGGACGTGCTCTCCCGCCGGCGTATCGAGCGGGAGTACAAGAACCGCCTGGCCCAGGTCCGGCAGTACATCAAGGCCATCGATCGCTGGCTGGCCGGCGAGGGGTTGGCCCGGGCCATGCAGAACGGTGGAGAGATCGGCGAACTGGTCCGGCGAATCTTTACGCTGCTCGGCTCGGCCACGCCGGTGAAACGCTGGCTCGTCACCTCGATCCGTGAAACCCTGGTCGCCTTTGGCGACTATTTCGAACGTCAGGTGGTTCCCCTCTGGGAGATGCCCTGCGACGCGGCAAGCCCGGCCGAGGTCGAACCCGAAGACGTGGACGACGAGGACGACGACTTCATCGGTGACGACGATTTCGACGACGATTCCCAGTGACCACGATCACGATCAGTCTCTTCCAGTTCGAATACCGCGCCGGCGACGCCGGCCGGCACGTCGAACTGGTGCGCGCCGCCGCCGTCGAGGCCGCGGCCCGGGGATCGCAGTTGCTCCTGCTGCCCGAACTGTGGCACTCGGGGTATGACCTGAAGCGATCCGACACGCTGGCCGTCCGGATGGGTGACGGCCCCTTTGCCCTGGCCGCCGGCCTTGCCGCGGAGCACCGTCTCCATCTCTGCGGCAGCCTGCTCTGCCGCGAGGCGGACGGCTCGGTGCGTAACCGTGCCGTGCTTCACCGTCCCGACGGCAGCGTGGCCGGTTGGTATGACAAGGTGCACCTCTTTCCCAAGCTCGCCGAAGACCGCTACCTCGCCGCAGGGGACCGCCTGCCGGTACTCGACCTCCCCTGGGGCCGGACGGCGATGGCGATCTGCTATGACCTCCGTTTTCCCGAACTGTTCCGTCATTACGCATTGGGGGCTGACCCCGTCCTCGTGCTTGTGCCCTCGGCCTGGCCCGAACCGCGGCTCAAGTACTTTACGCTGATGTCCCGGGCCCGGGCCTGTGAAAACCAGTGCTTTGTCGCCGCATGCAATCGTGCCGGAGAGGGCGGCGCGGGCCAGCCGGCCTTCGGCAAGTCGCTCGTTGCCGACCCCTGGGGTGAGACATTGGGCGAAGCCGGCCGCGGCGATCAACTGCTCACCGTGGACCTTCCCCTGGGCCGCATCGGCAAGGCCCGAGCCCAACTGGACCTGCGCGGCGATCTGCGACGAGACCTTTTCTATCCCGACAGGGAGACGACGCCTTGAGCCGTGAACCGGACCCCGGGCTGACGTTTCGCCTGGACGGGCTGAGGTTCTCGCCGGCCGATGATCCGGGCTGCGCAGGGGGGCTGAGCGATTTCCTGCGGAGACTGGCCGGGGAGCACGGTTCCGGGGTGGGGCCGTTGCGCATCCTGCGCCGCAGCCTCGATGCTCGCCGCAAGAACCGCCAGGTCTTTTTTTATACCCTGCTCGTGCGACTGAGCGACCCTGCCCGTCAGGCGCTGACGGAGCCGTTGACCGCCGCGGGGCTGCCGCTGCCCGAGCCCTCGGACCTCGGGGTGGCGGAGCCGCCGCCGTCCTGGCCAATGGACGGAGTGCCTGCCCTGCAGCAACGGCAGCCCGGGCCGGCCGCCGTGGTGGGCAGCGGCCCGGCCGGGCTCTTCGCCGCGCTGCGCCTGGCATCGGCCGGTTTCCAGGTCACGATCTTTGAACGGGGTGATTCGTTGGAAGACCGTGACACCATGGTCGCCAGAGTCCGGGCCGGGGAAGGGCTCGACCCGGAGAGCAACATCCAGTTCGGCGAGGGCGGCGCCGGGACGTATTCAGACGGCAAGCTTTACAGTGGTACCGGCGGCAGCCGGCGGCGGCAGGTGCTGCTCACCCTGGTCGATCTGGGCGCCCCATCGGACATTCTCTACGAAGCCCGCCCCCACGTGGGCAGCGACCTCCTGCGCAACGTGCTCATCGCCTTTCGCCGGCGACTTCTTGAACGTGGCTGCGAGTTCCGATTCCGCACGCGGGTGGTCGGCCTGCGACTTGAAGAGCATCTGGGAAAAGTGGGGGCCCGGCGAACCCTGGCCGGCCTCGAGCTGGACGATGGCGGGTTTCATGCCTGCCGGCGCGCCGTGCTGGCCCTGGGCCACAGCGCGAGGGACACCTTCCACATGATGGCCGAGGCCGGCCTCGTGCTGCGTTTCAAGCCCTTCGCCGCCGGCTTCCGGGTGGAGCACCCTCAGGAACTCATCGACACCATCCAATACGGATCCCATGGACGGGTGGAGGGGCTGCCCCCGGCGGAGTATCGCGTGGCGGTGAAGACCGCTGACGGCCGCGGGGTCTACAGTTTCTGCATGTGCCCCGGGGGCGAAGTGGTGGCCGCCGCTTCCGGTGAAGCCCAGTCGGTGACCAACGGGATGAGCCTCAGGGCGCGGGCCCGTCGCTGGGCCAACAGCGGTATCGTTACCGGCATCGACAGCGCCGCCGCCGGGTGCCCCGAGGGCACCGACCCGCTGGCCGGCCTGCGCTGGCAGGGAGCCGTGGAAGGACACGCCTGGAAGCTCGGCGGAGCGGGGGGGCATGCCCCGGCCCAGCGGGTGACCTCCTTCCTCGAAGGTCGTCTCGATACCGATCTCCCCGGTACCAGCTTCCGGCCCGGCGTCCAGCCGGCCCGTCTGGACCGCTGTTACGCTCCGGAGTTGACCCGTGCCCTTGGTCAGGGGCTGCGGCTCATCGATCGACGTCTGCGTGGCTTCGTCACCTCCGAAGCCCTGCTCATCGGTGTGGAGACGCGCACCTCTTCTCCCCTGCGTTGCGAACGTGAGCCCGACGGACAGGCTGTGGGCGTCGACGGGCTCTACCCTGCGGGGGAGGGGGCGGGACACGCCGGCGGGATCATCAGTTCCGCCGTCGACGGCCTGAAGACCGCCGAGAAGATCATCCAGTCATACAATTCGTGAAAAGGGGTCGGTTTGCCACGTCCCTCGCGCTCCCGCGCCGCTTCGCGTCCCTTGATGTCGCGGGAGAGGAGGAATGGGAGGCTGTGGGAGCTGAGATGACGCACATAAAAAAGCCCTCCCGCGGGGGAGGGCCTTCCAGGTGTCCAGCCCCGCCTCCCCGGCGGACCGGGAAGGCGGGGGATAGGGTTGCGATCAGAAGGTGAACCGCAGGCCGATGCGCCAGGACTGCGGGGTCTGGACGAACCGTGTCCGGCCGAAGGGGTTGCCGCTGGGAGCATCCGGATCGTTCCACTCCCAGACGGTGATCACCTCGTCGTTGTCCAGCAGGTTGAGCACGTCGATGAACGCACCAACCGCGTAACGGTCACCGATGGGGAACGTTTTTTCGAGGTGCAGGTCGAACCAGTAGGCGCTGGGCAGGTTGTACTCGCCGCGGTGGCCGTCGGGGTTCGTCTCGTCACGATAGGCCATGTAGTCGTTGTAGCCACCGCCCACGTAGTATTTCCGCGAGTAGGCCTGCCCGGAGCTGTACTCGAAGGCCAGGCCGATGTCGATGTCCCACGGGGCGCGATAGAGGCCGTTGAGCTTCACGTGGTGGCGGATGTCGTCGGGCAGGTAGCCGTACCAGCCGGCGTCATCATAGATGTTGCCCAGGCCGTACCAGGTGTCGTCCGGCGGGGCATTGGGGTCGGCATCCATGAACACACCGATGGTGTCCGAGCTTCCGCCGCTGTCACCCCACTCGCCCTGGCCCGGGTTGGTTCCCCTCGACTGGGACCAGGTGTAGGACCCGAAGACCATGAAGTTGTTTGACATCGCCTTGTGGTACGTCAGCTCCACGCCGTCGTAGTCGCGCCGCTTGAGGTCAGGGTTGGTCACCAGCCAGTCGCCCGATTCGAGCACCACGTCCTCGATGAGGTCGCGGGTCTCCCCGTGGATGTAGCGCAGGCCCATGGCCTGGGTGTCGGTGAGTTTGCGCTCGTAACCGGCGATGAACTTGTCGGTGTGGTGCGGCTTGAGGTTGGGATCGAATCCATCCAGCGGGAAGAGCGGTTCGCCCTCATTGCCGCCCTGGGTGAAGTTATAGTCCCAGGTGCCGTTGAAGGTACTGCCGCTGTACGGGTCGGTCCACTGGCCGTTGCCGTCCGGGTTCCAGAGGTAGTTGTGGTAGGAACTGGTGGAGGAAGAGTTCATGACCCAGGAGATGTTGAGGCCGGTGAAGTCGTAGAAACGGCCGTAGAAGACCTTGGCCACGTTCACCGAGTCCTTGGTGATGTCCCACACCGCGCCGACCCGCGGGGCGATGGAGTCGATGTCGAAATACTCGTCACCGTTATTGTTCTTCATCGACAGCTGCTCGTAGCGCAGGCCGAGGTTCAGCGTCAGGTTCTCCATCGCGTCCCAGGTGTCCTGGATAAAGGCCACCGTGCCGGTATTGTCGTTGGGGTCGCCTTCCTGCTGGAAGCGGACGTCGAGGCTCTCCGGCACGCCGTTGTAGAAGGTGTAGTCGTAGCCGTTGCCCGGCAGCAGCCAGACTTCGAACTTGTCGGCCTCCAGATACTCCACGCCGGCCTTGAAGGAGTGGTCGCCGAAGAAGTCGTCGACGTAGTGGGTGTAGTGCAGTTTGTAGTCGTACTGCGTGGTGTCATAGCTGTAGGTGCTTGCTCCGCCATAGGATGCGCTGGTGCCGCGGTCGAAGTACTCGGCGTACTCGGAGGCGCCCTCGATCCTCGGGATGATCTCACGGTCCACGGTGGTGGACCCGAACTTCAGCTCGAGGAACGAGTCGGGGGTCAGAATCCCGCGATACGTGGCGGAGATGTGGTCCATGTTCTTGGTCTCGTCCCGCTGGGCATCAGGCGAGGTGTCGAAGGAGTCGCGGTTGGCGATGTCGGCGCGCTGCCCGATCCAGGAGGCGTTGATCGAGTGGTTCTCGTTGATCGACCAGGTACCCTTGAGGAACGGGGAGAGCGTCTCGTAGTCCCGGTCATAGCCGTAGTTGGTTTCACCGGCGGGCGCGTTGAACGACGCGGTGGCGTCGTAGTATTCCAGCGAGCCGAAATACCAGAGCTTGTCCTGGACGATCGGTCCGCCGATGTTGGCCACCGGCTGGAAGAAGCTGTTCTCCGTCGTTCCCCGTTCGCTGCCGTCGACGTTGTAGGACTGGGAGCCGTCGGTGGGGATGAGGAAGGTGGAGAGCACGCTGCCCTCGACGTTGTTGCCGCCGCTCTTCGTGATCACGTTGGCCACCAGGCCGGTGGCCCGGCCGTATTCTGCGGCGAAGCCGTCGGTGAGGATCTGGATTTCCTCGATGGCGTCGTAGTTGATGTTGTGGCCGTAGCCGTTGGTTTCAGGGTCACGGGCCGAGATGCCGTCGATGAGGAAGTTGTTTCCCACCTGGCCCTCACCGCGGGTGCTGGGGTTGCCGTCTCCCGCGCCGCCATACTGGGTGTCGGTGCGACCCTGAACGCCGGGGACGAAGTTGAAGAGGTCCTGGTAGCTGCGGGTCGTGGGCAGCCGCTCGAGCTGTTCGGATTCGAAAGAGGCGCCGACCTGGGTCGTGGTCACGTCGATCACCGGCGCCTGGGCCACCACGGTCACCTCCTCGGCGACCTTGGACGGCGGCATCTCGATCTCGACGACGGTTTCGGTGCCCAGCGACACCCTGATCTCGGTCTGCAGGACGGTCTGGTAGCCGTCCATCTCGGCCTTGATCGTGTAGCGCCCGGGCGGGATACGCACGAAGCGGTATTTGCCTTCGGCGTTGGTCACTACCATCCTCGTGCCCTGGAGATTGTCGGATTCGATAGATACGGTTGCACCGGGAAGCGGGACACCGTCGGCGTCCATGATCACGCCTTCGATGGTGCCAACCTCGGCTGCCTTTGCTTCCTGAACGGGAAGCGCCCACATGAACAGGAGGATGAGCGCCGCAGTGAGTGCGGCGTGCATCGAGGTTCTTGCGAACTTGCTCATTCCGATCACTCCTCCTTTCAGCCTCCCCGGCGTGACGCCTGGTCACTTCCGGGCGGGGCCGATACGGTCTTTATTTGTTTATTATTGGGTACTGCCGTTGCGCCGCGCCATTCAGGGCGAACGGGCGGCTCTCGAGTCTTCACCTCCTTTCGCTCCGCCGGCCGGGGGCCGGAAGGGGACCGTTGTTCCGGTCAGATCGTCCCGCACAACCATGCACCGGGCCCGGGAACGGGAGAGGGCACACCCCTCCACCGGATGGCATCGGGTCGGCTATCCGTTTCCGGGATCGGCGGTCTGCAATCGTTCCGGTCATCGGGTTCGTTCCGGACGATGTACTTGCAATATATCTGCCATGAAAGCGTGCATGAATTCTGTTGCCGAATTTATACCAAATTCATGAAAAATTTACAAGTTACCCACGTTCATCTTGCGACGGCCGGTCAAGCGGCGGAACCCGTATCCAGTTCCTTGGAGAGGAATCCAAAATCATGAAGTCCACCCGGGTGCATGGGTGTTTGTTGCCCTTCAGGATCTGTTCGGCTCGTGGCCCTTATGATTGACATGGCAGGGGGCGGGCGTTATTCTGCCGAAGTTGTCCACAATCACCTGAGGCCCCATCGGGAGTGCCGGCACGCCGGGCGTCCCCTGCACATGGAGATGGAAGGTGCGTCAACCGACATGCTGGTATCGTTTCCCGGTAATCCCCCTGCTGCTGGCCGCCGCTGTCCTGCTGATCTGCGGCCTGGCGGCACCGACAACAGTTGCTTCACCGACGCTTCCCGCCCGCGGCGAGAGCGGCGACAGCCCGCCGGTGACCGGCGTGGCGCACGACGAGCCATTCCGTCTGGCCCAGAATAACGATGCCGATCATGGTGCGGCATCGCCGGATACGGTCGGTCACGTTGAAGCTGCCGACGATGGGCATGCCATCGACCATCATGCCGGGGCAGCGGCTGCGGAAGGCCATACGGCCGAACATGGTGAAGGCCACGGCGAGGAACACGGGCACCATGACACGGGCCTGGGCAAGATCCTGCCGCTGTGGAGCGTGATCCCCTTTGCCGGCATACTGCTTTCCATAGCGCTCTTCCCGCTGATCGCCGAGCGGTTCTGGCACCACCACTTTCCCAAGATCTCCGCGGCCTGGGCCATCGTCTTCGCCGTGCCCTTCCTCTTCGCTTTCGGCGGGGATGCGCTCTACGAGATCCTGCACATCTACTTCATCGACTATATCCCCTTCATCATCCTGCTCTGGGCGCTCTACACCGTCTCCGGCGGGATCCAGGTCAAGGGAACCCTGCGCGGAACACCGGCGGTGAACTGCGTGCTGCTGCTCATCGGCACGGCCATCGCTTCCTGGGTCGGCACCACCGGTGCGGCGATGCTGCTCATCCGGCCCCTGCTGCGGGCCAACGAGCACCGCCGGAACAAGGTGCACACGGTGGTCTTCTTCATCTTCCTCGTGGCCAATATCGGCGGGTCGCTGACCCCGCTGGGGGACCCGCCGCTCTTCCTCGGCTTCCTCCATGGTGTGCCCTTTTTCTGGACGCTGAAGCTGCTGCCCGAAATGCTCTTCGTGGTGGCCTGCCTGATCACGATCTATTTCGCCCTGGACTCCTTCTACTACCGCCGGGAGCTCCGTGACGGCGGCGGCATCCCTGACGACGGCGAACGGGCGCCCATCGGCTTCGAGGGGTTGCACAACCTGCTCTTCCTCGGCGGCATCCTCGGCGGAGTGATCATCAGCGGGTTCTGGCGCCCGGGATCGTACACCCTGCTGGGGGTGCACCTCGACGTGCAGAACACCATCCGCGACTCGGCGCTGGTGGGCATGGGGCTGCTCTCCCTCTGGACCACGAAGAAGGCGATCCGCAAGGCCAACGAGTTCACCTGGTTCCCGATCAAGGAGGTGGCCTACCTCTTTGCCGGCATCTTCATGACCATCATTCCCGCCCTGGCCATCCTCAAGGCGGGGAGCGAGGGGGCGCTGGCCCCGATGCTGCGGCTGATCCAGGAGCCCTGGCACTACTTCTGGATCGTGGGCTCGCTCTCCAGTTTCCTCGACAATGCGCCCACGTACCTGACGTTCCTCAACTCGGCGCTGGGGCAGTTCCACGCCGGAATGCCGGAGTTGAAGGCGGTGGCTGCGCTGATTCACGACGAGGAGATCTACCTCAAGGCCATCGCCACCGGGGCGGTGTTCATGGGGGCCAACACCTACATCGGCAACGCACCGAACTTCATGGTCAAGTCCATCGCCGAAGAGTCGGGGGTCAGCATGCCGAGCTTCTTCGGCTACATGATCCGCTACTCGGTGATCTTCCTCGTGCCGGTGTTCATACTCGTCACCCTGATCTTCTTCTGATACGGTGGTGGTTCGGGCCGTGTGGCCGTTGTGAAGATTTCGTGTAACGTTTCCGTCCCCCGGTGAATCTAACCAGGTGAGGGTAGAGGACGGGCTCCGGCGAACGGCCGGTTGGGAAACATGAAGGATTCGGGATGAAAGCCGGGCGGAAAGGGAAGAAAATGAGCGACCTTCTGGTCATCGTACTGGTGCTCGTGGGGTGGTATGTGCTCAACGCGTTCGTCCTGCCCAGATTCGGCGTCTCCACGTGAATGAGCCGCGGTTGTTCGGTCGAGGATCGGCCGGTGCAGGCGATGAGCGGGGAAGACGATGGCACCGGGGAAGAGGTGCCGGGAAAATCGATCGGGGAGTGAGGGAATGCCTATCTATGAGTTCAAGTGCCGCGAGTGCGAACTCGTGTTCGAAGTGCTGAAGCGGTCCACCAGGGGCGACGAACTGCCGGAGCGCTGCCCCGGCTGCGGCGGCGAGGATACGGAGAAACTCTATTCGTCCTTTGCCGGCAGGGTGCCGGCCAGCGGCGGTGGCTGCCCCGCTCCTGGCGGGCCCTCGGGAGGCTGCGGCAGCAGCGGTTTTTCCTGAGGCTAGGCAGGGCCGGCGGTGCGCCGGCTGACGATCGGCCAGGCTATGACCCCGTCACGGGCCAGTGGCCGGCGGGGTCGTGTCATGTACGGGGGAGTTTCCGTCCAAGCTTCTCCTCCACCGATTCGAGCTTGCGGCGGATGGCGCCTTCAGCCCCCTGGCGATCGTCGATCTTGACGGAGGTCGCCACGCGGTCGGAGAAATCCCGCATCCTGAGGTGGCATCGCCGGATGAGGTCGAAGACGATGTCGCAGGGTCCCTCCACCACCGTGCCCATGGGGTTGACCAGGTAATCGAGGCCGCTCTCCTCGATCAGTTTCATGATTTCGGCCACCGGTCCGGACATCTCGCTGCCTCGGTCGGTGGGCGCCACGCTGAATTCAGCCAGCATATTGGAATCCTTCCACAATAAACCCAACAAAATGGGGTCAGGCACGAAAGATGCGTTTTTGCGCCTGCGCGGGTCAATATAAACCTCCATCCATTGTCAATACCTGGCCGGTGATGTAGGCCGCGTCGTCGGAGAGCAGGAAGAGTGCCGCTGCCGCGGCCTCCTCCACCGTGGCCATGCGCTTCATCGGCACCATGGAAAGCAGTTTCTTGCGCGCAAACTCGGGCAGGGTGGCGGTCATGTCGGTTTCCACCAGCCCCAGGGCCAGGCTGTTCACCCGCAGGCCCACCTTGCCGGTCTCCCGGGCCAGTGATTTGGCGAAGGCGATGGCGCCGGCCTTGGATGCCGCGTAGTTGGCCTGACCCTCGGTACCCATCAGCCCGCTGATCGAGGCGATGTTGAGCACCACACCCGATTTGCGTTTCATCATCGAGACGATCACCGACTTTGTGAAATTGAAGACGCCCTTGAGATTGACGTCCACCACGCGGTCCCAGGTCTCCTCGTCCATCATGAACAGCGCGCGGTCCGAACGGATGCCGGCGTTGTTGACCAGGAAATCCACGTCGTCGCCGAAGGCTTTGCGGAACTGTTTCACCGCCGCGGTCACCGAGGCGCTGTCCGCGGCATCGGCGCGGGCGGCCAGCGAGCGCACGCCCAGGGCCTCGAGTTCGGTGGACAGCCGTTGGGCCTCCTCCTCCTGGCTGTTCCAGGTGAAGGCCACGTGGCAGCCCCGGGCGGCCAGGGCCAGGGCGATGGCCCGTCCGATGCCCCGCGAGGCGCCGCTGACGATGGCGGTTTTGTCCTTAAACATCTCTTTCGACGGCCCTCCATTTCGGAATTCGATTGCCTGATCCATGGTATCACGGTGCAACGGGTGTGAGCATCGAGTGATAGATTTCGAAGTTGCCATCCCGCTCATCGTCCCACACCACATGCAGTGTGCCGTCGGGGGCGGGGTAGATCGATGCGTCCATGGACACGGCGCCGTCGCGGGTGATCCGGGTGGTTGCCGACCAGCCCCGTGGCCCCCGATGCTTGTGGTAGACCTCGAGGTTGCCCACGGCGGAATCGGTCCAGACGAGGTGCGGTGCGCCGGACCCGTCCTCGGCCACCGAGGGGTGGCGTATCTCGTAGGCCCGGCCGGAAGGATGGTGCCAGGTGACTCGTTCCTCACCGGCGTTCCCGTCGCCGCCGACCCGGGCATAGTAGATTTCGGGCTGGCCATGGCGGTGGTCGACCCAGACCAGGTGCTGCCCGCCGCCCGATGCCGGCCACGTTGCCGGCTGGCCGGCCACGGAGTCCTCCGGTGTGAGCCTGGTCACCGGGCCCCATTCGCCGTCAGCGAATCGGCGGTGAAAAACCCCTGCCGGGCCCTCGGCAGGGGTCAGCTTCCAGGCCAGGTGCAGTGAGTCATCGACGCCGTCGGCCACCAGGCCGGGGAAGAAGCAGCGGCCTCCGGCAGGGGTTTGCCCCACCGGCTCGGCAGCCGAGGACGGTGCCGGGTCGAAGCGCACGTGGAAGATCTCCCGACGGTCGTCCAGCTGACCGGGAAAGGCGGCGTGACCGCGGCCCTGCCCGTCGATACAGAACGAGGCCTTGTAGGCCACCAGGTCTTCGGGTGAGATGCGGCGGTCCGGGCCCCAGCTGCCGGCGGCCAGTGATCGTGTATAGATGCCCATGGTTCCGGTGCGTTCGTCGGTGTAGACCAGCGTGATCCTTCCGTTCCCGTCGGCGAGGATGTCGGGCGTGCGCGACGTGCGGCCATCGCGCGGGGAGAGCCGCCGGGGGCGGGACCATCGTCTGTCGTCGAGGACGGAATGGTAGATCTCGTAGACCAGGCGTTCGTCCTTCTGATCTGCGGAAGCCCGGGCATCGGCGGTGGTGCCGGCGTAATCGCTGGCATCGAACCAGACCAGATGGCCCCGTCCATCGCTGTCGAAGGCCATGCTGCGGTCGTGGAGGGCGGCGGTGTGCGAGTTGCCGGGCGTGGCGGTCACCCGGTGCGGTGTGCTCCAGCGCCCGCGGCCTGCCCGGGGCAGGGGCATCAACCCCTCACGGATCAGCCCCGTGGCGATCAGTTCGGCAAAGCGCCGGTGCCCCTCGGGAGAGGGATGGGGATCGTTGTGAAGGTAGAAGCGTTCGGGACGGGCCTCGCCCTCCAGTGGCGTGAGCAGGTCGACCAGCGGAAGGCCCAACCGCTCGCAGGCCCGCTCCACGGCGGGCCGGACCGGGTCATCACCGGGATCACCGGCCACCAGCTGAATCAGGGCCGGAAGCAGCACCACCACAAGTTTTCGGTGTTCCCCGGAATCACTCACCACTTCACGGGCCCTGAGCAGCACACGCTCCAGCCGCTGCTGCTGTCCGGGGTCAGACCAGAGGCGGGCATAGCGTCGCCGCTGGTCGGTTGCTTCATCGGGCCGGACCCCGATGCGGCGCAATATGCGGTCCCAGTTCGTGCCGAGAAAGCGGTAGAAGTAGGAGTTCGCCCGCAGCCAGCCGCGGGGCGAAATCCCGGGTTTCGATGCCAGGCCGGCCTGGGGCATGCCGAGGCTCCCGTCGTCGCCTACGGTGAGGAACGGTTTTTCCAGGTCGTTGATGAAGAGGCAGAGCAGCACCAGGCGGGGCCGATAGCGGGCGATGCAAAGCTCAGCCATCGCTGCCGTCTGTTCGAGGTTGTAGCCGGGCACGCCGAGATTGAGCACCCGGGGGCCCGGCCCGGAACGGACCAGCCCGGCGGCCGAGCGTTCCAGCAGACGGGGGAATGCTTCCTCGTCGGCCACGCCGAAACCCGCCACCAGCGAGTCGCCAAGCACGACAACTCGGAGTTCTTTCGGGGAGAGCTTGTCGGGAAAGGCCCGGTCCCGGAACCCGTCGGCGTTGGTGCGGAAGGGTACCCCGGCCACCTCGGTTTCGCTGTTCGGGGCCAGGCGGTAGATCAGTGCGGGTTCGTCGGCGGGGACGCAGGTATCGCGCCAGTCCCAGCGCAGGCCCATGAGCAGGCTTTCGGCAAGCCGGCAGGCCGCCTCACCTGCTGCCCAGAGCAGGGCCAGGGTGACGAGCAGCAGGAGGACAGAGGGCCAACGTCGTTTTCTCGGGCCCAGGCCTTCGGATTCTTCTCTCGTGGCAGTCATGGTGCTCCGCTTCGGGCGGTCGATGGACGAGCGCATCCATCTTAGGGAGGCCCCCCGGGTCTGTCAACGACTGGCCGCGGCCTTTCGCCGATCGCTGCATTTGAAGTGACCGCAGGAGAAAAGGTAGTATCGATTTGCTTCCCCGCGGGCCGCCAGCGGTCCCGCCCACAGGTTCAACAGGCAGTCCGAACGGCCGGGAGGGTGTGATGAGCTTTTCCGACGGAATTTTCGCCGAAATGTACGAAACGGTGGTTCGTTGCGACCGGGATGGCGCCGCCAAACTGGCCCGCCGGGCCCTGGCCGACGGCGTGCCGCCGGTGCGTGCCCTGGAGGAGGGTTTTGCACCGGGAATCCGCAAGGTCGGGGATCTCTGGGAGGAGGGCGAGTATTTTCTCCCCGAACTGCTTTCCGCCGCGGAGGCGATGAAAGCGGCGATGGCGATCATCGAGCCGGCCTTGCGCAGCGAGGGCGGCAAGGCTCCGGAGAGCCGCGCCACCGTGGTGATCGGCACGATCCAGGGGGACATCCACGATATCGGCAAGTCGCTGGTGGCGGCGATGCTCTCGGCCACCGGGTTCAAGGTCGTGGACCTGGGCCCCGACGTGGCCTTTCACCGTTTCATCGAGTCGGTGAAGGAGGAGAAGGCGGACCTGCTCTGCATGTCCGCTTTGCTTACCACGACGATGAGCGGCCAGGGGGAGGTGGTTCGCCTGCTCGAGGAGCAGGGGTTGCGCCGGGACGTACGGGTGCTGGTGGGCGGCTCCCCGGTGGACGCGGCCTGGGCCGAGCGCATCGGTGCCGACGGATACGCGCCGAACGCCATGGACGCCATACGCGCGGCGGAGAAGGTGCTGGGGCTGGGGAAAGCCGGCCCGGGGGGGGCGTAATGGACATTCTCGAGCAACTGGCCGAACACACGGTGCTTTTCGACGGTGGCCTGGGGTCAGTGCTGATCACCCGTGGGCTGCCCGCCGGGGCAGGGCCTGAGCGCTGGAACCTCGAGCGGCCGGATGAGGTAAGGGCGGTCCACCAGGCCTATTTCGATGCCGGCGCCGACGTGGTGCAGACGAACACTTTCGGCTGCAATCTGGTCAAACTGCAAAGCGAGGGCCTCGCTGAAGAGGAGGAGGAGATCAATGCCATGGGGGCCGACCTGGCGGTGGCCATCAGGCCCCGTGACCGGTTTGTCTCTGGCGATATGGGGCCCACCGGCAAGCTGCTTGCGCCCCACGGCGACCTCGACTCCGGGGAGGCCGAGGAGGCTTACGCCCGTCAGGCCCTGCTGCTGCTCGGCGGCGGTGTTGACCTGCTGGCCGTGGAGACGGTGTTCCAGCTTGCCGAGGCCGAGGCGGCGGTGCGCGGTATCCGTCGGGTGAACGAAGGCCCGGTGCTCGTTTCCCTGACCTTCGAACGGAAAAAGCGCGGTTTTTTCACGATTATGGGCGAGACGCCGCGGCAGGCGGCCGAGGCCCTGGCCGGCCTGGGGGCTGACATCCTCGGCGCCAACTGCACGCTCACGCCCGGGGAGATGCTCGACCTGGCAGGGGAGATGCGGGCGGCCACCGACCTGCCGCTGGTCATGCAGCCCAATGCCGGCCAGCCGGTGGCCTCGGCTGAGGGCGGGCCACCAACCTATGATTACGATCGCGACGATTTTCTCGAGACGATGGTTCGCATGGCCGACCTGGGGATCAACGGAATTGGCGGGTGCTGCGGCACCGATCCGCAGTTGATCGCCGACCTGCGGCGGCACCTGGACCGGCGGGAGGGATAAGGAGGGGGAGATGAACGGAATCCGACCGATCGTGCGGCCGTTGAGTGACGAGCTCGTGGAGAGGATCCTCGGCGAGGCAATGGACGTTCTGGCGCAGAAGGGCATCTTCGTGGAAAATGACGAGGCCCTGGAACTGCTGGACGGGGCCGGGGCCCGGACCGCGGGCGGCGCTTCCGGCGACGAGGCGCGGGTGGTGAAGCTGCCCGAACCACTCATCACCGAAGCTCTCGAGGGGGCCCCCGGTCGGATCCGGGTCTTCGACGCGGCCGGCGAGCAGGCCATGGATCTCGGCGAAGACCGGGTGCACTTCGACCCGGGGTCAGCGGCGATCAATATCCTCGACAGCGCGAGTGGCCTGCCGCGCAAGCCGTCTTCCCGGGACGCCCTGGCGTTCTCTCGGCTGACCAACGCCCTGCCCCACATGAGCGCACAATCCACCGGTGTCGTGCCGGCCGACGTCCCTGAGGGACTGGCCGACCGCTACCGGCTTTATCTCGCCCTGCACGGTTCGCGCAAACCGGTGGTCACCGGCACATTCGAGGTGGAGGCGCTGGCCCCGATGCTGGAAATGCTCACCGTGGTGCGCGGCGGCAGCGACGCCCTGCGCGAGAAGCCGCTGGCCATCTTTGATGCCTGCCCTTCGCCGCCGCTGCGCTGGAGCCGACTCACCTGTCAGAGCCTCATCGACTGCGCCCGGGCCGGCGTGCCGTCGGAAATCGTCTCCATGCCCCTGGCCGGGGCCACCGCGCCGGTGACCCTGCTGGGGTCGGTGGTGCAGCACTGCGCCGAAGTGCTCAGCGCCTACGTCATCGCCCACCTCGCTTCGCCGGGGGCGCCGGTGATCTACGGCGGTTCACCGGCGGTGTTCGACATGCGCAAAGGCACCACGCCCATGGGCGCCATCGAGACGATGATGATCGACTCGGCCAACGTCCAGGTGGGCAAGCGCCTCGGCGTTCCGACTCACGCCTACATGGGGCTCAGCGACGCCAAGACGATCGATGCCCAGGCCGGTATGGAAACCGGCATGGGGGCGATGATGGCCGCGCTCTCCGGGGTGAATATGGTTTCCGGCCCGGGGATGCTCGATTTCGAGAGCTGCCAGAGCCTGGAGAAGCTGGTGCTGGACAACGAGATCGCCGGTATGGCCCTGCGGCTGGTTTCCGGTCTCGAGCCCCGTGAAACGCCGCTGGCCGCCGACCTGATGGATGAGTCGTTCACCGACCCGCGTTTCCTCTCCCGGCCCAGCACGCTGAAGTGGTTCCGCCAGGAGCAGTATATTCCGGGCAAAGTCATCGAGCGCTCGACCCTCGGTGAGTGGGAGCAGTCGGGCCGCGTGCCGCTCACCGACCGGGCGCGGGACGAGGTGTCCCGGCTGCTGGGTCGAGAGGAGAAAGACGGCCA